>PYIK01354389.1_pt1 | contig 334897 bp, 333 predicted proteins | sample 3578011 | NCBI WGS metagenome assembly PYIK01 (sample SAMN08408022, study PRJNA431606) | Marine metagenome isolate SA_KN192-05_S13_70m, whole genome shotgun... | biome: marine; feature: oceanic pelagic zone; material: water; isolation source: 70 m water sample, 0.2-0.8 um fraction ... | reverse complement strand
TCGCCATGGTCATCGCCATGGTCATCGCCATGGTCATCGCCATGGTCATCGCCATGGTCATCGCCATGGTCATCGCCATGGTCATCGCCATGGTGTTGGACTTGGACGATCGCATCTGGTGGCGGATTTTCTACCCTTTGGGTCCACTGAAATGCAGCGACAGCAGATAGAACCCAAACAAGCCCTAGCGCTGTTATGCCGACGATATGTACTCGGTCAGCGCCTATATAACGCTTTCCAAAGAAGAGAATTACGACAAAGGAAATCGCTGGGATCAGCGGAATAACGAAGGCGTTTTCTAGCATCCACATAGTTCTGCTCTATCCCCGCATCAAATCGAAGTCTTCGACATCGATACTGGTTCGGTTGCGGTACAGAAGAAGGACGATGGCCAGGCCAACGCCGACTTCAGCAGCAGCAACGGCTATGACAAACAGCGCAAATACTTGACCGGAGACAACGCCGTGTTGAACACCAAACACAACCAAGTTGATATTGACCGCATTGAGCATCAATTCAATAGACATCAAAACCATGACGCCGTTTTTTCTGGCAAGAACTCCATATACGCCGACAGCAAATAGCACGGCTCCAAGAATCAAGAACTGGTTTAGTAACACATCAGTCCTTTCTCGCTAAGACGATCGCACCGATTAAGGCTGCGAGAAGAAGCACTGATACCGCCTCGAACGGGATGATATAGGTAGAAAACACTTCATCCGAAACGTCTGCAGTTCGGTAAACCGGTCCATCAGTAACAAGGCGATCAGAGCCAAAACCATTGAGCAAAGAATAAATCGTAACTCCACCAAGAAGGGCGGCGACAAGGGCGGCTAGAGGCCACTGCTTGCCGGTCATTTCCATCTCATTCCCAAGCGGGGCTTTGGTTAACATGATGCCGAACAAAAAGAGCACCATCACTGCACCGATATAGACCAGAACTTGAGTGGTAGCTACGAATTCAGCTGTCAAGAGAACATAGAGAGCACCGAGTCCAGCTAAAACCGCAACTAAATATAGAGCAGCATGGACGATGTTTCGCGTCGTGACCATCCGCAACGCAGAAACGATCACTATGGCGGAGAGAATCCCAAAAAAGATATTTTGAGCGACCATAAAGTCTTACCTCGGGACCTTTCTGACCTTCTGTTCAGAACCTGGTTCATAGTCAAGGAAGTCGGGAACTGTATCCATCCACTCACCTAATCGATCTTTATCGTGGAGTAGATCGGCAATCCGAGGCTCGCTGTATTCGTATTCTGGTGTCCAAAAGAGCGCATCGAATGGGCAAACTTCGACACATATGCCGCAATACATGCACAGTGCATAGTCAATATCGAATCGGTCGAGCATATTGACCGTGCGAGGTTTACCACCTTCTCTTCGAGGTGGCGCTTTTACCTTGTGGCCCTCGATATAGATACACCAATCGGGGCACGACCGCGAACAAAGCATGCAGGCAGTGCAGTTCTCTTCATGCAGTGCAATAACGCCCCGAGCCCGCTCTGGTGGTGCCTCTTTCTCATGGGGGTACTGAACAGTCACCGCACCTTTTTGAGGAGCTGGGATCAGCGTTTTCCATCCACGCTTCGGAAACAGCGTACGCCCAGCGGTTTTAGCTGTTACGCCAAGACCTTTAATCAAGCCAGGTAATTGCGGCATCAGAAGACCACCTTAAAGATTCCAGTCAAAACGATGTTTGCCAGAGATAAAGGAATTAATACTTTCCACGCGAACTTCTGCAGTTGATCTTCGCGAAGTCTCGGGTAGGTAAATCGAACCCAAAAAATGAAGAATGAGATCAAAAGGATTTTGCCGAGCATCACTCCCGGACCCAACACGTTCAGGATGTTGTCGTCAACGTCAAAACCGGGAATCCACCAACCCCCTAGGAACATCACTGATGCCAGCGCCGCAAATGCGAATGCTGTGCCGAATTCCGCCATGAAAAACAGTAGGAAACGGAATCCCGTGTATTCAATGTGAAAGCCGCCCACAAGTTCAGTTTCCGCGACGGGCATATCAAATGGCGTCTGAGTTAATTCAGCTTGAGCAGCGATCATAAAGATCAGGAAAGCTATGAATTGAGTGAAAATAAAGGGATTACCGATTCCGCCAAAGCCAAAAATTTCTCCGGTCGCCTGCGCAACTACTATCCCCTGCAAATTAAGTGTCTCGGCTTGGATCACAACGCCCATCACGGCGAGAATCAGAGGAAGCTCATAGGCGATTAATTGGCCGGCAGCCCTCAAACCACCCAACAGCGCATACTTGTTCGCCGAGGACCAACCCGCCATCAAAATTCCGAGAACTGACAGTGATGAAACAGCCATCGCGTAGAAGATCCCAGTGTCAAGATTTTCAACGACGGCATCAGGCCCAGCCGGAAGAATCACATACAAAAGAAAAGTAGAACCAAGGACTACCACCGGCGCCATGCGAAATACTCGACGATCAGCCTGAGCTGGGTGAATATCTTCTTTCTGCAAAAACTTGATTGCTTCTGCTATCAGCTGAAGCGTTCCATACGGGCCCGTGTCATTGGGGCCTAGGCGACTCTGCATAAAAGCCATCATCTTGAACAGGAATAGATAGACCAAAATTAGCGAAGTGGTAGGAATTATCACTAGAGCTAAACCGAGCTTGATGCCGGTTTCTTGCCAGTAAGGAAGAGCAAGGAGTGTCGTCACCGGTCGATATCTCCCAAGATGAAGTACAGGGAGCCCAGAATCGTGATGACGTCTGGAACGTATACGCCCTTCATCACCCATGGAACAATCGAAATATTGTTGAAGCTAGGTGTCCGAATCTTGACCCGGAACGGCCCTAAATCGCCCTTACTAACGACGTAATAGCCCATTTCTCCGAGAGGATTTTCTGTTGACACATACGCCTCACCAGCCGGAACCTTAATTATTCTCGGAACTTTTGCCATGATCGGCCCACTGGGAATTCCATCAAGAAGCTGGTCGACCATGTGAGTGGCTTCTCGGGTTTCTTGAAGTCTTACCCAATATCGAGCAAACGAATCTCCATCCGGATGTGTCCAGACACGCCATTCAATTTGATCCCAAGCCAAGCCAGGGTTCGCATCTCGACGTAAATCCCAATCAACGCCGCTGGCACGAAGGTTTGCCCCAGAAAGTCCGTAGCCAAGAGCTACTTCAGGGGGTATGACGCCTACGCCACGACAGCGGGCTTGAAAAATTTCATTGCCTACGAGGAGATCTTCCATCTCATCACAAAAGGTCCGCATTTTGACCATGACGGAACGAGTTTCTTCTATCCACCCCTTTGGAATATCGTCTTTTAGCCCACCAATCCGGTCAAAGTTTGGGTGGAATCTCCCACCGGTGACCTCTTCAATTTGGTTTAGGACACGCTCGCGATCTCGGAACGCAAAAAATACTGGTGTCAGGGCCCCAATTTGAACGCCCATATCACCAAGGAACAACGCTAGGTTCGCGACTCGACTGAGCTCAAAAAGAATTGTTCTTATCCACTGGGCCCGGGGCGGCGCCTCGACTTCCATTAACCGTTCCGCAGCAAGAATGAATGGCACTTCATTCGCAAAACTACCTAGCCAGTCGATGCGGTTAATGAGAGTCGTGCATTGTGGATAGGTGCGAACTTCGCAAAGCTTTTCGTAGCCGCGGTGCATGTAGCCCATCATTGGTTCAGCGCGAATAACTTGTTCACCATCAAGCTGACAGGCGATACGCAGAGTTCCGTGAGTGGCCGGGTGTTGAGGCCCGATATTTAAGGTCATGTCCCCGGTGTCAAGCTCAACATTTACTCGAGCATCGGCAGCTTGAGAACTTATATAAGCCATCTGTTCACGATCTGAGGTGGCAGTCATGAAGCACCCCCATTCGCCTCAAACGCCGCCATTACTTCGGCTTCGAGTTGAGCTTCAAGATGTTCAGGAATCTCTTCGATATCGACAACTCCGGGCCATGGTTTTACTTGTCGAGCAAGCAAAGGGAAGTCTTTTCTCAGCGGGTGTCCTTCGAATTCGGTCGGCAGATAAAGGGGCTGCAAAGTTGGATGACCTCGAAAGGAAATACCGAACATCTCATATGTCTCGCGTTCATGCCAGTCTGCGCCAGGGAAGATGTCGCGAATGGTATCGATGGTCATATCTTCACCGACATCGGTTTTGAGTATCACCCCGACCTGTTGGCTAAGAGAATAGAACTGAGCCAAAATTTGGAAACGGCTTTCCCCACCCGCGTAGCCTGTCGAACTGTCAATTTCGACTGGCTCGTCATCTTCTTCGTCAAGACCACCATCAAACTCAGTGTCTTCGTAGCGTCCTTCGGGGGCTATTTCCCAGTCAATAGCTGACAGGAAACCGAAGTATTCAAAACCTGCGGACTGCACCGCCCGGGTCGAGTCCTGCCAACTCTCGCTCCTAATGCGTAGCCATAGGTCTTCATTGGCGCGAAGGTGCGACTCAACAAGATCTTCTCCGAGGATTTCGGAGAAGGAAATTAAGAGAGCTTCTCTTTTCTCATCAACATCAACGTTTTCTTCCGGGGGAGTTTCGTCAGTCATCAGTTCACCCTTCTACCACTATGGGTGGACCCTGCCACTTCTCAGTTATGTCCTCTGCCTGGATGCGTTCTTGTAACAAAACGATGCCTTCTAGCAGCGCTTCCGGCCTTGGCGGACAACCAGGGACGTACACATCCACCGGAATCAATTGATCAACGCCTTTGGTGACCGAATAGCTATCCCAGTAAGGGCCGCCGCAGTTTGCACAGGAACCCATGGAAATAACGTATTTAGGCTCAGGCATCTGTTCATACAGCCGAAGAATAACTGGGGACATTTTGTCAGTGACGGTTCCCGAAATAACTACTAAGTCTGCCTGCCTGGGACTAGCAGGGAACGGGATTACACCCAGCCGCATAACGTCATAACGCGGTGATCCAAAAGCGGCACCCATTTCAATCGCGCAGCACGCAAGCCCCCACTGATATACCCAAAGTGAGCGGGCGCGCCCGAAGTTAAGAAGCCAACTGAGTGGTTTTGGCATCTTGCCTTTTTCAATGAGTCCCATCTGTTAAGCCTTCCTCAAACCCATCTCAAAACACCCTTACGCCATGCATAGAACAAACCAAGTAAGAGAATGAAAATGAAAATCGCCATCTCAACCAGCCCAAAAACTCCATAGACCTCAAGTCGAGTGGCCCATGGGAAAATAAAAACTGCTTCGACATCAAAAAGGACAAACAGGACTGCGAAGACGTAGTAGCGAATCTGGCTTTGGGCCCAGTCTCCGCCCACGGGGTCTACCCCGCTTTCGTAGGCAATCAACTTTTGCCTCGTGGGGCGACTCGGGCGCAGAATTCGGGCAATGGTGAGCATGGCCCCGGCCATAGCAATAGCGGCTACACCAAATATCCCGACAGTCAGGTAGCTCCGCAGTAATTCCGACACGATTATTGAGACTAGCTAGGGGTTTCGGGGCTTTCCAAAACCCAGCGCGGCGCCTCGTTCCGCGGGCTTCGGACGTAGTGAAAGTTATCGTGCCCAGAGGAGAAAAGACGTGATTGTTGCCCACGATTCTTGTTTCTTATGTCACGAAGCTTGTATTGCTGATTTAACACCTATTTGGACCTCACCCTCGAATCAGAATTGGGACTGCATCTTCTGCGAAATCAATAAGAAATTGTGGCACTAAGCCAACAATAACCGTGAAGCTAACTGCGGCAATTACCACAACTGAAGTAGTCCAGTGCCATACCGGTGACGGCCCTTCTTCTCCTTCATCTACTACATACATAGCCATCACGATGCGCAGGTACATATAGGCGCCGATAACAGCAGTAACCATCGATACTGCCGCGATGAAGTAGCTCTTATTCTCCACTGCCGCTGCTATGACTTGAAATTTGGCGATGAACCCAGAGGTCGTCGGAATTCCTGCTTGAGCTAACAAAAGCACAGTGAATCCAATAGCGATTACCGGTCGACTGCGTCCAAGGCCTGCGTAGCGGCTAAGTGGATGCTCATCATCGCTTCCCATCGCCCCTACAACTGCAAAGGAGCCCAAAACCATAAGCGTGTAGGTAAACAAATAAAAGAGAGCCGCCGAAGTTCCTGCAGCACTGGCCGAATGAACAGCAACGAGGACGTACCCGGCGTGGCTGACCGACGAGAACGCAAGCATTCGTTTCACGTCAGTCTGCAGTATCGCCATTACCGCGCCCACAACCAAGGTGATCACGGCCAACGCGCCGACTATCGGAGCCCAATCCACATCGTGACTAGCGAAGGCGGCGAAGAAGATTCTTAGGAGGGCAGCAAAACCCGCTGCTTTCGCTATCGAGGCCATCCAGCCAGTAACGGGGCTCGGGGCACCCTGATAGACGTCTGGTGCCCAAAAGTGGAATGGAGCCGCCGCGACTTTGAAAGAAAGACCCACGAGCAACAGTGCCATTGCTGCCATTAATAGATGCTGATCTCGGAATACGACAACATCAAGATAATTACGGACGTGCACCAGATTCGTAGATCCTGTAGCTCCGTATGTAAGTGCTATCCCATATAACAAAAAGGCGGAACTGAAGGCTCCGAGCACAAAATACTTGATCGCCGATTCACGAGCTTCAGATCTTCGATGATGCATTGCAATCATCACGTAGATACCAATAGATAAGGCTTCGAGACCCAGAAACATCACTATTAAGTCATTAGCTGAGGCCATGACGATGGCACCAGCTGCCGAGCACAAGAGCAGCGCATGAAACTCTGGTGGGTCGATCCCTTCACGGTCTAAATACCCATGTGAAAGCAATGCAGTAGTTGCCAAACCGATCAAAATCAGCACTGTAAAGAAGATGCTGAATCCATCAAGTCCAAAAGCAGAAGCAATCGATGACGAAGGGCCGTCGGTCTTGACATCGTTCCAGAGACCTAGCGCTACTACAAACGAGGTGGAGGCTGCGCACAGCGTGGTGACAGTTGTGAAAACAGTTGATGCTCGTTGCGGGGCAAGTGCGCTGACAAGGAGAACAACCAGAGCTGCTCCCAACAAAATAATTTGCGGCATCAAAGCCCACCAATTAACTGACGGTCCAACGAAACCAACTAGTTGCAGGTCTCCCATTAGTGGTCGTCCTTACTTCCATGGTCGCCTTCTACAACTACGGGATCTCCAAGGTCTGGTTGGACATAATCAGAATGGTGTTCAAGGTGTGAAATAAGGTTGTTAACAGCTGGTTCTATTCGCTCTAGTAGGGGTTTGGGGTAGATACCTAAAAAAACGATTCCTGCTAGGAACGGAGCTAAGACCAATCCTTCTTTAAGACTGAGGTCTGCAGTTTTCTCATCATCTGCGGTTGGTTCGCCATGAAAGACCCTCTGATAGGCCCAAAGAAGATACAGGGCTGCGAGGATGACGCCCGTAGCCGCTATAACAGTCCACCAACGACGAGTTTCATAGGAACCGATCAGAATTAGGAACTCGCCTACGAAACCGTTCAATCCAGGTACACCTATTGACGACAACATCGCAACAGTGAAAAAACCAGCAAAAATTGGAGCTGCAGATTGGATGCCGCTGAGTTCCGCTATCGCTCGAGTTTTTCTTCTTTCATAGAGCATGCCAACCAAAAGGAACAGTGCTCCTGTCGACAAACCATGGTTGATCATCTGCAGCACCCCTCCTTCCAGGCTTTGCGTAGTGAATGCAAAAATGCCCAGCACTATGAAGCCCATGTGGGCAACTGAGGAGTACGCAACGAGTCGTTTCAAGTCCTTTTGCATCGTGGCTACGATTGCGCCGTAGATCACTCCTATAACGCCCAAGGTAGCCAGCGTTGGAGCCGCCCAGACAGAAGCTTCAGGGAATAGGTAAAGGCCAAAACGAAGCAACCCATACGTCCCCAATTTGAGCATGACCGCAGCTAGCACCACTGAACCGGCTGTGGGCGCTTGAGTATGCGCGTCAGGCAACCATGTGTGAACTGGAACGACCGGCACTTTGATCACGAACGCAAGCACAAAGGCTAGGAAGCACAGGCGGGCCGTGTTGGTAGACAAGGCTTGACGTTGTGCCAATTCGATGACATTGAAAGTGATGTCTTGGCTACCTGAACTCAACGTAGCGACACTGACGATCGCGACGAGCATGAGTGCTGAACCCGCCATTGTGTAAAGAAAGAATTTGGTCGCTGCATAGCGTCGGTCGTCGTATCCCCAGCCACCAATCAGCATGTACATGGGTACCAGTACGATTTCGAACATCACAAAGAACAGAAATAGATCGAGCGCCAAGAAAGCTCCGAAAGAGCCAGCCTGCAACAAAAGCAGCCATGCTGTGTAAGGCTTGGGATCGTGGTGCGGGTCGACTGCAACAAGAACTATCGGGGTGATTAGGCCAGTCAGCACAACCAGCCACAGTGAAATTCCATCCACTCCTACGTGCCAGTTGATGCCCAGACTCGGAATCCATGACTGAATCGACTGGAATTGGAATCCTGGGTCGTGAACTGAGAATTGAGTCATGACATAGAGCGAAAGGGCTCCAGCTATAGACGCAAAAATAGCCCCGATAGGGCGCATCAACTCAGGTCTACTGTTGGGTAACAGGACCACTACCAGAGCCCCAGCGATGGGAACGATAATTAACGCGTTCAAGACCGGGAACGAAACCGCATTCTGGGCTGCTAATAGTTCGATCACAGCAGCAGCCCCCATGCCAAGACTGCGACTATTACTAGGGCGCCGACCGCCACTCCAATGGCGTAATTGCGCATATATCCAGACTGGGTCGGCTGTATTAGTTGACCGAATTTCATGATCACCCGACCGAAGCCATTGACAGACCCGTCGACTATTGCCGCATCAAAATCTGCTGTCTTTTGGAAACTCGAAGTCCCAGCCCCACCAACTACTCGGGCGTATGTTGCGTCTACATACATTGCGTTTTCTAGGAATTCAGGTTCTAGGCGTTCTGTTGGAATTCGCCGCGTCAGCCAACTCAGTATTGCTATCGATATTCCGATGAGTCCAGCCACGACTGAAATCACGGCCAAAGCGATCTTTGTTGAAGTTCCTGAGGAGAAGTGGTGCGGATGGTGGAAGATTGGTTCCAGAAAATGTTCCAGTACGAGCCAGTCTTTGACGAGCGGCAAATTGATAGCTCCGCCAACTACAGCTGCGCCAGCAAGCACACACAACGGAGTCGTCATGGTCCAAGGTGACTCGTGCGGATGGACGTCTTCTTCCCACTTCTGTTGTCCGAAGAACACCAAGATGACCTGGCGACTCATGTAGTAAGCCGTGAGTAGCGCCGTGACTAAACCAACAAACCACAGCAAGGGTCCAATATTTTTTTGTTCCCAGGCAGCGAGCAAGATTTCATCTTTGGACCAGAATCCAGCAAACGGCGGAACGCCTGCTATCGCCAACCAACCGACAATGAACGTGCCTGCCGTTATGGGCATGACTGCGCGCAACGCCCCCATCTTTCGCATGTCCTGTTCGTCGTGCATACCGTGAATCACTGAACCAGATCCCAAGAACAGCAACGCTTTGAAAAATGCGTGAGTGATGACATGAAAGATCGCGGCTACGTATGCACCAGAGCCAATAGCAAGGAACATGTAACCCAATTGGCTAACAGTCGAATATGCCAAGACTTTTTTGATGTCGTGCTGAGCCACAGCGCATAGCGCAGCAAACAAAGCAGTTGCGGCGCCGACAACTGCGATGATCAGCAGCGCATCGTCAGTCAGAACGCTATTCATCCGAACCAGTAGATAGACCCCTGAGGTCACCATCGTCGCGGCGTGCACCATTGCCGAAACTGGAGTTGGTCCTTCCATCGCGTCGGGTAACCAGACGTATAGGGGCAGCTGTGCCGATTTGCCTGCTGCAGCCACAAATAGAAGGAGTGAGACTGCTGTGCCGGTTGCTGCAGACATCGCCGGAGAGTCGGAAATTTCGGTGTAGGTAATGGTGCCTAGCGCCGACCAAATAGCGAATGTGGCGATCATAAATCCCCAATCCCCTACTCGATTTGTGACGAAGGCTTTTTTACCCGCGGTAGCCGCACTTTCGCGCTGGTGCCAGAAAGAAATAAGGAAATAAGAGCATGCTCCAACTCCTTCCCAACCAAGAAAAGTGACGACCAAGTTGTTGCCGAACACCAACATGAGCATCGAGAACAAAAAGAGGTTTAGGTATAAGAAGAATTTCGAGTACTTGGGATCTCCATGCATGTATCCGATCGAATACAGGTGAATTAACGTTCCGACCCCAGTGACAAATAAGGCCATCGTGATCGAGAGGGGATCAACTAGAAATCCAGCTTCTACCTTCAAAGATCCGGCGGGTAGCCAATCAAAAAGAATGAACTCATATGAGCGATCGCCGGAGTGTCCGTCTCTCCCCAACAAACCCACGAAAACCACAAAGGTTGCTAGGAAAGACGCCCCTGCAGCGATTGTGGCAATCCACCCTGATCGAGGTTCACCAACCCTGTGTCCGATCAGCAGCAGCAAAAAGAACCCAAGCAGCGGAAGAGCGGGGACAAGCCAAACTAGTTCAACCATGACATCACCCCTTCAGTGCCGAAAGGTCATCTGCTGTCGTGCCGGGTTGACGACGCAAGATCGCCACGACTAGTCCTAATCCGACAACCACTTCAGCTGCGGCGACCACAAGCACGAAGAAAACGACAGTTTGACCTCCAATGTCATCGAGCTGTCGGGCGAAAGCCACGAAACTGAGATTCACGCCGTTCAGCATTAGTTCAACGCACATCAGCATGACCAGAGGATTGCGACGAATTAGAAGTCCTGTCCCTCCAATCACAAACAACAGGGCTCCGAGGACGAGGTACCAGCCTGTGGTGATTTCCATCAGGCTTCGCTCCCCTCTTCAGTAATGACATCTGACACGTTCTTTGGTTTGCGCGCGAGGACGACGGCCCCTATGACAGCGATCACCAATAACAAGGAGGTCAGTTCAAATGCGTAGACATAATCGGAAAATAGTGAGCGTGCTAAAAGTCTTACATTTTCATCTCCTGTCGCCGATCCGCCCATTGCTTCGGCTCCGGTAACAGGTTCTTTAACGACAACGACGAGCAGTGCAAGTACCGCAAACGAACCCCCAGCGAACACAAGAGCTGCCCATTTTTGAACGGGTAGGACAGATAGCTCTAAATTTTGGGCTCGATCGACTCCCAACAACATGATGACAAATAGGAACAGGACAACTATCGCTCCCGCGTAGACAATTACTTGGACTGCGGCAAGAAAGTGGGCTTCTTGAGCTACGAACTGAACCGCTATACCGAACAAAGTCATCACCAACATCAATGCCGAATGAACTGGGTTGCGAGCAAGAATGACCCCCAGGGCTCCTGTCAGACATATGGCTGCGGCGACGATAAAGACAACAGTGTCAACCATTAATGAAGATCCTCCGACTGGTCGTGCTCCTCAGGCGGCATCTCGGATTTTTCATCTTTGGCTAAGTCGTGCTGACCGATTTCAGGGTTTCTCGTGCCATAACCAAGTTCACCACTCCAACCAACTCGATTTTGATAGTCAGGGTTCCCAGCCGACGCAGTAGCGCGCATCCAACCAGATGTGGCGAGATCATCGCCTTCGTGCCAAAGTTCCCAGGGCTGACGTTGAGGTAGACCGTCGTCTCCTACGACTAGCTCATTTTTTGTATAGATCGCATCTGATCTGTTGGCAAAACTGAATTCAAATAGCTTTGACTCGGTAATGGCTTCGGTTGGGCAAGCTTCGACACATAGGTCACAGTGGATACACCGCAGGTAGTTAATCTCGTATACGTATCCATACCGTTCTCCTGGAGATACTGGGTCCGACTCAGAGTTATCGGCGCCTCTCACATATATGCACCTTGCAGGGCATACACCGGCACACAGTTCACAACCAATACATTTTTCCATGCCATCTTCGTACCGATTAAGGACATGTCGGCCGTGGAAACGCGGGGGCTTAGGGCGTTTCTCTTTTGGATACTCAGTTGTAACTCTCTCTTCAAAGAGCTTCATGAAAGTGACTTTGAAGCCGTCGAGGTACCCCACTACGCCTCCTCTAATTCATCTTGGAAGGCACGGTCTCCGGCGCGAAGTCCCGCTAAGAGAAGAGAAGTTCCAATAGCCAATGCAACGAAGGCAGCACCATATGTTGCGAACCAGTTCCAGTCATGAGCGGCCCGAAGTTCTTTGAGGCTGATGAACATTAGCCAGAACAGAATTAATGGGATGAGGAGTTTCCAACCAAGGTGCATTAGTTGGTCGTAACGAAGTCTGGGAAGGGTCGCTCGGAACCAGACAAATACAAACAAGAACGCGAGGACCTTGAGGAGGAACCAAATAGTTGGCCAGAACCAGGTCATACCGAACAAAATCGGTCCGGCTGGGCCTCCAAAGAACAGAGTGACCATAATCGCCGACATAGTGATTACATTCATGAATTCCGCTAGGAAGAAAAGGGCGAAGCGGATTGAGGAATACTCCGTGTGGAAGCCTCCTACCAGCTCCTGTTCCGCTTCAACTAAGTCAAACGGTGGACGGTTAAGTTCGGCAGTTGCTGCAATGAGGAACACGAGGAATGGAACAATTCCCGAAGAAACGACGAACCATCTAGTGATACCCCCTGATTGAGCGGCAACAATGCCGTGGGTAGAAAGGGTGCCAGCAAGGATTACAACTACGACCGTAGCCATTCCTAGGGCCGCCTCGTAGGAGATGGCCTGTGCTGAAGCACGCACCGAACCTATAAGAGGATATTTTGAGCCAGATGCCCAGCCAGCGAGCATCACTCCGTAAACGGCAATTGACGACATCGCAAGTAACAGCAAAATGCCGATCGGTGGGTCAGCTACTTGTAGGTATGTCTCTCGCCCAAAAATGGTGACAGTCCCTGATGAGCCGCCGCCAAAAGATCCACCAATAGGTACAACGGCAAACGAGAGGAAAGCAGTGACTGCGGCTATGTATGGTGCCAGCCGAAAAACTAGAGGGTCAGCATTTTCTGGACGAAGATCCTCTTTGAAAAAGAACTTCACACCGTCGGCAAAGGTTTGTAATAGGCCCCACGGGCCTGCCACGTTGGGGCCGATTCGGTTCTGCATGTCCGAGATCAGTTTTCTCTCGAACCAGACCATAAACATGGTTGCGACAAGCAAAAATGTAAAAGCGATCAGCACTTTCGCAGCCATAATGCCAATGTCAGCGAGGTCAACCCCATCGAGAAAAAGAGGATCCCCCGTCACAAGGTTTCAATCCTTATGTCATTGATTACCGCTGTAGCGTCTATAAATCGATTTGCGCTTCCGCCTGGTTGATTAAATGGCAGTACTGCGGTTCCGCGTTGGACGTTGTCATCAGCTACCACTGTCAGGTTTTCGGTGGCGCGGGTAGAGATGACCCGAACTTCAGTACCGGTTGGTATGCCTAACCGTTCAAGGTCGTTCGAGTGAACTTTGAGACTTGGCGATTCTGCTAGGTGTCGGAGCGATGGGCTGTGCGCTGTCGTTGTTGCCGCATCCCATAGCTTGCGGCCACTAATAAGCCTTAACCCATATCCATCGGCGATTGGCGTGTCTCTAGGAACGGGCAAATTCAGATCTATGGAAGTTTCCTGAACCAGAATTCCCTCGAGCGTTTCGTTACTGAGCACTCTTTCTAGGGTGACGCCCGCGTGGCTGGGTGCGACTTGTTCAATTTCGCGCCAAATATCCTCTTTGGATGTTAACTCCAAGTCGCCACCAAGTCGCCAGGCCAGTTCTGTGGCGATCATCCAATCATCACGAGTTGATCCTGGAGGGGTAATTTTTTGTGTGACCCTGCTGATGCGCCCCTCAATATTTGTTGTGGTGCCGCTTTGCTCTCCATACGCCGTCGCTGGCAAAACAATGTCAGCTTGCGCTACAGAAGAAGTAACAAAGTTGTCAATCGCTATAACGGTTTTTACTTTTTGAATGGCTTCCGCTGCCAGATTCCGATCAGGGAAATCAGATAGGGGATCTGCTCCCAACAAGATCAGGGTTTCAATTTGTCCAGAAGCGGCGGCTTGCAACATTTCAGAAGTGTCTAGACCTTGTTCTTCAGGGATCTGTTGCCATTTCTGAGCAAGCATCGCACTGGGATTACTGATTCTGGTACGCCCGGGAAGGAACCCGGGGGTCAGGCCCATATCTAGAGCTCCCCGCACATTTCCTCTCCGCAATGCGACCAGGAAAGTGGCATGAGGCAGTTCCGATTGGATTAATGACGCGGTAGCAACCGCCGGGTCTGCGGATTCGGCAACCGATGACCGCCCTAGGACTACTACAACAGAACCATCGCGGAGTTGTTTTGCTAGTGAGTCATCGCTATTCAGTAGTTCGCTGAGAGCCTTCGCTGCTTCGCCTGATTCGCAGCGAATTGAACGCTGAGCATATGGCTCACTTCCGGTTGCGGTGGCTCCTATTTCAACTATTTGGGTTCGACCCTTTGTAGCTGCTCCCCGAAGTCGAAGATGAAGTATTGCCAGCTCTTCTTTAAGATCTGGGCCGACTATTAGAACTGTGTCTGCTTCGCATGCATCTGCGATAGTCGCGGGCGGTAAACCTAAGACCAACTCGGCCGGGAGACCATCACCTAACTGTGCGTCAATATTGTCAGTGCCGACTACTGACCGAGCGAATTTTGACCAGGCATACGCATCTTCATTCGTCAATCTTGAGCCGCCAATGATTCCGATCCGTTGAGGGCCGGCGCGACGAATAGCTTCAGCTGAGCTTGCTAGTGCTGACCCCCAGTCAGTCCCTAATAGTTGCCGTTGGTTATCTGGGTCTCGGACCAAGGGAGAGGCGAGGCGTTCATCACTGTTTACGGCCTCAAAGTTGAATCTTCCTTTGTCGCAAAGCCAACCGTGGTTTACTGACTCAACGTCAACGCCAAGATACCGAACGAGTTCGTTTCTCGATGATTGAACTGCGATGCGACACCCCATCGAACAAGTCGTGCATGTTGATTCGTTCTCTTCCAGGTCCCATGGACGTGCTTTAAATCGATACGGGGCAGCGGTCAACGCGCCCACTGGGCAGATTTGCACAGTGTTCCCTGAGAAATAAGAACTAAAGGGCTCATCTGGAAAGGTGAGTACTTGGGTCGAATTTCCCCGTTCCGTGAATTGGATCAGTGGATCGCCGGCAATCTCATCGGCAAATCGTGTGCATCGGTCGCAGAGGATGCACCGCTCGCGATCTAAGTGGACTAAATCCGATATTGGGATTGGCTTTTCGTAGTGACGTTTTTCTTCAATGAACCGTGATTCACCCGGCCCATAGGCAAGTGTCTGATCTTGGAGCGGGCATTCACCGCCTTTGTCACAAACAGGACAGTCCAACGGGTGATTGACTAATAGGAACTCAAGAATTCCTTCTTGCGCTCGTTTTGTATCGTCCGATTCGGTATCGACGATCATCCCCTCAGACACGGGGACCATGCATGACGGCTGAAGCATGGGACCGCGACCAGTATCAACATCGACTAGACACATGCGGCACATTCCCACCGGTGACATCCGCTCGTGGTAGCAGAATCTGGGAATGTGGACTCCCGCTCGATCAGCCGCTGCGATGAGCATCTCGCCCGGCTGCGCTTCGATTTGGGTGCCGTTAACTGTGACGGTGATTTCGTTTACATCCTGTTCAGACATCGACGGCCACCTCGATCATCGTTTTGGCTTCGTTACCAGCGACTTTCGCTTCAAATTCTTCTCGGAAAAGAGTGAGCGCAGAATGAACTGGGGCAAAGGCAGATGGGCCAACGAAACAAATTGTGGTCATCCGATAAGGGAAAGGAACAGCCTCGATACCTTTCGATGGAACCGCAGCATGGGGGAAATCACCAGGGCAAATTGTTTCTCCAACCTCAATCAATAAGTCAAGGTCTCGTTGGGTTCCTCGACCTGTGACAACTCTGCGAAGTATCTGTTCAAGCCAGGTTCCACCTTCTCGGCAGGGTACGCACTTACCACATGATTCATGAGCATAAAATTTTGTCAAAGTGAGCGCAGCAGCGGGGATATCGGTGGTTTCGTCCATCACCATGATCGCGCCGGAGCCCAACATCGATCCTTGAGGGCCTACTTGGCTCGCTTCGAACGGCAAATCAAGTTGGTCTGGGGTAAACCAAGGCGCTGAGCCGCCGCCAGGAACAAACGCCTTCAGTTGGTTGTCATCTCGTATCCCACCACACATGTCATTGCCGTATAGCAAGTCACGAAACGTAGTCGTGCCGTTAACTATTTCATACACACCTGGTCTCTTCACATGGCCGCTGACTGCGACCATTCGGGTTCCAGGAGAGCTTTCAGTTCCAATAGCTGTGAAGGCTGCTGCACCATGTTGAATAATCCAGGGAAGGTTGGCCAAAGTTTCAACGTTGTTAACGATTGTTGGTTGCCCATATAAACCTATTGAAGCTGGAAAATATGGTGGCTTTAATCTCGGCATCCCACGATTTCCTTCAAGGCTTTCAATTAGCGCTGTCTCTTCGCCGACCACGTAGGCTCCTGCACCCCAATGCAAAACGATGTCAACGGAGAATTCGCTTCCCAGAATATTCTTTCCGACATAGCCGGCTTCATAAGCATCATTCAGAGCTTGAGCAACGCGTTCTTGCGCTACCGCCATTTCACCTCGGATGTATAGAAAACATTGGCTAAGGCCGACCGCGTAACAAGCGATCAAACATCCTTCAATAAGCTGATGGGGGTCTAGTTCCATCAACAGACGGTCTTTATAGGTTCCGGGCTCGGACTCATCACCATTAACAACGAGGTATCGAGGCCACACACCTGGTGGGCAAAATCCCCACTTAACACCGGCCGGAAAACCAGCGCCGCCACGGCCAAGCAAAGTCGCATCCCTAACTTCGTTGTGCACCTCTTCTGGGGTCTGCTGCAAAGCTTTTTTCAGGGCGTGATAGCCGTCTGTTGCTTCATACCGCTCGAGAGTGTGCGAATCTTCGTAATCGAAACGAGCACTTACAATCCGCGGGGTTTCGTTAGCAATGAACCCAGGGGCATGGGCTATCGGAGTCCCAGTCATTTCAGTCACTAGGATTCTCCATCTTCACTTAACCAAACTGGAGCAGCTGTCACTTCTTCTGGCGGTACGGCACCCACCGATCGATCTTTCGGTATGTGTTGGCGAATTTGTGACAAGACGCCATGATCTGGCACCGCATGACCAGACGAGGCAAGTTCGTCAACTAGTTCATCAAATTGATCTGTAGTAACTCTGTATTGGTGTCGATAGTTAACTTGCAGGCAGGGAGCTTCAGTACACGCAGCCTGACATTCAGCGCCTTCCAAAGTAAATAATCCATCAGAGGTTGTACTGCCAGGCCTTACGCCAAGGCGAGACTCAGCATGTTCCATCAATTCACCCGCGCCCATCAACGCACACGACATTGTGGTGCAGATGTTGATCACGTATTTCCCGACCGGGTGGCGTTTAAACATCTCGTAAAAAGAGCACGTACCCAAAACCTCTGCACTGGTAGTCCCTACTAACTCCCCTATCTGTGTCATTGCTTCATCGGTCACCCAACCTTCTTGTTCTTGGGCTAAATGCAATAAGGGAATCATGGCCGAACGGGGTTTGGGGTAGCGCCCGATAATTTCTTCCGCTAGAGCCAAATTGTCATCAGTAAAGAATGTCATCTATCGACCTCTCCCATAATCGGGTCAATCGACGAAATAACAGCTATGGCGTCAGCAAGAAGGCCCCCATGGATCATGTGTGGGAGGGTTTGCAGATTTACAAAAGATGGCGCACGGATATGCATGCGCTGCGGTTTTGGCCCACCATCAGATATCAAATAACAGCCTAATTCTCCTCTGGGTGATTCGACGGCTGTATAAACCTCACCTGGAGGGACTTTGAAGCCCTCAGTAAAAATCTTGAAATGGTGGATAAGGGCTTCCATTGACTCATCAATACGAGCTCGCGGCGGAGGGGTAACTTTCCGATCCTCAGTTCGATACGGGCCCTCGGGCATCATTTCTATGCATTGTTCAACAATGCGCATCGACTCTCGAATCTCGTTAAGTCGTATCGCGTAACGGTCAAATGTGTCGCCGTATGTGCCAACCACAATGTCAAAGTCAACTTGGTCATAGGCCAGATATGGCATTGCGCGACGCAGATCCCAGGCAAGTCCCGTCGACCGTAATATCGGACCAGTAGCACCCAGGGCCAGTGCTTCTTCAGTCGTAATAACCCCAATACCCTGAGTTCGTTCACGCCAGATGGGTTGCCCGGTCATCAACACATCAAATTGTTCGAGCCGTTCGGGCAGCACCTGGAGAATATTTTGTATGTCTTCTCTCCATCCATCTGGTAGATCTGCCGCTACGCCACCTGGTCTGATGTAGTTATGGTTCATCCGAAGGCCAGTGACTTTTTCAAAAAAACGAAGTACTTCTTCGCGTTCTCGCCAGCCGTAGATCATCATGCCTACGGCTCCCAGGTCCATTCCGTTTGTCGCGAGGAACAAAAGATGTGAAGACATCCGGTTTAGCTCGCACATGAGCATCCGAATCCACGTTGCCCTGTCAGGGATTTCAACTTCGAGCAATGCCTCGACTGCTAGGGAGAACGTCAGCTCAGTAAACAAAGGTGCCGCGTAGTCCATTCGGGTGACATTGGTTGGTCCTTGCAGATAGGTGAGGTCTTCTGCAGTTTTTTCCATGCCCGTATGTAAATAACCGATTACCGGTTTTGAACGCAGAACTGTCTCGCCTTGCAGCTCCATGGTTACGCGGAGGACGCCGTGGGTTGATGGGTGTTGAGGACCCATATTGATGATCATTCGTTCGTCATCTGGGTCGACGACGGAGGCCCGTTCTTCAGCCTCTTTCTCGGACATTCTCAGGACGGCATCACGATTTCGGAGATGGTCTAAAGTGGTCACCGCCCATCTACCGCCTTGAATTGAACTGGGATGCGGCCCATGGAAAAATCTTTACGTAATGGGTGCCCCTGCCAATCATCGGGCAAAAGAATGGGGCTCGGATCTGGGTGGCCTTCGAATACCAAGCCGAACATGTCCTGAGCTTCTCGCTCCATTGCTTCTGCACCAGGATGAACATCTGTGATGGTCGTAACCGACGGATCAGCCTCAGCAATTTGGACTCTGATTCGAATCCTCCGGGAGTCATGGACGTCAAGCAGATTGGCTACGAGTTCGAAACGTTCGGGCAAGATAGTTAGTGGCAACGATCGAGTTTCATTGCCCAAATAGTCGGCGCCGCAGAGGTCGATACATACGCCGTAACCTTCATCTTTCAAGGCCTCAACGAGATCGTGGTATCCATCTTTGCTGGGGTGAAGAACAGTTTGGTCATTGCTATATGTCACAGCAGACCCATGAAGTGTTTCAACCTCTACTTCCGGAGTTGCTCCTGGATCAGATTCAGTTTCTTCATCAACGGGCGGGGATGAATCAGTCATATAGACCGCCGGTTTTGATGATGACAGGCGCCGGTTGAGCGTCTAGCGCCGCTTCCTGTCCAAGTTCAATTTCGGCTCCTCGACCCGTTTCTTCACGTCTTTGGGTGAGCTCACCGGTTCGAATTTTTTCATGCAAAGCAAGAATTGCATGCAGCAGCGTTTCTGGCCCCGGGGGACACCCGGGCGCATAGATATCTACCGGTACTACTTGATCAACGCCTTGAACAATCGCATAGTTGTTGAACATTCCGCCGCTCGAGGCACACACACCCATGCTGATGACCCATTTAGGTTCCATCATCTGGTCATATATCTGTCGCAGGACGGGTGCCATCTTCTGACTGACTCGGCCTGCAACAATCATGAGATCTGCTTGTCGTGGTGAGGCACGAAATGTTTCCATGCCGTAGCGAGCCATGTCGTAGTGCGCTGTTCCAGTAGCCATCATTTCGATGGCACAACAGGCAAGACCAAAGGTGGCTGGCATCAGGCTTCGTCGGCGAGCCCACTTGACTAACTCTTCGATCGGCGCCGTGATTATGTTGTGGCCAAGCCCGGCAAGTCCATCGTCGCCAAGACCTAGCTTATGTTTGATATCTGAAAGATCTGCCATTAGGCCGCCTCAGAATCATCATCAGCGGTCTTAGTCTCGATACGGCCCTCAAGGCCGACCTTTCGAATTGTGGATGTCGTTGTCCGTTCAGGACTAGTAACTGGTGTCAATAAACGCCGCCCTGGTCCCCAATTAAGACCACCTTTGGCTAGTTCATAGACAAACGAGAGAAAGAAAATCCCGGCGAAGATCGTCATGGCCACAAGACCGAAAAGACCTAGTTCGTCATTAGCGACTGCCCACGGATACAAGAAGACGATTTCGATATCGAACATAATGAAGAGCATGGCTACCAAATAGAACTTCACTGGGAATCGTTCCGGTATGGCTACTTGTTCTGTGACGCCACACTCGTACGCGGACCTCTTTGCAACAGTGCTTCGTTCGGGTGCTAATAGGCGGGACGCAACGATACTAAGCAACACGAAGAGAACTCCGAGTACTCCTAGGGTCAGAACCGGGAGATACTGCTCCATCTCAATTTGCCCCTTCCCCTAGTTCAGTTCCCCGCTGCTTCTCGGACAGCCCATACGGCTTGATCTCGTCGGTGAAGGTGATAACAACCTAAACCAAAAAGCAATCCTGAGAAGATAGCTACAAGTGCTGGTCGCAGCCTGAGATTGCCTTGGTCTCTGACCATTACAACGGTATATATCGGTGCTGCCTCGTCTAGTTCCGCGACAGGGAGCAGAACTTTGCCATCTGCTCCCAGTTTATTCGGGTCAATATCGGCGGTGGGCTTGTAGGGCTGTAGTTGAACAGCAGCGTAGTGGGGCCGACCTCTACTAGGAATGAAGTATTGGGTCACCGCGTTATCCGGGATTCCGAGAGGTCGGTAGCGTTCTCCGCCCACTCGCATAACTCTATGAACTTGATAGTCAGTGGCTGCACTAAACAGACAGGTGTTGACTGCTTCAAGCCGCCGCGGGTCACCAGCGCTGCACACAACTGCCGCGTCCGCTGTCGCTTGTGCATCAGCTTCAATTACAACCTGCCAACCACTAGTTGGTTGGCTAGATAGGTCGTTGTCCAATTCTTGAACCAACTCAACAGGAACAGCTTCTGGGTTTGTGCTCACATGTGTCACTTCCCACGCAGGGCCATGACCAACCCATCCGATCCCAAAGAACCACCAGATGATCCCCATTATTAGGTTCCATCCCCACAGGCCAGTCCAAGCGACAAGGAATCCAAGTCTGACCCCAAGATTGGTTGCAAGGAGGAGATAGGTTGACCCGCATAGAACAATGATGCTGAGCAGTACAGCTAAATATCCGGTGAGAACTGGGTCCCATCCCACTAACGCCATCAGAGTCATTGCTCGTCCTTTGATGTATGAAGCTCCGCAAACTGGACAGTTGATTGTTCCGCTGGATCCAAACTGCGCTCATACTCAGAGATCGCACGAATCTCTTCTTGGGTCAGAACCCGCCCAAAACCTGGCATTCCATAGTTACCGAGCCTTGCAAATTCGCCATATGCGACATTGTCAGCTGCGCCCGAAGTAAGGAAAGCAATTTGATCTTCAATGTCTGGGAACAAACGATCGAGGCTTACAGCGTTGAGAGCTGGGCCATATCGTCCGGACCCTGCAGGTCCCGGCATAACTTCAACTACGCCACCATTATTTGGCAGTTGAGCTGGACCTCGCGCCGGCCATCTCGGAGTGTGGCAACGGGCACAGTGAAGTTCAAATAAAACTTGTCCTTCGCTTTTTTCCGGATGGGCCGCTATTTCTTTTTCCTTCGCAGCACGTGCCCGTTCAGCAGCTTCCTCATCTGGGATTCTTTCTCTCCACATCCAGGCAATCAGGTTGTCCACTTCCTGTGGAGTTAAAGGTCCACCACCGGGCAACCCCCACGCAGGCATAACCCCACGGCCATAGTTCAAAATCTGACGGACTTCCTCTACTTCGTCCAAGTTCTCCGCATCAGTATCGAAGCGGGTAAAGACCGTGTCGATCGCTGGAGCGCGCCAACTCGTTTTCACAATGTAGGTTTCTTGGTCACTGAACTGGTTACCGATATCAAGAACGACGGGCGCGTAGTTCGCTCCGCCCATGTCAGCACCGTGACAAACGACACATTCAAGTTCCTGCGCAAGCCGCTCACCGGCGGCAGCAGCTCTTTCACCGAAGCCTTGTTCGGCGCCAGCGCGCCGGCCACCTTCTTTAAGCCAATAGATCGGCAGTACCAATGCGATTATGAGGAGCATTAAAACACCGAATGCTTGGACTTTTTCGAGTCGACTTCCTTCAAGAACTTCGTCATCTGGTAACGAGCCCCGGTTCGCGGCAAGTTCAATCTCACTTCCGACTTCACCTTTGCTTTGTCGAATGTTGACAAAGACATATATTGCCCAACCAACAACCACGACGGCCAAAAGGACCATCGCGATTGAACGCTCGGTAGTCGCGGCATAAATCACTGTTTATTGACTCCTGCCACGGTGCGGCTAGTTAGAGGGGAAGAGAGGATATTCATCACGCGCAGTGAGGTCCTTCTAGGCCTTGACCGGTTGTGTCTGTGCCAATTGGCGGACCTTGCGTGGGGCTGCCTGTGTCAATGATGACCTTGTCTCCATCGATGATGACTGGAAAGCGGTCCATGCCTCTAGGGGCAGGCCCAACTTTCTTTTCACCGACTCGGTTGTACTGAGAGCCATGGCAGGGACATTCGAACCATTGAGAGGTGGCACACGACGGGACCTTGCATCCGAGGTGGGGGCACTTTTGCCATAGGGCTACGTACCCCATCTTTATGCCCTCTAGAACAGAACCTGAATAAACAGCTTCGGCTGCTTGTTGCGTCGCGTCATCCATTGGATAGGGCTGGAGGTAAGTCTGTGCCTCCGAGAAATAGGAAAATGTCACAGCCGGTGATGATGACGCGATGACATCATTAACAGAAGAAATTGTTCCGATTTTGACTTTGGATCCAAAACCGCCTGTAGGTCGTGGCCAGAGGAATGCGATGTTGGCAGCTCCGAAGGCGGATAAACCCATAGTCATTAGTGTGATTGATGCGCGATTTAAAAATTGGCGCCTAGTAACTCCGACTTCTTCGGGGTCGGGCGGGCTCCAGATTTCGGGAGTCGTCGGTTCCGGTACTGCTACTTCGCCTCCGACCCTTGCAAGAGCTACTGAGCGTTCCAATTCCTTGGCTTCGTCGCTCCTAGGGGCAACTCCGAGAGCTCCAGCGTCTCGTTTGCGGGTTTCGCGTGACAAGTGGCCTAGCCCTTGAGCATCACGTCTACGTAAAGAGGTAAAGCCCACCACCGCTGCAAGAGCAACAAGCACAGGGATAGCTATGGCGATGACTGTACCGCTTGACACTGCGCTGCTCCTTAGAGGTGAAAGATCCCATGGAGACCGGTGTCCCACGGATAGGTGAAGTTGAAACCTTGGCCCCTAAAGAAGGAACCAATGATGACTAGTACTGCCCAAAACATCAGGTGAATTGTCTGAATCGAGATCGCAAATTTTCGATCTTCGGGAGCATTTGAGGGATTACGGTCGATATACGGGGCAAAGCCCAAGAGCACCAAAACGATGCCGGGGATAGTGACACCCGCGATCATCGGGTCGAACATGGTGAGTAACTCTTGCAGACCTAAGAAATACCAAGGCGCTTTAGAAGGGTTCGGAGTCGCGTTGTGATTCGCATATTCGAGTAATGGCGCGTTAATGAATAGAGAAAAGACCAATACAAAGGCCGTAAGAAACAGCGCTGATGTGAACTCTGCAGCCAAGAGATGCGGCCATACGTGAACCTTGTCTCCAGGGCTAGCTTTTACATCCTGAATAGATCCAGACTTAACTACTGTCAGGAGTCTGTGAGTGTTGCCACTTGGTCCCGCCATTGCGGGTGGAGCAATGGTTGCCACACCGCCCCCAGCAGCTGCGGGAGTTCCTCCCTGTTGACTCTGTTCAAGTAATGATCGCGGAATTGTTTCGCCATCATCATCTGAAGAATCAACAGGAGCGTCACTGGGTGGCGCGGATCCGCCATCAGCGTTTGCTTTCGCCTCTTGGCTTCTCTTTAGAAGATGTTCAGGAATTTCAGTCATGAGATTGCTTTCACCCGCCGATCTATAGCGGTCCGGAGATTCCGCCGTCTTTGCGGACTCTCCAGAAATGAATTGCCAAGAAAATGACAAGGACGAACGGGAGCATCAGTACGTGCAATACGTACCATCGGAGAAGCGTTTCAGCACCGATTTGTTTGCCTCCCAGGAGCACAAAACGGACTTGGTCACCGAAGACCGGCGTGAAGCCCATCATGTTTGTACCCACGGTGACAGCCCACAGAGACAATTGATCCCAAGGCAACAGATAACCGGTAAAGGAAAGTAAGAGCGTGAGCTTCAGCAGAATGACTCCAATAACCCAGTTGAACTCACGCGGAGCTTTATATGCGCCGTGGTAGAAGACTCGGGCCATATGCAAAAAAACAGACAGCACCATCAAGTGGGCGCCCCATCTGTGCATGTTGCGGACCAATAGACCGAAACTCACTTGAGTGTGTAAAGACTCAATATCGGCCCATGCAGCTGCAGCAGTCGGGCGATAGAAAAACATTAGGAATATGCCCGTTATCGTCAACAAAATAAACAAGAAGAAGCTGAGTCCACCGAGACATAGCGTGTAACTGACTTTTACAGCGTGACGCTTCACTTTCACTGGGTGAAGGTGATACAACACGCTGTTCATGATCACATAGGACCGATTTCTCGGGCTATCGGTGTACCCCTTGCGGAAAATAGACCCTGGTCGAAAGATTGAGGTCCAGAATTGGCTGTCTTGCATCCAGTCCGCTGCGGCTGTGGCACCTTGCTGCAGTTTTTCAGGTAGCGACTGTTTGGGTTTTTCGATCGAGTTTGCCATTTGGATTCCGTCTATCCCTCAGAGTCGCATGCCGTAGGCGTAGCCGTGTGTATGGGTGCGGTCATGAACGTCACCCTCGGTCGGTGGGTTGTCAACCACTTTGCCCATCGATATGACACCTGTCGGGCATCTATCTACGCACAGGGCACAGCGGGTACATACATCGTCATCAATAATGAAAATTGCGTTGTCAGCCGGATCCAGACCGGGGAGGTCGGCATCTACGGCTTTGTCTATTGCCTCAACTGCTATGTAGTGAATGCATTTCCACGGACAAATGTCGACGCACCCTTCGCACTGGATGCATTCTGACTGGTCAATGTTAATGAATTGTTTTGGCTTTACAGCCGCAGCTAGATAATCAGCATCGACGGTCTGCAATACGTAGTCGTCTACGAACCGAGGCATGGGCGGATTGGCTTCAGTCTTGGCCATATCAGTTGCCCTTCATGAGTGGGCGGCCAAAATCTGATACTGGTTCTGCGACTGCTTTTTTCTCATCTCGTTTCTGCCACCAAAGCCATAGAAACGGAAGACCCGCCAAAGCGACTATGTGTTCGATTACTACGACGATGTCAGAAACTTTTTTTAGGTCCATCCGCATTGGCGGAAACGTGATCGGATCACCATCTATGAACTGGCCTTCAGTGAAAAGCATCCGCTCAACAGACCATCCCCACTCATTATCAGTCAGACGAATCCACCGATCTGGTACGACTCCGAAGACCATTAGAAAGAGCATGAAGATAAACGCAGCACCGAGCATGGCTTCGCCCCACGAGGTGGGACGATCAATAGGCCGGCGCTGTCCATAGGCGATGACCCCGTACACCATAAGACCGGTGATCAATATTGATGTCACAAGTGCGACCACTGGCCCTCCTATCTACTGCTTACTGTCGGTGCGTGCTTACTGAATCTTGGTGAGATTCCAGGGAACCTCACACTATGCAAATCCACAACGTGAATCTACTTCAAACCTATCGGAGTAACGCCCGGATCGGCCCACGTTCTCTAACGCATTCACGACGGATTCGCAACTCACGAACGACCTATATGGTGGCACTCGCGAGCCACGAATGCCGAACCCAAAGCCGGATTTTTTTTGAGAACTTTATTCCGAGTACAACTTGAGTAAAAATCGTCTGCCAAACTTGGTGCTCGACCCCCGCCAGCGCCTATCTTTGATGAGCGCACGCATCTAATTTATGTAACAGTAAAATCCGCAGTGCGGGATTCCAGGTTGGAATCTCGCGGAGGACAAAGTGACCGAAGTTCCCGAGTATCTATTTGAGCGTTCTAGACAGAGGCGGATCGCGCTCGGCCTACTTGAAGACGACGGCAGCGGAGCAACAGTCGCTTCGGACTCAGCAGATGGGGATGGCGGTCAGGTTAGTTCCGGACCCAGTAGCGCCGACGTAATTGCTGCCGCCAAAGCTGACGCCAAACTTGAGCAAATTACTGATACCGAGGTTGACCCACAATGGGTCATTGCTGCTAACACCAGAACGAAAATTCCCATGTGGGTTCTACCCGTCATGTTTTTCCTACCGTTGTGGGCATTTGTTTACGTCAAAATGACGGAACCTCCACCTGAACCTGTCACTGCAATAAGTGAAGGTGCTGCAACTTACGCTGCGCAGTGTGCCAGTTGTCATGGCGGTGACGGAGCTGGGAGCGAGGGCGGAGGTGTCGGACGGCCTCTATACAACGGCGAAGTATTATTGACTTTCCCGAAACTCGATGCTGACCTGATTCTTTGGCTTACTGTTGGCTCTGAGGGCATAGGCATCGGGAATCCCTATGGAGCAACTGATAGACCTGGTGGGGCCCACATTTCGGGCGAAACCGGCGCAAACATGCCTGGCTTCGGCGGAACGCTTTCTGAGTACAAAATCTATTCAGTAGCTCGATACATCCGTGAAGTCTTGAGCGGAGAGTCAATAAGCGATGAAGAGATCGCGTTTCGCGATGCCGAATGGGAAGAATTCGGTGGTGGCAAGGATGTAGGTGGGGGCCACGGAGGCCACGGAGGCCATTAGTTCTAGAAATTCACCAGCAGCCTGACTATAAGGGTGAAAGCGTCAAACTAGAGCCGGAGGGAATGCGCTAATGACTATGCGTCTTTCTACTGAGGTACTAGTAATCGGTGCCGGGCCTGCTGGCACAGCAGCAGCTCATTGGGCTGCTGAATCCGGTCGGATGGTTGTATTGCTCGAAAAAGAGACAATGCCTCGTGAACGAGTGTGCGGCGACGCGCTAACACCGAAGGCAGTTGGCCATCTGGCTGACATGGGCATTGAAGTCAATAAGAAGAATTTTCACCAACACCACGGTTTACGTATGACTGCCCATGGGCAAAGCATCGAACTCCAGTGGCCCACAGACCATGACCATCCAAGTCATGGTTTAGCAATTCGACGTCGATCCCTCGACCAACTTCTAGTGGAGCATGCAGACAACACAGGAGCGCAAGTTTGGACAGGTGTCGAAGTTACAGAGCCAATAATCGAGCACGGTCATTTGCGCGGTTGTCGCGCAATGGGTTCAGGTTGTGGCAGCGGTCCCGAGGGAGAAATTGAAGTCCGGGCTCGATTTGTAATCATTGCAGATGGTCCGCTATCGCCATTCGGTAGGTCTCTGGGTACTGCCCGAACCAGAACTTACGCGCAAGGGGTTGCTATGCGGGGCTATTTCCCTAGTCCTCGACATAGTGAGAAAGTCATCGAATCGGTTTTCGATCTCCGCGATAGCACGGGTCATCAATTGCCCGGTTATGGATGGATATTCCCACTTGGCGACGGGACCGTAAATACTGGAGTCGGATTATTGAGCCACCATCACGGAAACGATCCCCAGTCGATCCGTGAACTATTTGACAAATGGTTGCTCCAGATACCTGAAGCTTGGGAAGTTGAGGTCGACAGTATTGAAGGCGAACCAGAAGGTGGGCGGTTGCCGATGGGGGCATCTGTCCGACCAAGATCAGGACCTAACTGGGTTGTGGTAGGTGACGCAGCAGGCAGCGTTAATCCGTTCAATGGTGATGGTGTCGAGCCGGCTCTAAGTAACGGCCGGTTAGCTGCGTCTGTGGTTAACGACGCAATTAGAACTGGCGATGGTCTTGAACTTCGCCGATATGAAAGGCAGCTTGTTTCAAGCTATGACCACTATTACCGATTAGGGAGATTGGTTACTAAAGCCTTAGGAAAACCGGGCTTGATGAGGCGATTTACTCTGCTTGGCATTCAGTCACGGGTACTGACCGAGCTTGTGATGAGAATTTCAACCAATTTAGTTAATAACGATGCGGGCGGGACAGAGTCTGTCTACGAAATTGGGAAGGTTGTGGCTCGGCTGATTCCTGATCGCGATTAGCAATCTGCCACGGGGCTTTGGGTCTTAGCCCTGTCAACGCGAATTTATCTGGTTAACGTTTCGTCGATTTGGGTCATGTAAAGACCAAATCAAGCAACTGGTCAGCCGGTAAATCATCGAGCGATTTATATCGAGCGTAAGCGCCAGAAAAATTTAAGGCTTCGACCAAGGGATTGGGCACGACAACAGTCCGAAGCCCTGCAGCCAAAGCAGCCTTTAAACCGTTGGGGCTATCTTCGACTACCACTGCAGAACCTGCTGTTACCCCAAGTAGCTGCAATGCACGAAGAAACACATCGGGCGCGGGTTTGGAAACTCCATCGACATCGTCTCGACACACGACACACGAAAAACTTTCAAACAGTCCCACTCGCTTGAGGTGACGATCAACCCAACTATGAGGAGAGCTGGATGCTACCGCCGTTGCGATTCCTCGTTTTTCTGCAGCTTCGAGTAACTCTATTACTCCCGGCAATAACGGCTGTTCTTCAGTTAGTACATCTTTAATTCGCTGACGTTCCTTCATCACCAAATCGTGGTCTAGTTGCTGCCCGAGTCGATTCTCTAGTTCTTCTACCCATGCCGATTTACGGTCGGTTCCCATTCCGGCAAGCCACCAGTCCATGGGAAAATCAACCCCATTATCAGCCCATATCTGTGCTGTGGATTCGTAGGCAGGACTTTCGGTATCAACGATTGTTCCGTCAAAATCCATGATTAGTGCCCGGGCTTCAATGGTCAATCTAGGACTCCAATCACTGCTCGGATTAGTCCTTCTGTCGTCTGGGATTCCGCAACGCCTGCGACTTCTAACCCTTGAACCCGGCACTCTTCTGCTGTCGTTTGCCCTATCGCAACGATTTTGGATGCTGTGCGACCTCCCGTTTGTTCTATATGGCCTTTCACTGCCGAGGGTGAGGCGAAGGTAACGACATCTGCTTTGATGGCCCGTTTAACTACATCATCCGCTAATGAAGGGAAAACCGTTCGATAGGCAGCAACCCGGTTTACCTTCCAACCCTTACTTTCGAGAGTGTCGGAAAGTTCGGGCCTGCCATCCGAGGCCATCGGCACCAACACATGATCATCGGGCGTAGGGGCAGGGAATGCTTCCGCTAATGAAAGACCATCATTTTTGCTCGGCACTAGATCTGGCTCACGTTTGAGTTCAGACAACACTTTGGATGCAGTGGACGGTCCGATTGCCGCTAATCGTAACCCGTCAAATTTCTTTAGAACACCGCGTCGCGCTGCCCTAGCCATAAGCGCAGAAACAGCATTCGAGGAGGTGAAAGCAATCCAGGAAAATCGCTCCAGTCTGAGGAGAGCATCATCTAAAGGTTGGCCTCCGTCCAAAGGGGGAACTACCGCGATCGCTGGAGCCGGGACAACTTCCGCACCTTTATCACGCAGAGCTGTAATGAGCTCTTCACTTTGGTGAGACGCCCTCGTTACTACAACCGATTTCCCTGTAAGGGAATCAGTATTCAAGAGTTATCTCCACCCTTTGCAAGCAAGTTATAACCTCCGCTAGCCAGCAATTCCTGCGCCGTTTGGGCACCCAATGTAATTGGGTCGCTACCTTGGTGCTTCGCCCGCAATACCGTGCCCCCATCAAGAGAAGCTAGAAGCGTCTCTAAGTAAAGGTCAGCGCCACTTTTATAGGCATAAGCGCCCACTGGCAGTTCACAACCACCACCAAGCTCGGCTAGATACGACCGTTCTGCCATGACACAGGTACCCGTTAACTCGTCGACGACTTCTCCTAGCAAACCAATCGTCTCAAGGTCATCTTCTCTGCATTCAATAGCTATAGCTCCCTGTCCCACCTGTGGAATCATTTGATCCGATTCAAAGACGTGGTCCGCTAATTCTGATATCCCCAGTCGATCAAGAGCGGCCTTAGCCACGACCACAGCATCAACATCTGCGCTTTGAGCTATTTCGATCCGTGTTTTTATGTTCCCGCGCAAACCAACAAATTGAAGATCTGGCCGCAAGTCGACCAATTGCACTCGACGACGAGCGGATCCGCTGGCAACAACCCCACCTTCCGGTATTTGGTCAAGCGGTTTACCTATAAGAGCATCCCTTGGGTCACCTCGCTCCAGGAAACCAACGAGGTTTAGTCCGTTAGTCGGTCTTGACCGCAAGTCTTTCGCGCTGTGCACTGCGATATCCGCTTTGCCTTCAAGGACCGCTATTTGAACTTCCTTTACAAAAACTCCTTCGCCGGCCATGTCCTGAATCTGTCGTGCGCGATCTTTATCGCCTTCTGTAGAAACCAGCAGGAAATCAGTTTCAACTCCTTGAGATTTCAGGCGCGACGACACAGTTTCCGCCTGCCATCGAGCTAGAGGGCTTGAACGTGTCGCGATAATCAATTTAGCCCTCGCTTGCAGGTCAACGGAGTTGTAGGCCGAGTGTGCAAGATAACAACCTTTTGCTTAGGAGAAGGCTTGCTTCGGTGCAGCATTCTCGCAGCGTCGCGGGCTTGTTTCCACTTCAGAAGGAAGGTGTTGAGAAATTTTTACGCCCTTGAGTTATAAGGATATGAAGAGGAGTTGAACAGTTGCCGCCACAATAATGACTAACAGCAAACCGCCTAAGGCCAGCGTCGTCCCAGGTCTCACGTGGCTTCTCGCAAAGTTACTTCTGCACCAACTAAGAGTTCGCTGGGCACCATTCCTTCTTGCTGCCCTGTCGCTATTGCCAACAAACCATACTCATCATCGACAAGCGCTAATTGTCCAGGGTTAACCTCCGCCGGGTGCTGGAGGCGAACTACACGCTGATCACCACCAAATTCCAGGATTATTACTTCTCCTAAACCAGATAATGTCTCTCGGTCGATGTTGAGTTGAGCTGCTCCTTGTCGTGTGCGCCGAATTACCTCAGCCGAGATCGAACCGTCGTCTTCTGTTCTTGGCATGGGTATCAAAGAAGGGAGCAGGAGGCTGGGGTCTATCTGTTGGCCTAATTCCAAAAGTGAACCACCGGCTGCAAGATGCCCTATTGCAGGAGTGATGATGTCGCGGGCTGGATGCACGGCTCCCGGTGAAGCATTATGAACATCTTCGTTTGTTAGCTGTACTGCTTGACTGGCACCGCCAACAACCGCGACAGCGGCGCCAAGCAGCCCGTTGTCTGGGCCAACAAGGATTGATTGGCCTTCACCAACCGACACCGCGATGGCGGGTCTCCCAGAAAGTTCCCCCACAGATGCCAATACAAGCCCCGGTGATAAATAAGGAACGCTTCTTGCCAGCATTAGAGCACCCGCACGAATATCGTTCGGTTCTATGTGGTGACAAAGATCTATCACTCGTGAAGAAGGGCTCAGTTCATGCAATATGGATCGCAACAGTCCAACAGTTTCGTCGTCCGTGCCTAAATCTGTTACGCAAGTAATCGTTCCAAACTCTGACATATCTCAGTCTTGACCCAGTTCCTGAGAGCGCCGGCTGGCTGCTTCAATCGCTGCTGCGAACGCGGCTCGCAGCCCATGACTCTCTAGCTCTCTTAGCCCAGCGGCCGTGGTACCCCCCGGGGACGTGACGTCGGCTCTTAATTCAGCTGGTGGTTTACCTTCCGCTAACAGAGTCGAAGCACCCAGGAGAGTTTGAATGGCAAGGTCTGTTGACACCGTTCGACTAAGACCTGTCATGACCCCTGCATCAATCATTGCCTCTGCTACCAAGAAAATATATGCGGGTCCAGAACCCGATAAGCCAGTCACTGCATCAAGAAGTTTTTCTTCAGTTCGGACAACAGTTCCCACAGCGCCCAAGATTTCTTCTGCCCAAGCTAGGTCTTCGATACCTGCGTTCTCATTGCCGGAAATGGCTGCCGCGCCCTTCCCCACCAATGCGGGAGTATTCGGCATTGCTCTAATTACCGGGACAGTGCCTCCGGTTGCCTCATCAATAGCTCTTAGAGTCACCCCAGCAGCCACTGATAAGAGTCTTTTAGTTCCTGCTTCGACAACCTCTGACGCAACTGTCGAAACAACATCGGGTTTCGTAGCAATTATCGAACCTTCAGATGGTTCAATTTCGTTAGATACCCTTACACCGTAGGTTTCGATTAGCTCTTGACCTCGGGTAACTGATGGTTCGACGACCAAGACGTTCTCAGGTTTGTGCCCGTTGCTTAGTAACCCACCAAGCAGGGCCGCTCCCATTTTGCCGCCACCGACAATCAGTAATTGAACCATAATGACCACGGTAGCGGTCAGCCCCGCCAGCCACTCGACTCCATTTAATCCGCCTTCTTTTCGCTCTCATTTTTTAAGCGGTTGCCGAAACCCATTTTCAGTGCAGCACGCCAGTACCTTTCGACGTACTCCCACATGGAACCAAGGATTCTGTCTAGCTCGTTTTCATCTACAGCGTGGAATGGCAATTCTCCAGTGAGAAAAATTGCTTCTTCAGGACCAATCCCAAACTGTGCTCCAACCAAGTCGTAATTCCGACGAAGTAATAATTCAAACACTTTCTCTTTATTGTCTTCTGGGAAAGGCAAAAAATAGGTTTCGTACTTCAGTGTTCGTTGACCGAGGGTTAGCCACACGGTTGTAACATCGCGTTCCTCTCCTTCAAGTCGCGCGTACCAACGCCTTTCAACGTCTTCGTCTCGGCTTACATCTAAGAGAATCGGGAGCGTTTCTTTTTGGCGTTCAAACCAGTCGTCAATTAGTTGTTCGAGTTCAGAAAGTTCTTCCGGTGTTGCGACATCACGTGTCACGCGCAAGAAACCAGTTCTTTAGATGTCAACCGGCCAAATACTTCTATCGCGTTAGCCGCTCCAAGATCCCAGCTATTCATGGAGGCGCGGAGCGCTCCTTGATGTCCCATTTCACAGCGCATCTCTGGGTCATCCAGGAGTTGATCTACCGCTGCGGCGAATAACGCTGGATCTCGTTCGTTCACTAAAATCCCAGTAATGCCATCTGTGACATTGTCTATAAGGCCACCAACATTGCTGGCCACCACCGTTATGCCACAGGCAGCAGCTTCGAGCGCTACAAGTCCAAACGATTCAGATCGACTCGGCACTAAGCAGACATCGGCAGCTCGATAATAAGTAGGCAGAGCCTGGTGAGGTTGAGGCTCAACGAAGATGACGCGGTCATCAAGCCCGTCATTTTCAATTCGCCGCTTTAGATCTTTATAGGTTTGCGTGCCTTCATCCCCGGAAAGACCTCCAACAACAACTAGGCGCGCTTCTTGACTTTTAATCAATGCAAGGGCCCCTATTGCTACGTCTAGACCTTTCAGCGCCTGGATCCGTCCCACGAAGAGCAACACCGGGTAATCCCCTAGACCGATTGCTGCCCGAGCAGAACTCAAAGATCCAGGATTAAAGATTTTGCTCTCTACGCCGGGAGTCAATATTTCAATTCGATTCCTGGGAATACCATAAAGAGACGCCAGTTGGTCAGCTTCAACATTTCCCGATGCAAACACGGCGTCTGCGCAGCCAATAACCAATTCTTCTGCCCGTATTCGATCTTCGGGCTCCGAATCGCCAGCAATGCTTTTGATCCGGCCCAAGGTATGGAACGTAACTGCAAGCGGTAAGTCAAATTCGTGCTTTAGGTGGTGCCCTGCGACGCCTGATAGCCAGTAGTGAGCGTGGAAAGCGTCAACCGGACGACTCTCTAAGTATCCGGCAACCTCTTGCGTCCACAAATCGACAACGGCTGGGAGATCACCTTTTTCAAGTCCATACGGGCCAGCTTCAATTTGTATGACATTAACCCCTGCCTCGAGTTCCACGATCTCTGGCACATCTGGATTTGTCCGACGAACGTAGATGTCGCACTCAGTGCCTTTGTCCGCCATTGAAGCTGCCAGCTCCCGGACGTAGACATTCAAACCACCGCTATCACCTGCGCCCGGCTGGTCAAGGGGTGACGTGTGCATCGACAGAACACCTATTCTCCGGATAGGTCCATCAGACATGTGGGGAAATTGGGCTTCTGTCACAAGTGACCAAGGTATGTCACTGGCTGCAACTACTCCACTCGATTCTAAATTGAGACAAATTTAAAGAGTTAGTGCCACAACTGCAGCTGTCCAGAGCGGTGCGGCTAAAGCATGTGAGGCGTGTAGTAAGTCTTTTTGTTTCTCTCGAAATATTAATAGCTGCATTGCTGATCGTCCGAGGGGGATAGTGATACCCAACACACAGGCAAACAGCCAGTACTGCTGGGGAGATATAGGAGATACTGAAATCTGAACCGAAGTCCATAGAACCGCTAGTGCCCCAAATAGGGCAGCTAAGGGGGCCAACCGGCGCTGCAATCCTTCATGAACAAATAGCTTTAACCCCAGATCATGGAAATAGATGAGAACTAAAAACAATCCAACTGATGCCACGTCGCGGACAGCCAAAGTAGTGAGGCTAGATGCAGCGACACCAGCGGGTAACCAGACCTTTATGATCCTCATTGATTGAAGCAGGGATGAACTTGGTCCTCCGCGATCTATCACTGCTATCAGCGGTGTGAGGCCAATCGCTGCTACTACGACTAGCGCCGATAAACGGAAGTCATTGAAGAGCCCGCCATAGGAAACAACCAATATCAAAGCGGAGGACGGGAGTCTCTCAAAATTTGAGGACCCGGCAACCCTGGCCGAAACCCCAACAGCAAGCAGCCCTATTGCAATTCCAAAGGCAATAGCACCTAATAGTAAAAGAATTATTAGTGCACATACTCCAGCCGAGTAGTAAGCGAAAAAGTGATCTCCTACGCCATAAGAAGCAAAGAAATTATTTCGCAAGTTGTGCATCAACCGCCCGAGACTGGAGGTAGGACCGCCACCTCATCTCCATTTGAGATCTCGGAGTCTCCTTCTACTGGCTCTCCATTCAGCCACACTCGGCTTATGGACAACATTTGACTGAACTCAGGTCCTAGATCGCTTTGCGCTTTGGCGAGTAAATCTTGGACCGTAGTGGCCTCATAACTAATTGTTCCAGCTCCTGCGATTTCTCGAGCTCCTGCAAACAGTCGGAGCGTTACCTTGGCCATCCTCGGATCCTATCTTCGGTTGGCACGGCCGTTGCCGTTCAAACCACTACCTTCTTGAAGGTAATTACGAAAGAGATCAACACCTGGTGGACTTACTTATTCTTAGACACGGTCAATCTGAGTGGAACGCTGAAGGGAAATGGCAGGGTCAAGCTGATCCACCATTAACCAAACTTGGGGAAAAGCAAGCAAAAGCAGCCGCACAAAAGCTTCTAAGCGTCGGCAACGGTTTCGACAAAATCGCATCTAGTGATCTACGCCGAGCTCGGCGCACTGCTGAGATAATCGCTCAAGTCGTTGGTGGCGATGTGAGCGTTTATAAGGAATTTCGCGAACGTGCTGCTGGGGCTTGGCAAGGACTAACACGTTCGGAAATTGAGACCTCCTGGCCTAACGCCATTGCTGACCAGCGTTGGCCAGAGGGTTACGAATCGGATGACGCGGTAGTCCGCAGAGTGATGCCCTGTTTAGAACGACTGAAGGGTGACTACACAAATATTTTGCTAATTGGCCACGCCGGCTTAATTCGAGCGCTGGACCGATTCAACGAGGCTGAAGAAGCATCAATCACAAATCATCTTTCCGGCAGGTGGTATCAGCTCAACGATGGACTACTTCCGAAAAACACTGCCGACTTTTCTACAGAAGCATTGGATCATGACCTGGAGTAATGAATCTTCGCATTGAGAAGATTTTTATATTTCGTCAATCCACGACGCTGCTGCTGTGGGATCAATTCCATCAGCAAGCGCGCTCAAGGTGGACTCGACCTTTGAAAACTCGACCTCATATTCGTTGAGTTTCGACTCGCTTAAGGGAGCGTCTGCCTCGACGACGATGTCCTCATTGTTTTCCACCCTTTCAGTTTAGATTCAGGGCGAAGTTCGGCCGGTAAATGACGGAGATAATCCTGAGATATTGCAGGTTATTAAAAACTGTCCTGAGACTTCGAAAGCGCGACTATGTCAGGTCTTTTCGTGATTAGACCGCCCTGGTCCTGGGTTATTCAAATCAGTATCTTCTGTCTTGTCTTGACAGTCGGCTTTGCATCGCTAGCTCGAGGTCAACTGCTGCGTCGGGACTGGAACTGTTGTCCTGTCGTAGAATTGGTGATTGTGGATGAGATGGAGTGCACTGCCCTCGAAAATGAATGGGAATCACCACCTAACCCGTTAATGCACCCACCCTGTCTCTGTCCAAAGTGCAAAGTTGATCCAATTGAGTTCGAGCATGTACCTGGGAGACTTCGAGCTAGCGGCATGCCACAGCGACCCGCCGTCGAATCCCTAGAGCTAGGGAATGAAGGGCAAAGGGTTCTTTAGTTTCAATCAGTTTCTCCCGTTTTATGTAGGTCAGCCTCTATGTAAATCTGCGTTTAGATATCTGCGCGCAAATGAGAAATGACCGTCATTGGCGCAGGAACTGGTAGGAGACCACCGGTACGATGATGGTGGGCCGCTAGCTCATCGGGTAGAGCAGGGGACTTTTAATCCCAAGGTGCCGGGTTCGAGACCCGGGCGGCCTACGTTTATCTTGCAATCGCCGCCAGTTTGGCGTTGGTTAGTCGGACAAGATCGTGCGATCCAATACAAATATCGAGGCCACGTTTGCCGCCGCTGCAATAGAGCCTTTCGAGACTCGATGTAGATAGGTCCACAACGGTTTCTAGGACAGTACGGGTTCCTATGGGACTTATGCCGCCTCTGACATACCCGGTTATCCGTTCAGCTTTCTCCGGGTTGGTCATAGTTGCGGTCTTATGGCCTAAAGCCGCTGCAGCGGCCTTGAGGCTTAATGTTTTAGACACGGGGATGACCGCAATGGCGGAAAGATTTCCCGGTGAGCCTCCTAGATCAATGACGAGGGTCTTGAAAACAGAATCGACTGGTACGCCCAAAGATTCAGCTGCTTCAAGGCCGTATTGATGGTTGGTTGGGTCGTGCTCATAGGGGTGTACGCCGATTTCAATTCCGGCAGCTTCGGCGACACGAATTGCAGGTGTCATGTCGCCTCAACCTTTCTATCGACAAGTCACTGAACAAGACGAATATTATTACGACGCCTTACCCAATATTCGTTATCAACTTCGTCAGCTTCGTGCTGACGCCGACGCAACCGGGCAATAGCGGCATGACGTCGGGCTGTTGTCTCTCGAAAATTTTGTCGACTCATTCGTTCAGCATTCATTTCGCGAATGCGAGTTTGGACTTTAAGCCGGCCGAGATTGATGATTTCACTCTCGATTGGTCTTTGCTGCTCGAATAAAGTCGGCGTCTCCATGGCAATAGTTTCACAGAGGGGTAGGACAGCCTCGACAAGGCTTAACGTCCCGAGTGGCCGAACCCTCCTAAGCCTCTTTCGGACTCATCTAATTTGTCCATTTCTTCCCATGTAACCTGCTCAACTTTCTGGATAACTAATTGAGCAATCCGATCTCCTCGATGAACCTCATAAGACTCGCTCGGATCGGTATTTATCAATAAGACTTTGAGTTCGTCTCGATATCCACTGTCGATCAGACCCGGAGTGTTTAAACATGTGATCCCGTGTCGTAACGCCAATCCACTGCGCGGTTGAACGAATCCTGCATATCCACGAGGAATAGCAATCGCGATACCTGTACCTATAAGAGCGCGCCCCCCTCCAGGGGCAAGAGTCACATCTTCATTAGCTGTGAGGTCCGCGCCGGCGTCATCTGCTTTCGCATAATTCGGCAGCGGCAGATCAGAATTGACACGCTGGACTGGGATTACTACCACACCATGACTTTATGCATAGTTGGCGCCTACTGCAGGCACCCTCTATGGGCGGCTTAAGCCGCCTAGCATGATGGAATGCTTGTTTGGATGGACCTTGAGATGACTGGCCTCGAGCCTGCACGTCACGTGATCGTCGAAATTGCCACCATCATCACCGATGATCAGTTGGAGATAGTGGCCGAAGGTCCAGACTTGGTAATCCATGCTGACGAAGTTCAACTGTCAGAAATGGATGATTTCGTGACAGATATGCACACTAAATCAGGGCTTCTTGAGCAGATACGTTTGTCTTCTATCCACTTAGAAGAGGCGACTCAAGTAACGCTCGATTTCATTATGGAGCATGTCAAAAAACCCAGATCCGTACCATTATGTGGAAATTCGATCGGGACCGATAGAAGATTCTTAGACGCTTATATGCCTGAAATTGAGAACTTTCTGCATTACAGATCTATTGACGTTTCGACAGCTAAGGAATTAGCACGTCGCTGGAATCCAGCAGTCTTAAAAGGGGTCCCCCAAAAAGAGACTTCCCACAGAGCGCTTGACGACATTAGAGAAAGCATCACTGAGTTACGGCACTACAAAGAACATCTCTTCAACCTGAGCTAGAAATCGAATTCGCATTAGATAAGCGGATAGGATTTCCCCGATGAATCGCCCAATGCGTGAGGAGCAGCGCCCGCCTGATGACGGGGTAACCGAACTGGCTCCAAACGTTCGTCGAATCCAGTTACCAATGTCTATGCCTGGACTAGGGCATGTGAACTGCTACATCCTTGACGATGAACGAGGCGCAGCACTAGTTGACCCCGGTCTGCCGGGACCGGCTAACTGGAAGGCGTTGATGAACGGCTTGCGGGAAGCAGAGGTACCGCCAGAACGTATTCATTCAATCGTGATTACCCATAGCCACCCAGACCATTTTGGAGCCGCTGGACACTTTCATGACAAGTACGGGTGCGAAATCATCACACACAAGAATTTTAGAATGTGGTGGAATTTAGAAGAAGAAGATGATGAACCCCTCCACAATGTCGTCTCGGCTGATGACAATGCCCAACTTCGAGATGACCCCCTTTTCGCCGGCTTAGAGACCGGACCGAGAGGGCCTACGCCTTGGGGCGGTGAACGCTACAAGATGCCCTGGCATCGGCGACTTGGCTACACGATGATGCGAAAGGGTTGGGGCGGAGCTTGGTTTTCAACGCCCAAACCGACGAAACGAATCGAAGACGCCGATCACATCAACCTCGCTAGACGAGAATTTGTCGCTGTTCATACGCCTGGACACACAGCTGATCATTTATGCCTATATGACCCCGAAGAAGGTCTGATGTTGTGCGGAGATCACGTGTTGCCAACTATCACACCTCACATTTCTGGTTTTGGCCCAGCAGCTGATCCTCTAAAAGACTTTTTTGTGAGCCTTGATCGAGTCGCTAGTTTCGACGGCGTAAAATTGGGTCTACCCGCACACGGTCAACCATTTACAAATCTTTCAGAACGCGTTCAGGACATCAAACACCATCATCATGAGCGACTCGACCTACTTAGAGAAGCTTCCGACACGTTGGGCCAAGCCTCAGTGCAGAAATATATGAAGGAACTTTTCCAGCAACGCTCCTGGGGACCGATGGCTGAGTCCGAAACCTTCGCTCATCTTGAACACTTGCGACGGGTGGGCGAGAGCGATGCAATTCGCGCTTCCGACGGGGTTTTGGAATATTCATTCAAATAGTTATTTAAATTCGACAGATTTCTAGGAAGTGGAAGCGTTCTGGTCGCAAGCTACCCTCTTAGGTTGCATCGCAAAGGCTTGGCCAATTTTATTCATTTGACCGGGCTCCAGCATTTGTGATGACCTTTATTTAGTTAATCCTCTGAAGCAAGAGTTGTTTGAAAATCATGCGTAATTCTTCACCCTCAAGTTGGTCGTGTGCACACAGCACGCCGGCGCGCGCCCTTAATGGCTGCGCTGAGGCCAGCACGCGCATTTCGACAAAACTCACTACAGACTTTGCTGCGATGCGCCCGGCGAATTATTTCACCGGATTTAAGCATCAGACATGGCGGTCTTCGGAGGAGCAGGTGTAGCTGCAAGAGCACATCAAAGCAATCCACTGAAAGGCCGCCGGTTAACCGGCGGCCTTATCGCTTTTTATCCCATCAAACAGTCCTTATTCAGTCAACAGAAAGAGAAACGGAGAATCCAATGCTTGAGCTCCTTATTGAAACCGAAGATGAATGGAACGTTGCCGGTCGATGCAATGACAACAACGGAACACTGACTCATTTGTTCTTCTCAGACAGCACCAACCATCAAGCACGCGCAAAGGCAATATGCGCTAAGTGTTCGGTCTCCACTCAGTGTTTGGAGGCCGCGCTCACCCGCAAAGAGTTGTGGGGTATCTGGGGCGGCGAACTTATCGAAAATGGACGAATCATGGTTGGCAAGCGCGGACGAGGGCGTCCTCCTAAAGAGCCGCGTCCAGTCGTCGAGATCAACGAAGTTCCAATCCCCCCGGAATTAATTCCGGCATAACCGCACAAAGGAGTTCAGTCCCCTTCTCCTTTGGCAGACCACCGGCGCATGATCGCTGAGGGCCTCCGAAATGGCCGCCCGCCAGCACAACGCAAGAACCGGTTCGGTCGAGGAGCCCCCGGGTTTATTACTCGGGGGCTCCGACGCGTTTCAGGGGTACCGTGAGCCATGCGAATCACGCAAATCGACGCTTGAAAGCAACATGGCTAATTCTTGGAGAAGACCAACCATCGGTTTCTTATGTCTGTATCTCGTTGGCGCGGTTATTTTTTTAGTTAGCGGCGCAGGAGGCCCCTCAAAAAGCCTTGAAGGAACCGCAAGCAATTTTGACGAGGGAACAGCTGCTCCAGCTCTTTATCTTCTTCAGTTCTCAACCTTCGAAGGAGATGAACGTTCTCTCTCCAAATTCTCTGGCCAGCCTCTTATTGTTAATTTCTTCGCTTCATGGTGTGCCCCCTGTGTGAAAGAAATGCCCGATTTCGAAAAACTTCACAAAACTCATGGACACAGGATCAATATCTTGGGGCTCGCTATCGAAGAGGCGCGACAGGCAACAGAAATAGTGGAATCGACCGGAGTCACCTATTCCGTCGGGCTAGATGAATACGATCTTTTAGCCACCCTTGAAGGGTTTGCTATGCCGACTACCGTATTCATTTCACAAAATGGCGAACGGCTCGAGAGCCACAGTGGGGTACTTGACTATTCTGGGCTCGTTAGCCGGGTAGAAAAGCTGTTTGGTGATGAGTGACGTAAATTTGGCCTTCGCTTTTACTGCTGGGATAGTCGCAACTATCAATCCCTGCGGCTTCGCAATGTTGCCTGCATACATTTCTTACTTCTTAGGTATAGAAGCCACATCAACCCCAAATGTTGGCACAAGTATCACTCGAGCTTTGGTTACCGGATCAGTTGTTTCGGCAGGTTTCCTATTCGTCTTTGGTAGTGCGGGGCTTCTAGTTTCCTTGGGTTTCACAGCTATCCGGGAAGTTGTCCCTTGGGTAGCGATCTGCGTTGGAATAACGCTGATCGTTCTCGGCTGTTTGGTATCCAGCGGTCGACGAATAGATATAGCTCTACCAAAATTTACTGGGGGAACTTCTGGAAAGAATTTCCGAAGTCTCGTGGTTTTTGGGGTTTCTTACGCTGTGGCGTCTATTTCTTGTGGGCTACCAACTTTTATTGTCGTTGTTTCAACATCGGCCACTGGCTTCCAGTCGGGTTTCACGGCGTTTATTTTTTATGCCTGCGGCATGTCAGTAACTCTGTTAGCTCTGACAATTAGTTTGGCTCTCGCTCGTTCCGCTTTCCTTGAAAAGCTTCGATCACTGGTTCGCTATGTGGATCGAGCTTCAGGCGTTTTAATGATTTTAGCCGGTGCTTATCTAGTCATATTTTGGGTTATTGAACGAACCGGAAGTTCCTCTAACTGGTTCGTGGCATTAGTAGAAAACTGGAGTTCGAATTTGACCAATGCAGTCAGCGACATTGGAGGCGTCCGAACTGGAATCTTGCTAAGTGTGGTCGTGGCGCTCGGGTTACTCGTGTGGTTACTGCAGTCAGGCTCGATCCAGCAGGACGAAACACCCGAGAGGGCGGACTAGTGGCATTACATCTTGGGAATCACGAACTCCTGGAAAAAGATCGGCCCTTCGAAGCTCTGCTTTCTCAACCTGGGGTAAGCGAGGTGCTGCATTTAGGTTCCCGTTTTGGCTTTATGGCTTTTCATGGGGGTTGGCTAGAAGAGGTAACTGACGACATTGCTAGTACGGCATCTGATCGGTCCGGGGCCTCCTATTACGGGGTGCTACAAGGTCCCAGTAATCAGTGGCACATTCCTTCTCGTCTGGTGAATCCTGAAGAATCAAAAAACCTTGAGCTATTTATTGAACATGTTGATGTGGTTGTGGCAATTCACGGTTTCGGACGACCAGATTTACTTCGCTCTGTTCTTTTAGGCGGGCAGAATCGGGATTTGGCAGAGTTTGTTGCCTGTCGCCTAATTGCTCATTTACCTCATTACGAGATAGTGCACGATCTCTCGTCCATGCCTGTCGGGCTCCGCGGGCAACACCCAAAAAATCCAGTCAACCTTCCTCGGGGGGGCGGGGTGCAGGTCGAACTACCTCCTCGTATTCGAGGCAAGAGTCCTATGTGGACGGGGTTCAAAGGCCCCGGCCGGGTACCTCATCACGAGGCATTGATTAATGGACTAGCGACCGCCGCTCGCGACTGGTCAATTCGTTATGAAAACACTTGAGGCTTAGGGAGCCAGACGGCTCACGGACCATCCGCTATCAGTTCTTCGATAGTGCACTCGATCGTGAAGCCGGTGACGACGCCCCTGCCAAAATTCAATTGCATCTACCAACAGTGCGTAACCTCCCCAGTAAGCAGGCCGTTCCGGCAACCGATCATCTAATTCCGCATCAAGTTGATCCCACGCCTCTTGCAGTTCGCCTCGATTTTTGACTGGACGGCTTTGTTTCGAAATGACAGCAGAGATTTGAGAACCGCGTTCACGCGAGGAAAAATACTGGTCGCTTACTTTGCTACTGGTCTTCTCAACATGGCCACTAACCCGTATCTGTCGCTCCAATTCCAACCATCCAATTAGAGCTGCTGCCTTGTTGTTGTGATCTAAATCTGATCCTTTTGCACTCTCATAGTTCGTATAAAAGATCAGGCCACCATTTATTTCACCTCGAAGAAGGACGTTTCGAGAAGATGGCTCCATTTGTTTGTTAACAGTTGATACTGTCATCGCGTTCGCATTATGGAAGCCAAGTTCTTGCGCATAACCGAGCCATGAATGTAAGAGATCCATAGGGTCTTCAGGCACCTCAGATTCTGACAGGCCCTGATCCATTAAATGATCTCGTATCTGTTTCAATGAGTTTGATTCCGGCATCACCGTTTGAACTCCGCTTCTCTACTAGGCACTATGCCATGGCAATACGATCTATGGCTGCAGTAATAGCTGCCGCGGTCACGGGAGCCGCTTCTCGCTGGGCCTTCAGCTCGCTAATCGGCGATTCATGCGGTTTATTGGCAGCAAATGTTATTGGATGCGCTCTCATCGGCTGGGCATCTAGTTCGCATAGGTCCAATTGGGATCAGACCTGGCTAACGGTTGGCCTTTGTGGGTCATTAACCAGCTTCGCTGGTTTGGCAGTGTTGCTTGGCACCGGTCTCGAAGAACAACGTTGGGCTTTCGTGCTTCTCTGGGGCTCGGCAACGATCATCAGCTGTGGAGTTAGCTTCGACCTAGGCCGTTCAGTCGGAGATACACGATGACAGCGATCTTGTTTGCCATATTCGCTGGCATCGGAGCCGTCATCCGATGGAAAGCCAACGCTCGATGGGGAAAGCTGGGCACGCTAATACTTAACCTTGCTGGAGCTCTCGGACTCGGCCTTATGGCAGGCCTAGATGGTCCTATTGTTACGGTGCTTGGTGCAGCTGGAATAGGAGCTATGACTACCGTTTCGGGCGTGGCAAGAGAAGTTCACGCATTGACTTCTTTTTCAAAAACTCGAGGTGTTATTTACCTCGCCGGGACTTTAGTTGCCGGGGTTGGTTTCGCTTGGGTTGGCGTTCATTGGAGCTTATGAATGATCTGGGCCAGGGATTGAGTCGAATCCCACGTATGGACGAAGGGCATCTGGGATAACAACCGAGCCATCATCTTGCTGTCCATTCTCCATAAGAAAGACGAGGGTTCGAGAAATTGCGCATGCAGTTCCATTCAAGGTGTGGAGCAAGCCTGTCCCGTCGCTATCTCTGTATCGACTACTCATTCTTCGTGCTGAATAATCCGTGTAGTTCGAGCAGGAAGTCACTTCGCGATATGCGCCTTCTGATGGGAGCCATACTTCCAGATCATATTTCTTGGCAGCAGCTGCACCTAGGTCTCCTGAAGCTACGTTGATTACTCGATACGGCAATTCCAGCGAAGCGACAATCTCTTCCTGCAGGGACCGAAGGGTTTCCAATTCATCCCAACTGACATCTGGGTCACAGAACGAAAACATTTCTACTTTGTCGAACTGATGTACTCGAAAGATACCTCTGGTGTCTTTGCCGTAAGTCCCGGCCTCTCGTCGGAAGCACGACGAGAACCCGGCATAACGAACAGGTAACGATTCTCGGTCAAGGTGTTCGCCTCTATGCAACCCAGCTAGAGCTACTTCGGAGGTCCCGATGAGAAATAAGTCATCGCCAGCAATCTCATAGACCTGGTGTCGGTCGGTGGGGAAAAAGCCTGCATCGATCATCATCTCTTCGCGGACCAACACTGGGGGGACGACCGGAACAAAGTTGTGTTTTTCAAGAATGTCGAACGCAAATTGGACCAGCGCGAATTCAAGCCGAACTGCAGGACCCATCAGATACGCGAATCTACTCCCGCTATTTTTAACGGCCCTTTCACCATCAACCAATCCAAGTAACTCACCTAACTCCGCGTGGTCATAGTTCCTAGCCGCTGTCTGCTCGCCAACTTCCTTCTCGGTAATGAAGTCACTTTCGTCCCCATGGGGAACTGACTCATCAGCCGGGTTAGGAATCTGAAGAGCTAACTCTTCGACTTCGCTAAGTGCTTCGGCTTCAGCCTCTTCTAATTTTTCGAGTTCAGCCTTCAGTCTGCTGGCCTCAGCAATTTTTGATTCGCGGTCGCTTGGATCAGCTCGGCCAATCTCCTTGGAAGCGAGATTCTGAGCAGCGCGAGCTTGTTCGGCGGCATGCATGGCTGTTCGTCGACGTTCATCGGCGTCCAGAGTTGCGTCGATAAGTGAAGGCTCTACACCTTTCTTCTCGGCTCCAGCTCTGTAGGCGTTTTCTTCTCTTAGACGTCGAAGGTCGATCACATCAGTTGACGGTAGCGGGTATAAGGCTCTACAGAAATCCGATATTGCGAAGAAACTTCAGATCGCTCAACAAAATGTGCTGATGTCGCATCCGGAGGGGTTCTGCCAAAAGACCATTGAAGTACCCATGGCTGCGAAAACCAGCATCGCTAGCACCAGACCGGTGACAAATATGTAGGTAAAAACCTTGCTATCGAACTTGAGGTGCATGAAGTAGGAAACAACAATTTGGAATTTGACGACCATCAGGATCAAGAGTGACGGAACTTCCAAGATGCCGAAATCCCAAAAGTAAGTTGCTACTTCGACCGCAGTAAGTACACCAAGGATTAAAGCAATCTTGATATAACCAACATCGCTTAACCCGTGATCGTGATGTTCATCGTGGGTGTCTTCATCAGAAACGGCAGCTGTATTCATGTGACTATTAGTCCTATGGGATCAGGTAAACAACCGCGAAGATAACAATCCACACGATGTCAACAAAGTGCCAATACAAGCCTATTATCTCAATAGTTTCTGCCCGTTCAGGGCCTAGTTGCCCTCCGGATACGAGCACCCACATGGTGACGAGCATCACAATCCCTAGTGATACGTGAACACCATGAAAGCCGGTGAGAGTGTAGAAGGCAGAGGAAGAAATATTGGTGGTGAAGCCCAACCCTTCCCGATAGAAGCTGGTGAATTCGTAAACCTGCCCAGCAATAAAGATAGCGCCGAGACCAGCTGTCGTTAACAGCCACAACTTGCAGGTCTCCATCTCGGCTCGTTGTATGGCGGTGACAGCGAGAACCATGGTCAACGAACTCATCAAAAGAACAAAAGAACTCACCGAAGTAAAGGGAATATCGAACAGGTCAGCTGCAGTTGGGCCACTCGTCGACGGGCCAACCCGGTTCCGTAGGAGCAGATAAGTCGAAATCAAGGCCCCAAAGAGCAAGCAGTCTGAGCCTAAGAAGGCCCACATCGTGACCTTTTCGTTAGTCAACCCTGTATTGGTAGGTAAATGATGATGGTCATCCCACTCAGTTCGGCCATAAGCCATCTGAGGGGAGGAGTCTTGAGTAATTTCAGACAACGGGGGCCTCCTCAGCTGACTCAGATCCCTCATCACCCGGCGGATTCACATCGTCAGGGCCATGCTCTTCGTGGTCCCCATGCCCAGCATCGGGATCGGTCGCTGGTTCTAAGCTCCATCCATACATTGCTCCAAGCAACAGCAAGAGGCCTATTCCTGAAATCCAAAGGTTGTAGATCAAACCAAGCGCGATTAGTGGAAGGGCTGAAGCCAGCACAATCGGCCAGTACGAGGGTGACGGAAGGTGCGGGTTTTGATCGCCTTTTTGTGCAATCTCATTTCCGTCCGCCACCTTGCGAAGTTTGCCGTTTTCATCTGGTTGATACTTTTTGTGCCAAAAGTCATCAACATCAGTAATGACTGGTACGTAGTCGAAATTGTGTTCTGGGGTGGGGCAAGGGATCGCCCACTCGATGGTTCGGCCATCCCATGGGTCCGCTGGCTCTTGTGGAACTGTTCCAGCTTTATAACCGAGCCAGGTTCGGACGATGTTGACAGCAAAAACAATCATTCCGATAAGGATCACAAAAGCGCCGATTGTGACAACAGCGTTCCAAAAGTCAAAGCCATCTTCGGGCCCGTATCGACTGTGTCGACGTGCCATTCCTTGAAGCCCAACTATATGCATTGGACCAAAAGTCATATTAAAGCCCACGAGCAAAATCCAGAAGTGCCACTTCCCCAGAGACTCATTGAGTTTGTAGCCAAACGCTTTCGGCCACCAGTAGTACATCCCAGCAAAGAGGCCCATCAATGCGCCGCCAAACAAGACGTAGTGGAAGTGGGCGACGATGAAGTAGGTGTCAGTTTGTTGGGTATCGGCAGGTGCTACGGAATGCATTACGCCGGAAAGGCCACCAATAGTGAACATCGAAACCAACGAGATTGAAAACATCATGGGGACTGTGAATTTTAGGTTTCCGCCCCACATCGTTGCGATCCAATTCAGGATCTTCACACCCGTTGGAACTGCAATGAACATCGTTGTGGCCGAGAACGCCGCCACGCCCACGGGCCCAAGCCCCGACACAAACATATGGTGGGCCCATACCCCCCAACCCATAAACCCAATCGCTGCTCCGGATATGACGATAACCGAGTACCCAAATAGTGGCTTCCGAGAAAAGACTGGCAAGGTTTCGGAAACGATACCGAAGGAAGGCAAGATGAGGATGTAGACCTCTGGGTGTCCGAAAATCCAGAAGAGATGCTGCCAGAGGAGCGGGTCGGCACCCATCGCTACGTTGAAGAAATTAGCGTCGAACGTTCGATCAAAGCTCAGCAGGATCAAAGCAACCGTAATAACAGGAAGAGCAAATAGAAGTAACAGCTGGACTACGAAGATCATCCACGTGAAGACAGGCATACGCAGCAGCGTCATCCCAGGAGCTCGCATATTGAGAACTGTGACGATGAGGTTGATTGCTCCAACCAGTGAAGCTATTCCCGCTATTTGGAGTCCAAGCGCATAGAAGTCCATTCCGGCGCCTGGACTGTATGTAACTCCAGTGTTGGGGGCGTAGGCGAACCATCCACCGTCGGGCCCACCGCCAAGGAACCAGCTGAGGTTCAGGAAAATACCAGCGAATACGAAGATCCAAAGTCCCAGCGCGTTCATCCTCGGGAAAGCAACATCGCGGGCGCCGATTTGCAACGGGACGATGTAGTTAGCGAACGCAGCTGCTAGTGGCATAATCACAAGGAAAACCATCGTTGTTCCGTGCATTGTGAAAATTTGGTTGTACTGCTCCGCCGTAAGGACCGTGCCGTCGGGAGTAAATAGCTGGGCTCTTATGAGAAGGGCTTCGACGCCTCCCCACAGAAACCAGAACATGGCGACGGCACCATACATAATGCCGATTTTTTTATGGTCGACTGTGAAGACCCATGCTCGCCATCCACTGGCATTAGTGGGGCGCGCGAACGCGCCTGTCGAGGGGCTGGTATCTCCAGATTCAAGTTCGAGGATTTCTGGGCGTTCCTCGGTTATGGCCATAGGGATCGATCTCCTGAAAGCCGCTGCGTGCGGGTCAACTTGGCATTAACGGTGGGGGTCCACCGAGGGTCATTAGATAGGTAACAAGGTCGTCGAGCTCATTGTCTGAAAGTGTCTCGGCGAAAGAAATCATTCCTTGGCGATTTTCTGGGCGAGCGGGTTTCTGGCCAGGGGCATTACGAATCCATTCTTTAAGGTCAGCAATATTGACGGAGCCGTCTTCTTCGTACAGTTCAAAGATTGCTCCAGCAAATGAGGTTCTGGTCATCAAATGGGTGAGATTGGGTGCATACCCAGAGGTCAAGTTGGCGTTCCCGTCAGCTGCTGACTCATAGACACCATTGATTACGTGACAGCTAATGCAATGTCTACCGAACAAGTCGTAGCCGCTCTTAGCTGCTGCAGCTTCTGGAATGTTGGCTGGCGTTAATTGCTCTCGTACCCATTCGTCATAATCCTCATCGGTGAGTACCACTGCACGCATCTGCATATTGGCGTGGCTCAACCCACAAAATTCTGTGCATTCGCCGTAGAAGATTCCCGGTACAGGCGAGCTAATCCTCCAGTGATGAACTCGCCCTGGGACAGCATCTCTTTTGCCGTTTAGTTGAGGTATCCAAAATGAGTGAATCACGTCATTTGAGCGGATATCTAGATTGACTTCTTCGCCGACCGGAATAACAATTTCGTTAGCAGTGACGATGTCGTCAGTCCCGTCTTGATCTACGTCGTAACTGAACTGCCACCACCATTGTTGGCCTTCAACTTTGATGGTTCTTCCATCGCTTTTACTGCTTAGGTCAAAAACGGTCGGGATGGTTACGATGGCCAGGAAAACCAGCATGAAGACCGGGATTAAGGTCCAGGTCAGCTCGGCCTTTCGGTTGCCATGAATTTGCTTTGGCAGTTCATCTGGATCATCGCCAGGTCGTTCACGGAACTTGACGATCGCAATTACCACCGCAGCAGCAACAAAGATGCCAACGGCCGTCGCCATGTATCCAGACAAACGCATTATTCCGTCAATTTGTTTGGCGTTCTCACCAACAGGGTCCGTTGGGTCGATTCGTCCTGTAGCGCACGACGCAATTAACGTTGTTCCAAACAGAAGAGGTACTAGACGGAGCAGCCGGCGCATAACGGACTGAGGTTTGTGCATTTCTCGGCTTTCGCCCTCGGTTGATGTATGGATCCTTGCATTCATTTGATAACCACCGGGATGTACTGACCGGGCGCGGAATGCTCATCCTTCGAATGGTCTTCTTCACCGTGATCTTCGTCATGGTGATCTTCTTCACCGTGGCCGCCTCCGCCATGGTGATGGAAATCACGCTCGCCACGAGCCGTAGCCGCGATACCTCCAACTATTAGCGCCAAGCCTCCTAGGACTAACACTGACGCCACCACGGCCTTACGGAGATCGGGCTTTGCGTACAAGACAAAGGCAAAGGCCAACACCAAGCTGGACGCGATCATTGCAAACCAGCTGGCTCCGTTCTTGCTCGAAGTTAAGAGAATTCGGGAGACTAAGACAACAGGAAGGGCGATTGAAAGCGCCCCATAAAGCGGAATTTCAAACGGAGCAAGAATTCGCTTCCGTTCAACAGCATTAGCTTCTTGATCTGTCGACAAATGTTCCGACCATGAACTGAACGTCCACTCGACCGCCGCAACGAGCAGCGTGGCGATACCAAGGATCGCGATAAAACCATCAACGACTAAGCCGACCATCAACACGCCAAGCCCGATAGCGCCCATGATGGGCCACCAAGCAGGGACAGCTGGATGTGTGTGGGCGCGGTCTCTGTCTATTGAGTCACCATCGCCAATTGATAAGGCTAAGCCCGCTAGAAGCGCAAAAGCGGCGGCCGCTGTGCCTAACACTATGGTCCCGAACATGACGATATGGCCATCGCCATCCATGCCCGTAACGAGCCCAAGTACAACCGCTGCCGCTGTGGCAAGAGTTATGCGTCCAGCAAAGTATCTGCTTGCAATTCCGAGCATCAGTCCCCTACTTCACCACGTAAACCGTGTACCAGGTCACAGTCCATACAAGGGCCGCGAAATCCCAAAAGAAAACCGCTGCTCCAAAGGCCGTACTTCCTTGCTGTCCCACGCTGCCACCAAGAGACCGAAGTCCCATTAGCCCGAGATAAAGGAGTCCTACAACGACGACAGCCAAAGCAAGACCTGTCGTCGCAAACGCAAGATTTTGATATTCCCCAGCGCCTATCTCCACTCCCATGCGATTGAGGCTATACATCACCATATTTATAAACCCAAGCCCCAACACAAGCGTTGTAGCGATGGCTGTCCAAGCATGTGCCGTGTCTCGACGCCTACTTGCCCACAATGCCCAATGGGCCGTGATCATCGACGCCACAAGAGTTAGAAGTGCGTAATCAAATTGGGGGTTTGGGACGGCTAAACCGTCAAGCCAATCAGAACCCGGATGGGGGCCTGAAGCATGCCGCCGAGCCATATAGAAACCAAGCGCCCCTGCCATCATCATTGAGATTGCCGCGCAGGCGAATCCAGTGGCTACGAGCTGAGCTCTAGGTCTTTGAGGTTGTCCAGATGCGAGAGTTGGGGTGGTATCAGACATCACGTAGTTACCTCCTCAGCTTCAGTCGAATCCAGTAACGGGGTCCCTGAGCTGAGCATTGGCAATTCATCTATTTCGCCGATTGGTGGTGGTGATGACAGCATCCATTCCGGCGATTGTGCGCCCCAGGGATCATCATCTGCCTGAAGACCTTTTTTCAAACCCACGGATATAAACAAGTTAAGGAGAAGCAGAGCAGCGCCCGCTATAAGAATCGCGACTCCTGCAGCTCCGATAGCGCTCAGCCCTTCAGCTCCGCTGTCGTCAACCCAGTTCGCGTATAGAGCAGTTGTAGCTGGATCTGTGTAGACAAAGTCTGGTTGTTCTGTGAGGAGGCCCGAAAGGGCGGGGCCGGCGAACGCAAGAAGTGCTCCTGTGCCGATAACTAGGAAATTCAAGAGACCAACTAGTTCATTCAACTGGCGGCCCCAAATCTTGGGCGCCCACCAATGAATGGCAGCTAATAGGCCTAGTAGCCCAGCCCCGTATATCAATACAGATTGTTGACCTGTTACCCAAGTCGTCATACGAAGTTGAGGATTGCCGTCGTTTCCTCGACCCGCTATCTCGAGCCAGTCAACTGCGGCTCCGATTAGGCCCACAAACGCGCCGACCAGAACCAATTTCCCGGCGCCAAAAGCGGCCAGCAGTGACGTACTGATTTTCGGCAACTTACGATTTTGGATTATTGCCAGACCTAACAGGCCAAGTAGCCCCACTGTCCCGAGAAGGGCGCCACCGTACAGCGCGACCAAAACCACGCCTTCAAAGCCATCAATGATGTCAGCACCTTCTCCAGTTATCGCAAAGTTGGCCCATGCCCCGAACCCGAAAAGACCAACAAGCCCAATGGTGAAATACATCGCCAGAGGCTCAAATACCTTACGACGCGCGGTAGCGAGAACTATTTCTGCCGCAACGCCTAGGACGGGGACCACATAGATGAATAGCTGCGGGGTTCGATGAATCCAATCAATGCGTTCCCACACGCCGTAGTTACCAAGTAAGAAAACGCGCCCGTATCGATGGTCTACGTAAAGGATCGCTATCTGTCCGAGCAAAACCGGGAGGCTGACAACCAACATTGAAGCTGAAACCAAAGAGGACCATGTAAAAGGTGGGGTTTCATCCATGTAGAGGCCCGGTGACCTCATGGTCATGATTGTTGTGGCAACACTGATGGCGCCCAAAAGTAAAGCAACTACAAGCCCACTCAGGGCAAGGAGATGCAAATCAACTCCGTTAGCCCAGCCGCCGTAGGGACCTCCATTACCTAGGTAGGCGCCAATTAGTACAACCGCTGAGATTTTCCATGTCCAAAAGGAGGCCGTTGCGGCGCGCGGAAAGGCTAGGTTCGAAGCGCCAATCTGCAAGGGAACCATATACATCGACACACCGAGGAAAGCCGGGATTAGGAACAGCAGCGTTAGAGCTTCCCGAGAAAAAGCGAACCCTTGAGCAAAGCCGTCGGCACCAAGAGTTACAAACTCGGTCGCTGAAGTGAGATCCAATCTGACTAACAAATCAAGAACAGCTCCTAAGACCAGAAATAGCAACGAACAGACAATGAAAAGTCGTCCAGTTCGCTTGTGGTCAGCGGTAGTTAGCCAGCCAAAGGGGGTGGGGTCTTCCACGGGCACGCCGGGGGATGTTGAAGCGGTGGTGTTTTCGCTCATCGTGTCCTGCTGATTGCTGCCTCGATAACTAGGGGGTGGTGCCTACCTAACGGTTGGCTGTGCCCAGATGCGCGGGTGACCCCGCACAGGTGCTGAGTGTGCACTTTACTCACCAGATTGCCAGTCATGTAACTCGAAAGCTTGTTCTGTCAAAGTCTTTTCGGCACTTATTTTGCTGAGAGACATTCATGCGGAAACTCCATATACCAACACATCAACAGCCACGGCAATAAACAGCGCCCCCAGGTAGACGATCGAGTAGGTAAAAACCTTCATGGCTTGCACCGAATTAGGTCGGCGAAGCAACTCAATCGTACGCCACAGGAATGCCAAACCACCTGCTACTGCAACTGATAAATAAAGGAAACTAGTTCCAGCGACACTGTGAAACCAAAGTGACAAACCCATAACGACAACTGTGTACGCAATCATCTGGATGGCTGTACTGCGAATGCTGGTGACCACCGGAAGCATCGGGACCGACGCTGCTTCATAGTCATCCGCATACTTAATGGCTAATGCCCAGAAGTGTGGTGGTGTCCAAAAAAAGATAATGGCAAACAAGATAAATGCGCTGAGGTCCAGAGAACCCGTTACGGCAGCCCAACCAATCAGCGCCGGAGCTGCGCCAGCAGCACCACCAATGACAATGTTCTGTTTTGAAGTTCTTTTCAACCAAAGAGAATAAACGAAGACATAAAACAAACATGCTCCAACTGCAAGAACAGCGGAGAGCCAATTCACCCAGACTGCAAACAGACAAAACGCCAAAATCTCGAGCACAAATGCAAAGATCAGAGCCGCCTTGGGAGACACGGCACCAGTTACTAAGGGCCGGCCTTGAGTCCGCTCCATTAACCGATCTATATCTCGGTCGATATACATGTTGAATGTATTCGCGCCACCCGCAGCGAGAGTTCCGCCAACGACGGTCAAAAGAACCAAAGAAATGTCTGGCATACCGCCCTCGGCAAGAATCATTGAGGGGACAGTCGTGATCAAGAGAAGCTCAATAATGCGTGGCTTCGTGAGCACCACAAAAGCAGAGAGTGTCGACATCACTCCTCCGTCACCACTTTTGATGGTGGTTGTACCGTGCTCCATCGTGCGCCACGATACGCCCAGAAGGCCTTCTGACCCAACTAGATAGACTGATTAGCCCAGAATGTTATTTGAGTCGTAAATTCGAGACTGTGGAAATTGTTAATTTGAACCCTCGCCAATACCACCGGCTAACGCAAATAGCTCTTTGGCTCCTTGCTTTAATAGTGGTGTCTGGAGCTGCTGTTCGTCTCAGCGGCAGCGGCCTCGGGTGCAGCGACTGGCCAAATTGTGAACCGGGTCAACTAATTCCACAAGCAAATTTCCACGCTTGGGTGGAGTTCGGCAACCGACTCATCACTGGTCTTGTTTCAATCGCAGTGGTTCTTGCGGTTTTGGGGTCAATGAGACGGATCCCAAATTCCGCGCGCCTTACCAAGTGGTCTTTAGGCCTTGTGGCAGGAGTCGCTGCTCAGATCATTCTCGGGGCTATCACAGTCTTGAGTCATCTATCCCCACCAATAGTTATGGGTCACTTTCTACTTTCAATGGTTTTGGTTTGGAACTCTGTGGTGCTCGAAGATATTGCTCGACCTAATAACGCCGCGTCCAATGCTGCATCGTTACGAACAGGTTCGCACTACCACGCCCTAGCGATTGGCGTAGCAACAGTCGTTGTGATTATGACAGGCACAATCGTCACAGCCAGCGGTCCTCACGGCGGAGATGAGAACGTTGTTCGTTTAGGGTTTTCATTTCCGGACGTAGCAAAAATACATGGCTCCGCTGTAGTGATACTCGTGCTCTTAACTCTCCTCCTAGTTGTTAAGGCACGGCGACTAGAAAAATGCTTGTTTAGACGACGAGCTTCCATTGTCCTAGCCGTAACCCTCGGTCAAGCAGCGATTGGTTATACCCAGTACTTCACTAAATTGCCCGTGTTGCTTGTGGGTTGCCACATAGCTGGCGCCACACTCTTGTGGATAGCAACTATTCGGCTACTTCTAGTTAGCGATAAACAACAGATCGAGGTCGCCTGAGATGCTTATCCCGCTGACCCAAGTACACAGCCAATCTGAAACCGAAGTGGAGACCGCCCCAGTTTTTACTGAAGATGACGATCCGGCAGCATCAACAGACGAAGATGTGCCGTGGATTGTTTTGGTATGGAACGACCCAATAAATCTTATGAGCTACGTAACGCACGTCCTTCAGAAACTATTTGGGTACAGCACTGAAAAAGCCACTCAGCTCATGCTTGATGTGCACAACAAAGGTCGAGCTGTTGTATCAAACGGGACAAGAGAGAAAGCTGAACTCGATGTGTTCAGACTTCACGAATATGGCTTGTGGGCAACTATGCAGAAAGACTCTTGAGATGTTTTTTGACCGACGTTTCCGGCTGAAGCGAAACGGAAACGTAGAGATCAAGATCGCCGAAGACGAACGACAGTTGCTATCAAGTTTGATCGAGCAACTACGCGAGTTGGTTCTTTCAACAGCACCCGAAGGAGCAGTAGATCCTTCACTGAGACGTTTGTACCCAGCTGCCTACGCTAATGACGACCAACATGAAGTGGAATACCAAAGATCCATGAGAGACCAACTTCTAGAAAGACGTCTTTCGCATCTTGATGCGGTCGAAACCACACTTAATGATTCCGAACTTAACCAGGAAACTCTGAATTATTGGATTATGAGTATCAATGATTTACGGCTCGTGCTCGGCACGCATTTAGACGTCAGTGAAGAGGACGAACCAAATTTTCTTGACGATGACGACCCTCAACAACACCAAAGCGCTATCTATCATTATCTGAGTCATTTGCTTGGGGAGTTAGTTGAAGTTGTTAACAACTGAGCAACCATTTCGTAGATCGGTGGTTTCCCGACTTCAGCGCCCTAGTCTGGGCCTGCTAGCCCCCATCGTCTAGCGGCCTAGGACACCGGCCTTTCACGCCGGCAGCACGGGTTCGAATCCCGTTGGGGGTGCCAATTTGTCTACAAACGAGTAGCTCCTGGGCCAGCCGGCTACACCAGTGGCGGGAAAGAAAGTTCAATTGTTGTGCCCGGCTCATCGCGATCAATGATCTGCGCTTGACCTCCGAAACTTTCAGCTACATGACGCACAATGGAAAGACCTAGGCCAGACCCTGGCAATGAGCGCGCCTCTTCTGTTCGATAAAAGCGTTCGAAAACCTGCTCGCGCTCTTCCACTGGTATCCCCGGACCGTTATCTGAAACTCTCACCGATCCATTCTCTACTTCAACTTGAATCGACGAGTTCGGCGGATTCCACTTCAACGCATTATCGATCATGTTCGACACAGCTCTTTCAATTAATGCAGGCGGCGCCATAATTTGTGAAGATGTGGCGATGCAGACGATGCTGCAAGAAGTTCGCCGTTGGTGACGCTGCACAACAGCGTCAACTAGTTCGTCAAGTTCTATTCGCTCTGCTTCGCCCATGTGGTGTTGATCTGTAGCCAAATCAACTAGTTCAGTGACCAAGCCAGTTAATTGGTCAAGTTCGAACAACACGTCATCCATAATCTGTCTTCGCTCATCATCTCCGATCGAAGAACTTCGTTGCATGTATTCCAAGTTGGTGCGCAGACTCGTAATCGGAGTACGAAGTTCGTGGCTAGCGTCAGTCACCAGTCGTTGCTGTTGTTCTCTGGAAAGGCTTAGTGCCCGCAGCATCTCATTGAAGCTTGAAGCTAGCTGGCCAAATTCGTCATCTCTTTTAACATCGATCGGTTGATCAACATCTTGTGTGTCAGCGACTCTGGTGGCAGCTTCGGTGAGGCGCCGAACCGGGCGCACTACGCGCCCCGCGACCGCAAACCCAACCAGGCCTGACCCTGCTACCCCGATAACAAAGATTTGGATACTCATCCGCCACAAGGCTGCAAGTTGTGCATCAACTTCATCCATTGGTCGGGCAATAGTCGCAGCACGGCCAGGCAGCAGAAGGGGAAACGTAAGGACCCGCATTCGATGGCCTTCTATCTCAACGGTTGTTATTCGCGCCCTAAGTTCCCTTCTGGCAACTGAAAGGTCATCGGGCCGGATAGGGAGCGGTTCAACATTGCTCGCCCAAATTCGGCCTTTCACATCAAAAATTTGAACCAACACATCGTCTGGGGAGTACTTACCGAAAAGCCGACGATCAAATTCTTGGGGCCGGCCAAATTTTTCACCCAGCAGGGTGACGTCAGTGGCTCTCAAACGCAATTTTGAATCGATACTGTCGACAGCTTGCCCTCTTGCTAAGTACAAAAAAGATCCAGCTACGCACGCCACGGCGATAGCAACTACCAAAGCAATCAAAATGGCTACTCGGGCACGGAAACTCATGCGGACCTGAGGACGTATCCGATGCCACGGACTGTTCGTATCAACCTATGACCACCATCTATCTCCGTTTTTCGGCGGAGATACCCGATGTAGACCTCCAAACTATTCGATGCCAATGCTGCGTCGTATCCCCATACTGCTTCGTAAATCTGGTCTCGGGTCAGCACCTGGTTGGGATGTTCTAAGAAAAGTTCAAGTAACTCATACTCGGTTCTCGTCAGATCTAACAGTTCACCATTCCTATGAGCTTGTCGTGCTTGTCTATCCAGCGAAAGATCTGCAAAAGACAAATGCGCTTGGTCAAGGTCAGAAGATCTGTTACGTCTTAGCAACGCTCTTATGCGAGCTAACAGTTCATCAAGAGCAAACGGTTTCGCTAGGTAGTCGTCAGCGCCCGAATCAAGACCTCTGACTCGATGTTCGGTTTCATGACGCGCCGTAAGAAGCAAAATTGGCAATTCCGATCCTTGAGACCGCAAACGGCGGCACACTTCTATCCCCCCAAGTTCAGGCATCGTTAGATCGAGAATCATAAGATCCAAATGGCTAGATATTTCAATGGCCTGCAAACCATCAGATGCAGTCAGAACTTCATAGCTTTCAGATCTGAGTGCGCGTTCCAATGCCTGACGAATTCGCTTATCGTCATCGGCGACCCCAATGACGGCATTAGTTACGGCTGGCGCGTCTGATGAACCCATCAAATATAGATCTACTCCCTAAACATGAACGTTAAATGAAAATTGCGCGGCGCGGCTGATCTCACCCAGCGGCATAGGCTCTCGGCCATAATGACCTGTCGACCTCTCCGAATTGAGTCCAAAAACCGTTCGGGTTCTCTAAAAACTTTTTGGAGGGACATAGTCGTATTCCTATTTTTGCTTTCCAGTGCATGTTCAACTGAGGGTTTAGTAGCGCCGGTTACTACTAGAACCACTCTTCCATACTCACCGATCACCACTTCGTCATCTCTCATTCCGCAAACGACAACCTCGACAACTTGGTTTAACAGCTCAACAACGGTCTCCTCTGCGCCCGTTGTGACCACTACAAGCGAGCCTTACCAAGGGTGGTGGGACCCCAAACAAGTCCAAACCGCTTGGGGCGATACCGTCGAGGGGATTCTCACTTTTCGCGGCTCACCAACACGGTCGTGGTACGGACGTGGTCCTGTTCCATTGATGCCGGAAGTGTTGTGGCGCTTCCCCGAAAAAGGCAACTTGTGTTCGTTATCCACAACTGGAGGTCGTACTACGAATTGGTGCGGAATTGGATGGACAGGACAACCAGCAGTTTGGAAGGTGGGAACCCAAACGTGGCTTGCTGTCGGCGCGTACGACCGAGGTATCCACCTCCTCGATGCATCTACGGGTTTACCGGTGATCGGGCCCTTCGTAACAGGTGACATCGTCAAGGGTTCCCTCACTGTGGACCCCGATGGCTTTCCTCTTATCTACAGCGGTTCACGCGACGGGCAACTGCGAATCTTGGCATTTGATCGACCTGATCATCTAACTGAGCTTTGGAGTTTGGCTGGCAGCCAAGTCAATCCAATGATGTGGAACGACGACTGGGATGCCGCTCCTCTAATCCTTGATGATCACCTCATCACCGGTGGAGAAAATAGTTGGCTACATGTAATCCGGTTGAATCGCTCAACAGATAGTTCGGGTCTAGTTGTTGTGGATCCTGAAATAATTTTCCAGACACCTGGTTGGGATGATGAATTACTTAGGGCGTTGGGCGACAACAACGTCTCTATTGAAAACTCTGTAGCGATATCCGGTGATACGGCCTGGTTCGCTAATTCCGGTGGGCTCGTTCAAGGTTGGGACCTAGCGCCATTACGGGTTGGGGACACGCCGGTACGAACTTTCCGGTGGTGGATGGGTGACGATATTGACGCCACGATCGTCATCGATGACGAAGGTTTTCTTTATGTCGCCGCGGAATACGAACGCTCAACATCGCGGTCACGCGAAGTGGGGCAATTAGTGAAATTAGACCCAAGAGAACCCGAAACGCCCGTGGTGTGGTCTCTACACGAAAATGACACTTTACCCGGCGGCATATGGAGTACCCCAGCTCTGCATAAGGGCGTGCTCTACGTGACCACAAACTCTGGTCGGTTAATGTCAGTCGACCGTTTTTCTGGAGAAATATTGTGGACAATATTTCTCGAGGGGCCCCTGTGGAGTTCGCCCGTCGTTGTTGATGACATTCTAATAGTTGGAGACTGCGGGGGTTATCTCCGTGCCTACAGTGTCCAACAACCAAAGATTGAACCTATTGAAATTTGGCGGCTTGAAATTGGCGGTTGTATCGAGTCGACGCCAGCAGTTTGGGATGGCCGAATTTATGTTGGGTCTCGTGAAGGTGGTTTGTTCGCCATAGGCGAACGCTAAGAAATTTGTTCTAGGGTGCCATCATGGATATTGGAGTTTGTGTTGCGTCACATGTTGGCGATATTGACTATGTCGTACGGGCAGAAGAACTGGGATATTCCCATGCTTGGCTGGCCGACAGCCAAATGCTTTGGTCCGACTGTTATGCGGCTCTGGCTTTAGTGGCTGACCGCACATCAAAGATCAATATCGGCACCGGAGTATCAGTATCTGGAACACGTCCAGCTCCAGTCACTGCAGCATCTATCGCCACTATCAACGCCTTAGCACCCGGCAGAACCTTTCTTGGTTTAGGCACGGGTAATACGGCTATGCGAATAATGGGTCACAAGCCTCAAAAAATTGCAGAGTTTGACGAGTACCTCACAACATTAAAACCTCTCCTGAAAGGTGAGGAGGCAAGTCACTCTTATAACGGACAAGTAAGCCCGATACGCCACATCATGCCGGATAAAGGGTTCGTCAATTTCGATGACGAGATCCCTCTGTACGTCTCTGGGTTTGGTCCAAAGTCCCTGGCATTGGCGGGCAAGCACGGTGATGGCGCAGTTATGTCTATCCCTCCAGACGCTCAAGTAATGGACCGAATGTGGGAGATGATTGAACGGGGTTCTACGGAAGCAGGCCGACAGCTAAACAGAGATGACTACCTAACTGTATCTCTTACAACAATCGTCGTACTCGATGACGGAGAGACCATTGAAAGTCCAAGAGTAAAGGCAGAAGCGGGGGCAATGGCAATGGCTTCGATTCATTATTCTTACGATCAATTCCGACAATTCGGTCGCGCGCCGGGAAGTAGGCTCGACAGCATCTGGGACGAATACACCTCAATGCTCGAGGACTACGACCCAGAGCGAATCCATCAGCGAATTCATGCGGGGCACAACTGTTGGGTTATCCCTGAGGAAGAACGATTTGTTACCCCAGAACTGATCGACGCTACGTGCATAGTTGGAACGGCAGACCAAATAATTGAACGACTAGTCGAACTCGACGAACGGGGGCTTGATCAACTAATGATTCTCCCAAACTTCGATCCTAGATTTGAAGTGCTTGAGAAGGTCGGCCGGGAGATCATTCCTCATCTGTAAACACGAAGACTGGTGAGTTGGGGATGGTGATTGGTTCACCTCGCTGTTAACCTAAAAAGCCGTCATAGCGATGACGTACCCCAACACTTCTTTAAGCTGAGAGTTCTTATGAGCAACGTCTGTCAAGTAACTGGTCGCAGACCTACAACTGGTTTTACCGTTTCTCACTCTCACCGCCGCAACAAGCGCTGGTTTAAACCGAATATCCAGAAGAAAAAGTTCTATGTGCCAAACGAAAAGCGACATGTCACGTTGACCGTGAGCGCGAAAGGCATCAAGATCATCAACAAACGCGGGATTGAGTCAGTCTTAGCTGATCTACGACGTCGTGGGGAGAAAATCTGATGGCGAAAAGCGATAAGCGCCCAGTAATCAAACTCAAATCAACAGCCGGGACTGGCTATACGTATTCCACACGTAAGAACAAGACAAACAGTCGCGAGCGGATTGAGCTCAAGAAGTATGACCCAGTAATCCGAGAACACGTGATCTTTAAAGAAGAGCGTTGAGGGTTTTGTTCTAAAACCTTCATCTAGAGATGTCGGTTGTTAAACATATTGAGTTGTCATCAGCGCAGGCTCGTTCAATAGCGGTATCTGCTCAAGGGTTACAAACCACCAGCCGGTTCTCTTCAACTCGTCTGGATATCAGACATCTACGATGGGCTTTCGCCAAGCTCGGTGTTTTACAAATTGACGCAGTAAATGCGATCGCCCGCTCTCACTTACTTGTCCTTAGAGCTCGTCTCGGCGGCTGTCACGACAATCTTTCAAAGCTGCTTCAAGACGCAGCTTATGACCGTCGCGAATTGACGGAATATTGGTGTCACGAAGCCAGCTATTTACCGGTCGAAGATTTATCTCTATTTACTTGGCGCATGCGTCGAGCCAAACAAGGCGAGGTCTGGGGGGGAATTAGAAAGTTTGCGGCGGAAAATCCGGACTTTATTAAGAAGGTTGCAAGCTATGTAGAGCAACACGGCCCGGTGAGTGCCGGGCAACTCGAAAGCAAACCGAAAGGTGGGACTTGGTGGGCCTGGTCGAAATCAAAAGTCGCGCTCGAATGGTTGTTTTGGGTCGGTGAAGTATCCGTAAGTCACAGAAACAATTTCACACGGTTCTACGACCAGACGTCAAAGGTTATGGGTCCAAACGCCTTAGACAATTCAATTTCCGAAATCGATGCCCATCACGAGTTAATTCGGCGAGCAGCACATCACCTTGGTATCGCTAGCACAGAGGACCTTATCGATTACTTCAGATTGCCAAAGGTTGATGGGCGTCAACGTGTGATGGAGTTAGTAGAGCGTCAGGAGTTAATAGCAGTTCAAGTTGAAGGTTGGGATCGCACTGCTTATCTCCCAGCTAGCGTGAAAATTACGGACGAAATATCAAAGTCTGTACTTCTCAGTCCCTTCGACCCATTGGTGTGGTTCAGACCAAGAACTCAACGATTATTTGATTTCAAATACCGTTTGGAAATCTATGTACCCGCAGCCAAACGTGTCCATGGTTACTACGTCTTACCGTTTCTTCACGCCAACCAACTATCTGCCAGAGTCGATGTAAAGGCTGACATGAAAGCTGGAGTTTTAAACGTGCTGGGGGTTTACTCTGAAGCAAACAGGATGAACGAACAAGCTATTGAAGCTCTTGCTGGCGAACTACAAATGTTGGCAATTTGGCGGGGTCTTGACACAGTGAAAATTGGACAACGTGGCGATTTGGCTCGGCAGATGAAAAAGGTCATCCGGAACATATGAAAACTCTTTGGCGTGGGCTGACCTTGGCTTGTGGTGTCTGCGGTTACCGCGGCTTATTCACAACTTGGGGCATGTTTGCCATGGTGGAAGATTGCCCAAATTGTGGCTTGCACTTTGAGCGTATGGAGGGTCATTCTTTAGGGGCGGTCGCTGTAAACACGGTGGTCAGCTCGGCTCTAGTTCTTACGGTGGTGTCTCTAGCTCTAGTCGTGTTTGGCACCGACGTTTCAACGTCGTTTTTGCTTTTGATTGCAGCTCCAATGGGACTGATCTTCCCGATTCTGTTCGATCCAGTGTCACGAACGTTGTGGAATGCACTTGAGTTACTGATGCGTCCCGCTCAACCAGACGAGTTAAACCAACGATTTCAGAACAACAAGTAAACGTGAATAAGGCCTATCAGGTTGCAATACGACATCCGCCACGCCAGAATTCAATCCCTTGCCCTTGGTTATCTGGGGCAACCACGGTTGGTCCCGTGGTGAAGTCTGGAGTTCACGCCGGCCTGTCAAGCCGGAGGTCGCGGGTTCAAATCCCGTCGGGACCGCGGTCGGGTAGCTCAGTTGGCAGAGCGCGCGCCTGAAAAGCGTGAGGTCACCGGATCGACGCCGGTCCCGACCACGCTAAGGAGTCAGGGGTACAAGCCCCTGACTTCTAGTAATTTTAGGCTCCGTCCAGAGAATTCTTTATCTAGGACCGGGTTACCCCGTCTTCTTTTGCTGCTGCAGCGACCGCAGAGGAAACTGCTGGCACTACGGAACGGTCAAACGCTGTGGGAATGATTAAGTCAGGTGCAAGGTCATCACTTGAAACAGCAGCAGCAATAGCTGACGCCGCCGCAATCTTCATTCCTTCAGTGATGTCCGCGGCTGATGCGTCAAAGGCACCGCGAAAGATTCCCGGAAATGCAAGAACGTTGTTGATCTGGTTCGGATAGTCACTACGGCCCGTGGCCACCACAGCGGCAATATCGCCTATCTCCTCAGGAAGGATCTCGGGATCAGGATTAGCCATAGCAAACACGATGGGTTTGTCAGCCATCGCTGCGACGTCATCTCGCGTGATAAGCCCAGGGCCGCTAAGGCCCATGAAGACATCCGCTCCAGCCATTGCTTCGGCGACCGTGCCGGCAATCTGATCGCTATTTGTATTCTCAGCGATCCATTCTTTGGCGGTATTCATATCTTCTCGACCGGGATAAATGGTGCCCTTTCGGTCACACACGACCACATCGCCGATGCCTCGACCTAAGAGGATTTTTGCACAAGCAACGCCCGCGGCGCCTGCCCCCAATATGACGCAACGTATGTCTTTAAACTCTTTACCAGTAATACGAACCGCGTTTTCTAATGCAGCTAACGCGACAACTGCTGTGCCGTGTTGATCGTCGTGGAAGACCGGTATATCAAGGGCTTCACGTAGACGTGCCTCAACTTCAAAAGCACCAGGGGCTGCTATGTCTTCTAAATTAATACCCCCAAAGGTTGGGGCTAACCGAATCACTGTTTCAATGATTTCTTCGGGTGTATCCACATCCAAACAAATCGGGAATGCATCCACGTCAGCGAATTCTTTGAACAGAAGAGCTTTACCTTCCATCACCGGCATGGCCGCCGCTGGCCCGATATCACCCAGTCCAAGTACAGCAGTACCGTCGCTGACGATCGCTACTGTATTTTTTCGGATCGTCAATTCATGCGATGCTGCTTCATCGTGATGGATCGCCATACAGACCCGGGCAACTCCGGGCGTGTATGCCATCGATAAGTCATCAGCGTCTCGCAAGGGAATCCGACTGATGGTTTCAAGTTTCCCTCCCTCATGGATCTTGAAGGTCCTGTCAACTGCGCTAATAACCTTGACTCCTTCGAGCCCATCGACTGCCTCACAGATGTCTTCGACATGAGTTTCACTAGCTGCGTCAACAACTACTTCTTCACGTAATGATCCACCGGTTACGGTAAAGCCTCTAAGGCTTCGAATATTTCCACCTACGTCACCAATCGCCGTACAAAGTCGCCCGAGGGTGCCTGGTTCATGAGCAAGCTCAACTTCTAAAGTGGCCGAGAAAGCAGCTGTGGGTCGCGACATCGATTCTCCTGGTGCGGGATGCGAGCGCTCTATTGTGGCGGGAGGATTGGACTTGTCCAAACAGTCCTATCGCATTTGTTTTATGGACCCTCATATTCAAAGCCCAAATCAGGAGCTGTCAAAAGTGTGTGAAAGCCGATTCCAGCCTCTTTAGCGAGCTGTTCACATGTACCACCGCGGTCCACAACCGAAATAATCATCACAGGTTCTGCACCAAAAGCTCGAACTGCTTTAGCTGCTTCTAGAGGTGATACTCCCCTAGTCACAACATCTTCGGTAATAGCTACACGGTCTCCTTTACGCAGCGCGCCAGCTATCCGACCCTCAACACCGTGATCTTTTGATTCTTTTCGGACACTGAAGCTTCGAATTTCTTGGCCTCGGTCAGCAGCTATCGCTGCGACACCATAGGCAACAGGGTCAGCGCCCATGGTTAAACCGCCAAAAGCATCAATACCGTTTACTTCGCCCAAAATAATTTCCGCAATAAGTTGAATTCCTTGGGGCGTACAAACCGTTTGTTTACCATCAATAAACCAGCTGCTCTTCCGCCCTGATTTCAAAACAAAATCGCCGGTCTTAACAGCGTGAGCAAGCAGATGCTCTTTAAGTTTCACCCGTAGCGGGTCAAGTTCGCTCATTAGTCCATCCACCCCACTGTTCCATCGCCTTCAGTAACTTGCCCAATAGTCCAGGCTTCATGTCCGTTCGCGTTGGCGAGGCTCATAATCGCATCTATTTGGTCACTAGGAACTATAAGAACCATCCCAATTCCTAGGTTGAAAACGTTTCGCATTTCTGCCTCAGATACAGGACCTTGACTGGCGATCTCGTCAAAGATTTTCGGACGACGCCATGTTTGCACGTCTAGGCCTATATCTACTTGGTCTCCGATCACACGTTTAAGATTCCCCACAAGTCCGCCACCTGTAATGTGCGCCGCGGCGTGTACTTCGTGCTGACGGAATGCACTTAAGACCGTTGGCGCATATATAACTGATGGACGCAGTAATTCGTCACCAAGAGACAACTCAGCGCCAGGCCATGCAGGTTGATCTGTAGCACCGTGATGCATCAAGACCCGTCGCGCCAAACTGTATCCATTACAACGCAAGCCTGTTGAAGCAAGACCTACTAACAAGTCGCCTTGAACAACTGATGATTGGTTTGGTAAGTCAGCGCGTTCTGCTACTCCAACAGCAAAGCCTGCTACATCAAAATCGTCATCATCCATTGAATCTGGGTGTTCAGCAATTTCGCCACCGGTTAAAGCACAACCAGCAGCTATACAGCCTTCAGCAAAGCCAATGACAAGTTGTTCGATCACTTCCGGATCGACTTTTCCAACGGTTAGCTGATCTAAGAAGAACAGTGGTTCAGCTCCAGAAGTGACGATGTCGTCAACACACATTGCAACCACATCGATACCAATAGTGTCGTATCTGCCCAGGTTCTTCGCTACAAGAGTTTTAGTTCCAGCTCCATCATTGCCAGACACCAACACGGGTTCTTGATATCCATCAGGGATAGCAACAATTGATCCAAACCCTCCAACGTCGCTCAAGACCTCTTTTCGAAAAGTTGACCGCGCATGCGGGATCAGCCGTTGTACGGCCTCATCTGCTTTGTCTATATCAACTCCAGAATCGGAGTAAGTGATATCGGGACTCATTGACCAAGCTCCATTTGTGAGACCGATATGAAAGCTGATCCTTGGTCATCTTGTCGTTCTCCCAAGACATCCCTCCCAATATCATCTGGGATTTCTACGGGGTACTGGCCATTCAGACATGCCGTACAAAATCCAGCACCCGCTGCGCCGGTAGCGTCAATCAAACGATCAAGTTCTAGGTAAGCAATGGAGTTAACACCTAGGTATTCACGGATTTCATCCATTGTTAAGTTCGCAGCCAACAGTTCTGCCTGCGTACCTGTGTCCATTCCATAAAAGCATGGCCACCTATAGGGCGGGGAAGAAATTCTTAAATGCACCTCTGCAGCGCCTGCTGCGCGGAGCATCTCAACTATCGCTCGCGTGGTGGTTCCGCGAACAATCGAGTCATCAACAACGACCAGTCGCTGGCCTTCAATATTGTGTCTAATCGGGTTGAGTTTCATCTTGACTCCCAAAGCTCTCATCTCTTGGGAGGGGGCGATAAAGGTTCGGCCGATGTAGCGATTCTTAACTAGCCCATCTCGATAAGGGATACCGCTTGCCCTGGCAAATCCCTGAGCCGCCGGGATACCAGATTCGGGTACTGGCATCACAAGATCTGCCTGGGCTGGAGCTTGATCAGCTAATTGTTCTCCCATTCGTTGTCTCGCCGAGTGCACGTTGCGTCCGTATAACACCGTGTCTGGGCGTGAAAAATATACAAATTCAAATACACACAATTTTGGGTCAGGATTGCTGAACGGTTGGTGGGAAGTCCAACCAGCACTATCAATAACAACCATCTCGCCGGGGTCAACCTCTCGCACAAAATGGGCGCCAACCGTGTCTAACGCTGGACTTTCAGATGCAACTACCCAGCCGTTATCTAGTCGCCCTAGACACAGAGGCCAAAATCCTTCTGGGCCTCGCGCACCAACTAGATGGTGACGGTCCATAGCTACGAAGGAAAACCCACCTTTGAGTCGCGGCAAGACACGTTCTAAAGCCCAGGGAAGTTCGTTCCCTGCGGGCGCTTTGCCGCTTGCGAGTTCAACAGCAACCAATTCAGCAACTAGATCACTATCACTAGTGACAGTTCCGTCGAGCATCCCAGCTTCGGCCGCAAGTTCTGCCGTGTTTACGAGATTTCCGTTATGGGCCAGAGCGAATTCGAGGTCACCCACATCACGGTAAAAAGGTTGCGACGCTCGCCAAGAACTTGAACCTGTTGTTGAATAACGGGTGTGGCCAATCGCGATATTTCCTTCTAAAGCTGCAAGTATTCGGTCATCAAAGGCACTTGATACAAGGCCCATGTCTTTAACGACTGTGACGCTGGCACCATCACTCACTCCAATCCCAGCTGATTCTTGTCCTCGGTGTTGAAGGGCATACAGGCCAAGGTACGTCTGATGAGCCACGGGGCGCCCTGGGGCTAGCACCCCAAAAACGCCGCAAGCTTCGCGTGGTTTGTTTATTTCTACCTCTCGGATTTCATCTGTCATGCGTTGACAGTTCCCTGACCTAATGCTTCCGGTAGTTGATTTTCGGAAGCTGCCGTCAAACTCTCGAGAGATACCTCAACCATGGGCCCGAACTGTAAGGATGAACCACCCGTTTCTCCGATGACCTTTGCAATAACTCCTCTGGCGGCGGCTGTCTTTACAAAATCATCCAAATCTCTGTTTTCGATTGCAACGAGAACTCGTCCTCCTGATTCGTTAAACATCGAAATATGGTTGTCATGATTCTTCATTTTGGCGCCGATACCAGATCGGATAGCCATCTCTGCGAGCGCTACTGCAAGCCCACCTTCTCCAATGTCGTGAACAGCCTTCAGTCTCTGTTTTTGAACTGATTCAGCGACGAAAGCAGCAGTCCGGACAGCATGGTCAAGGTCAAATTCAGGAAGAACTCCGTCTTTGCAACCGCCGACTTCCCATGCCCATCGACTTCCCCCCATAGAAACATCTGACTCAGGTTCTTGACCTAGCACCAGCAATAGAGAATCTGCCGGTAACCCAATATCTGGTGGTGGTTCTGAGAGATCCGGATGCACACCAAGAACGCCAACAACTGGGGTTGGGGCTATATCGACCGCGTTTGTTTCGTTGTACAAGCTGACGTTGCCACCCACTACTGGGGCACTGAACGCAATGCAGGCTTCCGACATGCCATCAACTGATTCTGAAAGTTGCCACATGATTTCTGGATGTTCAGGATTGCCAAAATTCAAACAATTGACTACCGCTAGGGGGTTTGCTCCTACGCAAGCAATGTTCATAACGGCTTCAGCAACGATCATCTTTGTGCCTTGGCGCGGATCGACGTAGCACCACCGGTGGTTGCCATCGGTAGACATCGCCAAGCCCCTCCCAGTTTCTTCCCCCGTCAAGGGGTGTCTTAGCCGAAGGAGAGTCCCGTCATTTCCGGGACCTACAACTGTGTTGAGAAACAACTGATGGTCATATTGGCTGTAAACCCAGGAGGGGTCACACACTAATGCCAATAGATCTTCGACACAGTTAGCTGGGCCTTGCGAAGCATCGCGTAATCTCCGCTCAGTCAAATCATCTGGCGGCGACATAGGTCGGTTGTATTCAGGGGCGTCGTCATGGAGAGTTGATGCAGGTAGTTCTGCTAAGACTTCTCCCTCAAAGCCATTCATGATTCGCAACTGTCCGTTTCCAGTCACGCGACCTATCACGCTGGCTGTTATTTCCCATTGAGCTGAGATTTGCAGAACCTTCTCAAGATGCTTGGGTTCAACGATCGCAAGCATTCTTTCTTGAGACTCAGAGGTCATTAACTCGAATGGCTCCATACCTTCTTCGCGGGAATGAATCGCCGAAACATCAACATCCATGCCCGCCCCACCTCGAGAAGCTGTTTCACTCGTTGCGCAAGTAATGCCAGCACCACCTAGGTCTTGGATCCCGCTTACTAGTCCTTCGTCGAGAAGTTCTAGACATGCTTCTAAAAGTCTTTTTTCTTCGAATGGGTCTCCCACTTGAACACTTGGGCGCTTATCGGCACCTTCCGAGTTTTCATCAAAACCCGCTGAAGCAAGGACGCTAACGCCTCCTATCCCATCTCTCCCAGTGGCGGCTCCCAACAAAATCGCTAGATTCCCGACCCCGCTTGCCTGGCCAAGTACAAGTCGTTCCGATGGGAGCACACCCATGGCAAGAACATTGACTAGCGGATTGCCTTTGTATGTTTCGTCAAAGACGATCTCGCCCCCGACCGTCGGAACACCAACACTATTGCCGTACCCAGAAACGCCGCTAATCACCCCTTCAGCGATCCATCGGCTACGAGGATCATCAAGAGGACCAAATCGAAGAGGATCCATGACAGCTATTGGTCTCGCGCCCATGGTGAAAATATCTCTCAAAATGCCGCCGACTCCTGTCGCCGCGCCTTGGTAAGGCTCAATGGCAGACGGGTGATTATGGCTTTCGATTCGAATCGCTACGGCGATGTCATCGCCAACGTCTATTACTCCAGCGTTTTCTCCTGGCCCAACAAGAACCCACGGCGCTTCAGTCGGAAGTCTTTTTAAGTGCACTTTCGAAGATTTGTAAGAACAATGTTCCGACCACATGACTGAGTACATGGCCAACTCGAGATGATTTGGGTGCCTGCCAAGGAGCTCATGGATTTGCTCGTATTCCTCATCGCTTAGGCCAAGTGCCCGATGAACTGATGCATCTTCTGGGGCGGCGCTCACGCCCCAAACTTAGCCGCGGTGCCCAAATTCTTATGGATGCCTTTCGAAGCATTGTTGCCTGCCGGATCACTCGTTAATAGGTCTTAGCTAATTGCAGTTAGTGCGCGTGAAAAGCTTTGTCCAGAAAGCCAGTCAAACCGACAGAAAAGATTGGATCAGCGCGGCTCCATCATTCGAACCTAAAAGGTCAGAAGTAGCTCTTTCTGGATGCGGCATCATGCCAACAACGTTCCCGGCTTCGTTGCATATGCCAGCTATATCTTTTATTGATCCATTTGGGTTGTCGGTGTACCGAAACACAATTTGTTCTTGGGTTTCTAACCTCGAAAGAATTTCAGGAGAGCACACATAATTACCTTCAAAATGATTTATGGGAATTTGCAAACAGTCTCCAACCTGGGAGCCCTTTCCAACAACATTTTGAGTTGATACGAATTCGATTTGCTGCATGGAACAAAGAAACTTCATCCCGGCATTTTTCTGCAAGGCTCCGGGCAAGAGGCCCGCTTCGGTTAACACTTGAAATCCGTTACAGATACCTAGTACCGGACCGCCTGCTAGAGCGAAATCGGACACTGCTTCCATAACTGGGGAGAACCTTGCGATAGCACCACATCGCAAGTAGTCACCATGTGCGAACCCTCCTGGTATCACTATCGCATCAACGTTCTTTATCGATGAATCACTGTGCCAAAGGATCTCAGCTTCGCCGCCAAGCGCCCGGACCGCATCGATAGTGTCAAATTCGCAGTTGGTGCCTGGAAAACGAATGACGCCCACGCGCTGGGTCATGTCTCTAGCACTTCCACCACTGCATCCTCGATCACAGGGTTTGTTAGAAAGCGATTACACATATCTTCGACAAGCGATCGTGCTGCATCGGCAGATTCCGCTTCCACTTCGAAGCGAATTAACTTGCCGACGCGAACGTTACGGGTCATTTCAAAGCCCAACGCAGGTAACGACCGTTCAATTGTTGATCCTTCAGGATTCGCAATCCCGTCACGTGGTGAGACTTCTATCTTTGCTTCGAACTGCATCAGCTTTGCCCTATCCACTGTGTGAATGATTCGCCCGTAATTCGTTCATAAGCAGTGATGTAGCGATCACGAGTCGCATCTACAGTCTCACTCGAAAGAGGTGGCGGCGGCGGCGACTTGTCCCAACCAGTGGCCTCAGTAGCATCTCGAACTGGTTGCTTATCAAGAGAAACCGGCGTTGCACCCGGGTCCCAATTTTCTGCGGGCCAAAATCTCGACGAGTCTGGTGTCAGCAGTTCATCTGCTATCACCATCTGCCCATCAACAATGCCCAACTCGAACTTGGTATCCGCGATGATGACACCGTTTTCTGCGGCATGTTCAGATGCTCGCCTATACGCCTCAACAGAGATTGATCGCGCCGTGGAAGCCAAGTCGGCCCCCACGATATTTACCGCTTCTTCATAACTGATATTGATGTCATGGCCTTCCGTAGCTTTGGTTGAAGGAGTAAACACCGGCTCTGGCAATTGTTGTGCTTCTAGCAAGCCGCTGGGCAGAGTGGAGCCATGCATCGTCCCAGATGTCTGATATTCCTTCCACGCGGACCCAGTTATATAGCCGCGCACTATGCATTCGAGGGGCAACATTTCTGCTTTCCGGACCAGCAGAGCTCGGCCATCCCATTCTGGTCGCCTAGCTGCGTCGGGGAAATCATTTAGGTCGGCTGAAACGAGATGGGTAGGAGCAACGTCATCTAAGTAGTCAGACCACCACACCGTCATCGCAGTAAGAACCTTTCCTTTGTCAGGGATCGGCTCATTGAAGACGACGTCAAACGCTGAAATCCGATCGCTCGCCACCATCAGCAGATGCTCATCATCAACGATGTACATCTCTCGCACTTTGCCACTATGAAGTAATTGAAGTTCGCTCACAGCTCTTCTCTACTAGAGAATGGGGGATGGGCGGTAGGACCCTGCCCCAGGATATTCAGAATTAATTTTGCTTGCAGTAGCTACAAAATCTGACACTTGGGAGCCAGCAAGGCCAATGAAAGCCCCATGATCAGACAGCACTTCCTCCATGGTTTCCTTATCCAACGGGAGAAGCGGATCATCTATCAGCCGTTGGAGAAGATCGTTTTCGCCAGAAACACCTTCGCGAATTTCCAATGCAGCGGCGACGGCATGTTTTTTTATAATCTCGTGAGCCTCTTCACGACCAGCTCCCGCTTTAATTGCCGCCACCAACAGTCGGGTTGTAGCGAGAAAGGGCAAGTATCGTTCAAGTTCTCGATCAATAACATTGCGGTAAGACCCAAAACCGTCAAGAACAGTCAATGTGGTCTCAATGGCTCCGTCAATCGCAAAAAAAGCGTCAGGAAGCACCACGCGTCGAACGACTGAACAACTAACGTCGCCTTCATTCCACTGGTCACCAGCAATAGATGCAGCCATTGTCAAATGTCCTCGGAGAATTGACACAAAGCCGTTCACACGCTCAGCCGACCGGGCGTTCATCTTGTGAGGCATGGCAGATGAACCCACTTGGCCTTCACTAAAACCTTCGGTCGCTAAATCCAACCCAGCCATAAGGCGAACCTGCAGGGCGATATTGCCTAAAGGACTCGCTGTTTGTGTCAGTGCACTAACAACATCTAAGTCAAGCGAACGGGGATATACCTGTCCCACGGCTTGCAATGTTTCGCTAAACCCTAATTGGCTGGCAACTCGTTCCTCTAGTTCTGCGACTTTCCTAGCATCTCCTTCGAAAAGATCGAGCAGATCTTGTTGGGTGCCAACCGGTCCTTTTAACCCTCGCAACGGATATTTGTTCAGCAGGTCTTCTAGACGCTGATATGCAAGGACAGTTTCTTGACCCAAGTTGGCGAAACGCTTACCTAACGTGGTCATTTGAGCTGGAACATTGTGCGAACGCCCCGTTATGGACGTGTCTTGGTACTGAACGGCCAGTTCTGCAAGACGAGAGATAACAGCAATTAGTCGAGTTTGAATCAGAACTAGCGAGCGTTTGATTTGTAATTGCTCAACATTTTCTGTGAGATCTCGCGACGTAAGGCCTTTATGAATGTGTTCATATCCAGCTAGGGAAGAAAACTCTTCGATGCGGGCTTTGACATCATGCTTCGTCACGCGTTCTCTTCGGTCTATCGACTCGAGGTCAACCTCAGTTATGACTGATCGGTAGGCATCCACCACAGCATCATCAATTTCGATACCCAAATCTTTTTGAGCTTCGAGGACTGCTAGCCAAAGTTCGCGTTCTAACACGACTTTATTTTCAGCTGACCAAATCACCACCATTTCCGGAGATGCATACCGGGTCGCCAAAACATTGGCGACCGTAGGCTTAGTGGCTGTCACCTCGCACCTTCATCCCTGAACGATTTGAGTCGATCAACTAAATCTGGGTTGCTCAACGACAAAATCTCAACCGCTAATACCGCTGCGTTCGCTGACCCATCGACAGCTACGGTCGCAACGGGAATCCCTCGTGGCATTTGGACAGTGGAAAGCAAAGCATCAATACCTCCGTTTACACCGCCTGACAAAGGGACACCAATCACAGGCAATGTTGTGTGCGCTGACACAGCACCCGCAAGATGCGCTGCCATACCTGCTCCACAAATAATTACGCCGTACCCATCATCTCGAGCATTGGAAGCGAGTTCAGCCACCTTGTCAGGAGTCCGGTGAGCTGACATGACGTGAACCTCGTGCGGAACATCAAAGCGTTCAAGCATCTCTGATGCACCGGCCATCTTGTCTCCGTCACGAGGCGAACCCATCAAAATAGCTACCTTCACTTGTTTACCTCCCGGTTGGTATCCCTCTCAATCGAAGCACCAATATCAGTTCGATGTTGCATCCCTGGCCAGAAGATCAAATTCGTTGCCTGATACGCCAGCTCACGAGCCGCATCCAATGTGGCGGCCCGGCCACAAATGTTGAGCACTCGGCCGCCATTAGTGAGTAATTCGCCCTTGACATTTGATTCGACACCGGCGCAAAACACCGTTACTCCTTTAATCGCTCTCGCTTCATCCAAACCATGGATAACGTCACCCGTTCTAGGCGACGACGGGTAGCCCTCTGACGCGAGAACAACTGTGACCATCGCATCAGATGAAACCGTCGGTTGAGTTGTGAGCTTTCCCTGCGCAACCTGGAGCAAGGTTTCACTCAAACTATTTTCGAACCGAGGCAATATAACTTGAGCTTCAGGGTCACCAAATCGGACGTTGTATTCCAACAACTTTGGCCCGTCCGGGGTCATGATGAATCCTGCAAACAGAACTCCTCTGTAGTCAATGTCACGCTTTTTGAGTTCTTGGACTGTGGGATGAACTGCTATATCCATTAACACTTCAAGATCAGCTTGACTCATGCTTGGCACGGGTGAATAGCAACCCATGCCTCCAGTATTTGGACCACGGTCATCGTCAAGCAGCCTCTTATGGTCCTGTGCAGAAGTGGGGATCAAGACAGCCTTTTCCCCGTCGCACAATGCAAACAATGACAACTCAGGTCCAGTGAGTCCCTCTTCGATAACAATTCGTCGCCCAGCGTCTCCGAAAGCCACCCCAGTTAACTTCTGCTTTATATCCATGACAGCGTCGTCATAACTGTTCGTGACGAGAACACCTTTACCCGCGGCTAACCCATCCGTTTTAATGACATAGGGCGGTTCGAAGGTTATTAAGAACTCAATTGCTTCTTCTATTTGGTCTTGGTCAAAAGATGCGTACCGTGCAGTTGGGACTCCTGCTGCCTGAACTAGATCTTTCATCCAAGCTTTTGAGGCTTCTAACCGAGCCCCACTCTTTCCAGGGCCAAAGACATTGCAGCCAGCCGATCGAAGCTCGTCTGCAAGACCGTTTACGAGAGGAACTTCCGGACCAATTACGTATAGATCAGCGTCGATCTCCGTAACAGGGCTGCTGGTACTTCCTTCGATGCCACCTGATCCCGGTGCAGCAACAACTTCTGAATCATTGGAGAGACTCTTTACAAATGCATGTTCTCGACCACCAGAACCGACCACGCAAACTTTCATGCTGCAAACCGTAAGTATTGCTCTCTACCCGGTCCTACACATACATATCGAATTGGCACACCCATCTGCCGTTCTAGGAACGATATGTATTCGACTGCTTCTCGAGGCAGATCATTCCGTTCTGTTGCTCCCGATAGATCAGTCTTCCATCCAGGGAATTCTGCATAGACCGGCGTGGCTTTATCGTGCAAACGTCGAAGATGGGGAAGGTATTCGTATCGTTGGCCGTCTACTTCATAGGCAACGCAGACTTTTATTGTTTCTAACTGGTCTAGAACGTCTAATTTGGTCAGTGCAATTTCAGTGCAGGCGTTCAGCCGGACCGCTTGACGTGCCATGACTGCATCAAACCATCCAGTCCGTCGCCGACGTCCGGTATTGGTTCCAAATTCTTTACCAACTTCAACAAGGTGGTCGCCCACTTCATCTTCTAGTTCGGTAACGAAAGGTCCTGACCCAACTCGCGTCAAGTAAGCCTTGGCGATCCCTATGACCTGGTCAATTGCTCCCGGCCCAATTCCCGCGCCGACAAGCGCATACCCAGCTACAGGATTCGATGAAGTAACGAATGGGTACGTCCCGTGGTCGAGGTCTAAGAAAGTTGCTTGTGCCCCTTCAAACAAAACTCGTTGCCCTGCATGCAGGGCATCATGTAGGTGACCAATGGTGTCTCCTATATAGGGAGCTATACGGGGTGCAACTTCGTTAATTAGTTCGTCAGCCAGTTGGTCGGGGTCCACACCTTCGTGACCGTATATATCTCGGAGAATGACGTTCCGTTCAGCTAAGGCACTGCGCAGCCTAGATCTTAAATGGTCGGGATCAAGTAAATCTTCAACGCGTATACCGACCCTCGATGCCTTGTCGGCATAGGCAGGGCCGATCCCACGTTTGGTCGTACCAATTTTGTTGTCGCCCAACTGGCTTTCTGCTAATTCATCGAGAATCTGATGATAGGGAAGCACTAAATGGGCTTGGGGGCTCAACAGCAAACGTTGGCAATCAACACCCTTCGCTGTCAAGGTATCGATTTCTGCCAGAAGGACGTAGGGGTCGACTACAACGCCGTTGCCAATGATTGGCACCACGTGGTCATACAAAACTCCACTAGGGATAAGTTGCAGGGCAAACACTTCGCCATCGACGACAAGCGTGTGCCCCGCATTGTGTCCGCCTTGGTAGCGCACCACGTGGGCACACTCTTTCGCGACAATATCGACGACTCGGCCCTTGCCTTCATCGCCCCACTGAGTACCAACCACTATTGATCCCGGCAAGGAACACTCCAAACGTCATCTGCTGACGTTGTCAGATCCTAATTGCGGAACCTAACTTTTCTAGGATGAATTAAGACCCTTTTATTTTGTTTTATAAGGAAAAACAACGCAGAGCGAGGTCTCAGCGGCGCCGTCGCGGATCTAACCAAGGGACAACTGACTGGTCGAGGGGTACTAGATCTCGTCGATAATGACGGTGCGTTTCCATGACGGTTGCGTTTGCCGCTGCTCGAAGCTGCTTCATTTCTGTTTCAAGTTGCTTTAAACGTCGTTCTAGGGCAAGAACACGCTTTACTCCTGCCAAATTCAATCCTTCGTTTGTTAGTTCTTGGATCCGCCGGAGTAGCGCTATATCTATTTCGCTGTACCGCCGGCTTCCTCCAGGGGTCCGCGCAGGTTCAACCAATCCTTTTCGTTCATATATTCGGAGAGTTTGTGCATGAACGCCGGCCAGTTCTGCTGCGACGGAAATCACGTACACGGCTCTATCTGGGTCAGGCGTCATTGATATTGGGCCCACAATCACCCCTCCTCTTGTGGTTCGTTTCGAGGTGACCAATCGGTGACCTCACTTAGTGCTTCAAGCGCTTTTCTTTCCTTTGGGCTTAACTCAGTCGGAACGGCAATCTCAAGGGTGACTAACAGGTCACCGGTTGTCTTCGGGGTGGCTACACCTCGTCCTTTCACCCGAAACGTCGTACCTGACTTGGTGCCTGGTGGAATTTTTAGTGTGACAGTTGAATGATCGTATGTAGGGATCTTAATTTCTGATCCAAGGGCCGCTTCAGGAAACGTCACGGGGATAAGCAGAGTGAGATGCCGCCCTTTACGGCCGAACATTGCGTCTGGTGCGACTTCGACTATTACGTAGAGATCTCCAGCCGGACCCCCATTGCGTCCAGCTCCACCCTTTCCTGCTAAACGAATACGTTGTCCATCGTCCACACCGGGGGGAATACGAATTTTTACTTGGCGCTGCTCTCCATCGCTGACACCTCCAAGCAAGACGGTTGTCGTAACTCCATCGATTGCGTCACGAAAGCCAAGGTGTATGCGCGTTTCTTGATCGACACCACGCATTGAAACAGGGCCACGTTGGCCGCGTCCAAAAAGGTTGCCAAACATGCCACCAAGATCATCAAAATCTTCGAAATGAACGTTAAAACCATCAGATCCAGAGGCAAATCCGCCCGCTCCTGAAGGTCCGACTCGTCGAGCTTCGTCATATTCTCCGCGTTTGGTGCTATCACCTAAAACGTCGTATGCCGCCGAGACTTCCTTGAAGCGTTCGTCATTTCCATCGTTCGCGTCTGGATGATGGGAACGCGCCAGCTTTCGATAAGCCTTAGTAATTTCTTTCGAGGAAGCGGTTGATGACACACCGAGTACCGCGTAATAGTCCTTTTCAAACCATTCACGCTGAGCAGCCATCTTTCACCCCCTCATCTCGGCTAGAGCAATTTATTGCTCTCGAACTTTGACCATTGCTGGACGCAACACAGCGCCAGCCCACAGATAACCCGAGCGCAACTCCTCGGCTACGACTTGCTCATTTCCCTCGCCTGTTTCCAGGGACATTGCCTCATGGTGGTTTGGATCAAATGGAGCTCCGAGAACCTCCATGCGAGCCAGTCCTACTTTGCTAAGCACCGCAATAAGTGCAGTTTGGATCGGCTCGACATCACCCAAGCCTTGAGCTTCAGCCGCATCACACGCATCAAGAACCGGTAGTAGAGCTTCTGCAAGCCTTGAAACACCAGCGGATATTCGCTGTTCTGACTCCTGAGCACTTCTCCGGCGAAAATTTTCAAACTCAGCTTGGAGTCGCTGGAGGGAGTCTCGAAAATCATCGCGTTCAGCAGTAACTCCTTCCAATGACTCAAGTATCAACTCAACCGAAAGCGGGTCTTCTGGAACAGACTCTGAGGAGCTAGCGGTCGAATCTGACGACAGTCCCTCTAATTGCTCAACGTCTAATTCAAGTTCCTCTTGCCCCGAATCACTTCCTTCTTCGCTGCTCACTGGTCCTCGTCAATGATTTCAGCGTCAACGACGTCGTCGACATTGTCGTCCGAGTTGGAACTCCCATCATCTGCCTGCTGAGCAGCTGATTCATAGAGTTTCTGACTGAAAGATTGACTGACCTCTGTCAGATTCTCTGTCGCTTTGCGGATTGCTTCTGTTTCATCACTCTCGTCTACCAACGCCTCTTTGAGGCTTGACAAAGCAGCTTCCACTTCCGTTTTATCTTCTTCAGCTACTTGCTCAGCTTGGTCCGACAACATTTTCTCTATCTGATAGACCAGCGCATCAGCGTTATTCCTAACTTCAGCTGCTTCACGTCGTTGCCGATCTTCTTCAGCGTGAGATTCAGCATCTTTGACCATGGTTTCAATATCTGCGTCACTTAGATTCGACTCACCACTTATCGTTATTGATTGCTCTTTATCGGTTGCTCGATCTTTCGCAGAGACATTTACGATGCCATTGGCGTCAATATCAAAAGTCACTTCAATTTGAGGGACTCCTCGTGGCGCCGGGGGTAAATCAACTAGTTGGAACTTGCCCAACGTTTTATTTCCAGAGGCCATCTCACGCTCTCCCTGAAGAACATGAATTTCCACTGATGGTTGCATGTCGTCAGCCGTAGTAAAGACTTCTGTTCTTTTCGTCGGGATTGTGGTGTTACGTTCGATCAGTCTGGTCATAACACCTCCCTTAGTTTCAATGCCAAGACTCAACGGCGTGACATCAAGCAGGAGTACATCCTTGACATCGCCTTTCAAGACCCCAGCCTGAACAGCAGCACCTACTGCCACAACTTCGTCAGGGTTTACCCCCTTGTGTGGCTCTTTGCCCGCAATTTCCATAACCAGTTCCTGCACCGCGGGCATCCGGGTCGAGCCACCAACCATGATGACGTGATCAATATCGCTCGCAGTTAAGTTCGCATCGTCTATCGACTGTTTAAAAGGTGCTCGACAACGGTCAACTAGATCAACGGTGATTTCTTGGAACTTGGCTCGGCTTAACTCATAATCCAAATGAAGAGGGCCGCTGTCAGTGGCCGTGATGAAGGGCAAATTGATCTGAGTTGTCTGTTTCGATGACAAGTCTTTCTTAGCTTGTTCAGCAGCTTCTTTAAGTCGTTGAAGTGCCATGGGATCCGCTTTCAAATCAACGCCATGGTCACCTTTAAAGGAGTCAGCCAACCAATCAATGACTCGTTCGTCCCAATCATCTCCACCCAGTCGGGTATCACCGGCCGTCGATTTTACTTCGAAAACCCCATCTCCGATTTCCAAGACCGATACGTCGAAGGTGCCTCCACCGAGGTCGAAGACCAATATGGTTTGATCATCTGTTTCTTTATCTAAGCCGTAGGCAAGGGCTGCCGCTGTTGGCTCATTGATGATTCTCAGAACATCAAGTCCAGCAATTTGTCCCGCTTCTTTAGTTGCGGTGCGCTGAGCGTCATCGAAATAAGCCGGGACTGTGATCACCGCTTCTGTGACTTCGTCTCCTAGATATTGTTCAGCATCGCGTTTAAGTTTTTGCAGCACCCTCGCCGCAATTTCTTGAGGGGTATAGGATTTTTCATCAATATCGACTGTCCAATTAGTACCCACATGTCGTTTTACGGAAGCCAATGTCCGGTCAGGATTAGTAACAGCTTGTCGTTTAGCCACCTCACCTGTTAGCACTTCCCCTCCTTTGGCGAACCCGACGATGGACGGGGTCGTCCGATCCCCTTCTGCATTCGCTATGACGGTCGGTTCGCCACCTTCCATTGCTGAAACGACTGAGTTCGTGGTTCCGAGGTCTATGCCAACTGCTTTCGACATCCGTGTCTCCTGGTTCTGGGATTTTGGTCAGGTAATACTTCGAACGGCCCAAGATCTAGCTGTATTACAGCTATCTTCCCACTCGAGGAGTTACCATCATAAAACTTGAGTGTCTCATTTACAACTTTCATACTCAGATTCTTAGCCTGGATGCAGTATTCAGGTGCGACTAAGGTGCAAATCATGGTCAAAAAGGCTTCTCGCCTGGTTCTTCTTCGACACGGTCAAAGTCAGTGGAATCTCGAAAATAGATTTACTGGTTGGTTCGATGTCGGATTGACCGAAAAAGGAGTAGAGGAGGCTAATGCTGCCGGAACCCTTTTGCTGGCATCAGGGATAAAGCCAGACGTTGTCCACACTTCGCTCCAAACAAGAGCCATTTTGACTGCGAACTTGGCCCTCTCAGCCTGCGACCAACTCTGGATTCCTGTTCGCAGGAGTTGGCGACTCAACGAACGTCACTATGGGGGTCTGACCGGTTTGAACAAACAAGAAACCGTTGATCTTCACGGAGAAGAGAAGGTACGGGAATGGCGTCGTAGCTATTCAATAGCGCCACCTGCGATGGCGCCCGATCATCCCTACAACCCAAATACTGATGTTCGCTACAACTCTGTACCAAAGGATCTTCTGCCGGCCACGGAATGCTTGGCCGACGTCATCGAACGGCTTATCCCTTATTGGCAAAACGAGCTTGCCTCAGACCTAAGGGAATTCCCGACCGTTCTTATAGCGGCCCACGGAAATAGCTTAAGAGCTTTGGTCAAACATCTAGAAGACATACCAGAAGACGAGATCACTGGTCTCGAAATTCCCACCGGGGCACCCATTGTTTACGAACTTAACTCGGACCTAAGCCCCATCAACTCAATGCCTATATCCGAACGATATTTAGCTTAGATTTACGATCAACTTCGATCGCTATAAAGCATCAACGCCACGCTCACCAGTACGTATTCGGGTAACACTTTCCACCTCAGTAACCCAAACTTTGCCATCGCCGATCTTCTCTGTTCGAGCAGCTTCGACTAGACAATCCACAACACGGTCTGTGTCAGCGGCATCTACCAAGATTTCAACTCTGACCTTGGGAATAAAGTCCACGTGATACTCAGTCCCGCGGTAGGTCTCAGTGTGACCACCTTGTCGACCAAAACCTCGGACTTCCGAAGCAGTAAGACCCTGGACGTTGGTATCTTGCAACGCTTCGACCACCGCTTCTAACCGGTGAGGTTTGATTACCGCTGTCACCAGACGAACCATCCGAGTAACTCCTCATTCACTTACTGTCTTACAACCTTGTCACGTGAGTCCTTCTACGGCCAGCGCCAGAATCAATTTAAGTCATTGACGTTTGTGTCCCAAGCGTCCGGTAACTTGACCTACGTGAAAGCACGAATAAAACCGCATCACCTCGCGCTCGCAGTTGGAGTTGCGTTCGCGTCGGTGACTGCAGCTTCCGGGGTCGCTGCGACTGTATTTGGATTCCACAACAACAATGCTGTTCATCGGGAGGTCTTTGGCAATATTCCGGGGGCCCTCAAACTGGCTTTTTATGTGATAACACCAATACTCATAGTTTTTGGGGCTTGGAACTTTGCGCAAAGAGTCAAAAACTGGGAACGAGGAGCACCCGACCGCAGAGCTACCAACAGTGGCAACGCTAGAACGCGTGTCCGCGACTACCGCTCTGGTGTCATGATGCAGACACTCCTCCGTGACCCTGCGGCAGGTGTCATGCACGCACTCCTGTACTACGGGTTCTTAGTTTTGCTTGCTGTCACCACAACGCTGGAGATCGATCACCAACTACCGGAACGCTTAAAATTTTTGCATGGTGGCACTTATCAAGGATTTAGTTTTGTCGGTGACTTAGCAGGTTTGATGTTTACCGTCGGGATGATCTGGTCGATAGTTCGTCGCTACCTGCAGAAGCCATACCGAATCAAGATCAAAACTCGCCCCGAACATGCACTTATTCTTGGCGTTCTCTTGGGACTTGGGATCACTGGCTTTGCCGCTGAAGCTTTTCGGATCGCAGTCGAAGGCCGGCCATCCTACGAGCAATGGTCATTTATCGGATATCCATTATCGGGCTTGATTGACCAGGTCGGGGCTGTGGCTGGCTGGCATCAAGCCATGTGGATCACACACGTGCTTTTCTTCATGGCTTTCCTGGTCATGCTTCCTGTGACGATGCTTCGTCACATGTTTACTTCACCGCTCAACATGTACCTGAAGGATCGGGAGCGCCCTAAAGGCGCAATGAGAGCTCTGCCGAACCTTATGGAAGCCGAAGACATTGAAACTATCGGGGCATCAGTAATCGAGGATTTCACCTGGAAACAGCTACTCGATACCGATAGCTGCACGATGTGCGGCAGATGCACCGCTGTATGCCCTGCGCACGCCACCGGGAAGCCTCTAGATCCGCGTGAGATAGTGCTGAAAACCGGCGAAGTGATGGCGGCAACCGGGGAACACGGGCAAGTCTCTCCCCCAATAGGAACCGACGCTGAGATTACAGTCGAAGCAAATAACATTTTCGAACGAATCAGCACTGAAGAGCTCTGGGCTTGCACAACCTGCAAGGCCTGCGATGAGAACTGTCCTGTCAATATTGAAATTCTGGACAAAATTTTAGATATGCGTCGCTATCTAACCCTCATGGAAAGTGATTTTCCTAGCGAATTAGGGGGCGCCTTCAGAGGAATGGAAAACAACGCGAACCCTTGGAATATGAATAACGGTGAGCGCGCTGATTGGGCTGAGAACATCGACGTCGAAGTAGTTGATCCGTCAGACCCGTTTGATCATGAGTACCTCTACTGGGTTGGCTGTGCTGGCTCTTTTGACGACAAAAACCAAAAAGTTTCTGAAGCCACAGCCAAATTACTTCGCCGCGCTGGAGTCGATTTCGCCATTCTCGGACCATCAGAAATGTGCACAGGGGACAGCGCCCGTCGTTCGGGAAATGAATACCTATTCCAAATGTTGGCGACCGAGAACATCAACAACCTCAATGAAATGGGTGTCCGGAAAATAGTCACTCAGTGTCCGCATTGCTTCAATACATTGAAGAATGAATACCCTCAATATGGCGGTGAATGGGAAGTCCTGCATCACACTCAATTTTTAGAGGAGTTAGTTGAGTCTGGCGCCCTTGATTTGAGCGAAGCACGACTGGACGAACGAATCGTGTACCACGACTCCTGTTATTTAGGTCGACATAACGATGTTTACATGTCTCCACGCAAGGTCATTGGGAAGCTCAGTGGCGTTGAAATAGTTGAAGCCCCTCGAAACGGCAATAAGGGAATGTGTTGTGGAGCTGGTGGCGCCCGGATGTGGATGGAAGAAACTATCGGAACAAAGGTAAACGATGAACGTTCTGAGGAACTGATCAATACGGGGGCCAGTCGCATCGCCACGGCTTGTCCGTTCTGTTACGTCATGATTGATGATGGTGTTAAGGGTCAAGGATTTGAAGACGACCAAATCAAGGTGGCCGATATTTCAATTCACTTAGTTGAAGCTCTAGAAGCAGCTGAGCCAGAGTCAGCTGGAAGTGATTAATACTTCAGTCAAAATTCTCATGGAATCGGCTCGGAGTGGGGCCACGTTGACCTCGGTACTTAGAACCAAGTGATGAAGCGCCATATGGGACATCGGCGGCCGTAGTCATTTGGATAAAACTAATTTGCCCAATTTTCATTCCGGGGTAAAGAGTGATTGGAAGATTCGCCACATTGGAAAGCTCAAGAGTCAGGTGTCCATCCCATCCCGCGTCCACGAAACCCGCTGTCGTGTGGATCAGCAGGCCAAGGCGACCTAGTGAAGATTTGCCTTCGATCCGTCCCACAAGATCGTCTGGGATAGCTACCCGTTCCAAAGTTGAGCCCAAAGCAAATTCCCCCGGGTGAAGCACGAACGCATCATCTTCCTCAACAACAACTTCCTCAGTCAGATCAGTCTGGTCTTGCTTGACGTCGATGACTCGTCGCGTGTGATTCAAGAAGACTCTAAATCTGTTATCTAGATGGAGATCCACTGAAGAAGGCTGAATATCTCGCTGGTCTAGTGGATCAATCACAATTCGACCTGCTGCCAGCAACTCGCGGATTGTCCGGTCGGAGAGAATCATGAGAAAGGCAGCCTAGCGTTGACTCCGATTAGCAATTGCTTCTGTTACAAGCTTCGTCGTGAGATCTGCGCCTTGAGCCGGTTCCTCGTTAGACTTCTCGGCTGGTTCACTGAACAATTTGCGGGTGTAGTTCAATGGTAGAACGTCAGCTTCCCAAGCTGAGAACGCGGGTTCGATTCCCGTCACCCGCTCCAACATTTGGTTAAACCTCGCCCGCTTCTCGAGCCAATAGGCTGATAACGCAACGACACGGGAGGACAAAATCTTGTTAGAAGACATCATCGATACTGAGCAAATGCTCCCTGTACTTAACAATCTCATGAAGGCCGAATTAGCAGGGGTGGTCCGTTACACCCATTATTCACTGGTCATCACAGGCCCCAACAGGCTTCCCCTAGTTGAGTTCATGAAGGCTCAAGCCAGCGAGTCCCTGTTACATGCCCAGCAGGTCGGAGAAATTTTAACTGGCCTAGGCGGTCACCCTGAACAGGGCATTGCCACGATCGAAGAAAGTCACGACCATTCGCTCGAAACCGTGTTGAAAGAATCAATTGACCACGAACATCGCGCGCTCCTCTTGTACAAAACGTTGTTGAAGCTCTCTGAAAATAATTCCGTCTACCTTGAAGAGTTCGCTCGGACACAAATAGGCGAAGAGGAAATGCACGTCATAGAACTGCACAAGCTTCTTCGGGATTATTCCATCGGCTGATCGGCTTCAGAACCCTCTAATTGTTCACAACACCAAGTTAGTGACCCAAATAACACCAATTAGATTGATACAAAATGTCGCCTAGAAGAGGCCATCCGTTTTCTCAAACAAAATCAATTGGTCTATCCAAGAAGGGTCGCTAAGGCCCATATAGAAGCCAGCAACCCAATGATAACCATTAATAAACTACGCCCAATAGGTGCTCGACGAAGTTCGTTATCACCTCTCGGTTCATCTCGCGGCTTGATCATTGCTAAGCCGTTACCAACAAAAAGAGCCGCACCGAGAGCCAACATCAAAAACGGAATTAAATCGGGACCTAAAAACATTTTTAAGGGATCTTACGCTTGGTCCTGGTATCGGCTCATGTTTGCAAATCTGGTGTAGTTGCTCAACCACGCAAGACGGACAGTTCCAGTTGGGCCATTGCGGTGTTTAGCAACGATGACCTCAGCTGAACCTATGTCTGGAGATTCTGGATTGTAAACCTCGTCCCGGTACAGGAAGGCAACTACGTCGGCATCTTGCTCTATCGATCCAGACTCGCGTAGGTCGGCAAGCATTGGGCGCTTATCCGTTCGGGATTCTAAGGCCCGACTGAGCTGGGACAAAGCGACTATTGGAGTCTCAAGTTCACGGGCGAGAATTTTAAGGCCCCTCGACATCTCGGAAACTTCCACCTGTCGATTTTCAGCATTTCCTCTGCCACTCATCAACTGCAGATAATCCACGACTATCAAACCAAGATCACCTAACCGGCTCTTTAACCGTCTTGCTTTAGCCCTAATTTCCATGACAGTCAGATTTGGATTGTCGTCAATCCAAATTGGGGCCTCTCCTAATTTTCCGACCGCTCTTGTGATCTTTGGCCAGTCATCTTCGGAAAGGTTCCCGTTACGCATCCGTTGAGAATCGACTTTGGCATCTGAACACAACATCCGCTGAGTGAGTTCGAGGTGTCCCATCTCTAAAGAGAAGAACAAAACAGGACGTTGAGCTTCTAGAGCCGCGTTAGCGGCCATGCCTAGGCCGAACGCTGTCTTACCCATTGAAGGCCGAGCACCTACGATCACTAAATTGCTTGGTTGAAGCCCTGATAGAAGCTCGTCAAAATCGACGTATCCGGTAGGGAGGCCTGTAATGGCATCTCCCTTTTCGTACAACTCCTCTAGACGATCAAGGTTTGCATCAAGTAACTCACGGATTGGTTTAGTGCTATCAACTACTCGACGCTCCGCTATCTGAAACATCATGGCTTCCGCTTCATCAACGGTTTTCACCACATCTTCTGGGTGGCTGTACCCCAACTCGACAATGTCTCCCGCCACACCAATAAGTCGACGCAGCAATGCATGCTCTTCAACGATGGTTGCGTACCTGGCTGCATTCGAAGCGGCAGGTGTAGCCATCTGCAACTCCAATAGCCGCTGAGGTCCACCAACCTGATCTAGAAGATCTGCTCTAGTCAGTTCCTCAGCCACAGTAACTGGGTCAGCCGGCTCGCCTGCTCCGTATAAAGATGCGATGGCATCAAAAATGTACCCGTGGGCTGGAACATAGAACTGGTCACCACTTAGCGTTTCAACAGCTGGTCCGATTGCGTCGCGCGACAGCAGCATTGCGCCTAGAAGCGATGCCTCAGCATCAACGTTGTGCGGCGGTACTCGGGTATTCGCGCCTGATGGCGGCGGGGGGAAAGAAGGATCGTTGCTCATTGGTCTTAGCTTCTCAGATATTCCATGTGTAGAACTAGGGGCAGACACTGGGGATTTATGCCCCTTTTTCTGTGGATAACCACTTTAGTTATCCACAGAAGATGACAAACGTGTAACAAACCGCGTCTAGTGAAGTCCGACTCAGATTTGAGCCCTAATTCGCGCGGGAAGTGACCTTCTCTCTATAGGTCGTTTATGAAGATATGCGACGAACACATTCCTGAGCGTCTTGATGGTCCAGGTAACGATCTGGAATAGGAATTCTGAATACTTCAGCCGCATTCAATCCCAAAATGCGTGCCCGGCTAGCATCATCTAACTCACCCATAGTTCTTTCGATTGCCTCCGCTGAGTGCGGCCAAGAACCTTCGTGGTGCGGATAATCATTAGCCCACATGAAATTCGCAACTAAGTCGTGTCGAAGTGCAAGATCAAGACCTGCTGCGTCTTCTTGGAAAGTAGCGAATCCTTGACGTTTAAAATATTCGCTTGGCAGCAACTCAAGCTTTGGCCTGACTGCCCAGTGGTGTTTCAGATAAGCCTCATCCATTGCTTGCAAAGCCCATGGAACCCAACCAATGCCAGCTTCAACGCTGCCAAACCGCAAATTCGGGAACTGCTCTGCTACTCCAGACGCACAAAGATTAGCTATTGGTTCGATATTTTGAGCTAATGAATGAACGGCGTAATTAATTACTGCGCCTCCTCGACTACGAGAGGTACGAGGATCTCTTCCGGTGGAGATATGAAAAGTAACTGGTAGATCAACTTCGGAAATAGCTGCCCACAGTGGGTCAAACTCCCGCAGATTGTAATTAAGAGCTTCATGGTCTGGGGCACCCCATATTGGCTTGCTTGGTAATTGCAATCCTTTAAAACCCAGGTCGGCACACCGCTGAATTTCAGCTATTGCTTCATCAAGGGCAGCGGGTGCTATGCACGCCATCGGCAGCAGTTGATCACCGTGAGGACCAAAAACTTCCCATGCCCAGTCGTTGTAGACATGGCACATAGCATGACTGAATTCAGGATCAGACGTGGCCCACATCGTCAGACCCTTATTCGGGAAGATGACTTCGGCATCAGTCCCATCCGCGGCCAGGTCGGCCAGCCGACCTTCCGGTGTGTAGCCAGCTTTATTGCGAAGCAAGTCTTGGCCTTCAAACTGAATATTGTTCAACTTGAGTGGATTACGAAAACCTTCAGTCTTTTGAAATTTCTGTCCCTTCATGCCAATGATGACTCCAGGCAAACGATCCTGGTATTTGGCATCCATCCGGGTAGCCCATAAATCTTTCGGTTCCTGAGCGTGACCGTCAGTGGACACCATGAAATATTTGTTCATCGCATCGGGGCGGGGCGATCGCTCCCAACCCGAGGATCCCGGGGTTGAAAGGCGCCATTCGTTATTTGAATCTGGTGCAGGGATAACAGTGGTCATAGTTTCTTTCTCCAACTACAGCATCGCGCAGAAATGGGTTCAATTTCATCGCTAACCGCTTATCGAGCAGCTCGAGTATTTAAATACATTGAATAAAGGCTTGTCGTTCCGCATATATAAAGACGATTCCTCTTTAGCCCCCCAAATTCAACGTTGGCGACTACCTCTGGAATGCGTATTTTCCCTATTAACTTCCCATTTGACGAATAGCAGTGAACACCATCCCCAGCAGAAGTCCAGAGGTTTCCATTCCAATCGACACGAAATCCATCAAAAACGCCTTCGCCGCAAGTGGCAAAAACCGTGTGGGAGCCCAGGCTCATATCATCAGGAGCGACTGAATAGGCTCTGATGTCAGGGGGGCACTTAGCACCTAAATGAGACCTACCTGTATCCGCTATGTAGAGAGTTTCTTCATCTGCAGAAAACGCGAGCCCGTTCGGCTGAACCATGTCCCGAACTACAGCCTCCAAAGCACCTCCGGGGCTGTACCGGTAAACATATGACCCACCAATTTCAGATTCGGCACTATCGCCCTCGTAGTCGCTATCAATTCCGTACGTTGGGTCTGTAAACCAGATACTTCCATCTGATTTGACCACCACATCATTAGGAGAATTGAGTTTCCTTCCTCCGTAATTGTCGACCAACACTTGTCGCACTCCATCGTGGCCAATCCGGCTGACGGCCCTGCCTCGATGCTCTGCAGTTACTATGCGCCCTTCGTTGTCAAGACAATGTCCATTGGCATTAAAGGCTGGTGATTCGTAGACATCAACATTGCCGGTTCTTTCGTCATACCTCAATGTCCTATCGTTCGGGATATCTGAGAACACAAGATGTTGCGCACTGGGCACATAAACAGGCCCTTCAGCCCATCGGGCTCCAGTCCAAAGCTTTTCGACGTGAGTGTTGTTAATCACTAGCCGATAGAAACTTGGATCCAAGACCTCAACAGCTTCGTTAAGAGCCATGGTCCCCCCAAAGCAATACCTAATTATCTATCGGGACTTTAATCAACAGGGCTGACGTCAACAGTTATCTGGATCTTTACCTCTGAATGCAGACGCATCTCAACCTGATGGACGCCGACGCTTCGAATTGGCTCTTCAAGCGACATGTTTCTACGATCTAACTCAATCCCAGTTTGTGACTGCACTGCCTCAGCTATTTCGCTGGTCGTGACCGAACCATAAAGCTGATCATCTTGTCCAACGCGAGCTTGAATTGAGATCGTCTGGGCCAGCAATTGCTGTCCTAATTGTTCTGCTCCCTCTCGCTCTTTAACATCTCGGAGGTCTTGTGACCGTCTCATAGCTTCAGCTTGATTGGCTGCGCCTTCAGTAGCTCTCATCGCGAGACCCTTTGGCACTAAAAAGTTCTGCGCATAGCCGCTAGCGACATCAACTAGGTCGCCGGTGTTACCTACACCTTCTACGTTTGATCGGAGGATTACTTTCACTCGCTCACTACCTCCTCCATCGTCTCTTCAACCATTTCAGTATTTTCATCTTCGGTTAACTCAGCAAATTCTTCGATTTCCATTTCTGGCATCGTTTCATCGCTCATGCTCTCCGAACGTGAATCGTCTCGATCAGGGCGCCCACGGCGGCGGTCACCCTTTCGCTGAGTAACAACTCGCTGGTGATAAGGAATGAGCGCTAACTCGCGAGCAAGTTTTATGGCTTTCGCTACATCGCGCTGCTGATGGCGATTGTTACCCGACACTCGTTGTCCCCGGATTTTAGCGCGATCAGAGATAAAGGCCCGTAGAAGGTTGACGTCCTTGTAGTCGACGTACTCAATCTTGTCCTTAACAATTGGACTGACCTTCTTTTTTCGAGGCTTCCTCATGTCTTTTGCGCTCATACGCGGTTGCTTTTTCTTACCCGCCATTAGAAGGGCTCCTCATCAGGAATTTCATACCCAGCTCCAAAATCGGAGCCGGTATTTGGTGAATTGGGCTGTGGGGACTGCGAAGGGCCGCCTCCCCCGCGTTCGTTTTTGCTTACCTGAGCAGTTGCCCATTTAATGCTTGGGCTTACTTCGTCAGCGACGATTTGCACTGCCGATCGTTTCTCGCCGTTTTGTCCATCCCAGGTCCGATAATCCAGTCTGCCGTACACGACCACCCGCATACCGCGGGTCACAGACTCTGCCACATTTTCTGCGAGATCTCTCCAGCAAGAAATATCAAAGAAGTGAGCTTTGTCTTCGCCTTGTTGCGACCGTTGATTCCAAGCAAGGCCAAAGCTACAGACAGCAGCTCCACCTTGAGTAAATCGAAGTTCAGGATCGCGAGTTACGTTTCCTACGAGCACAACATTGTTATCGAAAGCCATTTCATTCCCCCGAGTTATTGGTTGTCATTTGCTGGCACAGGTCCAGCTAATAAGCCACGCCGAGCAGCCTCATCATCCGGCAGACGAATCAGCTTATGTCGAACAACGCTGTCTGCGATACGCAGGGCACGTTCTACTGGGTCCATTGCCCCACCCTCTGCGGTTAGTTCAATCACTGAGTAGTAGCCCTCGGTTTTATGATCAATCTCATAGGCAAAACGGCGGCGTCCCCAAAAATCTACTTCGGCGATGGTGCCTACTTCTTCAATCCGGCTGCGTAGGTCTTTCAGTTCGTCCTGAACTTGGACATCGTCAAGGTCTCCATCGTGGATAACCATGAGTTCGTATGCGCGCACGCCATTTCCTCCTTCGGACCCGGGTAACCCGGGGCCCCGCATGGGGCAGGGGTTGTTAGATTTCTGCAACGGAACAAAGTGCTAATTGGCACACCGTTAACCGGTACACCGTATTGGTTAAAGCGACGAAACCCACCAAAAGTATCCTCAAAGAAAGCCACCCATTATTGGTTACGTATTCAGTCGTCACGATGTAATTCACTAAAGATGCGACCAGCAACTCGGGCAACCCCAACAGATTTTTCGGTTGGTTGTCCCGGTGAATCACTAACCCATAGCGCGACTGCGAAACGTCTACTAGCGCCCCCGTACCAAGTCATCCCTTGTTCAAAATCAGAGCCCTTTTTGCCTTGCACCCTGATCTGACCTTCCAAAGAACCTATTTTCTTGTCGATGGTAGAGAGGCCTTCCAGTTCCTTACTAACTTCTGAAATTTTCTGAAAATCAAATATTTGTATCTCTTCATGACTAAAGCGATCGACTTGTTCTCCAGAGGTGTCAAATGTCTCAAGCACTGCGTGGGTTCGGAATTTAATGCCCTTCCGGGCTAAGACAGAGTGCAGTTCTGCTAGCTGGACCAATGAAATTTCAGCGGTTTCACTGAAAAGGCCATGCGTTATCAGATCAGATGACCATGCAACGTCGCGTGAAGACCCCAGCTGAATATCTTCGACTGAAAAACCGCCTGTCCTGTAACTAGCGCGAAGTTGATTTCGATCATCCAAAATGACAACGGCTACTTGTCGCGATAACGAAGATCCAGCTACTTCGTCCGCAATCTCAGCGATTCTCGACTGGAGGTCCAGATCAACTGTGGAGACGACTCCGAAATCTCCTTTGATTACCAACTCTCTACCGTAATGATCCGATAGTTCGTCATATATTTTTCCCAAAGCTGGCATCAAACCGACACCTGAAACCGCAGGGTCTATATCGGTGGCGGGCATGTCGCTAAAACGAAGGCCTTCCCTCAAAATTTTACGATGGTGGAGGTACTCCTCTTCGGTAACCATGCCCGCTTCATAAAGTCGACTGAGGATTGCGAGGGCTGAATTATCTTGGTTCGGAATCAGATCTGTTTTCACCATTTGGGCAGCCAAGTAAGCAGCTTGACCTATCTCAAGATCTCTGGAACTGACACCAAACCAACTAATTGAGGCTGCTTCCACTCCAAATGAGTTTCTGCCTAGAGGCACTCGTGACAGATATTGCTCAAGTAAAGCTTCTCGCGGATATGTCCGTTCAAGATGAATAACTTTTGAAGCTTCTTGTAGCGCCGCCCTTCGTGAGTTTGGAGTCCTGTCTTCTAATCTCAGGTAGAGCTGGGTTATAGACGCTGGGTCATTAGCAAAGTTGCCCGTGATAATGGGCTGTACCAGAGGCCAGGCTCCAATTCTGTTTGTCGCTAGATAATCAGGATCCAGACTCACTAAGACTGCGTCAATCAAAACTGGCGCCATCGTTTCTAACGTGACAGGCACCATGTTTATTTCTGGATGGAAAAGACCTAATTGAAGACCATGACGGTCGTATACCACCGCATTGTTGTCAGAGCTCAAGCTGGAAAGATCTGCCGAAGCGCCAACCGTTCGCACCAACATGCCACAACTAAAGATCAAGGTGACTACCAGCAGGTACAGCAAAATCGGCCAAGTAGATCTGGGGCTTGACCCTGGCTCTTCGATAACTGGACCCGACATTTACCCGACAGTGCTCCAACATTAATTTCTTGGCGACAGTCCTCAACCAGGGAGAGTACCGATGGGGATCCCTCTACTCTGCCGCAGTTAACCAAAGCTCACTCAAGTGGATACCGTCGAAGGAGGTGATTCCATCCACAGCTGGCACAAACTTCTACCTCGTATGAGACAAATTTTCCCTGACGTCGACTTATCCGTTGAAGCTCTTCATCAGAAATAACGCACTTTCCGCCCGCCCCTAGCCGTGGTCCAAAAACATAGGCAACTAAACGAATGTCCTCTTTGAGGCACAAAGGGCAGTTCTCACCGCTTTTGGGTGCCGCGTTACGGGCAACACGAAGCAGCTCCGGATGTATGTCACAGGCTTCGGCCCGGTCAACCAGCCCTCTGTCAATATCGCTGAGCAAGCGTCGGCGTTGAAGCCGGTAATCGACTTCTCCTGATCCTCTTGTCAGATCGGACTTCACCAGGTGCGGCACAAATTGCACACTGGCAGCGTAGTCATCCCTCTTCCCTAATCTTCCAATTCAAAACCAGATTGATTGCTTCTTGTTTAGAAATAGGACCAAAGTCGAGTCGGTATTCCATTAAGCGACTCAGCGTTACCCCGACCGCAGGGCCTTGCTGCTCTATTAGTCCAGCAACTTCAAACCCGTCGAGAGGAACAACAAAACCCTCTTCACCCTCTTCGGCTTCGAGCTGACGGATTGCCGCAAAAAGTTCATCCGGCGGTGTTTGCCCATAAGCCTCTAACAAGGCTGCTGCCTGAACAGTATTTGGACGAGTCTGATGCAATAACCGCCGAATGGCTGAGGGTTGCACGTCTCTAGCATCAGCCAAATGTTGTGTTGCTGTCAGAATACCAACCACTTGGGATATGACTGTTTTTGGCACCTTCAGATGGTTCAAGACTGCGCGCGTCTGCCCCACTTCCTCCGTAATCGGCCACAACAACGCTGCCCAACGCATTCCTAGATCACACGAAATCAGATCAAGTGCATGTGGTTGGATGGCTTGAAGATCAGCAGAGGTTGAGAAAATTTGCGTGATCAGGCCGGTGCGTTGAAGCAACGAAATCCCTGCGCTCGGTTTGTCGACCAGCAAAAATTTCGTCATTTCGTCATTGATGCGTTCTTTAGAAACAATCGCCAGACGCGGCGCCATCTCGCTGATTGCATCTTCGACTTCTCGATCCGGAGCTAATTGGTAGCGAGATATAAAACGCGCTGCACGCAACATTCTTAAAGGATCTTCGGAAAAAGCTATTTCAGGACTTAAAGGTGTTCGCAGCAAACCTTGAGTTAGATGTTCCCGCCCATTAAAGGGATCAGTTATCTGCCAAGAAGGAAGCTCTATTGCGATCGAATTGATGGTGAAATCTCTTCGAGCAAGATCATCTTCAATTGTCTTTGAAAATTTGACCCGTGGCTTACGAGACGCCTCTTCATATTGCTCTGAGCGATGTGTTGTGACCTCTACGACTACACCACCACGGCGAGCTCCGATGGTTCCAAAGCGTGCACCTTGATCCCAGACCGTGTCTGCCCAATCGTTCAAAAGGAGAGTTGTTTGTTCTGGAAGAGCATCAGTAGTGATGTCTATGTCGCCGCTCCGTGTCCCTAAAAACAAATCTCTTACAACACCACCGACAAGAAAAAAACTAAAACCAGCGGCCTTATAGAGTTCACTTAGACTTCCGACACGCTGATCTAGGTCATCGCGATCGGATTGAGCGATGCCATCCATGAAAAGAAACCGTAGCTTCGTCAAGAGACAAAGCCGGCCGCATTTATCATCGGATACAAAATTACTCAGAGATATCTTCGGCTAACTGGTTGGAGATCGGTTCTAGTCCTGGCAACCTAAGAGGCCCGGATTCCACCTTGGGCCGGGAATCAAAAGTTTGACGGAGTGGGCATGAAGTTTGACCTCGGCGACCGAGTGATTTACCCCCATCACGGCGCAGCCCTTATTACCGCTCGAGAGAAGCGGAAAGCGTTCGGTGAAGAGCGGGAATACCTAGTGCTTGAAACAGCTCATGGTGATTTGACTCTTTCAGTACCTGCTGACATGGCTGACTCGGTTGGCATGAGACCTCCAATTGATGAAGATGATGTTGAAGACCTTTTCGAACTTTTAGCAAAGAAGGACATTCGCGAGCCGGCTAACTGGAGTCGTCGCTTTAAAAATCATCAAGAAAAATTGAAATCTGGCGATATTTACCAGGTGGCTGAAGTAGTTAGAAACCTCGCGTTACGCGAATCCGCTAAAGGTCTGTCTGCTGGAGAAAAGTCCATGCTTGACAAATCTCGCCAAATTTTAATTTCTGAGCTTTCAATCAGTATGGATGTGACTGAGGATGAGGCATTAGAACACGTAGAGACTCGTCTCGCTGGATAAGTCTTATTGGGTCATGCCGCGACCACTCGAGGCCAATTCACCCCTATAACTTCGTTACAGGGAGGGGTCCGTGTCCTCAGACCATCCACTCCGGTGGAGCACAAACGGCCTACGCGTCCGAATGAGTCAAACTAATAACTCAACCGCGCATATAACTCCGTTGTTCCCCTCACAAAAGCTCTTGAAGACACAAGTTTTGGGTGGAATTGAAATACTCAGAACAAATGGAATTCAAGAGATATTTACGTCGGCATTGCGTCCTAATGAACAGCGTTTCTTTATGGATCTAGGATTCAACCTTCACGAAGAACTTTCTCTCTTAGCTCATAACTTTGATACACCGATCGACTTTCCAACACGTCCTACCCGCAGGGTTCGCCGTTCAGATTGGGCAACCGTTCTGGAACTAGACAACGCAGCCTTTTCGACTTTTTGGCAATTTGATACTTCGGCTCTCGCTGAAGCCCTTGCTGCTACTCCGAAAACCAGAGTCCGAATGGACACCACTGACTCCGCGTTGGGCTTCGCTATAACTGGACGGTCAGGCCGAATGGCCTTTCTCCAACGCCTAGCAGTTGATCCCGGTCACCAAAGACTGGGCGTTGGTAGGTCTCTAGTCGCCGATGCCCTTCAGTGGTCCCGTAGACGCTTTGTACGGGAATTGTTAGTCAATACCCAAGTCAATAATTTTGCCGCCCTATCACTATATGAATCCATGGGATTCATTAAGAAACGTGATGGACTTGCTGTACTGAGATGGAACGGCAACTCATGAAAATCTCCAGGTTATTAACAGCCTTACTGATTGGTCTGGGAGCCTTAGTCGGTTGTGCTAACGCCTTATATGCATCTGAAATCGGTGCTGGTGGAATGCAAATCGTTCGTCAATCTTCTACAACTCGAGTCGGACAAACATTTGAACTCGATCTTCAACTCCCAGGGGTGGTCACTAACGGCGACCAGATCACAGTCACAATTCATGAACCAGTGACCGACGAACTCCAGTTTCTTGATTCGGCAGTTGGAAAAAATTTGGGCGGGGTCCTCACCTCCATCAGCTTTGATGTGGTGGAACTCAACCCCAATCCTTGGGGCCTCGCAAAGATAGAACTCCCCATTACAGATTCTGGAGCGACTGGAACCCGCATCGCTAGGCCAGGAATTTATCCCGTCAGCATCGAAATGCGGACTGTAAACCAGGAACTGATTGGCAAGATTTCAACACATTTGATCCGGGTAGGAAATACCCCGGTAGAAAAACTGCGCATAGCCATCATCGCTAATCTCGACGCTCCTAGTAGTTCTTCAACTGGTCAGTCAGCATCGCTGACCGACTGGGCAGAAATGCTTGATTCTCATCTTTCGGTTCCGGTGTCCCTTAGCTTTCACGGAGGTTCGACGGAGAGTGATTTATTAGAATCATCGCTTTTGCAGTTTGCTTCGCAAAACTACGAGATCATCAGAAATCCTATTGTTCCAATTAACGAGGCCTCATTACTGGGAGCTGGTCTGGCGGCGGAAGTTTCATCACTCCTAGAGCTGGGCTCAGACCAGCTAAAGCAATTCGGTGAACTTGCTCCCACCACTTTGTGGGTTGGCCATGAACGTGCCGACGAAACACAGCTTGAGGTTCGTTGGACCCGCGGAATACGGGAAGCAGTAGTGCATCCTGTTTCTTTGTCGCCAATCCCGAAAGAAAGTCCTCGGGGGACGGTTGAACTTGTAACTAGTTCTTCAACAATGAGAGGCCTAGTAATAGATGATCTGGCTCCTTCTCAACCTCACGACACTCCCTCAAGCGCTGCGCACCGGGTCTTATCGCATCTCGCAACTATCGCCTTAAATGACCAATCAAAACCACTAATAACAGTTGCTCTCGGTTGGAATGGGCAAGGACCCGACTTCGCTGATGCGTTTCTGGATGGTGTCACGGATTTGGAATGGCTTGATCCTTTGCCCACTAGTTCAGCGGTTAATACTCCGTTCTTGGTGGAGAATGGCCAACCGCAACAATTTCGCGTTCAAAGTCGTGTGAATTCTACGAACCGAGACTTCAGTCAATATCGGGACGCTGTCCGCCATTTACAAGCTCTGCGTTCGATGGTGCGCGACGAGGACGCTAGAGACTACGACCAACTCTCTGACGAGCTATTACTCAGTTTGTCCAGTGCTGTTTCTGAGTTAGAACAAAGAGACCTTTGGAAATCCATAGTGGATGTGGTTCGGTTACAAACAAGTCTTGTCGATATACCGCCCGATGAATCGATTCAGTTGACTTCACAAAAAGCGTCAGTTCCTTTTAGCTTTCAAAACAGAGCTAGCGTTCCCCTGCGAGTTGAACTGCGGATCATTAGTGAGCGATTAACCGTTGAAGACTTTGATGATGGTGAAAGCACAACAATTGTTCTTGATCCTGGGGTAACAACCCATCGCTTCCGCTTAAGAGCACTTGGCTCGGGTTCCTTCCCAATCTCAATTGAACTTCACTCCCCCAACGGCGGACTAATGGTAGGGAAAGCCCAAGCCGCGCTTCGCGCGACAACCCCAACCGGCGTAGGTCTGGGGCTCACGGTGGGGGCCGCTGTCTTTCTAGCTGGCTGGTGGTTTATAGACACTCGACGAAGAAAGTCACAACGATCGTGAAAATCTCCGGTGTAGGGGCAGCCGCTAGCGGTATTGGTCTTTCCAGATTTTCTGGTGTCATCCGTTCAGTCCTTATCACCAATGTTCTTGGAATTGGACTTGTTGGTGACGCATTTGCTGCAGCACAACGTATTCCGAATATCCTGCAAAATCTTTTTGGAGAAGGAGCTCTATCCGCTGCCTTCGTCCCTGAATACAGCCGACTATCTGAAGATGACCCTGATCAGGCAGGCCGACTAGCTGGTGGGGTTGCATCATTTTTGATTTGTCTTGTTGCCTTTTCAACTGCAATAGGTTTCCTCGCTGCGGAACCATTAACTAGAGCAGTCGCATGGGGCTTTACGGGCGAGCGTTTTGACTTAACAGTGCGTCTGGTCCGGATCATTTTATTAGGCACCGGCGTCTTAGTTATGAGCGCTTGGTGTCTTGCTGTACTTAACAGTCATGGCCGCTTATTTCTTTCTTATGCAGCTCCTGTAGTTTGGAATCTGGCACAAGTTGCTGTTCTTGTAGCTCTCGCTGTATCAGAAATTCGTGACAGTTCATCGGCAGAAAAATTAGCTTGGGCGCTCGTAGTCGGGTCAATCTTGCAGGTCCTTGTTCAGGTGCCAACCGTATTGCGACAGAATCCTCACATTCGGCTCAACCTGTTTTGGAACGACAAATCCACTGCTCTTGTGCTTAAAAGGTTCTTCCCGGCGATTCTTGGAAGAGGGGCTTTACAACTTTCTTCATTTATTGATCTTGCTCTAGCTTCACTCTTATCTCTTGGGGCCGCCTCTTCATTGGCCGCAGCTCAGACCCTGTACTTACTTCCCGTGGCTCTAATCGCGACAAGTGTGGTTGCAGCGGAACTACCCGAGCTAAGTCGTTCTAATGATGTGACGGCTATGAGTAATCGCCTTTCACGACGATTACTACAGATGTTGTGGTTGGTTGGGCCAATTGTGGCGATGTATATCGCTGCTGGTCCTCAAATAGCTAACGCACTATTTAACCTGGGTGGTTTTCGTGTACGGATCACGCCGGATGACTTGACAGTCATTGGATTAACACTTGCGGCTTATGCTTTAGGTCTTCCAGCACTAATGGCATCGCGTCTACTTCAGAGCGTTTGTTTCAGCTCCGGCGACACAAAAACACCTGCTCAAATAGCTACTACAAGAGTTCTTATTTCTCTGATATCCGGTGCTGTTTTGATGTTTCAATTTGAACAGATTCTGGTTCTTGGACAAAGCGTTGTCGGGTTCGGTGATTTAAACCTTGCCTGGGGACCACTATCTGAGGCGACCCGTCATTCTTCAAATCTGCCAGCGCGACTTGGGCCTGTCGGCTTAGCTTTAGGATCAGCAATTGGCGCGTGGTTCGAGTTTTGGATGCTACGTAAACGTGTTGTTTCTAGCTGGAGCCTTAAACGGCTGACTAATTCGTCTTTTTGGCGACACATCTTGCCAACATTGCTTGCATTCGTTACAGCAGTAGCTCTTCGACAACTTAAGATTGAGCAACCCCTGGTCCAGGTTTGTCTTATAGGGGTTGGCGTACTAATAGTTCATTTTGGGATTTCAGGCATCTTCGGTACCCCGAGCCAATCCCAGCTAGTTTCTGATCTCCGAATAACTCGATCAAAATCAAATTCTGAAGAGGATGAAAAATCATTATGACTTCGGTTCACATTGTTACTGATAGTTCATGCGATCTCCCAGATGATCTGGTTGCCGCACTAAACATTAAGATCGTTCCTCTGAAAATCAGGTTCGGCGACACTGAGTTTGTTGATCGCGTCGAACTCACAACAGACCAGTTTTGGGAAAAATGTCAAACTTCTGATGAGTTGCCGTCAACCGCCGCTCCTGCTCCTGGAGCATTCGTTGAAGAGTTTCAGCGCGCTGCTCGCGATGGGGCAACCGGGGTCGTGGTCATAACACTCAGCGGAGAACTTTCGGCGACCATCGAAGCCGCCCAACAAGCAGCGGAGTTAGTCAAAGACGAAATCGAAGTGAGAGTTATCGATAGCCGCACAGTGACTCTGGGTCTTGGTTCAATAGTGGTCGGTGCCGCGTCTAAAGCTCAATCTGGAGCCAGCATCGAAGAAGTCTCAGCCGCTGCAACAGACCCTGTTGATCGGACCAAAGTTTATGCTGCCTTAGACACACTTGAGAACCTGCGCAAAAATGGCCGCATCGGCGCCGCTGGGTCATTGCTCGGCTCGATGCTTTCTATTAAACCCATAATTGAAGTTCGCGAGGGGGTAGTTGAACCGGCCGGCAAGCAACGCACCAGGAGCAAGGCTCTTAGTTATTTAATTGGGCTGGTCGAAGCGAATGCTGACCAAATTGAACAAATTTTCGTTTGCCATGCTGCTTGCGAAGACGTGCAATCATTCGTTGATCAAGTTCAAGCTCTTGTAAACGTCGAAGTATTAGTGGGCCAAATAGGCCCAGTAGTCGGGGCCCACGCCGGGATTGGGACGATAGGTGTCGCCTTTCAGACAACTAGTTGATCGGCCTCTCTGCACAAAATGGTCGACGGATCTACGAGATACCAAATAGATAAACGGTTTCGATCTGGCCCGATCGAATCGTGGTCCGGCTTAGACAAAACCTTGGATCGCCCAGTAACCATCAGATTTTTAGACCCTGAAAGCGAGATTGGAAAACGAGTCCAGCTGCAAGCCAGATCGTTGATGCGACTTGAACATTCAGCTCTGTTGCACGTTTTAGACACCATTGAAGTAGAGGGTCGATTCGGGCTCGTCACAGAAGCTTTACCAGAAAGAAACCTTGAAGAGTACTTAGCTGTTAACGGGACTATTGGCTCTTCAGAAACCTTGGCAATTGCGATACAACTCGGTGAAGCTCTAGCAGCACTCCATGCGGCGGGTTTCGCTATCGGAGACTTACAGGCAAAACATGTTGGTCATCGAAATGACGGGACAGTTGTAATAGTCGAGGGCCCGCCTACTGGAGACGCAAACAAGATCCCAGCGCGCCCAGAAGATGACGTTGTCTCGTTAGGGGAACTAATCCATGAACTATTGGTTGGTTTTAGACCCCAACTTGATCATCAAGGACGTCACGAACTTCACCCCTCAATAACAAACGCATTTCAGCAAATAATCAGACGTTCGGTCGATCGTGACGCTCAATGGTCCAGTGCTTCCGCACTTGTACTGGCATTGAGATCGCTTTCTCATGATTTGGATCGTCTTTCTGCTGTTATACAACCCGAACAGGTTGATTATCTAAAAGCAGAGCGGTCGTGGTTGGCTCCCGCCGCGTTTCTTGCTGCTTTAGGGGTTTTGATCATCTTTGTTGGTCTTTTTGTTACGAGAACGCGGATTGGTTCATCACTTGTTGACAATGTTCGAGAAGTAGTTCGTTTAGAACCTGAAGAACCAATTCTTATAGAAAACTTTGAAAACCAGACCTCAGGGACCGCTCCGGTTACTTACCGTCCCGGCGCGACGCCTACTGAACTTGAGATTGTCAGACTCGTAGATTTTGATCCGGCCGGAGATGACCAAAAAGAACATCCCGAAAAGATCGTCTTGATCAATAATGAAGACAGCAGCACCGGCTGGTATACGGAGCGATATACCACTAGCGATTTCGGGAAGCTCAAAGAAGGCGTGGGCTTAATTATCGGGCTCGGTCCACCTCAAAGAGTAGATCGACTGAGAATCAGCTCTCCCAATATTGACTGGTCGTTCAAAATCTTTACATCAGACAAGAGTGCCTTTGGAGCCATACAAACCTGGGGCCAACCCGTGGCTGAACGCAACAAAGTCAGCGGAACTATCACTGTCAACCTCGAAGGATCGTCAGGCGCGACATTATTGCTCTGGATTAGCGACTTAGGGAAAGAACTACCCATCGGGGGACACCGCGTGACGATAACGGGACTTACAGTTACTGGTCGCCCACTGCATGGCTAACTGATAGCGGCTTTAAATAGCTGAAAAGTGGCAGGTAGGCTCTCCTTGTGACTTCTCCACCACAAGAAAAGTCAAACAACAAGCTCGCTGCTCAAGCGACGACTAACGTCGTCCGCGCCGTTAAAGCGGTACGAGGAAAGACGACTGGCCCTCTACTTTTCCTTGCCCGTTTAATCGTCTACAGCTTCGCTATCTGCGTCGCTGCTATAGCTGCAATGGTCTTATTAACGATTGCTTTAGTGAAAATTGTGAACCAACTACTTCCCGGCGATGTGTGGGCCGCTTATCTTTTGCTGGGTGCTGTATTCGCTTTAGCCGGCACTTTTCTTTGGTCTAAACGCGTTTCTTGAGCCAACTTTAAAACACATCTAATGGAGAACCTGTGAACGATATTCGTGACGTCATAATCATCGGCAGCGGCCCCGCTGGTCTAACCGCGGCTATCTACACCGCTCGAGCGAACATGTCTCCCCTGGTAATCGAAGGAGAGCCCTCTTCGACAAGTGATCAGCCAGGGGGTCAATTGATGCTGACAACTGACGTTGAAAATTTCCCGGGATTTCCTGACGGAATTATGGGACCAGAACTGATGTCCAATTTTCGCGCTCAAGCGTCGCGGTTCGGGGCAGAGTTTGTGACCGCAAAAGTAACGGACGTCGACTTCAGTGAACGCCCCTTCACAATCAAAGTCGGAGACACTTCCTACCAAGCTAAGGCAGCCATAGTTTCTACCGGTGCTCAAAGTTTGATGCTTGGGCTTCCCAATGAAGAAAGACTTATCGGCCATGGTCTTTCAACGTGCGCCACTTGCGACGGTTTTTTCTTCCGCGACCAAGAAATAGCAGTGGTTGGCGGCGGGGACAGCGCCGTCGAGGAAGCCACTTTTTTAACAAGGTTTGCTTCCAAGGTGTACCTGGTACATAGACGTGATGAGCTTCGTGCTTCAAAAATTATGTGTCAACGAGCTCTCGACAACCCCAAGATCGAAATCTTGTGGAACAGTCAAGTCGTTGAGATTCAAGGGGATGAAAAACTGTCAGGGGTCGTCCTCCAAGACACAGTCACCGAGGACACTCGTGTACTTGATATCGATGGACTATTTATCGCTATCGGTCATCGACCCAACACTGATCTGTTCAAAGGCCATCTCAAACTAAAGGACAATGGCTATCTCGAAACACAGCCAAACACCAGCTACACCGAAGTGCCCGGTGTCTTTGCTTGCGGTGATGTCCAAGATGACTATTACCGTCAAGCCATAACTGCCGCTGGATCTGGGTGCATGGCAGCGATTGATGCAGAGCGGTGGCTAGAGGACCAGGACTCGTAACAATTACAACAAGCTCATCTCTCCGACAATCAAGTCAATATATATTTTGCAATTGGCACTAGAGTGCCTTCACCCAACATGAGGAGCCCGAAATGGCCGAGGGAATTACCGACCTTGATATGAATTCATTTGATGAAACGATTGGTTCTTCAGATACCCCAGTGCTCGTCGATTTTTGGGCAGAGTGGTGTGGCCCATGCAAAATGATCGCACCAATCCTTGAAGAGATCGCAGTTGAGCAAGAGAACATCAAAATCGCCAAAGTGAATGTTGATGACAGCCCCGATCTTGCGAGGCGCTATGAAATTATGAGTATTCCTGCTCTTATTGTCTTCGAAAATGGCGAACCAGCTAAAAAGCTTATTGGAGCAAAACCCAAAGGTGCGTTGCTCGAGGAGATAGGCGAATTCCTGTAGACCAATCGCGTATCCGTCCTTTTGGCATTGGGGCTCAAGGGGATCATGTTCGTGATTTGCAAACCAGACTTGTGTCGCTTGGCCATGAGGTTGGCGATATAGACGGGCGTTTCGGTGAGTCAACGCAAGCAGCCTTAAAGGCCTTCCAATCAGGTAGGTCTATAGACGTTGATGGCATTTGCGGTCCTCAGACTTGGAGCCAACTTATCGAAGCTGGCCACCGACTGGGTTCCCGGTTGCTTTATCTTCAAGTCCCTCCCCTCCGGGGTGACGACATTGGGGATTTGCAAAGGTTGCTCACTTCCCTGGGTTTCTCTATGGGTCAAATCGACGGAATTCACGGTCAGCAAACCGCTGATTCATTAGTAGATTTTCAACTCAACGCGGGATTGGTGCCTGATGGTGTTTGTGGGCCTACAACGATTGAATTTTTGCACCGAGTTGGCAACCGGTTCGGTGAAGCAACGGACTCAAACCGTTTACAAGAAAAACAGAGATTTTCAAATCTCGGCACTGAACTCAATGGCTTGAAAGTCCTGCTCGCCGAACGCGGCGGCCTCGACGCCGTTGTGGCGTCTCTTCGGAGAACCCTCGTGGAAGCGGGTGCTGAAGTCCTTACCTCACATCATCCCGACTGGAGTAACCACGCTCAACAGGCCAACACATTCAACGCGGATTTTTGCATTGGTGTAGAAGTTCGCGAAGAAGGCTCTTCTGTCTGTCATTTCTTGGGCGATCATTTTGAAAGTCCCACAGGCAAACAGTTGGGTGCAGTTATAGCGACTGGCTTGCAACAATTGTTCGCTGAAATTCCGTCTAGAGGAATGCGTCTTCCTCTACTAAGGGAAACGCGAATGCCAGCTCTGCTAATCCGAATCGGGGACGTCAATATTTTGGTGAAGGATCATCTAGCGATGTCACAGGTAGTAACTGACGCGATGCGCAATTTTGTTGAAACGGGCCTTGAATAACCACCAAACTGGCGGGTTATTGCCTTTGAGGGTCCTCCGACACCAAGTGATCTATGGTCTGATCAGGTCATAGATTCGCTTCAAATCCTCCATCGTCGCGAACTCTATAACAATCTTACCACGCTTAGCATTTTTTTGAACACTCACAGTGGTATTCAGATAGTCGCTCAACTGATTTTGTGCTTCCAAGACAGATGCCTCAGGCAACGAATTTGCCGATTTCGCTCTTCCTTTAGCAGAGACCCCCTGAACTTTGGTCTTAGCGAGTGTTTCGGCCTCCCGGACCGACAGATCCTCGCCCAAGATTTTCTTTAGTAGTTGGATCTGTTCGGGCTCAGAACCACACGACAACAAAGCCCTGGCATGTCCAGCTGTAATTCTGCCCTCCATTATCGCCTCTTGGGCATCAGGCGATAACTCGAGCAGTCGGATTGCATTTGAAATTGTTGCGCGGCCTTTTCCTAGACGCTCCCCCAGCTCCGCGTGAGTTACTTCAAAGTCGTCCAATAATTGTCGGAAAGCAACTGCTTCTTCTAAAGGGTTTAAGTCCTGACGATGCAAATTTTCCACGAGGGCTTCAACCAAGCTGGCTTCCTCGTCAGAATCCCGAACAACAGCAGGCACGGTTTCTTTCCCCGCCAACTTAGAGGCCCTCCACCTCCGCTCCCCCGCTATCAATTCGTATGGCTCAGCACCATCATGAGACCTAACTACGACTGGCTGCAAAACTCCAAATCTCTTTATCGAATCAGCAAGGATCTGAAGCGCTTCGTCTTCAAAGACCTTCCTTGGCTGAAGACGATTAACCGCAATCGCTTCTAACGGTATCTCTATATACCCACCCGGTTCTGTCCCGCTTCTTTTGCTTATACCTGGCTCTGTTCTGGCCCCCCTATCAGCCTTATTTCTCGGATCGGACGGAGGAATTAACGCTCCTATTCCTCTTCCTAATCCTCCTGTTGGACGGCCCATTACAAGCTCCTTTCAGACATGTCTTGTGGTCCTGTTCGGTTACGACCAGCAACTTCTTTAGCGACTTCTCGGTAGGCCAAAGCACCGCTGCTAGCTGGATCGTAGAGTTCAACTGGTTTCCCATAACTTGGGGCCTCCGACAGCCGAACTGATCGCGGAACAACCGTCTCCAGAACCAAACTTCCAAAATGCTCTCGAACCTCCTGAGCTACCTCTTGTGCTAGTCGAGTTCGAGCATCAAACATGACCAGCACGATCGAAGACACATGCAGATCAGCGTTCAGGTTTTCCTGAATCAACTCAACGTTGTTTAGGAGTTGACTAAGACCTTCTAGAGCATAATATTCACACTGGAGAGGAACGATTACTTCAGTAGCCGCCGCCAAACTGTTCACTGTGAGCAAACCTAAACTAGGCGGACAATCAATAAAGATGTAGTCGTATTCGTTGGAAATCAGGGAAATAGCTGACCGCAGTCGAAGTTCACGGCTGAACATAGGAACCAACTCAACCTCTGAACCAGCTAAGTCCATAGTGGCCGGAACCAGGTCTAATCCTTCTACAACGGTCTCAACTCGGGCAGCACTAATCGGAAGCTGCTGGACTAAAACGTTATAGCTTGAGCTTTCAACACTTTTGGAATCCACACCCAGCCCAGTAGTGGCATTGCCCTGAGGATCAAGATCAATTAATAGGGTTCTTTTCCCTGAAATAGCGATATTTGTAGCAATATTCACAACGGTGGTGGTCTTTCCAACACCGCCCTTCTGATTAGCTACCGCAATAATCCGTGGCATATGCGCATCTCTTTCAGCTAACCGGTTACCTACAACAAACAGGCCAATCTCAGTCCCTTTAAGCTGTCGGGTCAAGCATTCTGCTGGTGTTTCACGTGAAACTCAAATTTCAACACAACACCGTTTCACGTGAAACTTCAAAAAAGAGGGTATTTAGTTATATGTTTCCATGTGCGAGGGATTTCTGGACCTGGGGGAGTAGCTAGTACAAGCTGAGCAAAGCGCGGTGGTCCTTCAATGACCTCCAGGTCGGCATATCCCAAAGATTGAACTTCCCTCAACGGCCAACGATCAGGGTTTGGTGCTGGGGGTTCACTTACAACTAGCTGCCCCTTCTTCATCAAGAAACCAACAGCGCACTCTGCCGTAGCAGCCGGAGGTCCGAACGAGCGACTAAAAACTCCGTTAAAGACACCCCTAAACCTGTCTTCATGAGCCAGCTCTGTGGCATCTCCATTAACCACATCAACGTTAGAAGAGAGCTTGAGCACTGTCAGAGCATCTTCAAGGAATGCTGTTCGGGAGGCTGAACGGTCCATCAACGTCAATTTCAAGTCCGGTCTCTCCACAGCGATCACAAGTCCAGGCAGGCCACCGCCCGAACCAAGGTCACACCAACGGGTGCTAAAGACTGGATCAGCAACCGTTAGGTGAGCTCGAGCATGTTCTACATATTCTTGTATGGGGCCGGAACCTATATGGCCTAGAGTCTGTGCCCTCTCTAGAACCGCCACTAGCTGCGGCGAGCTCACAAAATCTCTCAGTCGTCGACGACGACAAGAACTACCCGACGTCTCGGCTCGTCTCCAACTGAAATGGTGCCGACACCAGCGATCTCATTAACTGTGTCGTGAACTACCTTGCGGTCTGCAGCATTCATGGGCTCTAAGCCTTTTTCGGTTCCTTCACTAACAACTGTTTTAGCTAGTTCTTGAACGTAAGCACTCAATGCCTCTCGTCGTCGGCTTCGATATCCTCCGACATCAACTCGAATTCGGGCACGGTTAACTCCTGGTAAGCGCCGTTGCAACATGGTTTTAGACACTTCGTGGATCGCTACTAGGTGATTTCCTTTAGGCCCAATCAACAAGCCAAGTTCCTTATCTTCACCGGCTAAATTTACTTCGAAGCTGTCCTCGTCTGAAGCAACATTTTCAGCACTTGCTTTGATCCCAAATGATTGGGCGAGTCCTTGTAGGAATTCTCCAACCAGTTGCTGCTGTTCTTCAACATTCATTTCTGTGGTCATCGCAGTCTCCTGCCTTTAATAAAGGGAATTACTCCCTAGTGGTCGATCTTTCTTGTGCGCCGAGTCGTGGGCGGTTCATTGGAAACGGGCTCTGCTGTGGTAGGTGCCGAACGTATGTTCGATGTTTTTGAGCTTCCGTTAATTGTTCTCTTTCTGGTGTTTCCGCTCTTAGCTGCAGCCTCGATCTTGTCAGAACTGTTTTCTTTCGAAGAGTTGGATGCCTTTTGCTGCTTCTGGCTGTGGCCAGTCTTTTTGTTGGTTTTAGTATTTGCCGACTGTTTATTCGGTGCCGTTTTCTTCGCCTTGGGTTTTGCAGCTGCGTTTTGTTTCCTTGCTCGCTTGCGCTTTTCTGCTTTAGGAGGTCGTTTCCATTCGCGTTTGGCTGGTGGTTCGATCGGGCGAACCCGTGCCCGCACTTGAACCACACTTTTGCGAAATCCGAATATCGAGTTACGTCCTTCCTTAACAATTTCAAATTCGATGTCGTCCTGGGTGACGCACAGCTCGTCTAAGGCAACATCGAGCGCTTCCTCTAATGTCGAGCCAGTAGTAACTATCCAATCCATGGTCATTTGCGCCGTTTCTTTGTGCGCCCATCACCAGAAGTCCGTTTAGATTGAATTGGATTTTGCTCTTCTTCGGCTTTAGGTTTCCGCGTTTTTCGAGCAGATTGATTTTTCGCCGACGGTGGCTTTCCCTTTGAATTGCGTTGTTTGCTTCGTTCCTCGCGCGCAAGGCGACGCTCATTCTGAGCCTCGATTGCTTTCTTTGAGCGTTGATTACTTACTTCCTTAGTTGAAGGCTCTTCTTGCGTTGCCTCTACTTCTATGGGAGTGGAGTCCGTAGCTACAGGCTTCATGGTTTTATGAATAAAAGATTGCTGAGCTATTCGGTACAGACTTGAGGCAATGAAGTAGACGCCAAGAGCTGCCTGCACCAAGAACGCGAAGATGGGAAGCATGTAGGGCATGATCTTCATCAACATTTCCATCTGCGGATTCTGAGCAGCAGCGTCTCCGCGATGGGCCTTCATTTGCGCCTGTTGAAGAAAAGATAGGACGAAAGTAATTGCGACAAGGGCCAGGTAGGGCAGCCCATCAACAAAGTTCGCTTGGATTACGTCTTTAGCGGCTTCGGATAAGTCAATCCCGAAAGAGACCATCTCCCCGTTGTCCGCAACTAAATCCTGATAAAGATCCGAATCTTTCTTTAAATATGAGGGATTTGGAATTCCATCTGCGCCCATCTTGGTCATACCGTTGATAACCCGGTAAAGCACTATGAATACAGGGAGCTGAACCAGTGTAGGAAGACACCCAGCTAACGGATTCGCACCATGCTGTTGGTACAAGGCCATTGTCGCTTCGTTAACTTTTTGACGATCTCCTTTATGTTCCGCCTGGATGCGTTTCAACTCAGGTTGCAGTTGTTGAATGCGCATCATTGAACGCGTGCCTTTAAGTGTTAAAGGCGTCAGGACCAGCATTATTAAGAAGGTCAACAGGACTATCGAGATCGCGTAGCTACCTGAGAAGTCGTAGAACCAAGCTAAGACACGAGCAATTAAGTCAAACATCAGACCTCAACCCTTTGATTTGACAGAGGTACAGGGTCATAACCCCACCCTCCCCATGGATGGCATCGAGCGATCCGACGCACGGCATACCAGGCACCTTTAGTAGCCCCATGTTGTGACACAGCTTCTATGGCATAACTAGAACATGTGGGATCAAACCTACAAACAGGGGCCCGCCGGAACGTAAGTGCCTGGTATACGCGGACGAGTTTGATCAACAACATTTTGGGAAGATTCATTTTTGATCTTCTATTCGCACAAGGAGATCGTTCAGATCGTCGCGCAGGTATTTAAAGTGAGGGGCAGGCGACGATCCGCGGACTCCTATTAAGTAACGTCCGGTCGGAAGCCGATTTTCTGCTTCACGTAAAATAGCTTTACATTGCCGTCTGACACGATTTCGTTGGACGGCATTCCCAAAGTTCCGCCCTATTGCATAGGCGACACGAGGGTTATTGAGAGTTAGGTCAGGGGAGAACATCATCCAAAAGTGCTGCCCAGATAACCGATTGGATCGTTTTAGCGCGACAAAATCGGCTCTTTGGCTACAACTTTCAATCAAGCGCTCAGCCGTTGTCGGCCCTTGTTGCGTCGTGCTTTGATAATAGAACGTCCAGCTTTAGTTGACATTCGATGACGGAACCCATGTCGACGAGCTCGCCGCCGATTATTGGGCTGGAAGGTGCGTTTCATACTTTTGGACTCCGATTCGGGTCTCAATAAGTCCGCTGCTGCAACTGAAAGGGAGGGAGCTAGGCCGCGATCGTGGTTTGCATCGCCATTGTACCTAGAGTCCACGATTGCCTTACAGGACAACAGTTTGGACAGGTGAATAAAAAATTTCCTAAATCTTGTCTGACGAGTCATTTGACTTCATCTGAACAGAATCAGCCTAGAGGGGAATGCAATGAAACAGAAACATCAGTGCAGAAAGTCCTGAGTTTTAGAGCGTTTCGACAATTCTCGCGCGGAACGTGCTAAATGTGGCGTAATAGTTACAAAGTTACCACTCAAAGTAGTTGTTTTGCTCTTCTTGGCCACAGAGTGCTAGGTTCCACAACTCGCGAATGAGTGGAACTTGGGGTTTTACACAACAGCCACAGGTTTTCCACACGGTGTGGCTTGTGGGGCCTTATGGCTGATGAAACGTTAAGTAATACGGAAAAAAGTAACGAGAGCCAAGATGTCGGTCTCAATGCTGACGCTGTTTGGACAACTTGTCGAGGATTACTTCGAAGTCAAGTGTCGGAGGCGGTTTGGCTTACTTCATTTCGTGATCTCCACATGGTGGCTATGTCGACAGACCACGTGGTCCTGGTAGCTCCAAGTAATCTCATTCGTGATCGGGTACTAAATCGATACTTGCCCATGGTCGAAGCAGCTTTAGCTGACGCTGGGTGCACTACCGAAAGTCTCGAGATCGAAGTACAACCAGAACTAGAAAACTCACCTCTAATTGACGAAGAGCCTCGCGTAGAAGTGGCTGCCCCAGCACCAGATCTGCAAGATCGGCTTGGTAGCGCCGCAAGTAATCTTCGAGATTCAAACACCCCAACTCGTGATTCCTACACCGACACTATTCACCCTCTTTACACATTTGAATCCTTCGTTACTGGCACAAGCAACCGATTTGCTCATGCAGCCGCACTAGCCGTTGCTGAAACCCCGGGTCGGAGTTATAACCCTCTTTTCATCTATGGGGGAGCTGGGTTAGGTAAGACTCACCTACTTCAGGCAATAGTTCACTACATCCGAAGCACCTACCCCAACTACACCGCTCGGTATGTGTCCACCGAAACTTTTATGAATGAGTTTGTTGAGGCAATCCGTACTTCAACAACCAGCACATTCAAACGCCGTTACCGCGACATTGACGTCTTGCTAATCGACGACATTCAATTTATGGAAGGGAAAGAAGGTCTCCAGGAAGAATTTTTCCACACGTTCAACTCCCTTCATGGTGCCGGCCGGCAAGTAATCCTTTCCTCAGATCGGCCACCAAGAAACATTGCAACATTAGAGGACCGTCTTCGGAGCAGGTTTGAGTGGGGACTGATAACCGACATCCAACCACCCGACGTTGAGACCCGCCTCGCAATTCTCCGAAAGAAAACTGAAGTCGCGCGCAGCGAAGTTCCAGACGAAGCTTTGGAATTCATTGCAGAACTCATAACAAACAACATTCGCGAATTGGAAGGTGCTCTAATTCGCGTCAGTGCTTACGCATCGCTAACTGACGAACCAATTTCTGTCGATCTAGCAGAGCGCGTCCTTGGAGACATTGTTCACAACAATGAATCCAGACCAATAACCCCTGGCGTAATTCTCGACGCAACCTCTGAAATGTTTGGTTACGACGTAGACGAACTCAAAGGTAAGAGGCGGCACCGCAGTCTTGTGCAGGCTCGTCAAATAAGCATGTACGTAGTTCGAGAATTAACCGATCTTAGTTACCCAGCAATCGCTCGAGAGTTTGGTGGTCGAGATCACACCACAGTGATGCATGCTGTTGAGAAAGTTGGAAATCAAATGGCAGAAAGGCGACAAGTCTACGATCAAGTAAGCGCGTTAATTTCAGATATCAAATCCAATTAATGCGTGGATAAAGTTCTGGATCATGTTGTGGAGATGGAGTGGACAAAGGTCAGTTATCCACAAAATTTAAGAAAGCAATCCATGACGGTCGGTCTCCTGTGGGTGGCGGTGGACAGTAGTGTCGATAAAGAAACACCCACTGACTAGGGATTATGTTCGTTTGTCCACAATCCACAAGACCTATTACCACTATTGAATTTTAGAAAACAAATAGAAAGAAGAAGGGCGACGTGAAATTTCGATGTGAACGCGACGCACTAGTCGAACAATTAGGAACAGCAAGCAGAGCAGTAAGCAGCCGCGGTGGTGCATTACCTGTTCTCACTGGCATCCATTTAAAGGCCAATGAAGATGTCTTGACAATGACAGGAAGTGATTTAGAGATCACTGTCAAGGCGTCAGTACCGGTCGCTGTATCAGAACCAGGCGAGGCAGTCTTACCATCCCGGATCGCCGTAGATATCATTCGGTCTCTTGATTCTGGTGCGATCGAAGTTGAGGTGACTGGTGAGGAGGCAAAGATCTCAGGGGGGCGTTCACAGTTTTCTGTCCGCACACTCCCAGTTGATGATTTTCCATCTCTCTCCGACCCAACTGGCGACGAAGTAACAGTTGCCACCTCCGACTTAGCAGCGGGGCTAAAACAAGTGGTTCGAGCCGCAAGTGGAGATGATGCTCGACCGATCCTGACAGGTGTTTTGATGTCAGCTGAAGACGGAGGTCTTCGATTGGTGGCTACTGATTCATATCGCTTGGCAGTTCGGGATCTTCCTGAAGCAACAGTTCTAAGCGAAGGCCAAAAAGTACTTGTCCCATCGCGAGCTCTTGACGAACTAGGCCGAGTTTTGGGTGACTCAGAAGAAGTAACCGTGAGACTAGGAGAACGCGAAGTCAGCTTTGATGTAGTTGTCGACGACGGAGAAGTCCAGGTGACCACGCGTCTTATCGAAGGAGAATTTCCCAACTACAGACAGCTAATTCCAAGCAGCTACCCCAACCAACTAACAATTGGCAGAGAGCCTTTACTGGAAGCAGTCCGGCGAGTGAAATTAATGGCTCGAGATACCACTCCATTGAGAATCACTCAGAAAGCTGGCTTTGTAGAGTTGATGGCCGTCACACAAGATGTGGGTCAAGCCCACGAAGAAGTGGACGCTCAATACAATGGAGATGAGCTAACTGTGGCCTTTAACCCTGATTATCTAATTCAAGGTCTGGAAGCCGCTCCAGGCGACGAAGTAGTTCTTGAAACACTTGACGCTTTGAAACCAGCGGTTCTTCGTTCGACTGAAGGCGGCGACTTCTTGTACCTCTTAATGCCGGTTCGAGTTTCTTGAACTGAGTGTCAAGATATTGATCATTAAACGCTTGTGGTTGACGGACTTTCGGAATCACCTAACAACTGACGTTGAACTCAACAAAAAAACAACCTTGGTTGTTGGATTAAATGGACACGGAAAGACGAACCTCATTGAGGGAATTCATCTCTTAAGCGGAGCTAGATCATTTCGCGGTGCGAAGGTCGATGCGTTAGTCGCTGACGGAAAACCATCTGCTTATTTACGGGCGGAGATTGACCAGAATGATAGATCGTCGCTCGTTGAGATCGAATTGGCCTCCCAAGGTCGCTCAAAAGCCCAGGTCAACAAACAGAAAGTAAAGCGATTTAGGGACTTAGGTGACACTGTTCGGATAGTTGTGTTTAGTCCAGATGATCTCGAGATCATTAAAGGCCCGCCATCAGTACGACGAGCATTGTTAGACGAAACGATCGCGATAGGTAGTGCCGAGTTCAGAGCAGTGAGAATTGAATTCGACCAAATTTTGAGGCAACGTAATAATCTACTCAAGCAAGCACGTGGCCGTCACACAGATGAATTGGAATCCAACCTACTTATTTGGGATAACCAATTAATTGAGGCAGCCGAAGCAATAGGAAATCACAGAGCAAATTTTGTTGCATCGATCCAGCCCATCGTCGCAGATTTTTACCAACGGGTAGCTGGTGTCAGCAGTGATGTGATGTTGCTTTTAAATACTGACTGGAGAGATGAAGGTCTTGCAACCGCCTTACTCAAACATCGCGACGATGAAGTTAGAAGAGGTATGACACTGGTCGGTCCGCATCGCGATGACCTGACTATTTTATTAGGATCCCTGAACTCGAGGTCTCACGCTTCACAAGGTGAGCAACGGAGTTTGGCGCTCGCGTTGCGGCTAGCGAGCTATGTATATGTTGAACAGGTAACAGGAGATCGATCCGTTGTCCTGTTAGATGATGTGTTTTCCGAATTGGACGAGAATCGTGCTCGACGATTAGTGGAATGTCTTCCTGACTCTCAAATAATTTTAACTTCCGCTACAGGGACTGTTCCTGAGGGAATCGAGCCAAGCCAAACGTTAGAAGTAATCGAGGGCCAAATCCATGGATGCTGACAACAACGGGTCCTATCGATGGCATGAGCCACGGTCAGTTAAAGAAGTCTTAAATCGTCTCATTAGTGACTTTGATGACGGCGGATCGATGTATCTGATCTATCAACACTGGACAGAAGCAGTGGGAGAGACGATCGCAAGCCACTGTAAACCTCTTCGAGTAGTAGACGACTATCTCTTAATTGAAGTAGATCACCCGGGTTGGGCTACTGAAATCCGCTACTTGGAAACAGAATTAGTAGCTAAATTGACTCAAATAGACCCCAGCCTCGAATTTTCTGGCCTAAAGGTCCACGTCAAAGGTTAACAACTCAGCAGTTTCCTTCAGAAGCGCCCAGAGGCCATATAACGGTTCAAACCCTACCTCTTTGGTACCCCTACTACTGGTAGTGTTTGGCTCACGAAAAGGGGTTCAGTGAGCGACGTCACATACCAGGCAGAAAGTATCCAAGTCCTTGAGGGTTTGGAAGCAGTTCGAAAGAGACCAGGTATGTACATAGGCTCAACTGGGCCTGCTGGGCTTCACCATTTGGTGTACGAAGTTGTAGATAATTCAGTTGATGAAGCAATGGCTGGTCACTGTACGACTATTGAAGTGACCATTCTCCCTGATGGAAGGTGTCGCGTTACTGATGATGGGCGTGGCATCCCTGTAGAGAAACATCCTAAATACTCAGATAAATCTGCAGCTGAAGTGGTCATGACGGTTTTGCATGCTGGCGGAAAATTTGGCGGTGGCGGTTACAAAGTTTCTGGCGGGCTACATGGCGTCGGTGTGTCAGTCGTTAATGCCTTATCGACAGCTGTCGAATTGGAGATAGACCGTGACGGACGACGCTGGAGACAGGATTTTCATGATGGAGGACAACCTGTCGGTCCTATAGAGGAAATAGGCGAAGCTCCTGAGTCCCGAACTGGGACAAGCGTTACTTTTGCTCCGGACCCGTCAATTTTTGATTCTGTTGAATTTCGAGCTCAAACTCTCTTAGAACGATTCCAAATGATGGCGTTTTTGAACGCTGGGCTCAGGATCATTTTTCACGATGAAAGAGAAGTTTCTCCTCTAGAGGCTGAATTCCAATACGACGGAGGAATTCGCGATTTCGTTCGTCATCTCAACGATGCCAAAGATCCTCTTTTCGAAGATGTTGGCTATCTATCGGCGGCTGAAGAAGGTGACGAAGTTGAAATCGCTTTCCAATGGAATACGGGGTATCAACTTGACGGAATCCATTCGTTCGCTAATGGAATCAGCACCATTGAAGGTGGCATGCACGAAGAAGGATTTAAAACTGCGTTGACCTCGACAGTCAACCGCTACGCGCGCGCGAAGAATCTTCTTAAAGAAAAGGAAGACAACCTACAAGGCGATGATATTCGTGAAGGACTCACAGCAATAGTGAGCGTTCGCCTTCAAGAACCCCAATTTGAAGGACAGACCAAAGCCAAACTTGGAAATACTTCAATGCGAAGTTTGGTCCAAAAGGCAACGAACGACGCATTGACGGACTGGCTTGAAGAGCACCCCAAAGAAGCAAAGAGAACCATCAATAAAGCAATTGACGCGCGACGCGCGCGGTTGGCTGCGCAGAAAGCGAAAAACACGGTAAGAAAGTCAGCGCTAGCGGGTGCTGGTCTTCCCGGGAAACTGACCGATTGTTCATCGGGCGACGCTGCTGAAAGCGAGCTTTACATAGTTGAAGGAGACTCAGCTGGAGGATCTGCGAAAGACGCTCGAGACCCTCGAACTATGGCGATTCTTCCTATCCGTGGAAAAATTTTAAATGTCGAACGGCTAGGCGGACGACTTGAAAAAATGTTTCAAAACACCGAGGTACAGGCTCTAATTTCTGCAATTGGAGCAGGAGTTGGCGATGGTGAAGGCAACTTCGACGTTGACAAAATGCGCTACCACAAGGTCGTTTTACTTTGTGACGCCGATGTAGATGGAAGCCACATTCGAACGCTCCTGCTCACTTTCTTTTGGCGGCAAATGAAAGATTTGGTTTTAGGTGGCCACATCTACATTGCTCAGCCGCCGTTGTATTCCACCAAAGTAGGAAATGACACGGTGTATCTAAAAGACGACGGTATGAAGTCAGATTTTCTGTCGGATAAACCCAACCATAAGAATGAATTCCAACGGTTAAAGGGGCTCGGCGAAATGGACGCCGAAGAGTTGTGGGAAACAACAATGAATCCTGAAACAAGAACCTTGCTCCAGGTCACTGTCGACGAAGCCTCAATAGCCGACAACATCTTTAGCGTCTTAATGGGTGAACATGTTGAAAGCCGAAAAGGGTTTATCCAAAACAATGCACATGACGTCCGATTTCTGGATATTTAAAGAACATGGCTGACTTACCTCCATCCGATAACGGCAGCACAGACAATGAAAGCCGTCTGTCGATAGAACCAATTGAGATCCAACAAGAAATGGAACAATCATTTCTTGAATACGCAATGTCGGTCATCACCGCACGAGCACTGCCTGATGCTCGCGACGGCTTAAAGCCCGTTCACCGAAGAATTTTGTGGTCCATGTTTTCGACTGGCATGCGACCCGATAGACCGCATAAAAAATGTGCGACTGTCGTCGGAGACGTGATCGGTAACTACCACCCACATGGCGACAACGCGATCTACGAAGCCATGGTTCGGATGGGCCAAACCTTTAGTTTGGCCAACACTTTGATTGACCCACATGGCAACTTCGGGTCCCCTAGCGACCCTCCGGCTGCATACAGATACACCGAGTGTCGACTTACGGACCTAGCGATGCGAATGGTCGAAAATATCGACGAAGATACTGTCGATTTAGTATCAACCTTCGACGGGTCAGGCGAAGAGCCTGTTGTAATGCCAGCTCGGTTTCCGAACCTGTTAGTTAATGGAAGCCAGGGAATTGCGGTGGGAATGGCTACAAATATCCCCACGCATAATTTGACTGAAATTATTGATGCGACTCTTCACTTGATCGATAACCCCGAGGCATCAGTCACTGATCTCATGGAATTTGTCCAAGGACCTGATTTTCCGACCGGCGGTTTGATTATGGGGCGGGCAGGTTTGACCAATGCCCTCACAACAGGTCGTGGTTCCATTCGAATAAGAGCTCAAGCTGAAATTGTGGAAGACGGGAAGAACACCCAAATAGTTGTCACTGAAATTCCATACCAACAATCAGTTGAAAATATCGAGCAGAAGATTGCAGATGCCGTTGATAGAAAAATCATCGATGGGATCAGAGAGTTGCGCAACGAATCAGCTAAAGGAAAAACAAGATTTGTTATCGAACTTAAACGGGACGCCCCCGCCAGCGTTGTCTTAAACAATCTTTATAAACACACCCCTCTGCAAACCAGCTTTGCGGCGAACATGGTGGCGTTGATAGATGGAATTCCGCGCACGATAAATCTCCGAGATGCGTTGGCAGCCTACGTAGAACATCAAATTGACGTGGTAACACGACGATCTCAATATCGACTGAGCCAAGCGCTGGATCGGGCTCACATCGTTGAAGGCCTGCTCCGAGCTTTGGACCTGATTGATGAGATAATCACGCTTATTCGAGCTAGCGAAGACAGATCTTCGGCTCTTGGCGAACTTCAGCTTGAACCTTTTTCGTTCAGCGAAAGACAGGCCAATCACATCCTCGACATGCAATTGGGTCGTTTGACGAGATTGGGACGAACACGTCTTGAAGAAGAACTAGAAGAGCTTCGAGCGCGCATCAAAGAGTTGGAGGAGATCCTTAGTAACGAGAGTCAATTACGGGCAGTAATAAAACAAGAACTAACTGTGGTCAGAGAAGAACACGACACGCCCCGCCGTTCCCAAATTGTCTTCGATGAAGGAGATATGGAAGTTGAAGACTTAATTGATAACGAACCCGTTGTTATTACTCTCAGCAAAGGGGGCTATATCAAATCAGTTGCTGCAGATACCTTCCGGACGCAAGGACGCGGTGGAAGGGGAGTGCAAGGAGCGCGCCTGAAGGATGACGACATTTTAGTTCGCGTGTTAACAACCACCGCTCACTCATATCTTTTGTTCTTCACCAACCGAGGGAAGGTCTACCGCCTTAAGGCCTACCAGGTTCCGATGATGGAACGCACAGCCCGCGGGACTGCTGTCGTTAATTTGCTCCAGTTGCAACCCGACGAAGTTGTAGAGGCTGTGATTGACGCACAAGAATTCGTCGCGGATGAATTTTTGCTGTTTGTCACTCGTAAAGGAGTCGTTAAGAAAACTGCGTTCGCTGAATATGACAAAAACCGTACTAACGGTCTTATTGCAATAAATCTTCGTGACCAAGATGAGTTGGTTCGTGTTATTCAGGTTCGAGAAAACGATGATGTTGTTTTAGTGAGTAGCGCTGGACAAGCAATAAGGTTCGCTGGTAGCCAAGTGCGACCAATGGGCAGAAGTGCCGCTGGTGTCAGAGGAATGAAGTTACGAGCTGACGACGTTGTTGTTGCAGCAGCGTCTACCTCAGAAAATGATCAACGTTTCCTACTGACTGTCACAGAAGGTGGTTATGGGAAACGCACTCCCATAGAGGCTTACCCCCGTAAGGGACGCGGAACAATGGGAGTAAAAGGAATCAAGCTGACTGAAGCACGTGGTGCAGCGGTCATCGGAGCTCGAATGGTTGAGCTAGATGACGAAGTAATAATGGTCTCATCAGGTGGCGTACTAATTCGTACCGCAGTCTCGGAAATAGCGGAACAGCGACGCGATGCCACTGGAGTAAAGGTTATGAATGTCGGTGTCGACGAAACAGTTGCAGCGCTCTCGCCGGTTACGTTGGACCTTGACGAAATCGTCGAGACCGAAACAACAAACTAGCTGCCGCGCCCAGCTAAGGCGTAGCCTCCCGTACACTTCCACGCGTGGCTGATTTCGATCAACCAGGATCAGGTAACCCTCCTGCAGATGGCGTCGATGATGAAACCTTCGCGCGTGCAGTCGGTTTAGATCAACAAGAAACCGAGCGGCGCGCCCCCCGTAAGCGGAAAATATCCGACTCGACCTCAGGCCGCTCCTCTAAAGGAGAGAAGAAGCGGACTCGAGAAAAACCTGTGGTGAGACGCCCTCCTGTTAGCGAAAAACATGATGATGAAAGCCGGATAATAAAGGGACCCGAAGATACAGGCGTCGTTCCATTAGTTGAAGCCGCAACGCCGCCTGCAATTGAAGCTCCAATCCATGGCCTAATTGAACAAATTCCGCCCGTACCTGTAGAAACTCAAGAACCAATTTTATTGCCTGAAGAAGAGCTTGGGTGGCTTGGGAGACGTCGGGCTCGCGTTCGACGAACCCGACGCACTATCCGACATATCGACCCGTGGTCAGTTTTGAAGGTTTCAGTCCTTCTATACGCCTGTCTATATGGAGCGACAGTAATTGCTGGTTACTTGCTTTGGACCGCCGCGGTGCAGTCGGGTGTCATATCCAACATCGAATCTTTTATCGCTGAAGTTGGCTCCTATGAAGTGTGGGAAATCAACGGAGATGAAATTTTTCGGCGAGCAACGGTCATTGGAGCGGTGCTGTTTGTAGCGGGTGTGGCGTTCAATGTGCTACTCACAATTATCTTTAATCTCATTAGTGACCTTGTTGGGGGGGTTCGGGTGACCCTCTTGGAAGAAGATCAGCCACCTTCTTAAATTAGAATCACGTTGGTTACGCGGCTATAGCCCCGCTACTATCGGTCACTCGTTCGGGGCTATAGCTCAGTTGGTTAGAGCGCACCCCTGATAAGGGTGAGGTCGCTGGTTCGACTCCAGCTAGCCCCACGTTCCGAACAACGCTAATCACATAACTCGTGGTGAGGTTTCGAGCGGAGGTAGCTGTGCGAGTATTACGCCGGGCAATCTTGGCAATGGGAGTAGGAACAATCGTGGCCGCCATCTTGCGTCTTAGGGGATCTGGTGGTGTTCCCCCACGCCAAGGTAAGTGGAGACAACTAAGCGGCCCGGATTTTCGCTGACGTGACAACTGTTGCTGTTATCGGTTCTGGTGTCGTCGGGCGAAGAGTCGCGCGCCAGCTAGCCGCCTCGGGTCTAGTCGACCGACTGATCCTTGGAGCTAGACGTCCTCAACGAATGCATGGCTTTGTCAGGCAATTGATCGACTTAGACATTGAAGTTATTGCTCCAGGACCCCTACCAGCAGCAGATGTAACTGTGTTGGCTCAGCCGCCTGGAGGACACACAGAACTTGCCGAAGAGGCACTTGGAAATGAATCCCATGTGGTTTCATTGTCGGACTCATTAAATGATGTAGAGGGTCTCCTAGGGCTTGAAGAGACCGCTATGAAGGTAGATCGTTCGGTGATTGTCGGAGCAGCGTTTTCCCCTGGTTTGAGTTGCTTGCTGGCACGTCACGGTGGAGAGCGATTCGATCACGTTGATGAAATACATGTCGCGCGAATGGGTACAGGTGGACCCTCATGTCAACGACAACTTCATCGTGCCAGAACTCAAGAAGCGGTTGAATGGCGCGATAGGAGTTGGGTCAAACGGCCAAGTGGGACCGGACGCGAACTCGTCTGGTTTCCTGACCCGCTTGGAGCGAGTGATTGTTACCGAGCTGCGCTGGTAGACCCTCTTCTTTTATCTGCGAGCTTTCCTGAAGTTGATCGAATTACGGCCAAGGTTGCAGCTACTAGACGCGATCGACTGACTGCCTGGCTACCAATGCTGCGGCGACCTCACAAAGATGGAGGGCCAGGAGCAGTTCGTATTGAAATACGTGGTATCCAAGATTCAGTTCAAACCACAGAAGTCTTGGGTGCCATAGACCACCCATCATCTGCAGCCGCAGCCGTTGCGGCTATTGCAGCAGAATGGTCACTATTAGGATTACTGCCGTCAGGGTCTTGGAGTTTAGGCATGCTCGATAATCCACTTCCGTGGCTTCAAGAACTTGAGAATCGAGGAATTTCAGCTGCCATCTACGAAGGTATTTCAACTACTCAGGAGTGAATTGGAAGTTCGACCACCCTTGGTTGGGGGCTTGAGTTTCTTAGAGGTAAGTCAATGCCTATATTCTCGACGTGACTGGAGTAATTGATGTTTGCAGCGATCCCAAGCCCGTCGACAAACTCCATACAAATAGGGGCCCTCGAATTGCGTGCCTATGGGCTGATGATCGCCGTTGGAGCATTGATTGCAGTCTGGATAAGTAGTCGTAGATACGAGGCTGCTGGAGGCGACCCGGTGCTGGTGCATCGGATGGCCACTTGGGCTATTCCAGCAGGAATATTAGGGGGACGTCTCTATCACGTAGCTACTGACTTCAGTCGATTCCAAGGCCAGTGGACAGAGATACCGAAAGTTTGGAAAGGAGGGCTTGGGATATGGGGAGCGGTCGCCGCGGCAACGCTTACCGGGTGGTGGATAGTGCGCAGAGAAGAGGGGGACGTACCTGCAATGTTTGACGCCACGGCGGTCGGAATTCCGGTCGCGCAGGCCATTGGACGACTTGGGAACTGGTTTAACCAAGAACTGTTTGGGAGACCAACAGATTTGCCATGGGGCCTTCAAATTGAACCCAAAAATCGTCCGTCTGGGTATGTCGAATCAGAAACTTTTCATCCGACGTTTTTATATGAAGCTCTATGGAATTTGGGTGTCGCAGGGTTTGTTGCGATCGTTACTCCCAAGTTGTTTCCGAATTTGAAAAAGGGTTATAGCTGGGCAATTTATGTAGTGGGGTACACCCTTGGAAGATTGTGGATTGAGCTACTACGGACTGACAAAGCAACAGAGGTCTTTGGAGTGCGGATCAATGTGTGGACTTCGATCATTGTCTTGTTCGTGGCAATTGGAATTGTGGCGAAAGGCCTTCGAAATGAACCGGCCGATGGTCATCGAAATTCGTCGGAAAGTGTTCCACACTGAAGGGGGAGGCCCCATAACGGCTGAATCACCTTGACCTACAGAGATGGCCCCCACAATGCGGATAGTAGTAACCGGTTACGGAGTAGATATCCCCGAATCCCCCTTACGTTCACAGATAGCTGAGCCACTGAGATTTCTGGGGCATGAAGTTGTTGCTGTGGCACCGACAAAGGCAGCTATCAAATGGGGGTTAGATCGTTATTCTCCGGAAATACTTGTTGTTGTTCCGGCAGCAGGCATTCCCGACCGAAATGAAATCCGAGCGTTGACAGCCGTCTCAGACACGGTCGCTGTCTGTTTACATACAGGGCCATCGTTAGAAGGTGCAACAACAGACCTAAGTGTTATTGATGACGACTTACGGGAATACGATCTGGTTGCAGTACCTGATCTTCAGACCTTTGATGAATACAAGGCTGTCGGAACATTTCGGCTTTCACTAATAGAGCCTGCTATCCATCCACCTGCGCTCATGAATTTCGTTCCCTCTGAACGACGAGGGATTGTCCTAGTAGGAAATTCTGACCCTGAAAATATCGATGCCGTCATGAGTATTGATCACCTAGACGATGTTGTCGTGATGGGTGAAGGCTGGATGGACTTACCGCTAGAAGTGTCAGCTGTTGATACTTTGCCTTTGCCGGAACGGGCAACACTATTCGCTGGAGCCCATCTGTTAGTTGAACTACCGGCCTCATTAGCCCATCGATCAGCAGTGAAGAAATCAGCTCTCGAATTAGGTCTTTCGACGGCCGTTTACGAAGCGGCAGTTGTAGGAACACCTTCTTTGGTCCAAGCCCGGGCTGCTGTTGAGCATGTCTTAGAACCGGGGAAGGAAATTATTACATTTCAATCACCGAGTGACTTAGGGCAACTAATCCCTCTCCTGCTCGCTGATCATCAGGAGACCAATAAAATCGGAGAAGCGGCATGGTCTCGAGTAACCGCTGACCATACTTGGGCTCAACGATGGCGGAGCTTCTTAGAGCCTTGGGTTGATGACGTGGATACCGATCGAGCTAAAGAAGTTAGTTACCTCGGCAAGGTTGAGATACTGAGTCAGGCTGGATAACCCAGGACAACTGCTTTATCGGTCCGCCATGAGCTCGATGAAGCGTTCTGGTGAAATATTGCCTCCAGATAAAATGACTCCAATCCGATCACCAGTCGGCTTTACTGCCCCAGATAAAAGAGCCGCTAAAGCGCTGGCGCCGCTGGGTTCAACTATTTGTCTTTGGTATCGAAATAAATAGTCCATTGCATCGAGAATCTGACTATCAGTAACAGTCACGATTTCTTCCACATGTTGTTGGATGACACCAAAAGTGTGTACGCCAGGCGAGGTGGTTTGTTGTCCATCGGCAATCGTGTCGGGCACTTCTATTTTAATGATTCTCCCCGCCCTAAGAGATAACTGAACGTCGTTGCCTAATTCTGGTTCGACGCCGACAATTTGACAGTTTGGGTTTTGTTGATGTGCTACCAACGCACTTCCCGAAATCAGTCCTCCACCCCCAACTGAGACAATCAACTGATCTAACGGTCCGGAGTCTTCAAATAACTCTTGGACGCAAGTGGATTGACCAGCAATCACGTCAGGATGATCAAAAGGGGGCACCAAGCTCAAATTTCTTTCCTGCACTATCTCTGCTGCGATGTCCTCTCGGTTTTGGGTGTAACGGTCATAGCTAATGACCTCAGCACCGTAACTTTCGGTTGCATCGCGCTTTGATTGTGGAGCGTCAGTGGGCATCACGATTGTTGCTGGAATCTCAAATAGTTGAGCAGCGCGAGCTACAGCCTGGGCATGGTTGCCGGACGAATAAGAGATAACGCCTTGTTGACGAACGGAACTTGGGATCGCTGCAATTGCATTAAAGGCGCCGCGAAATTTAAACGCGCCAGTCCGTTGCAGATGTTCAGCCTTTAAGTGGACCTCTGCACCGACACGCTCATCTAACAAACGCGAACGCAAGACGGGTGTCCGTCTCACGACGCCAGCGAGCCGGGCTGAGGCTGCTTCGAGATCTATGTCAGAAGACACTCGACTCTCCGGACCGAGATTTCATGAAAAGCAATCAAAAAGTTCTTGTATGGCGTGCATCTGTCCGCCGCTAGTGCTGGACGGCACGAGAATTGGGGTCTTGCAACCTTGATCAAACCACTCTTCGACACCCTGACGCACTTCGTCTTGAGATCCGTAAAGAGTCGCATTCGATAGCCATTCATCCGACATACATGTCAAAACACGGTCACGATCACCTGCTTCAAGAGCAGCTTCTATACCTTCCATCTCCTCGGTATATCCTGCCTGTTTCCAGTAGTTCCGGTAGTTCGGTAGAGCTACGTACCCCTGGAGAGTCTTTCTGTTTCTCTCAGCACCGGCGTTCCGATCGTCATCGATCACTGTCGGAATCATGTTGCCAATAAAGAAATCGCTGGCTTGAACGTCTTCAGGTATGTCAGCAACTGAATTATTGAAATCATTACGACTGGCGTTAGCCCACACAGCGCCAGCGCTGATTTCAACTGAAAGTTCAACCATTTTTCGTCTCAGCGTCGCCAAAACAATTGGAGGGAGTTCGCCGTGATGTTCGGCTGCGCGCTCCATAGCAGCTACGTAGTCGCGAATATCGCCTAACGGTTTTCCGGGAGTAATTCCTAAACGTTGATGAACTGGACCATGAGTTACACCTATTCCCAAGCGGAATCGGCCGTTGCTGATTTCATGAATGAAAGCAGCTGTAGCGGCGAGATCTTCCGGGTTTCTGAAATAAATAGGTTGGACTGAAGTGCCGAAAGTTATTTCGTTAGTTGCAGAAGCGATTGCTTGGCATAGGGCTACGCAGTCCCCCATGGAGGGGCAGTAAATCCCTGAAAAACCACGACGCTCAATTTCGGCGGCTACATCGAGTGTTTGTTGACGTCGACCATTAACAGCAGCCAACGAAATCGCGGGCATATTCATTAGGTATTCCTCCTGAGGAGATTCGCTTATTTATAGCGAGTTTCAATACCTTGATCATGCCCGCAAAATCGATTGTTTGCTTAAGTCGTACTCTGGGCGTTACTTCGGTACCCTCTGAGAGTTATTGGGGCTGTAGCTCAGTTGGCTAGAGCACCTGCTTTGCAAGCAGGGGGTCGTCGGTTCGATTCCGATCAGCTCCACAAACAAAACCCCTTAAAACAGGCTTAAACCACAACCCTCCAACAAGACAGGGGGTTGTGTTTTTGGTTACCGGTATAAAAGAATCCGTGCAAGGCTAAGCGATGCATTAATCGTTGTGTCAACCTAATTAATCGGTATCAGCTACGCGGAAGGTCTGACCACGGTAATTCACGTTGTTCTTTTTCACCCGGCTCCCGCGGTAAACCAAGCACCCTCTCGCCCACAATATTTCGCTGAACTTCGTCACTCCCACCCGCAATAGATTGAGCAGGAGTAAACATTGAGTAAGCATGAAAGAGGCCGTCAGTCGGAGCGTCTTCGCCATACAACATCCCATACGGCCCCATTGCTTCTAAGCCCACATCACGAATTTCACGGCCCATGTCAGAACCGAGAAGCTTGAGTGTGGAAACCTCAGGACCTGGCTGACCACCGGCCTTGATCTTCGCTGCCGCCCGCATACCAGACCATCGAGCAGATCTTCGCATCTCAAGAATTCTTGCCAATCTTTGACGCGTCCCCGGGTCAGTCGCAGCATCGAATTGTGATGTCACATCATCAAGGACTTTGGATACTCCACCGCTTAAAGCAAGAGAAAACCCGTCATTCTTAGACGAAATACTTGTGCTGTGATCACGAACGCTCATATCCAGATCAATTGCACCAAAAGCTGCTGTTTCTCCCATTCCTGCATTATCAGGATCACGTTCATGGGACAGTGTTGTCATAGCAACGCGCCAACCATCACCTAAATCTCCCAGTCGGTCGTCTTCAGCAACTCGGGCATCGTTCAAGAAAACTTCATTAAATGCGGCATCTCCGGTCATTTCGCGCAGCGGCCGAACATCCACACCCTCTTGTTCCATATCGATAAGGAAATAAGTAATCCCTCGATGTTTGGGTTTTTCGGGGTCTGTTCGAGCTATAAGAATTCCGTATTGCGCCCATTGCGCGCCTGAGTTCCAAACTTTCTGGCCATTAACTACCCATTCTTCGCCATCACGAATGGCTTTCGTAGATAACCCAGCCATGTCCGAACCAGCACCTGGTTCCGAAAAAAGTTGGCACCAAATGTCCTCGCCATTAACTATTCGAGGCAGATACTTTGCCTGTTGCTGTTGAGTTCCGTAGTGCATGATGGTCGGTGCCGCTAAAAAGGTTGCAACACCATTCGGTGGGCCAAAAGCGCCAGCTTCACGCCGGGCTTGAATCGCAGCTTTAGTCGGACCAGACGACAGACCTCGGCCGCCGAATCCCTCTGGCCAAGATGGGAAAGCCCAACCGGCGTCTGCGAGAAGTTGCCACCAAACGCCTAGCGGCATATCAGGATCCCAATGCTCAGCGAACCATTGCGCTGCATCTATTTTCACAGCTTCTGGATTGTTTAAGTCCACGAAACCATCTTAAGAGAGGGTGACCTCAGACAATTATTTTTCCGATCAAGACGTACTCCTATATGTACGACTAACTGCAAAGAGCAAGATAACTCAGAACTACTGATGACCAATTAGATGGTGCCGAACATCAACGAGGAGATATAAAGCTTGTTCCAACTACGCTCATGTTGTGTCCAAAGCCAAGTTTCATCTCCACCCTCATCATCACGTCGGCGCCGTTGATCCCAGAATCTTCGGCGGATTTCTTGAACATATGGGGCGTGCCGTCTACGAAGGCATCTATGACCCAACATCTGCCCACGCTGATGAGTATGGGTGTAGGTCGGACGTTCTGTCTGCCCTAGATGAACTTGATTTCACCGTCATGCGCTACCCAGGGGGCAACTTCGTTTCAAATTACCACTGGCGAGATGGAGTTGGTCCCGTTCAAGAGAGACCCACTCGCCGGGACTTGGCATGGGGAACCATCGAACCAAACACTTTTGGTACCAACGAGTTTTTATCTTTGTGCGAGCGAACTGGATGGTCTCCGATGTTTGCCGTGAACCTAGGGACAGGAACACCGGAGGAAGCTGCCGATTGGGTTGAGTACACCAATGGCCAATTGGCAACGGGCATCACCAAGCAACGCGACCTCGATCAATCGTCAAATACATCAAAGGTTCCGTTGTGGTGTCTCGGGAACGAAATGGATGGGCCCTGGCAAATTGGTCACATGTCCGCGTCCGAATATGGGAGTAAAGCTCGTCAGGCAGCTCACATGATGAAACTTGTCGATCCGTCGATTGAACTGGTGGTGTCGGGGACGTCCTTGCCCGATAACTCGACCTACCTCAACTGGGACCGAGAAGCCCTAGAAGCTGTTGGCGGATTCGCCGACTATTTATCTACTCATAGATACATAGACAACTACTCCGGTGACACCGCAGCGTTTTTGACCTCTGGTGCAGCGATTGATCAACAGATAGCAGAAATCGACTCGGTGTGTCGTTACGTCGCAGGTAAACGTCGCTCGTCGAGGCGGCCTTTTATAGCGTTTGATGAATGGAATGTTTGGTATCGCACTCGGAATAGAGACGGCATGTGGGCTGACGGAAATTTCCCTGCTCACCTAGTCGAGGAGGTGTACGACCTCCAAGACGCACTTGTTTGTGCCCAGTTTTTGATGAGTTTCATCCGAAACGCCGACGTGGTGAAAATTGCCAATATCGCCCAGATTGTGAATGTCATAGCACCCGTCCTTACCGATGGTGATCGTTTGCTGCGGCAAACCATTTTTGAGGCATTGGCAATGTTTGTGAATCGTCGAGAAGGTCGGGCACTTCATCTGGGTTATGAAGGGTTGACGGTGGGGTCACCTGATTTCGGAGATGTCGCAATGGTGGATGGGGCAGCCATACTGAGCGACAACGGAGAGTTGCACGTCTATGCAGTAAATCGCTCAGTTGATGGCGCCGTTGACTTAGAAATTAATCTGTCTGGGGCACATCTCCACGTTGTTTCTAGTGAGATCTTGCATCATCCAACCCCATCAACACAGAACACTTGGGAGAACCCGCATGCTGTGCAGCGGAGCGCGTTTGAAACATCAGACGATGCTGCCCCTTTGGTGCAACTCCCTCCGCACAGCTTCTTCGCTGCCACGTTGAAAGTGACGTGAAAAGACCAGTCTTACGATGGTTGGTTGTGCGTCATTGAGCTTTGGGTAGAACAATGAATACGAACGCTATGTAGTGAAGTGATGCAGCTGCCACCGTGAGCGTGTGAAATATTTCGTGAAAACCAAACTTGTGTGGCCAAGGGTTAGGTCTTTGGGTAGCAAATATCACAGCGCCAGCCGTGTACAACATTCCCCCGGAAAGAAAAAGGATGAAGCCGACAACTCCAAGTTGTTGCCAAGCATCCTTGATGACCGCGAGCAGACACCAGCCGACTATTAAATACGGGGCTGCGACAACCCATTGGGGGGAGTGAGAGAATCGGATGCGTATTAACGCACCCAACAAGGCGCCGCTCCACACCAGGGCTAGTACCAGCTTCGCGGCCCAAGGGGACAGTACGAAGACTGCCACGGGCGTGTAGGTCGCCGCGATAGCGAGGAAAATTGTTACGTGATCAAACTTTTGGAGTCGCCGTTGGTTGACGGCCCCCCAATTGACTCGGTGATACAACGCCGATACTCCAAATAAAGCAACTATCGCCAGTGTGTAAAGACCTGTGACCAGTCGGGGCCATATTCCTGGGGCCGAGACAACCACAATTGGGGCGAGTGTGATTGAAGCTACAAAAGCAGCCCGATGTGATACTCCCCGAAATAGAGGTTTGGTATCAGTGGTGGTCAATGGTGATCCGTGAAGTTGCTAGTTGGGTGGTTACGGATATTGGGTGGTTTGCCATTAGATTAGATGGGAAGTCCATAGTTCGTGGCGGGGGTCAATTTCGGAACTTCCGAATAGAGGAACCTCATCCTATGGCTTGGAATTAAGGGCGTTGGGCCTTAGCGTCTTTCAACGGATCGGTCTATGAATATCTCTCAACATTTCCTTTATAAGTGGCAACTGTTAGCGCTGGCAAGCTGGTTACGGTGCGGTCGTCGCGGCATTATCGAAGCAGTTACTGGGGCCGGGAAAACGAATGTCGCCCTTCAGGCTGCAGCTGATGCTCACAGACGAGGTCTGTTTGTGCTGGTCGTCGTTCCCAGCCGCGTCCTTATGGAGCAGTGGTCAGAGAGTCTTAAGAAAGCGCTGCCTCAGTGTGTAATCGGACGTCTAGGAGACAGCTTTAGTGATCGAGCGGATGATTGTGATGTGTTGGTCACAACTCGACATTCTGCGAGCGCTAAGAAACCCTTACCGCCAGGAGATCTCGGTGGCCTCTTGATTGCTGACGAATGTCATGGATTTGGTGGAGCAACTTTGCGTAAGTCGCTTATTCATGAATATGAAGAACGACTAGGCCTAACAGCCACCCTTGAACGTTCCGATGACGCTGTCGAAAAAACGTTGGTCCCCTATTTTGGTGGAGTTTGTTATAGATACGATTTTGGTCAAGCAATTGCTGATGGAGTCTGTGCTCAACCGAGGGTCGCGTTTGTAGCAGTCCCATTGGCTAAAGAAGAACGAGATGAATACGACCTGATGGAAGCTGACCTAGTGGCTGCTCGGCAGACACTGCGCGCGATTCCTGACATGCCTCAAGAGCCTTTTGGAGCTTTCTTAGCAGCGGTTAGTTACTTGGCAGATAACGACGCGGGGCCAAACGGTAAAGCTGCCAGTACTTATCTTGATTCGTTTTCGAAACGCCGTGAAATAGTTGCTACCAGCCGTTCAAAGTATGAAGTTTTGTCGAATTTTGCGTCAGTGATTCTTGAGGCGTCGGGGGCCCTGATTTTCACTCAAACTGTGAAGGCGGCCAATCATGCAATTAATCGCTTGGATCCATTATTGGGGATTGAAATTATTACTGGTGATACTGCCCGGTTGGAACGTGAAACGATCTTGAATGACCTTCGCGATGGGAAACTCGACGCAGTCGCGGCTCCCAGAGTCCTGGATGAAGGAATCGATGTTCCAGACGCCAACTTAGGAGTTGTCGTCAATGCCAGTCGAACACGAAGACAAATGATCCAACGGATGGGGCGCATACTTCGTTTGAAGCAACTGGGTGTCGGAGCACGATTTGTTGTCATATACGCAAGCGACACCTTGGAGGATCCAACAGCTTCGGAGCGCGATGGCTTTATGGAGGAAATTGAAGCTATTAGTGAAACATCCCGAATTTTCGGCATAGGAGAACAGGATCAGTTGGTTTCATTCCTCAACTATTCAGGGCCTGAAGAGCTAGTCGTCCCAGAGAAGATTGGTCCCATGACTTCGGTAGAGGAGATTCCCGACAAACTTGATCCCGTAGATAAATACGCTTGGTTGAGCTATTTGGGATGGGCTGAAGAAACGGATGAACATAGAGAAGTCTGGGACAATCCTCCCGTCTCGTTGCCGGATCCCCTGTATCTCGATTTTGATGTCTTAGAACTGCCAGAGATCACCCGTCAAAAAGTTTCCCCCAAGAAAGAAGCGAGGCTGTCTACTGGCGAACAGCCGGTGACAATGAGCAAAGTAGACGGGAACTTTGTTTTGAGATGTACGGGCTGTGACGCCACTTCGGAGCCGACTCCGTTTCGCTGGAAGGCTCTGGAAGCCACTGTTGAGTGCAGTTGCCTTTGGTAGCTGTAACCAGATGCCGGCTAGAGCCGCACTCTCACCTGCTCGGCCTGTGTCTACTGGATTTTGGTAAGTCGGGGATAGCCAGCACTTACTGTCAAATTTTCGATGGAAGGTCCTTATATAACCTTTAGTTTTGAAGGTGTGAGGAAACGGATCTGGCGGTACGCGCTGCTTTTTGTTCTCGCTGCATACATTTGGGCAGCGGCGCGAGCAATTCTTTAGTTCAGCTATCTGGAGCTAGCTTGCTATCGCTCTTCTCGTCTATAAGCCAAACCAAGAGCGGCTGGAGCTGGTGATGGTCGTTTGCGGGCCTGGATTGAGATGATGAGAAGAATGAGAAGAGTAAGTACGTAAGGAAGCATCGACAGGATTATCGGCGAAAAATCAACACCGAAAGTTTGCAGCCGGGTTTTTAGTGCCAAGGTGCCGCCGAACAGCAGAGCTCCCCAACCAACTCGACTTGGACGCCAGGCACCAAAAATGACGAGAGCTACAGCAATCCATCCTCTACCAGCCGTTACGCCTTCAGCCCATTGGGGAGTGATACTTAAAGTCAAATAGGCTCCAGATGCTCCGGCTAGAGCTCCACCCACAGCAACAGCCGAAAGCCGTAGACCTAAAACTGAATGTCCGGCTGAATCAGTGGAGGATGCAGATTCCCCGGCCGCTCGTAAAGCGAGCCCGAGACGGGTTCGTGAAAGGATCAGGCTCGCCGCGATTCCGAAGGCCAACGCTAAATACACGATTGGCGCGTGGCTAAATAAAATTGGGCCGACCCATGGCAACTCAGACAAAGATCCCCACTCAACGGGGACCAGTTCTGCACCAGGGGGTAACCCGACATAATCCTTCCCTAAATATGCGGCGAGACCGAGCCCCAAAATTGTTAGTGATAGGCCGGATACAACCTGTTCTGCTCCTAGACCAACAGTAAAGAATCCGTGGACTGAAGCTAGTAGCGCTCCACTGAGCATTGCGATCACTAAGGCAAGCCAAGGATTTCGAAACTCAACTCCAGCTATAAAAGCGGTGACTGCACCGATAGCCATCATTCCCTCAACACCAAGATTCAAGATCCCAGCTTTTTCGGCTACCAGTTCTCCAAGTGCTGCCAGGTAGAGAAGTGCTCCGAAGGAAACTGTTGCGAAGAGAAGGCCGATTAATGAGGCTTCGTTCATGATGTCGCCTCCTCGTTTACCGGAAGCGAGTCGTTGCCGAAAGAGACTGTGTATCGGCTAAAGACGCCGGCACCTATGGCTCCAAATAAAACAAAAGCTTGCAGAATCGTTGAGACTGACGAGGAGACACCCAGTGTCTGAATGCTCTGTCCACCGATCTGGACTGCACCGAAAAGTAACGCTACGGCGGCTACGCCCGATGGGCGCATAAGTGCCAAAGCAGCAACGATGATTCCCGCAAATCCGAAGCCATTGGAAATTGTTTCTGTGATCCGATCAGCAGTTCCTGCCAGTTCGACACCTCCTGCTAACCCGGCAATTGCTCCACTTAGAACTAGGACCGTTAAGACCTTTGTAGGAAGTGAGATTCCGCTATACCGGGCTGTTGCTTCTGAGGAGCCAGCAATTCTTAGTTCGTATCCCCAGGCGGTGTAACGGACTGCGACCGAGGCGACAACGATTACGGCTGCCGCGATAAGTAGACCGAAATGTGCGCGACTGAAAAGAGTTGGTAACCGAGCTTGATCAGGCAACATGGGCGCTAAAGGAAAGTTAAACGAATCAGGATCTTTCCAGGGTCCGTGGATCAGCCATTGGACCAAACGGATGGCTACTTCGTTAAGCATCAGAGTGGTGATGATTTCGTTGACACCAAGTTTGGCGCGAGCGAGCGCTGGACCTATTGCAAGGATTGCTCCACCCCCGATTGCGCCGATGAGCATCATCAAGATCAGGATCAGCCCTGGCCAATCGCCTCCTATACGGGCCACCCATGCAGCCGCTATTGCGCCTGCCATTATTTGGCCTTCGGCACCGATATTCCAAAGTCCCATGGAACCGGCGACGGCTACTGCTAGTCCCGCTAGCCCAAGAGGGACAGCCCGATTGAAAGTGATAGACCAAGCATCTGGATCCCCCAGAGAGGCTTCGAACATTCTCGAATAGATCTTTACGGGATCATGACCAGCGCCTAGAAGAAGTAATGTGCCGACGAACAGAGCGATAGCCAGGCCTATACCGAATGCCAACGGTTGTCCGCCTGGAAGTGGTTGTTCTCGCAGGTTCAGACGGGGAAGCTTCATGGCTTTGAAGAAACCTTTGTGTCGGAAAGCATTGCCATGCCGACTTCTTGTCGTGAGGCAGTTCGAGGATCGAATTCGCCCCGAAGTACACCACCTTCAATTACCAGAAGTCGGTCGCTTATTGCGAGTAGCTCGTCTAGGTCTTCTGAGATCATCATCACTGCGGCACCTGAGTCTCGCTGATCAATCAGTAAGTCTTGGATGGCCTTTACTCCGTTGACATCAAGGCCTCGTGTTGGTTGTGAAGCAACGACTACTGAAGGCTTTCCATCTAGTTCTCGCCCGACTAGAAGCCGTTGAAGGTTCCCGCCTGAAAGAGCCGCGATAGGGCCACTTAGATTTCCTGCCTTAACTCCAAATCGGGTGATGATGTCCTTGCAGTAGGAGAGGGCTCGTTCGCCCAAAATAAAGGGGCCTTTACGTTGTTGTCGGTATACGCGAAGAATCGCGTTGTCCGTTATTGAAAGCTGCGGTGCTAACCCAACCCCGAGGCGATCTTCGGGTATATATGCCAGACCGGACTGAAATCGGCGATGGGGGCTTTCTGTTGTTATGTCAGTGCCGTTCATAATTATTGTGCCGCTGTTTGAAGGCCGCAGGCCAGCAATAGTGTCTGCTAGTTCGCGTTGCCCGTTGCCTGCCACACCAGCAATGCCGACAATCTCTCCAGAATGAATTTGGAAATTAATTTCCGAAAATGCGTTAACCCCACGATCGCTTTGAGCACTCAGGTTTTTGAGTTCTAATAAGGCCTGTCCCGGGGTTGGTGCCTTTTGCCGATTCGGGATAGCGGGAGATGCGCCGACCATTAGACGTGCTAGTTCATCTTGGCTAGTGGTCGCCATGGGTAATGAAGTAGCTACCGTTTTGCCTTGCCTGAGAACAGTTGCGTGGTCGCAGATACCGGAAATTTCATGCAATTTGTGGCTAATAAAAATTATTGAGCGTCCATCGTTTGCCATCCGACGCAAAATTTGGCCTAGCTCGTCGACTTCGCTGGGCGTTAAAACAGTAGTGGGTTCGTCCAAAATTAGAACTTGAGCGTCTCGCCACAAGATTTTTAATATTTCAACTTTTTGTCGTTCGCCCATAGAAAGTTGCCACAAGGGTTGTGCCGGGTCGACTTCTAAACCGAATTTGTGGGCCATTTCGGCCACTTTGCTCTCAAGTTGTGCAGTTTTGATTACTGGTGGAGCCGACCCGAGGACAATATTTTCTGTGACAGAAAATGATGGTATTAAACGAAATTCTTGGTGAACCATCCCGACTCCAGCGGACAGTGCATCAGCTGGGTTTCTAAATTGATGGGGTTGGCCATGAATTTTTAATTCACCGCTATCGGGTCGATAGACGCCGGCAAGGATGTTCATGAGTGTTGATTTGCCTGCTCCGTTCTCACCCAAAAGAGCATGAATTGAGCCGCGCTTTACTGCTAGTTCAACTCCGGCGTTTGCAACAACTCCCGGAAACCGTTTCCAAACCTCGGTCAATTCAATTGAGAGCGGCTCTTTGTCGGAGATGGGTGAGGCTTGGTTCATTGATAGGGATACCTGCTTTGCACAAAAGCGATAGCGACGCCGACGTGGATTTTCCTCGCCGGCGCCGCTTCGTGCTGTTAATTGCTAACTAACTCAGCCAGTCGACCCAATAACGCCTTGAACGAAGAAACTCATTCCAAGCATTGCTCCGTCGTCCATGACTTCACCGGCGCCTAGAACCTCATTGCCGTCTTGGTCCATGATTGGGCCAGTGAATGGATGAAGGTCACCTGCAACCATTGCTGCTTTTGCGTCCATGACTTGGTCAACCACTGATTGGTCAACGTCGCTTGCTATTGGGGCGAGATCGACGATGCCGTCAGCCATTGAACCCCAGTAGGCGGTTGGGGCGTAGTTCCCCGCTTTTGCGTCTTCGATGATTTCGACATATCGCGGTCCCCAATTCCAAACAGGTGCTGTCAGGAAAGCATTTGGAGCGAAAGCACTCATATCTGAGTTATAGGACACCCAGCGTGCGCCGGCTGCTTCAGCTTTTTCGCCGGCTGCTGTTGAATCTTGGTGCATGGCGATTACGTCAGCGCCTTTGTCAAGTAACGCTTGGGCGGAGTCGCCTTCAACTACTGGATCAAACCAGGTGCTGGTCCAAATAACCTCTACTTGAGCGCTTGGATTAATGGCTTGCACACCAAGAGTGAACGCGTTGATTCCTCTTATAACTTCAGGAATTGGGAAAGCAGCTACATAACCAATCAGATTTGAACTTGTTGCTGACCCAGCAACCATTCCGGAGAGGTAACGAGGCTCATACATTCGGCCAAAGGTGTTGCCGAAGTTACTGTCGTTCATTTTGTAACCGGAGACGTGTTCAAAGACCACGTCTGGGTACTCATCGGCTAATGCCAGCATGTCATCCATGTACCCAAATGATGTGCCGATAATTATGTTGTAACCCTGGTCAATGAAGTCGCGAACGTAGTTCGCAAAATCTGCCGTTCCTTCTGGTACCGCTTCTACGTAAGCAGTCTCGATACCAGTTTCATTTTCTGCGTACTGTCGACCTTCGTCGTGTGCATAAGTCCAACCGGCATCGCCAACTGGTCCTACGTATACAAACGCAGCCTTCGTATCAGCATCATCGTCTGATCCGCAGCTCGTTAATACAAAGCCCAGCCCGATACAGACTGCGAGTAACGCTGCAATCTTCCTCCGCATTTCAACCGCCCTATCTCTCATTTTTTCGACTTCGAACCCCCGCATCTTGTCACATTCTGAGAGAGGGGTGAGGCCACTATAAAAAGAGTTACCACTGCTGAAACATTCAGCTAATGAGGGCTTTAACGATGATGGAGTGGCACAAAAGTGTGCTTAATCGGACCCGGACCAACCCGCAAAAGCATCAATGGTCGCGTAAACATCGCCCAGTGGATACAACACTGGAGAAGTACAACCGTTTGACATGTAGCTTTGCACGGCTTCACGCGCTTCTTCGGCTGTCCCTGAAGCTGTGAGCATTTGTACGATGTCGTCAGGCACTAACTTTGCTGCGGCCTCGACCTGCTCATGTGTTGCTGGCCAAGTCAGCACTTCACCTACAGATTCGAGGAGTGATCTGGGAACCCCTGAAGCTTCCATTATGTGAGGCTGTTGTCCTAAATATTGAGCAACCATGTTTCGTGCCATGTTTAAAGCCGTGCCGCGGTCTTCGTGAACGGAACACACGACGAGCTGGGGGCGGTCTAGGTCGTCAACTGATCGGCCACTCTTTGTTGCACCTCGCTCTAAAGCTTCCATTGCTCGAGTGTTGTAATCGGGGGAAACGAGATAATTGAGTACAACTCCGTCAGCGATTTCGCCTGTGAGCTCCATCATTTTCATTCCGGTTGCACCGATGTAGATCGGCACATCTTTTGGTTTGCGTTCCTGATAGACGTAGTCCAATTCAACGCCGTCCAGCTGCACAAAGTCACCATGGAAAGTGACGGTCTCGTTTGCTAGAAGTGCCCGCACTGCTGTGGTTACTTCGCGCATAGCTTTCAATGGTCGATCCCGCGAGACTCCAACTTTGGCTGCCAGGGGATCCCACCAGGCCCCCAACCCACACAAAATTCTTCCGGGAGCTAAATCATCGAGCGTCGCGAACATTGAGGCGAGTCGTGCTGGGTTGCGAGTCCACACATCTACTACCCCTGAACCAATCTTGATTTTGTCTGTTGTCGCTGCGAAAGCTGCCATTGGTATAGATGCCTCTCGAACTAGCCGAGAATCAGCCTGCCAAATTGCGTCAAATCCTCTGTTTTCTGCGTATTTAGCGAACTCAATTCCCTCGCTAATCGCGTGAGCATCTTGCAGGTATAAAGCTGGTCGATTCATGAGATCTCCCATCGGGTAGTAGTTAATGAACACTAACGAAATCTGAGCGCAACAAGAATCACTAGCTATTTTGCGGGTTAATCGGTTCAATAAAGATATGGCTTTGCCGAATGGTTCATCAGTGCTTATAAACGGAGAACGGCTTCTTCACCGTATAGCTGAACTTGCGGAAATTGGAAAAATCGAAGGCACTAAAGGATGTTCGCGTTTGGCGTTCAGTGATGCTGATCGCGAAGGACGTGATTTGGTAGTCACATGGATGCGAGATTTAGGTCTGACAGTAACAATTGACGCCGTAGGAAACGTTATTGCTTCTACTCACGAAGATGGCGCTGCAGGTGCCGTCATGGCTGGATCACATATCGATACGGTGGGCACCGGTGGACGCTACGACGGAAATCTTGGCGTCTTAGCTGGGCTGGAAGTTATTGAAGCAACAATCTCGACTGACGTTGAACTTAAGCGTCCGTTAGCTGTTGCGTTCTTTTCTAATGAAGAAGGTTCACGTTATCCGCCAGACATGATGGGAAGCCTTGCCTATGCAGGTGGTATGAGTGTTGAAGCGGTGCTGGAAGTAGAGGGCGCAGATGGCACTGTCGTTGGTGACGAGCTTGAACGGATTGGATATCGAGGTGCGGCACCGTGTCCAGGTGTGGCCCCACATGCCTTTGTTGAGCTGCACATTGAACAAGGGCCTGTGTTGGATAACGAAGACATACAAATTGGGGTCGTTGAAGGGGTGCAGGGTATTTCGTGGACAGAATTGACTTTGATTGGTCAGTCGAACCATGCGGGCACAACACCCATGTCTCTCCGTCGTGACCCCATGCGTGTCGCTGCAGAGGTGGTGGTCGCGGCCAGATCTATAGCGACAGAAATGGGAGGCACTCAGGTGGCGACGGTTGGCTCGTTACATCTTCATCCCAACTTGGTGAATGTTGTTCCGGCAACTGCGACAATGACTGTTGACCTTCGTAATACCGATGAGAACTCGCTCCAACTAGCCGAAGAGCAGCTTCACAGCAGGGTAGAAGCCCTCGCTAAAGATGAAGGTATAACAGTTGAAGCGAGGTCATTGGCTCGCTTTGAACCGGTCGAATTTGATGCCAGAGTCGTTGATCAGATTGAACAACTGGCGCAACAAACTGGCCTTTCAACAAAACGTATGCCATCGGGAGCTGGGCATGATGCTCAAATGATGGCGAGAATTTGTCCGACTGGCATGATCTTTGTTCCTAGCTTGGATGGCGTTAGCCATAATCCCGCTGAACATACCGATGAGGCAGATCTGATAGCTGGGGCTCAACTTCTTAGTGACACGATGCTTGCATTGACTGAGGTCGACTGGTGAGATCTTTACGAGTAGGGGCGGCCCAATTGGGGCCAATATCGAGAGAGACCACGAGACACGAAGTGGTGGACCGGTTGGTTGCATTGATGAAAGATGCAAGTGATGAAGGCTGTCAACTAGTTGTATTCCCCGAGCTAGCTCTGACAACCTTTTTCCCTCGGTGGTACTTGGACGACGTTCCTGAGGAACTGAACTCGTATTACGAAACCGAAATGCCTGGTCCGGAAACTCAAAGGCTCTTTGATGAAGCCAAGTTACTTGGCATTGGCTTTTATGTTGGATACGCAGAACTGACCGCAGAAGGCCAGCGCTTTAATACTTCGATTCTTGTAGACGAAAGCGGTTCGCTTGTAGGTAAATATCGCAAAGTGCACTTACCCGGCCATGAAGAACATGAACCAGAACGGCCGTTTCAACATTTGGAGCGCCGCTACTTCGAAGAAGGACCTGATGGCTTTAGCGTTTGGGAAGCTTTCGGCGGTGTTATGGGAATGGCCTTGTGTAATGATCGTCGTTGGCCTGAGACCTATCGAGTTATGGGACTCCAAAACGTTGAGATGATTCTTATCGGGTACAACACCCCACTGCATTACGCCCCTGACCCAGCTCAAAATCCTTTGCAGTCGTTCCATAACCACTTAGTTATGCAGGCAGGCGCCTATCAAAATGGGACTTGGGTGATTGGGGTCGCAAAAGGAGGCGTCGAAGAGGGAGTTGACTCTCTAGCTGAATCGGTGATTATCGCTCCATCGGGCCAAATCGTTGCTCAAGCTAAAACCAGCGATGATGAGCTTTTGGTAGCGGATTGCGATCTTGACTGGTGCAAACACTATAAGGACACTCTTTTTGATTTCGATCGTTACCGGCGACCGGAAATGTACGAATTCATAACACGACAGAAAACAGACCAATGACGTCATTCCAACTGAATGGCCAGTCGGTGAGCGTCTCTGAATCGCACCCTCATCTATTGGGAGCGCTGCGAGATGAACTTGGAGTGATTTCGGCCAAGGATGGCTGCGCACCCTCAGGTCAGTGCGGGGCGTGCACGGTTTTAGTAGGGGACAAAGCCAGAGTTGCTTGCCAAACCTCTTTAGAACGAACTGACGGTGAAACCGTCACCACACTCGAGGGGTTCGACGAGTTAGAGCTTCAACGGTATTGCGATATTTTTGCTGCACATGGTGCATTGCAATGCGGTTTTTGTATCCCTGGGATTTTGGTTCGAGCAAAAGCACTCATAGAAAAAAAGGGTCAAGCCCTCACCCGAGACGAAACAGCCCGCCACCTTGGAGCACATCTATGCAGATGCACCGGATACATCAAGATCCTTGATGCCATCCTGGACATAGCTTCGGGAGTTAATAGAGAGCCGCAGCCGCCCAAAGGTGTTGGGTCCCGAGGAACTAAATACGAAGCAGATGTGTTATCGGCCGGAGTGCGACCGTTTATTGATGACATGCAGGTAGATGGCCTCCTTCACGGTGCGCTGAGGCTGTCTGATCATGCACGAGCTGACGTCATCGCAATTGATGTAGAAGCTGCGCTGTCGGTAGAAGGTGTAGCCGGGATTTTCACGGCAGCGGATATACCTGGCGAAATCAGGGTTGGATTAATCCACAAAGACTGGCCAGTAATGATTCCAGTAGGTGGCCGCACTTCATTTCTGGGAGATGTATTGGCGGTAGTGGTTGCTGACGATCGAATGACAGCTGTGGAAGCAGCGGCGTTAGTGCAGGTCGAATACCGAGTTCATCAACCAATGACTGACCCGGTAAGAGTTGTCGATAGTGACGAAGACGCTGTCTGGGGTCTAGAAGGAAACATCCTTTCAAAATCCGTCTATCAGAGAGGAGATGTTGATTCGGTCTTGGAACAGTCTGCACATGTTGTTAGTGAAACTTTCCAAACGCAACGAGTGGAACACGCATTTCTGGAACCCGAGTCAACACTCGCAGTACCTACCGACGGAGGCCTTTACGTATACACCGGGGGTCAAGGAATCTGGGATGATCGAAATGACATCGCGCGAGTTTTAGACCTTGATCCATCTCTAATCACGACTGAACTTGTAAGTAACGGTGGGGCCTTCGGCGGTAAAGAGGACTTGTCGAATCAGGTACACACAGCTTTATCTGCGTGGCTACTGGGAAAGCCCGTCCAGATCACTCTTTCTAGAGAGCAATCATTGCTTATGCATCCGAAGCGTCACCCGATTCGAATGACATACGAAGCAGGGTGTGATGAAAATGGGAAGCTGACAGGCCTTCGAGCAAGAATGTTGGGAGACTCCGGTCCCTAAGCGTCTGTCGGTATGAAAGTCCTAGAGCGAGCTGCTGGCCACGCAACTGGTCCCTATGTGCTCCAGGCTGTAGATGTTGAAGCGATTGCAGCTCGAACTAATAACCCGGTATGCGGTGCTTTCAGGGGTTTTGGTGCCAACCAAGCTCAGTTTGCTATGGAAGGCATAATCGACCGATTAGCTGAAAAAGTCGGTATCAACGGCTGGGAAATTCGATCCCTTAATGTCGTAAATCCTGGAGATGTTTGGGGCCCTGGCCAGATAATGGATGACGGGTGCCTCGGTGCTCGTGCTTGTTTAGACGCAGTGAAACCTGCATATGACCAGGCAATCCAAGATGGGTTACCAGTTGGAATTGGTTTGGGACTGAAAAACTCAGGACTTGGAAATGGGTTTGATGAAATAGCAAAGGCTGTGGTCAGATTCGAGGCAGACGGAACTATAGAAGTCCGGCATTGTTGGACCGAAATGGGCCAAGGAGTGCATAACGTCGCTCTCCAGGTTGCAGTTGAAGAACTCGGTGTTGCAGCGGAACAGATAAAGGTAATAGTCGATTCCACTCGGGAATTGGGTGCGGGGCAAACGACGGGAAGTCGCGGCACCCTTATGGGAGCTGGGGCAGTTCAAGACGCTTGTAGAAATGCATTACTTGACGGTTGCCAAGTGGGTCTCGATTACGAAGGCAGCTATCGAATTAATTGGACCAATTCGCTCAGTGAAGGATTGGAAAATCCGGTTATTCACTCAACCTTCGGGTATGCATCGCAACTGGTAGTCCTTAACCCGGATGATGGAGAAGTCAGGAATGTGGTTGCAGCTCATGACGTCGGTCGTGCTGTCAACCCAATGTTGTGCGAAGGCCAAATTGAAGGAGCAGTGCACATGGGTCTCGGCTACGCACTTACTGAAGGCTTTCCAACTGACTCATCTGGAAGACCTACAAATACAACATTTCGAAGCCTAGATATCATCCGACCGAAAGATATGCCGCCGGTCGATGTCATCATTATCGAGTCCCCCCAGCCGGGTTCGCCTTATGGGATTAAAGGCGTTGGTGAAATAGGTTTAGTCCCAACGGCGGGGGCTGTTGCCGCAGCCGTGCGATCGTATGACGACTCCTGGCCCACTGAACTACCGATGCGGAATTTAGCTAACCGTGAACGGGCTGACGCGTGGATTTGACTGATCTCCGTCCAAACGAGACAAGAGGGCTTGTATGCGCCCACCATCACTTATACAGCTCGCTAGCTCGTGGAATGCCGGCACCCCCACGAACGCCTTCATCTTTTCGTGAGATTCTAGAACTTGTTTGGTGGAGGTTGGATCAAGCACTAGATCTGGAAATGTTGGAATGGTCAGCAAAATTAGGAGCGCTCGAAGCGATCGAATCGGGCACCACAGCAATAATCGACCATCACGAATCTCCTAACGCCATCGAAGGATCGCTGGATGTGATCGCTAACGCATGCGCGGAGATAGGGATCCGCTCTGTTTGTTCTTACGGAGTCACTGATCGTCATGGCCCAGAAGGAGCCATAAAAGGACTAGAAGAAAACGCTCGTTTTTTAGCCAGTGGCAAACAGGGGATGGTTGGCATACATGCTGCTTTTACCTGTGAAAACGAAACCCTTATGGCTGCAACCGAGATGGCAGATCATTTTGGAGTTGGTGTTCATATCCACGTCGCAGAAGGCGTCGATGATCTTCACGTAGAGCATCGACTAGAGGATTTAAGCCAAGATAACTGGCTCTTGGTTCATGGTGTTCAATTACCGGATGATCACAAACTACGAGGAACAATCATTCATAACCCGCGGTCGAATATGAATAATTCAGTTGGTTATGCAGCACCCCAACGATTTCACCAGCCGGTTGCTTTAGGGACCGACGGTATTGGTGCTGCGATGCTTGATGAGTTTCGAGTTGCATACGCGCGAGCAAGAGAACATGACATTGCAGCGACCCCCGAGACAGCATGGCAATGGTTAGAAGGTGGATATCAGCTAGTCCCGGAAGCTCTGCAAGACCGAGTGATTTGGTCTGAAGGGCCAATGGACCCATGGAGGCTTGCATTTCATACCAATATCCGGCCGACGTCGGTAGAAATTAATGGCGAAAAAGTTCTAAACAACGGAGTAGCTACTCGAGTAGATGCTGAGGAAGTAAGGGCTAAAGCGGCTGAACAAGCCAAACGGTTGTTTACGAAACTTGACGGTATGCCCTAATTTTTTGCAGCCGCTAAATGCTCGAGGACCACGGATGGAGTCAGAGGAAAAGTATTCATCCAAACGCCGGTTGCATCATGGAGAGCTGCTGTAACTGCGGGGGCGTAGGTTATGTACGGCATCTCAGAAACACCCCTAGCGCCCCAGGGTCCCAGCGGATCTGCTGCTTCTAAAATCAGACATTCGACTTTGGTTGGTACGTCGCCAATTCCCGGAATCAGGTATTGGGAAAGCCGAGGATTGAGGACTCTTCCGTCTTGAACGACGAGCTTTTCGCTAAGGGTGTACCCGTGTGCCTGCGCTATCGCACCTTCAATTTGGCCCTTCAACATCTCAGGATGGATGGCTTTGCCGACGTCATGGATTGAAAGCACCCGATCGATCCTTATATGGCCGGTACCGACATCCACAGTTAGATCAACAGCCTGTGCCATGTATCCATAACAAAAATTGGGTTGCCCGACTCCAGTATCCGGATCGAGTGGTTCCGTTGCTGGTGGTTTATACCGAAAGTGGCCCATAGCGGGTCTGGCCCCATCAGCCCATGCTTTTTCAGCTTCCTCTACGGCACCCAAAACTGAGTTGCCTGCCATGAATGTCAGCCGTGAAGCTGAAGCCGAACCTGAGTCACCGCTAGTGGCGGTATCGCTGTAGGTGGCGTCGACTTTGCTGATCTCGATGTCCGCTGCGTCGGCCACCATTTGGATGAGGGCGGTATGAACGCCTTGACCGACTTCTGCAGCACTGTGGAAAAGCTCAACCCGGCTAGGGCGTTCTGAATCCGGGTCACCGTGGAAGACGACGTCTGCCTCGCAGGCTTCTGGGAATCCGAAACTGAAGCCAACATTCTTCATCCCCACGGCATAACCGCGGCCACGTTGTAACTGGCCTAGTTCTGCTGGTAACGAAGCGACCGGTTGGAATGGCGCTGTCTCTGGTAACGGAGCTGAAGCTGGTGCTTTCTCGCTACATGTTTCGAGAACGCGATGAACTCCGACGCCGAGAGGAAGACCTGACTGTGTAATGCCGTCAGATAGATCGGTAAGAGCATTTCTTCTGCGAATTTCTAATGGGTCTATCCCTAGTTCATGGGCCAGCTTGTTCATTTGTGATTCGGCTACAAAGGCGCCTTGTGGGCCGCCGAACCCTCTAAAAGCTCCGCCAGGGACGCTGTGGGTGTAAATCGCTTTGCTATCTATCTCAGCATTTGGAACGTTATATGCCCCGGCGACTGACAGATGAAGATTGCCCAGAACCTTATTGGATGTGTAGTTGTAGGCACCTGCATCAAGTAGTACTTCGGCTTCGACTGCAGTGATTTTCCCGTCTGTTGTTGCCCCCAAGCGAGCATGGACAGTAGCTCGGTGACGCTTGTGGTGACCAACGATGGATTCTTCTCGAGTCCAATTGCAATGGACGGGACGCGAAATCCCGAGCTCGTTGAGCTTTCTGGCTGTGACTGCCATCACTATTTGTAAGCTCATGTCTTCTTTACCCCCGAAAGCGCCGCCAATTGCGGCGTATTTAACCCGTACTTGTTCTATGGGGATGTCGAGTGCATGAGCTATTTGCTCTTGATCTTCGTGAATCCATTGACCTCCAGTTTCAACAGTTACTCGCTGTTCCTCATCAATCCAGGCTGTAGCGGCTTCCACTTGTAGGTAGGCATGTTCTTGGTGGGGGAGTTGGTACGTGTCTTCTATGACTACGTCGGCCAATCTCATTCCTTCAGCAATATTTCCCTTGCGAATCCGAAGCTCGTGGTACGTGTTACTCGTCGAATTGGGATGAACAAGAATCTCATCAGATTGAGCTTCATGTACATCAGAAACTAGAGGTAACAGTTCCCATTCAGACTTAATGAGCGATGCAGCGCCTCGAGCTTGGGTCGGGCTTTCGGCAACTACAACCGCAAGGTGATCGGCTTCCCATCGACTTACATCACAAGGAACTGAACTCCGTTCGCTGTCGTCGAGGCCAATGAAGACAGGTTGGTCAAACAGAGTTAGCCCGTACTCGTTGATGGGCACATCGGCTGCAGTGACCACGGTGACCACGCCGGGAGATTTAAGAGTTTCAGTGAGATCCAGATTAAGTAGACGTGCATGCGGTTGGTTGGTGAATACCACCACAGCATGCAAAGCATTCTCAGGGACACGATCTGCTGGATACGTTGCCGAGCCAGTGACTTTGTCGGTTGCGTCAATACGTTGAGGCGTTGTCCCAACCGACATCAGCTTGACTCACCCTTGACCGATAAACCTTTTAGAGCTTCAACTATGGAGTAATAGCCAGTGCATCTACACAGATTGCCGGCAAGTCCGGCCTGAATATCTTCATCTGATGGTGAGTTGTTTTCATCGCAAAGAGAAGCAGCTGCAACGAGAAAACCAGGCGTGCAAAATCCGCATTGGACGGCGAATTTATCTAAGAATTTTGTTTGGACGGGATGAAGATTTTGCTCGCTAGCTAATCCTTCGACTGTTACAACCGAACCTCCATCTGCTTGTGCGGTTGGGATGAGACAACTTGTTACTGCGGCACCATTCAGCTGGACTGTGCACGCGCCACACTCACCCTCAGCGCAGCCTTCCTTTGTGCCGGTGAAGGCATTGGCACGTAACCATTCCAGCAGTGTTGAATGGTCACCGATTTCGGCAGTGACGTTTGAGCCGTTGATTGTGCAAGACACCGACGTAGTTGTTGATAGAGCTTTTTGAGGAGGGGTTGGTCGTGCAGAAACCCATCCCAATAATGGAGTACTCCGGGGTTGAAGTGTGGAAAATGTCGAGAGGCTTATCAGGGCGCGACGGAGAGCAGTCTCTGTAACCGCTGTCCGATAGCTGGCACTCGCGCGGAGATCATCGATTGGTGATATTTCGTTCGCAGCGATTCGAGCTGCAGTAGCCGATGTTTCGGCGTTAAGTTCTTCACCGATCAGGTACTCGCTGACCGCTTTTGACACGCCGACGGTTTCAGACACGCTCCCAATTGAGACATCAGCTTTTGTGATAGCTGATGTTGATTCATCAAACTCAAGAACAATTCCAGCATGTACGACAGATATCGCCTGAGCATTTCGGTTGCCTACCTTGAACCACGTCCCAACTGTTCGGGGTGCCCATTTAGGTATTTTTACAGAACGAACTAGCTCCGACTCTCTTAATGTTGTCCGTCGAAATCCGGGAAAGAAGTCTCTGATTGAGATTTCGCGGGTTCCGTGAATAGATTCGACAAGGATATTCGCGTTGAGAGATACCAAAGCTGAAATAGTGTCGTTAGCTGGGCTTGCTGTGACGATGTTTCCAACGACGGTTGCTCGGTTTCTGAGTTGAGGCGCCCCAATTTCTAGACACGCCATGCGAAGAATGTTGAGAGCTGGGTCTAAATCCAGTGCATCAATTATCTGGTTATGTGTCACCCCACATCCGATGGCTACTTCATCGGTGTTGAGGGTGATTTCTGAGCAGTCCTGGAGCCCCCAGAGATCTATGAGGGTTACCGGTGGGCTTTGGTCAGCAGCGTCGCGTCGTGATAGATCCAATAAAAGGTCAGTAGCCCCAGCGACTGGCAAAGCGTGGGGAAGTGCACCATATATTTCAACTGCTTCAGACCAAGTTGTAGGTCGAAGGATTTCCTTGATATCGGTTCCTAGTACCTGCGACTCGTGCAAAGACCCGTTAACAGCGGTCATTTTGTGAAAGCCCATCTTCTTTCGTCGCGAGATTGAGGGAATCTAATAAGTGGAACATTCTCAAAATTAATCATTTTGCCACCTCGAGTTCTCGATCAACGCCTGTAAACAAAACCCCTACGACTGATCCGTTTTTAGGGGATGTTTCTACTAACCCAGCGAGTCCTGCTACCCCCGTACAAGAAACATTTAGTCCAGTAACGCTAGTGGCAACGCGGTGGGTTTCAATAAGAGTTTCCTCTGAGACGACTATTGGATGGCCTCCGCTCGCCAACGTGGCTTGTGACAGAGGTATCCAGTCGTAGGTGATGTCATCAAGTAGACCAGAAGCTGAACTAGTGGGTTGATCCCAGGGCCACATAAAGCTTTCGGGTGCAGCAGCAGCTTTTGCCATATCAAAATCTGGGGCTAACAGATCCCAAGCACGTTTGAGAGGAGCGCAACCTTCCACCTGAACTGGATAGATAGCAATATTGGGTAAAGCTCTTGCTGTTGCAGTACCTAAAGCTCCACCCCCCACCTGGACGAAGACAGTATTTAGATCTGGAACTTGATCATGGAACTCCCACCCCAAAGTTCTGCCTCCATCGAAAGCTCCAGGTGTGTCAGTTCCCTGAACGCCAAAGGGATGAGAACCGTTAGCTACGGCGTTCTTAAAATATGCGTAGCAAGGATCACCTTTCTGGTTTGGATTTGACTCACAGATCTGGATTTGAGCGCCGAGTTCTCGGAGTAAATTTATGGAAGGTTTGTCAGCCCAAGCAGGGACAAAGACTTCAATTGGGTGATTGATTGCTTTCGCGATAATTGACGCCGCTATTGCAGCGTTACCGCAACTCGCGATTGCCAAAGACTTTTTGGATGAATCCTTAATGGCATCTTCAATTATGAGGTGGAGGGCAACACCAAAAAGATGCCTGGCCTTGTGCGATCCGCCCACTGAGTTAATCTCGACCTTCACTCTGAGGTCTATGTCTAGGTTCAGTGCAGCTGCTAGCTCACTGCCGTCAACCACTGGAGTTACTGAAAATCCCTTGCTATCAACTTTTTGGATCTCTTCATCCAGCTTTGAAACCAGGTCAACAAATTGCTGGTCACTCCATCCGGCCGCGGTTGCCCGCTCATAAGATTCGAGACGATCTCGGTACAGGACGAAAGGATTAGTCTCAGTCACGTCAGTGGCTGTGCTTTGCTCCAGTTGCCTCATTGAACTCGCTAATGCGATTATCCCAGTTGTCAATGAGGGGCCGTAAACCATTCCACCAAGCCTGGCTTCTTCTCCGCTCGAAGTCGTCTACAGAAATTCCTTGCTGCTCGACCCAAGTGAAATAGCCGAGGTTAAAGACACGGTCTCTGTTCGTTTTGTCCATTTCAAGTACGTGATCAGTGTCTAGATCATACAAATGTGTTGCCAAAGCAATCTCGGCTTCAGCGTCATCGAATCCTTCCGGGAAGTCTCTACGCATGACCTTTTCGCGTTCTGAGTTGTAGAGCTCCGACCCATCGGTAGCGACTGTGACAATCACATCTTCTTCGCCAAGCTGCCAATGCTTTGCGGCTTTTATGGCAGCCAATATGTTGCATATAGATGAATAACCCAAATTGGTTAGCAGAGACGCCAGCGCGGGATCGATGCCTTGATCTTTTAACGCGCGCAGGCCCGCTGGGCTATTAAATACAACGTCTAACTGGTCAGTTGCGTTATCTGAAATACCAACTATGAGATCGGTATTCGTGACGTTATGTATAAGCGGTACGTGTTTGTCCCCTATGCCTTGGATGTTGTGATCACCGAATCCGTTGTAAAGCATTGTCGGCACTTCGAGCGCTTCGACAGCGACGATTCGAGTTTTGTGGCCGTCCTTAAGATAATCACCAGCTCCCAAAGTCCCCGCAGATCCTGAAGCTGAAACGAAAGCTGCGAGCCGACCAGTCCGAGTAGATGTCACTTCATGAAAAATTGACTCAAGTGCTGGACCTGTTACTGCGTAATGGCCTAAGTGATTTGAAAATTCGCTGAACTGGTTAAGGACCACGTTTGTTTCGTCGGCTTCAAGACGACCACACTCATCATAAATTTCTTTGACGTTTGCCTCAGTGCCAGGTGTTCGAATGACATCTTCGGGATGATCGATCCATCGATCTAGCCATTCGAATCGTTCTCGACTCATCCCTTCAGGGAGCACAGCTACTCCGCGGCACCCCATTATTTTGGATATTGCAACTCCCCCTCGCGCATAGTTACCAGTGGACGGCCAAATAGCTCGATTAATGGTGGGATCAAAGCGTCCGGTAACAAGGCGCGCGACCAAACAGGAATACGCAGCAAGTACTTTGTGTGCCCCGATCATTGGAAAGCGGTTTCCTAAAGCAACAACAATTCTCGCGTTGGTTCCAGTTAACTCGGGCGGTAACTCAATGTGATCGGGTACTGCAGCGGGCGTTGCTTGATTAGGTGTATTGAACCAGTGAACACGGTACAGATTTATCGGATCAGCATCATCGGGAGCGACGTTCGCTAAAGCATCGAGAAGGTTCGGGTCGAACGTCGATGGGTCTCGTAGTTCGCTAAACCGTGGCAGCACAATATTGCGTTCACGAAAACGCGTTACAGCGTTAGAAAACGATTTTTCGCCTTCTGGATCAAAATCATCGAAAACTGCCAGCGAACGACGCATTCCTCCAAGATAGAGGTATGAGTCTCCAATTAGTCAACACAGACCCCGAGCATCAATGTCAGACTGTCTCTGATGGTTGAGCCCGTTGACCTACTTATAGAGGATGCTTGGCTAGTCGCCACTATGGATGACGAACGCCGAGAAATAGCCGGGGGATGGATAGCGGTTAATCAAGGGTATGTCGTTGCAGTCGGCGGAAGTTCTGATGAGCAACCAACAGCACACCGGCATTTGAACGTAAACGGTTGTTTGGTGACCCCAGGGCTAATTAACACCCACCATCATTTGTTTCAGAACCTAACTCGTGCGTATCGGCCCATGACCTCGAAGCCTTTATTTGGGTGGCTGCAATCTTTATATCCTCTTTGGACCTCAGCGATTGATGAGGAGGCGGTCTATCTCGCGGCATGGGTAGGACTTGCAGAATTAGCAATGTCTGGATGTACAACTTCAACAGATCATCATTATCTTCACCCCGCAAGGGCTGGTGATTTGCTTTCAGCTGAAATCCAAGCTGCACTTGATTTGTCAATTCGGTTCCACCCCACTTATGGGTCGATGAGCCTCTCGGTCAAAGATGGAGGGCTACCTCCAGATGATGCGGTCCGCGACGAAGACGAAATCCTTGCTGAAAGCGAACGGCACGTGGCTCGCTGGCATGACGCTGAATTCGGAGCCATGACTCGAATCGCGCTCGCTCCATGTTCACCTTTTACTGTTACGCCAGATTTGATGCGTCGAACAGCTGAGCTAGCAGAAAAGCTGGATGTTCGGCTTCACACCCATCTCGCTGAAAATTCTGAAGACGACGAGTTTTCGATAGCGCAGTTTGGTCGGCGACCTGTAGAACTTTATGAAGATGTCGGTTGGTTAACCGATCGTAGCTGGGGCGCGCATGTTGTTCGTCCTAACGACGAAGAGATAGTTCGTTTAGGCGCTGCAGGAGTCGGAATCGCGCATTGTCCGAGCTCCAACATGATTCTTTCCTCAGGTATTGCGCCGGTAGTAGCAATGAGAAACGCAGGATGCGCGGTTGGCTTAGGTTGCGATGGTTCATCTTCTGCCGATGCAGGGTCTCTGTGGCAGGAAGCGCGTCTAGCGATGCTCCAAGGGAAACTGGTTTCCGGGGCCTCTCAAATGGATGCCCGAATAGCTTTGGAAATAGCGACCCGTGGAGGAGCGGCGTGTCTTGGCCGGGTCGGTGAAATAGGCGAATTATCAGTGGGAGCAGTTGGAGACATCGCTATATGGAGACTCGATGGTCCTCAATTTGCTGGGGTTCTTGATGACCCGCTAGAGGGATGGCTTCGGTGCGGCCCATTCGCTGCCACGCACGTTTTTGTTCACGGTAAACAAATTGTCAACGAGGGAATCGTTATGAACGAGGACCTAGAAGACGTACTTACTCGACACCAAATAGCGGCTGAACGGTTTCAACCATGAACAAACGACGCGTACCAGTGTCTGATCAAGAGACTGATCACTAATGCTGCGATCTCATCCTGGGTTACAAGCCCCTGAGTACTACGTCCCCGGTTTATCTGCGGATTACGTCTCCGAGCGTTATGGGATACCGCTCGGAGATATTGCCAAGCTTGGATCTGCAGAAAATCCGCACGGTGCGTCTCCACTAGCAAAGCAAGCGGTAAACGATCATCTCGAAGCGTTACACCTCTACCCCTCATGGACCGCTGACTTACTGCGCGAAAAAATTGCCGCCAAATACGGATTTGAATATTCCCAAGTGATTTGTGGATCTGGGGAAACGGAAATTCTCTCATTAATTACAAGAGCGTTTTGCCCACCGGGCGACAAAATACAGATGCCGGGCCCCTGCTTTCCGATTTATCATCTCTTCGCTGAAGCAGAGGGTAGGCGTCCAGTCCTTATCCACGAAGCGACTAATCGACAATCGATGGGAATCGATGTTGATACCTACATTGAGGCGATCCAACCCGACACAAGAATTGTTTACATCACCAACCCGCATAGCCCTTCAGGAACCTGGTTAGAAGAAAGCGAAGTTCGACGGATCATCGAGTCAGCACCCAACTCACTAGTTGTGCTCGATGAGGCTTATGTGCATTATTCGAATACCGGCGGCTACATCTCACTAGCTCACGAATATGAAAATCTTGCCGTGCTTCGCACCTTCTCGAAAGCCTTTGGTCTGGCTGGATTGAGGATTGGTTTTGGCATTGCCCATCCCCAAGTCATCAAGACTCTGTTGGCCGTCAAACCAACCTGGAACATGGGCCAATTGCAGATTGTGGGAGGGGTCGCAGCCCTTGACGATGATCAGCATGTCGACAAGACAGTAGAAACGATTATGACTAATCGAGAGTACGTGCAAACCAGACTTAATGACCTTGATCGATTCCGGATGATTAGTAATAGCTATTCCAACTTTTTTCTGATCGAGATCCTTGACCCAGAGATCAATTCGACCGAAGTTTTTGAGGGTCTTTTAGAACGTGGCGTAGTCGTAAAAGATGGTTCAGTGTCTTTCCGAGGACTTGGAGACCGCTTCCTTCGTTGTGACGTCAATTTTCAACAACATATGGATCGACTCGCCGATGCGCTCGCAGACCTCTCATAGCTCGTCAAGCTCAACGGCTGAGCTGAGCCGCTTTTTAGTGGAGCTAGCAAACAAAACAGACCTGCGACTTCTGGATTTAGCTCATTACCGACTTGCAGACACGATTGCCGTAATGATTTTTGGGTCTCGGCTTCCATGGGCTCGCGCAGTAACTGATCACGCTCTTTCGTTGAATTCCAAGGGCAAGTCCACCGTTGTTGGTAACCCTGCAGTCAGTGTGAATCCCGTAATGGCGGCTCTAGCAAATGGAACATCGGCCCACGCATTCGAACTAGATGATGTGCATGAAGAAGCAATCAACCACCCAGGTGCCGTTGTCGTCCCCGTTGCTCTAGCTCTAGCAGAAGACCTCAACCGGAGCGGCCGCGAACTACTTGAAGCGATTGTCATAGGTTATGAAGCGATGGGCCGCGCAGGCATCGCCGTTGGGCCCGCCAGTCACATGTTGTCAGGGTTTCACCCAACCTCAATGTCTGGCGTGTTCGGAGCTGCAGCAGCGGCTGGCCGTCTCTTAAATTTTGATGAAATCCAACTGAATCACGCTTTTGGAATAGCGTCCTCTATGGCATCAGGCACTATGGAATTTGTTGCTTCAGGAGGCATGACCAAACGTTTGCATGCGGGTCGGGCAGCTGAGGGTGGCTTGACTGCCGCATTACTCGCGGCACGTGGTTTCGAAGGCCCAGAAGACGGTCTTGCAGGCCGATACGGATTTTGTCGGATCTTCTCAGATGAACCGCAACCTGAACTTCTGACCGAAGATCTTGGAACCCGTTGGATGATGGACGAAATAACCGTGAAACCCTACGCAGCCTGTAGTGACATTCACCCGTTAATTCAGGCGGCGACTGAGCTTCGACTCGAACATAATTTCCAAGCTGCAGATATCCAAGAAATCCACGCTGAAGCACCCTTAAAAGCAATTACCCAAAATGATATGGACGGCACAACATCAGTGATGGCTGCCCAATACTCTGCTCAGTTCAATATTGCTGCAGCGTTGGTTGCCGACCCATCTGATCCCGATACCTATAAAGAAGAACGTATTTGTGACCCTGATCTTGCCGCCATGCAAGCCAAAGTTGTGTCTCTCCGTCACGCCGAAGAATTCGAAGCTACCTACGCGTGGAAAATGGGAGGCCGAATCACGATCACTTTTGTTGATGGGTCAAAGCTAACTAAAACCGTTCATGGCCAAAAAGGTTCGATGCATGACCACTTGAATCTCAATGAACTGAGTCAAAAGTTTGCTCGGCTTACCGCAAGACAAGCGGACCCTCGACTCGCATCAATTATTGAATCGACTATTGATGCTCCATCACTAGAGGAACTCACGAAGACACTGCGCCAAGGTGACATAAGCTAAATGAAGGGGGAACAACTTTGATGGATCTAGGGTTGATGATTTCATCTGGGGCTCCTCGACGCGCAGGTGGTCCCGACCTTCCGGGCGGATTTGGTTCCATTGTTGGCCAGGCCCAGTGGGCTGAAGAACATGGGTTTAAAGGTGTGTGGGTTGGTGAAGGCCGACTTGCAACTAATGCTGTTGTCGCAATTTCTCTCATTGCTGCCAATACCAAGCAAATCCGCATTGGTAGTGGCATTCTTCCGTACCGGACGCGAAATGCTGCACTACTTGCGGTTACATGGAAAACACTTGATGACCTAGCACCGGGTCGCATGCGATTGGGTCTAGGGGGTTGGTGGGAGCCGTTAGCGACCCGCTGTGGTCTGCCCAATCAGCGGCCACTAAAAGCTATGCGCGAAGTCGTCACCGTTGTTAAAGGAATGCTGACAGGTGATGAAGTCACTTACAAAGGTGAGTTCGTTGATGTCGATCAGGTCAAATTTGATGGACCAACCGATGATGATGGACATTCTTACCCAGTACCTATCTATATCGGAGCGGTTCGGATGGGCATGTGTCAGCTAGCCGGCGAAATCGCAGATGGTGTCTTACTTGATTTTCTTGTTCCACCGTCATACAACGACTTGGCTATGGGGGCAGTTCGTCAAGGCGCCAAAATCTCAGGACGATCAATAAATGATTTTGATGTGCCGCAACTAATAGCTGCTTCAGTAGACGACAAAGAACCTCAAAAAGCGATTGATGACTGCAAACAATTCCTTACTCAATACATTGCTCAACAGCCGCACATAGCAGAATTTTGTGGTGCCGAGCCGGAGCTGGTTGCTCGGATTCAAGAAACTCTCGGATGGCCAGCAACAAAAGTAGAAATCAGACGGGGAATGGACCTGGTATCTAATGAACTGACACAACGAGTTGCCGCATGCGGAACGGCGTCACAAGCATTGGACAAAATGGTCGAATGGAATGACCATGGGTGCACCGAAGGCGTTATAACGCCCCTCGGCGCAGACGCGTATGAGACCTTGGACCGGCTTGCAGCTAAAGCAAATCTCAAAAAACATGGAGGTGTGAGATGACCCAAACCGTCAGATGTGCATTGATCCAAACCACCGGCATAAGTCCGAGAGAAGAAATGGTCGCCCAACAAACACGATTGATTCGTGACGCAGCGGAGCAAGGGGCTCAAATCATTGGATTACAAGAGCTAGCTACGGGACCATATTTCTGTCAAGACGAATCCGATCAATGGTTCGATCTAGCGGAACCTGTTCCTGACGGCCCCACAACAACTGAAATGATGGCCTTAGCCAAAGAACTTGGCACCGTTTTAGTAGTCCCACTATTCGAAAAAGATGACAACTTTTACTACAACACCGCTGTGGTGATTGACGCTGATGGCAGCTACCTCGGCAGATACCGAAAGACCCATATCCCATACGGCAAGACCTACCGCGAAAAATATTATTTCAAACCCGGCAACACCGGTTTCCCAGTCTTCGAAACCAAGTTTGCTCGTATCGGCGCATATATCTGTTATGACCGTCACTTTCCTGAAGGAGCGCGCGCGTTAGGGAAAAATGGAGCTGAAATCGTTTTTATTCCATCGGCAACAGGTGGACGATCAAAAAAGTATTGGCACCTAGAACAACGCGGACACGCAGTGGCGAACGGGTATTTCGTTGCAACAAGTAACCGGGTTGGGAAAGAACCCACAGGGCCCAACGAGTTTTACGGCCATAGCTATTTTTGTGACCCTTATGGACAGATACTTGCTGAGGCTGGGGAAGAAGAGGAAGTGCTGCTAGCAGACCTAGACCTTGCATCATTACAAGCCACGCGAGTTGATTTACCGTTCTGGCGTGATCGACGGCCAGAAATGTATGACGACCTCACGGCGTCGTAAGAGAGAAAAATGAGAACTGCAATTACAGGCGGAACTGTTGTGACCGCAATAGACACAGTTAAGGCTGATGTCTTGATAGATGATGAGACCGTCGTTGGGGTAGTGCACCCTGACTCTGATCTTTCTCAAACTTTTTCTGCAGGAGCAGACCAAGTTATAGATGCTGAAAATAAGTTAGTTGTCCCGGGCGGGATTGACGCACACACGCATCTACAAGCCACCGGGCAAATTGCACCAGTCCTAGAGACTTTTGAGACGGGCACTATCGCTTCGGCTTTTGGCGGAACGACGACCATCATCGATTTTGCGTACATGTCCGATGATGAACGACTTCCTGACGGATACGAACGACACCGGGAAGATGCTGTCGGCGAATGCGCTGTTGATTATGGCTTTCACATGATGGTTGCCAATGTGGATAAACAGTCGCCAAAAGAAATGGACCTACTCGTTGAGGAAGGTGTCACAAGCTTCAAGATGTTTATGGCTTATCCGGGGCGCGTCTATTCCGATGATGGACAGATATTGCGCATGATGCAACAAGCCGCAGAAAATGGGTCATTGATCCAAATGCATGCAGAAAATGGCATAGCGATCGATGTCCTGCGAGAACAAGCGGTCGAACGAGGCGATGTCGCCCCCCTTTTCCACGGCATCACCCGAACCCCAATCTTGGAAGCTGAAGCTGTCCATCGAGCGATTGCATTATCAGAAGTAGCTGGTTCACCTCTTTACATCGTTCATTTGTCTTCGGCGAACGCGCTTGAAGAAGTCGTGGCTGCCAGAGATCGAGGACTGAACGTGTTTGCTGAAACTTGTCCTCAATATCTCTTTTTAGATTTGAGTGACCTTGAGAGAAGCGAGTTCGAAGGCTCAAAATTTGTCTGCTCGCCGCCACTTCGCCCACACGAGCACCAAGAGCATTTATGGCGAGGATTACGGACAAATGATTTACAAGTAGTGGCAACCGATCACTGTCCGTTTTGCTGGGAACAAAAAGAACTTGGGCGTGGAGATTTCCGAAACATCCCGAATGGTCTCCCGACGTTGGAGCACAGAATGGAGTTGATGTATCAGGGAGCGGTAGCAGAGGGTCGACTGTCATTGAACCGTTGGGTTGAGATTTGCTCCCGAGCGCCAGCAAAAATGTTTGGTCTGTACCCCCGTAAAGGGACAATCGCCCCTGGTTCTGACGCTGACATCGTCATTTTTGATCCAAATAGTCCCCACGTGTTGTCGGTCGAAACCCACCATATGAATGTCGACTATTCCTGTTATGAAGGCATGACAATGACTGGACAAGTCGAAAAAGTGCTGCTTCGAGGCAAGCTAATAATTGATGGAGTTGACTATTTGGGCAAGAAATCTGACGGGGCATATCTTGCACGAGATATCAGTTCTAACTTGTTCTGAGCCTGAGGTTCAGTAGCTCTAGAATTTGTGTATGAGCAAGGTTAGAAAGTTTGTTCCCAAAGCCGACTGGGGTTTGATGGGTCCTCGCTCCACAATCATCGGTTTGGCATTTATAGCGTTGGTCATCGTTATGGCATTTACCCGTTAACTAACCACTCTGTTGGCATTAGATCCCATTAGCCAATCACTCAAAATCGGAAATAGACCCTGACTCGGCCTAGGATCCCGCGATGGGGAACACACAGACGTTTACTGATGAAGAGTCTGATGTCGTAGCTGACGCGCGAGGTGGTATCGCACACAGATCACTGCACGAACACACTGAACGTCTAGCGCCGCAAATGTATGAAGTCACATCCGGGGTGTGGTGTCTTGTCGGCAATGGGCTATCCAACCAGACTTTTATTAAGGGTCCAGAAGGCATTATCGCAATCGATACTGGTGAATCGATAGAAGAGATGAGCAGCGCTCTTGAGCAATTGCGATTGGTGTCCAATGAACCTGTTGTAGCTGTCGTTTACACCCACTTCCATTATGTGAATGGGACGGCTGCTCTGATGGAGAAAGAACCCATTGAAGAGATATGGGGCCATGAACGGATTAGTCACAATCTTGAACGATCAGCGACTGAAATAGCGCCCGCCTACAACAGAGGGCTAATAGAACAATTTGGAATCCAAATGCCCGAAGATGGGCCTGACAGAGTCGTAAATGTAGGGCTTGGTCTTGCCTATCGAATGGCCCATCACGCGCCCTCTACTCCCGGCCACATTCCAGCCGACCGCATCTTTTCTGGGGATTGCTCTGTCGAAATCGCTGGATTAGAAATGATCGTTACAGAGGCACCTTCGGACGCTGATGACTCAGTGACCCTTTATTTCCCGGCGCTTCAGATAGCAGTCCAAAATCTCGTATGGCCAGCCCTATTCAATGTCTTTGCTATTCGGGGCGAAGAATACAGAGACCCCCGATCGCTTATAAGAGGTATTGACCATCTCCGTACCCTCAACCTAGAACATCTCATCGCAACGCATGGCCCACCACTGTCTGGGGCTGAGGAAATACAGCAAAGAGTGACCGCATACCGAGATTCAATACAGTTTCTCTGGGATCAAACAGTGCGTTGGACCAATAGAGGAGCTACCGGGCCCGAGTTAGCGCACAAGGTTCAACTCCCAGCCATATATGACGAGGATTGGTTGACGAAACAGCACTACGGCCTAGCCGAACACCATGTTCGACAGATCCGATCGGGACTGTTTGGGTTTTTTGATGGAGACCCGGTTGCATTACTGCCGTTAGACACTGCTGAAGAAGCGGAACGAATGATTTCTGCCATGGGAGGCCCGGAGCGGGTTCGAAATATGTGCATCGAGGCCTTAAAAGGATCTCAAAATGACCTTCGTTGGGCTATTTCGCTAGCAGGTCGTCTTGTTCGCTGCGAAGGGGCCACAGGAACTGATCGAGAATTGCTTGCCAGAGCTCTTCGTACTGCAGCCCAACACACAACATCATCCAATCTTCGCAACTGGTGCATAAGTCGGGCACTGGAACTAGAAGGCGAAGTTGACGGCGCCAGGCTCAACACCCATCGCTTTAGCCGACGACAAGTTGAGAGGTGGCCGACAGACACCGCAGTGTCCGTACTCAGAGTGCTAGTCGATCCCGACCGTTTAAACGGAATTGCTGTTCACCTCACAGTTGAACTCGATGATGAACGAACAGGTATTCATTTTCGAAACCACGTGGCGTGCCCGACCGATGGGCAAGATGGCGATGCGGTCCTATCAGGTAGCAGAGCAATCTGGAACCAGATTCTCACAGGATCAGCTGACTTGCAGTCAGCCATAAACTCTGGGGATCTGGTGCTGGAAGGTGACCTAGTCGCAGCAACCAGTGCCTTGCAGGCAATCGACCACCCAGGGTTCCAATGACAGACAATTTGCCGAAAGCGACACCTCCCTTTAGTGGACGGATTGATCGACTCCTTGAAGGCTCAGAAGCTAGACGTCTTGAAGCACCCTCAGTGCCAGAAAAGGCACCCAACATTTTGCTGGTCATGTTGGACGATGTCGGGTTCGGTTCATTTTCATCATTCGGTGGACCAGTCGAATCACCGGGATTTCAAAGCGTCGCTAATAACGGTCTTCTGTATAACCAATTTCACACAACAGCTCTTTGTTCACCCACTCGAGCAGCTTTGCTGACAGGGAGACAACACCACAGTGTTCATATGGGAGGGATTACTGAAATCGCTAACTCCTTTCCTGGATATGACTCCCAGATACCTGCTGAAGCTGCGACTGTGGCCCAAATACTTCAAATGTCAGGCTATGGAACTTCATGCTTTGGCAAATGGCACTTAACTCCATCATGGGAACAGGGACCAGCAGGACCATACGACCGTTGGCCAACCGGCATGGGATTTGATCGTTTCTACGGGATCATTGGAGCCGAGGCATCGCATTGGGAACCAGCTGCCTATGACCAGACCACCCCAATCTCGCCCCACATCAACCGACCCGACTACCACCTCACTGAAGATCTAGCTGATCAAGCGATCAATTGGATGGAACGCCATCGGGTCTCAGCGCCTGATCGACCCTGGTTCTGTTACTTCTCTACCCCAGCAGTCCATGCTCCCCACCACGCGCCGCCCGATTGGATCGAAAAGTACCGTGGCAAATTTGATGCTGGATGGGACGACTTAAGAGAGGAAATCTTCGCTCGACAACTTCAGCTCGGCGTCGTCCCGGAAAATACGAACCTCACAGCACGTCCGGACGAAATCCCCGCATGGGATGAATACCCAGAACGCTATCGACCTGTCGCTACCCGGCTGATGGAGTGCTTTGCCGGTTTTCTCGCCCACACCGACCACCACATTGGACGCGTCATCGACGCGGCCAGAGCCCAAGAGAGAGACACTCTTGTTATATATCTCTCCGGCGACAATGGAGCTTCTGCTGAAGGCACTATCCACGGAGCGTGGAGCGCCCCATCGTTTCAAAATGGTGTGCACGAAGACCCCGAATGGCTTCTTGAACATATTGATGACTTCGGAACTGCAAAATGTGAGAACCATTTCAACGTTGGCTGGGCCTGGGCGCTTGATTCTCCATTTCAATGGATGAAACAAGTTGCCTCGCATTTTGGGGGCACACGAAACGGCCTTGCCGTTGAATGGCCAGGCCACATAGACGATAAGGGCGGGCTGCGATCACAGTTTCATCACGTAGTTGATATCGCCCCAACAATTCTTGAAGCGGCAGGCATCACCACCCCAGACACCGTGAACGGAATAGCTCAAATGCCTTTGGACGGCGTTCCCATGGGGTATTCATATGCCAACGATGGACCCAGTAACCGAAATGCTCAATATTTTGAAATCCTGGGTAACCGGGCCATGTACAACGATGGTTGGATCGCGTCCTGCTTCCACGGTCGAGTCCCATGGATACGCATGCAAGGGTTTGAATTCGATGGCCCACAAGAACAGTGGGAGCTCTATGACATTAAGAATGACTTCTCACAATCAATTGATTTAGCTGACGAACATCCCGACCTCCTCCAACAGCTCGTAGACATGTTCGATTCCGAAGCGAAGCGATTTGGTGTCTACCCACTGCGAGACGCGGGGTCTACAAGAGGCGGTGAACTCGGAGTACCCCACGCTCTCGGTGGCTCGCGAAGCATGACGTACACCACTGCTCACGTGAGAATGCCAGAAAGTGTTGTCGTTCGTCTCAAAAATTGCTCCTGGCGCATCACCGGAGAGATAGAAACCAGAGATAAAGACAAGGGAGTGATTGCATGCCAGGGTGGCAACATGTCGGGCTGGTCAATGTGGCTTGACAATGGAACCCCCAACTTCACCTACAACTGCTTCGGACACGAGATCACTACCTTGACCGGAGTCGCGCTTAGTTCAGGCGTGCACCGCATTGAAGCAATCTTCGATTATGACGGCGGATTTGGCAAAGGAGGGGAATTAGTTCTCACGGTCGACGGCAGGGCTATAGCTCACGAACGCCTTGACCGCACCGTCCCCATAGGGTTTTCGATGAGTGGAGAAACCTTTGACGTTGGAACTGACGCCGGATCACCAGTAGGTCCCTACCCACATGATTATGAGTGCACAGCAACTATTAACGGGGTCACCCTCACCCGCCTCAGTGAACCCGGTGATGCAGTCCGAGCAGCTGAACGAGAAGGACTTCTTCGAGCTGGGCTCAGCACCCAATAGCAAGCAGCGTTAATCGTTGGATGCGACAACAGCGGACTCGATCAGTGGATATAACTGTTCGGCGAGTTGATTCCCTATATCCGACGTACTTTCCACAATTAGATAGACGCCAAATCCATCGTCCGGTTGGATCCATGCAGTCGAGCCGTAAAGACCAGGATCTCTCAAACGCCTGGGACCTGGATCGTGAGAAGCTTTCGGTGCTGCCCCACCATAATTAACAATTTCTTTTGTCCACCATCCCAACCCGTAACCGATAAACGAGTCATACATTTCACCGGACCGGTTTTGTTGCATTACCGCGACACCCTCTTCCGATAAAACTTGTTGACTGTTGCACTTTCCGTCATTGAGATGCATAGAGAGAAGTTTCCCGTAGTCACCCGTTGTTGCATAAGCACCGCCGCCAATGTGTGGATTGTCGGTTGGTGGCAACAACGACAGATCACCATCCCAATCGGGGTAATCCCCACTGATCGCGCGAAGCGGAATCCATGGGCTGGTATAACCAAAAGATTTGAGACCACATGGCTCAACGTATATTTCGTGGATTAATTCAGACCAACTCTTACCTGATGCCACCTCAGCCACAGCGCCAGCAATCTGCCATGAGATCCCCCCGTACCGGAATTGAGAGTCTGGGGAAACGGTTCTTGGATCGGACCCTGCAATTGAAAGTCCGTCGCTCGCGCACTTCTGTAGCGAAGTAGTAGGGAGAAACATACAAATATATAGAGCATCGTCAGCTCGAAGCCCGGGAATCCCTGAGCTTCCGGAGAGTAATTGCGCTGATGTGATGTTGCCTAGGCGGCCCGCATAATTGACCACATCGCTGATCGGTGCCTCAAGGTCCAGTAGTCCTCGGTCGTGCAGGTGCACCAGAACCCCTGCACTGACCACTTTGCTTGTAGAAGCGATTAGAGAGATTCGGTCACTGGAGAATTCGCCCCAGTGGTTGTGGTATCGAACGCCGTGATCACGATCAACGACAATCAGCCCGGCGCCGTTCAAGTTTTTGTTGGAAATGAAATTTTCTACCGTTGCCGTGACTTCTGCAAAACTTTCGGAAATTTTTGCCGTTTCATATTCGAGTAGCTGTGGCTCAGAAACTGAGGTGGTAGTCATCGCTGCGCTTTTAACTGATGATGAAGGAGCAGATATTTCGATCCTCGGTGCCTTGTCATTCGGAGATGTAGTCGGCGTCTCTTCTATGACTTGATCTGTCGCATCTGGTGCAATCGGGTTATTTCCGTCGCATGCCGTGAGGGGTAAGAAAGCAAACAGACAAACAAGTGGCCGAATAGAAGTCATAAGTCCAAGATCAGATTTTCGACTGCTTGTTCTGCGGCCTTGATCACAGTGGGGAAGTACTCGTACGCGGGTAGTTCTGGTCGAGCGTCTAACCATCCAACGATCATCAAGCTTCGCACGACCAGGAAAGTATCAATCGAATCTATTTCCTCATTATCCATTTCATAGATTGAGCAATATCCCTCAAGAAAAGCTTCTCGTGCGCGAGAAAACCATGGTTCACCAATGCCGGGGTGGAGGGCAACTGCGGCCTCATGCGCGAACCAGCCATGCCCAGCGTCATCGAAGTCGATGATTGTTAAATCGTGGTTGTCGCGCATGATATTTCCGAGATGTAGATCCGCATGAATCAGACCGAACCGATCGCTATCGGTTGAAAGAATGCTTAACCGATCCCGCAATGCTTCTCGAGCGTCACCAAAAAGCATCTTTTGTTTGTGTGTCAATGGTTTGGCTTCCCAAAAACGCCCCCATAAAGGGGCATCGCCGAGCAGTCCGTCAATATCCCATCTGCGTCTTTTAAACCCCTCAGGATGGTCCCACTGGTTCGAATGACACCGGATGCGGGCAGCGAGTGCCCCGATTGTTTTGAAATGAGGGACTACATCCTGTGATGTGTTTGCCAGCGGTGTACCCAATGGCACACCGTCAAGCCATTCGATTACACCGACAAAACGTTCTTCGTTCTTGGCCGCATCACCAATGTTGACGGAGCAGTAATAATCGCCAGTCTCTGTTGGGAGTGCTGTCGGCACCGGCAACCCAGCATTAGCTAGCGACTCAACCCACTGAACCTCAGAGTTCAATTCTGCTAGGTCGTTATACCCAGGCCGATGTAGACGCATGACCACTTGTTCGGTTGGGCTCAACTTGATTCGACACACCACATTCTCGGTGTGGGACAGAACCTCTATCTCTGCTGGGATGAGGTTCCAAGAAACGCAAGCGACTCTTGCAGCTTGTAAGAATTCGTCCTCTTTAGGAATCAATGAGACAGTCCTTAAAGGCTTCAAGGAAAAGTTCTGCATGTTTGTCTTCGAACACCAACGGAGGACGAATTTTGAGGACGTTGCCGTGTTGTCCGGCTTTACCTAGAAGAACGAATCGTGACTTCAAAGATTCGACCATTGTTTGAGCACCAACAACATCAGGGTTAGTGGTGTCGGGGGTGACCCAGTCAATTCCGATAAATAATCCGCGACCTCGAACGTCGCCCATTTGCGGGTGCTCTCTTTGAAGTTCAGTGAGAGCGGTCATTAAACGGGAACCAACATCTGATACCTGGTGCACTAAATCCCTATCAATAATTTCGTCGAGCACTGCTGAACCCGCCGCTGCTTGAAGAGGTGAAGAAGCAAAAGTGTTGAAGTAGCGGTGTGTCTCCCTGAATTTAGTGACCATCTCATGACTAGCAGCCATCGCCGAAACAGGGAAACCGTTACCCATGGGTTTCCCCATACAGACAACATCAGGAGTGAAGTCGCTTACTTCGTAACCCCACCATGAACCGCTGCGAGCGAAACCTGCCTGAACTTCATCAGCGATTATCAAACCTCCGGCGTCTTTCACCATTGCTGTGGCCTCAGCAAACCATCTCGCCGGAGGAGTTGGCAGCCCTTCGTTCGCGAGTATTGAACACAACATCATTCCTGCGAAACCGCCTTGGTCGGCGAATGAACCAATTGTGGCCTCTAACTGGTCTAGATGTTTTTGTAGAAGTTCAGCTTCGGACAATCCGTCAGCAATCGGTCGAAACAATTGTGGTGTTGAAATAGATTTCACCCCGCTTCGCTCCACTCCCACAGGTAAACCGGATAGTCGGCTAACAAGGGAAGAATTTCCGTGATAGGTGGCGTCAGTACAAATGATTCCCCGTCTGCCCGTTACGGTGCGAGCGAGCGTGATCGCCATTTCGGTCGATTCAGTACCGCTGCACCCCAAAATTGCTGACTCGATCCCATCGTGATGTAGCCCGACCAAACGCTCAACGTAAGTGACGACACCTTCGTGTAAATAGCGGCTGTGGATATTGAGCGTTGCGGCTTGTTCTGCCAAGTTCTGGACAACCCTGGGATTTGCATGGCCGACGCAGGGAACGTTGTTGTAGAGATCTAGATAACGATCGCCGTTTAAGTTTGTTAACCACACCCCGTCGCCGCTGCACAAAGTCAGCGGCTCCTCATAAAAAAGAGGTGCGTGGTCGCCCATGACACGATGATGGCGGTCAAGCAGTTCACTCATATCTTTAGTCTGTCATCCCATGGCCCGCCCGAGTTATCTGTTCATCGCGTGGTCCGCGCAAAATCGCCATAAACCTCAGACATAACTGGCTTAGATGTAGCTAACGTCACAAGACAAGCTAAATAGCTAATTTAGAGCTCATGAGGAGCTACGTGTTCCAGAACCAGCACTCGCATGTTTTTTGACAGAAGACTTTGGGCCTTTACTAAGGGAACACGTGTCGCCATCGCCCAAGCTGTGGTTATTGGTGTCTTAGCTTCAATAAGTGGCATCGCACGCCTGGGCTTGTTGGGCTGGCTCTTAGCTAAAGTCTTTCGAGGGGAACTGCTGGGTGAACTGGTAGTCCCGGTCGTGTTAGTCGCGATAGTCATGGTTGTCCGCGGCTTTTTAGAACACTGGCGCAAAATGCTTGCTCACCACACAGCGGCAAAGGTGCAGCTAAAACTTCGCGCTCAACTCCATGAGCACGTTCTCCAATTGGGGCCGGCCCATTTTGGAGATGTGCGAACTGGAGAAATCTTGCTGTCCCTAGTTGAAGGAGTCGAGCAACTAGAAGTGTGGTTTGGCGAATACTTGCCGCAACTTATTGTCGCAGCTGTTACGCCCCTGGTGATTTTTGGAATATTGGCGCCTCTCGACCTTCCGGTTGCTGGGGTACTCACTGGATTTGCGCTCATTACTTTGATGGCCCCAGCGGTTTTTCATCGATGGGACGCAGCCCGGAGTCTGGAACGGCAAGAGGCCTACAGTCGCTTCGCAGCAGATTTCTTAGATTCACTGCAAGGTCTCGGAACACTGAAAGCGTTTGGTCAAAGCGAAGCCCGAGGACAGACACTTGCACGACGCGCACATCAAGTGTTTAAGAGCACAATGTGGGTGCTGGCGACTAATTCTCTGACACGTGGGATCACCGATACCGGTCTGGCCCTTGGTGCGGCAGTGGCACTGACACTGGGCGCCTACCGGGTTCAGGCCGGCGACATGGAAATGACGACGCTCCTGATCATCTTGATGGCGGGAATCGAAGTGTTCCGTCCACAGCGTGATCTTCGAGCGTTACTTCACAACGGCATGATGGGACTATCCGCCGCACAGGGCATATTCAAAGTTTTTGACACCGAACCACGTGTTAAGGAACCAGTTGAACCTGTGGTTCTGGAACAACAACTAGAACCGCGGATCTCGTTTCAAAACGTAACGTTCCATTACCCATCTGCACGAGAAGCGACTCTTAACGGACTCAACATCACGGTTGAGCCGGGTGAAAGAGTTGGGGTGGTTGGATCGAGTGGTGCTGGGAAAAGTACCGTTGCCAAACTCCTGTTGCGTTTTTATGACCCAAGCAACGGTTGTGTAGCGCTGGGCGGGCATGACCTGCAAGATCTTTCAGCGGAAGACCGCTATGGAGCTATTGCTGTTGTCTCTCAAGACACCTTTCTCTTCCATGGCACAGTTCTCGAAAATATCCGTTTCGGTAACGCTGAAGCGGACATGGAAGCCGTCCAACAAGCTGCAGTAGATGCCAATGCGCATTCGTTCATCATGAATTTGCCCAATGGCTATGACACTGTCATTGGGGAACGTGGCATTCGTTTATCGGGAGGTCAACGCCAACGCATAGCCATAGCACGAGCCCTTTTGAAAGACGCGCCGATTCTGGTGCTCGATGAAGCTCTGTCTTCGGTTGATGCCGAAAACGAAGCCCTGATCCAAGAAGCGTTAGACAGGCTTATGGTTGGCCGCACAACGCTGATCTTCGCGCACCGGCTTTCAAGCGTTATCGGGGCTGACCGCATCCTGGTTCTTGAGACAGGCGATGTCGTGGAATCAGGAACTCATTCTGAACTGATGGAGCGCGGTGAGCGCTACTACGACCTAATGGCTGGACAGCTATCTGACGAACGTGCCGCTGGGCCTGCACCGAAGAACTCACAAGTTAATGACGACCATTACAGCTTCAATCGAGAAATCATGGAACCTGCCGATAACGAGATTGTTGCCGCCAGCGGTCTTGGCTGGGCTGGTGCCGTGAAATGGCTTTTCTCCGAAGTCCGCCCATGGCGCGCGAAGTTGATAGCGACGTTCGTATTTGGAGTAACACGAGTAACCGCGCTCATAGGAGTAGGAGTGCTTAGCGCTCTAATAGTGGCCGCAGTAAAACGCGGAGAATCATTCGGCGGCCTCGTTACTGCTTTAGTAATTATTGCTCCACTCGCGGGCATTCTGCACTGGTTGGAATCGTGGATCGCTCATGACATGGCCTTTCGAATGCTCGCAGAAATGAGAGTTGGCCTCTATACAAAATTGGATCAACTCGCTCCCGCTTATCTAGTTCGCCGACGCACGGGAGACATGGTTGCGATGGCGACCCATGATGTTGAAATGGTTGAGTATTTCTTTGCCCACACGGTTGCACCGGCATTCGTGGCATTACTGGTTCCATCGACCGTACTCATCACCTTGATCGTGTTGGGATGGCAAATGGCCATAGCACTCATCCCATTTTTGGCGGTCGTTATCGTAAGTCCGTTCTTGTTGAGAAAACGTCTCGACATTCTTGGTTCAGAAGACAGAGAAGCTCTCGGTGACTTGAACGCATTTGTCGTCGACACAGTGCAAGGCCTCGGCGAAGTTCTGGCGTTCCAGCAGGCCGATAGAAGATCGGAATCTTTCCTGCAGCGAGTGCAACGACATATCGATGCACGTCTGCCCTTTTATAGTGATCTGTCTCGCCAGACAGCACTATTAGAAATAGCAACTGGTTTAGGAGGCCTAGCCGTAGTTATCACTGGAGCAGGTCTCGTATCTGGGGGCAACCTAACTCCCACCACACTTCCCCTTCTCACTCTTCTTGCACTCGCATGCTTCTTACCAGTCTCAGAAATTGCTCATGTAGGGCGGCAACTCGCGGACACGCTCGGTGCTTCACGTCGGTTGCATCAGGTTCATAACGAACCAGTAATGGTTCAATCACCGCCTTCCCCTGCTCGGATCGCATCGACTAACGCTGAGGACGCCGTCACGTTTAACAGTGTTGGGTTTAGTTATCCAGGCACGGATACGCAGGTTCTCCGTGGAGTGTCATTCAAAATAAAAACTGGAAGCACAGTCGCCATAGTTGGACCATCAGGAGCTGGCAAAACAACGGCGGCGCAACTGATCTTGCGCTTTTGGGACGTTGACGAAGGAAACATTTCGCTATCTGGAGAAAACCTTCGCAATCTTGATTTAGATGATCTTCGAGCCCACGTAGCCATGGTGAGCCAGGAAACCTATCTCTTCAACGACACCTTGGCTCATAACATTCTCATGGCACGCCCTGACGCCACAGATGCCGAAGTCCGAACGGCCATAGATCAAGCGTCTCTGACTGAGTTTGTCGCAAACCTACCTGATGGTCTTCAAACGATGGTTGGCGAACGTGGCGTGCGCTTATCGGGCGGCCAGCGCCAGCGTGTTTCCATCGCTCGGGCATTTCTAAAAGACGCGCCAGTTCTGGTTCTGGACGAGGCCACCTCACATCTGGACGCAGTCAACGAAGCATCTGTTCACAACGCGTTGCAACAACTAATGCACGGCCGCACCACGCTCATTATTGCCCACCGACTCTCAACAGTTCGCAACGCTTCACAGATTGTCGTGATGGACGCTGGTGAAGTGGTTCAAACAGGGGATCACGACAGCTTGATCAGGGAAGAAGGTCTCTATTCACGGTTAGTGACACACCAACTCTCGGCCACTTCGACAAAGTCGTAGTTCTCTAATAAAGGTTGCAAGTGCCTAGCCGCGTCGAGGTGAAACTTTCTCGCTGTCACGGGGAGAGCCTCAGTTAATCGCAGCAAGAAATTCAAGCAATGCGAGATTCCAAGCCTCGGGCTGCTCAAAATAAGGGCTGTGTCCAGCGTCAGGGATTTCGACGAACATAACTTCGCTAATGCGATCGGCGGAGTCACGCAGCATGGACGCAGGAAAGATTTGATCGTATTCCCCGGCAATAAAAAGAACTGGAATATTGAGGTCGTCGAGATCTGAGTGATCAATAGTGAATTCAAGAACTTCAGCAAGGCGATCAAGGGGTGGTGAATGAAATGAACCGAGAGCCTGGTAAAGAAAAGCGTGTGCGACGTCTCGACCAGTACCAGCAGTCCATAACGCAGAATGTCCACCTACTAGTGGTAGTTCGCGAGTTCCTTGCAGCCCGCCCGCTGCGCGAAATTCGTTATATGCCCCACGAAGTTCGTCGGTCCAAAGGCCTCCCACTGTGTCGGCATAGGTAACGGATAGGACCCGGTCGCTAAATAGCGTGATAAAAGCCGAAACGTGCCAGCCGCCCATGGATTGACCCACTAGGTGTGCTTCGGAAATTTCGAGTTCATCCAGTATTGCTGCCAGATCATTGGCAGCACGCTGGGGTGCTAGCTGGCCGGTGTTGTTGGTGGAGTTGCCGAAACCACGACTATCCCATGTCACCACCCGGTATCTCTCGCCGATCTGTGCGACCTGCTGATACCAGACTGCGTGCGAGCCGCCAGCTCCATGAGACAAAACGACCACTGGACGATTGTCGGACTTCCCTTCTTCGGCATCGCGAATCAGTTCCCAATAGATTTCTTCGCCTTCACGACTAACCCGTCCCGCTAGTAACTCAAGGTCTCTCACGTGCCAGTCATCTCCTAAACCAAATCAACATATGACCTACCGAGGGTGAACTGTTACCGCTCCCCGAAGGTGTCGAAACTTACAAGTTCTGCGGTGTCCAGACGTGGAGCTTTCTTAAAGTCAGTGCCGATTGTGTGAGCAACTGGGAATAAACCAACCTGTGTCCACTCGCCGTAGTCAACACCTAAAACCTGGGCTGCTTCTTTCTCAAAGGGAAGGTGGAGGGTAGTCCAAGCACTGCCAAGACCCCGCTCACGAGCGGCGAGCATGAAACTCCAAACGGCGGGAATTATGGAACCCCACATTGATGCTTGACCGAAAGCATCCTCCCCTTCGGGACGCCCCATCATTAATGGAATCAACAGCACGGGAACTTCGTGAAAGACTTCCCTCAGATGTTTGGCGGAGCCTCTTACGAACTCAGCGCGCTCTGCTCGGACGTCTCCGGGAGCGTATTCGCGAGGCGGACCATTTACGTAAGGATCAAACCCTTGACCATAAAGCTCGGCCAACTGCCGCTTCTTGTCGGCATCTTCAACGAATAGAAAATGCCAGCCTTGGGCATTGGATCCGGTTGGCGATTGAAAGGCAATGTCAGTGCATTCGATCAGCAATGACCGATCCACTGGACGGTTGAGATCTAACCGTTTTCGGACAGCACGGGTAGTTGTCAAAAGTTCGTCAGCCGAGAGTTCAAGATACATGCGATGTTCCTCAGTTCTATGAGGTTCGATCATATGTTCACAAATTGCTCTGGATCCAACCAAAGTCAGTAACGGAAGCCGGTTTCAGGAGGGCCACCCATTCCCAAAGGGGAATCAGGCACGTCATTATCAGGACGGGGCCAAGCCAAAGGGGTTACTGGGCCCTCAATCTGTTGTCCGTCCCCAACCCCTTGTCGGTCCAGGCTTTGATGCCAGTGAGATCGAGAACGTGTGCAGCCATCCTCGAAATAGATAATGCAATACACCCGACGGGTTGCCCCCGTCGTGTTGGCCTTTGCTTGATGAACGGTCAAAGAATGATGAAATACAACCGATCCACGCGGCGCCTCCACCCAAGCAAGATCATTCATTTCTGAATGATCGAAATATGGGTATGGCTCTTCGCGTAACTCTCGAGTTATGTCGGAAAACTTGGCTAAACCAAGGCGGTGCGAGCCCGGCGAGTAACCCATTGCCCCAGCTTCCAGTGTTGAACCATCGAAAGGAATCCACGCTGTTATTTGGCGAGCCGGGGCCATCGGCCAAAGCGGCCAATCTTGGTGAGGGTCAGTTTCACGCCCCCCGGGTTCTTTATAAAGCGCTTGGTCATGCCAAATACGTAATGCTTCGGCACCTAGTAACAAAGCCGCGGTCTCCCCGAGCTTCTGGCTAAAGGTCAGTTGTTTGAGATCGTCATGATCTTCCCAGAGATTCATGCATTGTTGAAAACTCTGTTCATACAAAGACTTTTCAGCGATTGGACGTTTGTCAGAACCAACTCGGTCTCTGACCGCACCATCGACAATCGAGCCGAAAAGATCGAGCTCGTTATCTTCGAAGAAGTCTTCAACAACAACAAACCCATTCTGATTAAACGTTTCAATTAAAGAAGCATCTAAGACGGCCACGCCATAACTCTAGAGCTCATGTAAGCACCCGTCGCCAAGAAGTTTTCGGCTGCATTCAATAGAATCCAGAATGAGTGAGAGGGGAACTCAATGCATGACATCGTAATCAGATCTGGCAAAGTCATAGATGGCACTGGAAACGAAGCTCAAGAAGTTGATATAGCTATCGATGACGGCCTTATTTCAGCCATAGGAACTGGTGTGGGCCAAGGTCAAACGGAAATTGATGCCAGCGATCATTTAGTGACGCCAGGATTTGTTGATGTGCACACCCACTATGACGGCCAAGCCACCTGGGATCCCGATATGAGTCCCTCGTCTTTCCACGGAGTTACTACGACCGTGTTTGGTAACTGTGGTGTTGGGTTTGCACCTGCTCGACCAGACAGCCATGACTGGCTCATCCAACTTATGGAAGGCGTCGAAGATATTCCAGGAGCTGCGCTGTCTGAAGGTATCGATTGGAGCTGGGAAACATTCCCGGAATATTTAGATGCCTTGGAGGAAATGCCAAGAGTCATGGATATCGCGACGCAAGTGCCTCACGGGTCGGTGCGGGCGTATGTCATGGGTGAAAGAGGCGCTCGAAATGAGGACCCAACGCCAGACGATTTAGTAGCTATGGCAAAGATTGTCCAAGAGGGAATTGAAGCTGGAGCGCTCGGATTCACCTCCTCTCGAACAATGCTGCATCGAGCCCTTGATGGTGAGCCTGTACCCGGGACCTTTGCTGGAGCTGATGAACTCATAGCAATGGGCCAAGCCGTAGCTGAAGCCGGTGGAGGAGTTGTAGAGGTCGCGTCAGATATCGGGCTCGGAGGTCTTGAAGGCAACTTCGGTTCCGATATCGACTGGATGCGTGAATTAGCTAGCGAATACGGGCTAACTGTCACTTATGCCCTCAATCAAGCAGACAACCACCCGCAACAATGGCGTGATCTTCTTGAACTCTCATCAGCCCCCATCGAAGGTAATGGCAAGGTAATAGCGCAAGTAGCTGGCCGTCCGGCGGGACTGCTGTTTGGACTTGAAACATCATTACACCCGTTCAAGATGCATCCCACGTATTTGGAATTAGCAGCGACGCATCAACATGCGCAACTCGTAAAGGAACTCTCCAAAGAAGCGGTGAAACAACAGATCTTGAGCGAGACGACTGGGTACACCGGGCGTTTCAACCACGATGTGGCCCACGGTTTTCACAAGATGTATCCGTTGTTGGGTAATCCCGATTATGAGCCTAAGCCCGAAGATTCGATCGGAGCCCGCGCCGAGAAAGAGAATAGGGACCCATATGAATACGCATACGACGTTCTCCTAGCTAATGATGGAAGAGGATTAATTTTCTTCCCTCTTGCAGACTTTGCTGAACACACTCTCGACCCAACCTATGAACGCCTGAACCATCATGGAGCTTTCTGGAGTCTCTCTGACGGCGGTGCACATTGCCGCCTCATCTGCGACGCATCCACATCTACCTTTATGTTGAGCCATTGGACTCGTGATCGAACCAATGGCCCCAAGATGAAAATTAAAGATGCGGTGAAGTTAATGACGCATGACACAGCGGAGATTTACGGCTTGTTGGGGGATCGCGGCACTCTTGAAGTCGGAAAACGGGCTGATATAAACGTTATCGACTATGACAATCTGGCACTGTTTGCTCCGGAAATGGCGTATGACCTTCCTACCGGTGCGCCGCGACTCTTACAGGAGTCAACTGGGTATAAAGCAACCATTGTTGCTGGTGAAATCGTTAGAAAAGACGACGAATTCACAGGAGCGCGTCCTGGTCGCCTAATTCGTGGACGCCGGTGAACTCAATTTGCAAATGGCCATTCACTAGACCCAATGTTGTTTCGTGATTAAAGAACCCAATTCATGTTGAATTGCTGGGCCCCAATCGGCCGAGGTGATGCCTCTACGATCGCTTCTCGAAGTAGAGACCTAGAACAACGCGGCTATACGGGGATTATTGGTAACCAGGTGTATGGACCTCCGTGGGCCAGTTTGGCGGTGGCGGCGGCCTCCACCACGTCGCTGGAATTAGAAACTGGCATAGCGATGGCATTTGTTCGTTCACCCTTCGAAACAGCTTGTGCCGCCCTGGAACTTGATCAAATTAGCAACGGAAGATTCACCCTCGGGTTAGGTACGGCACCGCAGACGTGGACCGAGGATTATTTTGGTCAAGATTTTGGTCCCCCGATTGGCCGAACCCGTGAGGTAATCGAAATTCTTCGGCTTGTTTTCGACGCAGCCGTAAACGAGGCTCCGTCAATTCCCGATTACGAAGGCGAGCACTACCAATTGTCGTTTGAGGGCTTGCATCCCAATTTTGGTTCCAACGTGCGACCAATACCTATATGGATTGCTTCGCTCCGTGAAAAATTGTGTGAACTAGCGGGCGAAACAGCAGATGGTTTCATAGGGCATTCAATATGGTCGCGATGGTGGTTAGAGGAACGAGCATTGCCTGCACTTCGACGCGGTGCAGCTAAATCTGGACGCGATCCAAACGAACTACAAATACAACTGTGGTTGACAGCTTCGATTGACTCAGATCCGCTAGTTGCAGCTCGACGAGCTCGAGGCAATGTCGCGTTCTATGCGTCAATCCCTAGCTATCGATCCTATTTTGAAGCTCACGGCTTCGGAGCGTTATTCGACACCTTGGTTGAAGCGCGTCGATCGCTGCCCTTAGAAAGCTGTCTTGACATGGTCCCTTTGGAGGCCGCAAAAACATTTGCAGTTTGCGGAACTCGAGATGAGGTCGGTGAAGAAATTGAGAACATTGCTCAACATGCAAGTTCAATGTGCGTGAAACCGCCTATGTGGGCAATCGACCCTCAAGAAGCAGAAGAACAAGGTGCGCAAATCGAAAAGTTGTTGCTCGGATAAACGACGAGCTATTTAGACAGTTGTTCTAATAAACCACCACTGTCACTCACTATGTGACCTTCGGTCACTTTCCCTTCAACGATGGTGAAGATTGCCACTGCGTGGCGCTCAACTTCATTGCCTGAGGCAGGTACCCCCATGAACGTTCCGGTGTGGGTACCCCTCAATATGTATCTCACCGCTACTGACGATCCATCACTAACCATTTGTTGAATTTCGAATCGGGCATCTGTTAACGACGAGTGGTATGCCTTAAGCGATTCGACGTGTTCGGCGAGAGAACCAGCCGATGGGCCGCCGTACCCGTGACGCACATAGTCATTTGTGAATGAGGCTTCGACGACTGACAAGTCCTGCTTGTTGAAGCCATCTTCCATGATGTGCCGAACTAACTCCTTCGCTTCTTCTCCGGACAAAGTCACCCCCTATTTCTGGTGGACTAACGATAGCTGTGCATGCTGACCCACCGTTTGACCTTCTTAGGTAAGAGATGTGCAACAACTTTTAGGCCCGTACGCCCTAGTTTTTGAAACCCCAAACGGCGAATAACGGATCCCCCGGGACAGAAGGCGAAGTTCGAAGCTCGGCGCGAACGTTGTTCCACGGGCCGGTCAGCCGGTAGTACTCCCCAATAATGGACACATGACCGCGATCGTCAGTCTGACCCCAGCCTCGTATTGCTTTGGTTGGGAAGCACCGATTAGAAAAAGTGTTTGCGAAAACTCCGCCGCTCTTCAAGCAACGATGGATTTCATCGAAGACTTCAAGGGGGCGAACCAAGTAATCAATGGATACACAACAGACAACACTGTCAAAACTTTCGTTTTCGAAAGGGAGCTTCGGATCGAGGTTTAAATCATGTTGGACCCAAGAAGTCGCTTGTTTATTCTCCGCTAGTTCAGTTGCGTTCATTCCGAGTGCGACCAAGTTGTTCGGAGCGTCGACGAAGTGACTTACCCAAGAACTCATGATGTCTAAAACACGCCCTTCTAGATTGAGTTCTTGGTAGAACGCACCGACGGCAGCGATTGCGCCGGGGTCAATATGAGTGACAATTCTCGGTTCTGAGTAAAAAGTTTGATCAGGTGATTGATCGACTCTGTCAAAGAAGCCAGACGGAAACCCTGCATAGCGTGGATCTTTGAAAGGATCGGAATCTGTTGATTCTTCGTTGACCACTTGCTTCCTCAATACTCTAATTTCTGAGTTTCTTAGCGAAACTTAGATCGTGACCTGATGGATCCTGAATCGCGAAGAACCGTTCCCCCCAAGGAGCATCTCTAGGTTCATCTTCGGGGGAAAGTCCAGCCGCTATTGCACGCTGATATACGAGGTCCACATTGTCGACATGAAAAATTGTGCGACCCCACCAACGCGTTGGCAGAGCGGAAACTTCTACCTCCCAAAGATTTACAAAACAGCTTCCTGACTCCAAAGTAATGAACGAAGAAGAACTATCTCCGAATGAGATGACAAAACCCAAGGCCTCATAAAATGTCAGTGAAGCTGGCATGTTGGCGGTCGCCAAAGTTATGGCGTCGATTCGTTCGACACGACCTGATTGTTCAGTCAAAGGGTACCCACTGGTCGAAGACCGGCCGAAGTTGTAGCAGCCCTCATTATTGGTCAAACTCTCCGTGACGTCCTTCACCTGATGAGAAACGGTTTGCGCCGGCAATACCTTCGGCTTCAAGCACTGAGCGACTGTTGTACCACTCTTGGGTCAGCGCATCTCTAACAGACAGCCCATGTTGCTTTCTAACTGATCTTCGATCAGCCTGAACACATAGTTGCGGGAATGCCGCAATTTGATGACCTAACTCCTCAGCTTTGTCTCGGCTTTGGCCGTCAGACACCACGTATTCACACAATCCGAGACGCTCGCACTCCTCAGCCATCACCTGCCGCCCCGTCAATATGAGTTCCAAAGCTCTTCCCTCACCAACTAGACGGGGTAGACGCACCGTCCCGCCATCGATGAGTGGAATTCCCCAACGACGGCAATACACACCGAGATAAGCAGATTCCTCCATAACCCGGAAATCACACCAAAGCGCTAATTCCATTCCGCCGGCCACCGCGGGACCAGCGACTGCAGCTATTACCGGCTTATTGAGTTCGAGACGACTTGGTCCCATGGCACCCATCGGAATGTCACTTCCATCACCGTTATCTCCTCCGTCTGCGGGAATTGCTAAATCAGACAAAGGGTTTGGTTCTTCTAACGAAGCCGCCTGCTTCAGGTCCCAACCCGCACAAAATGCGCCGCCTTCACCCCAAAAAACTGCGACGTTCGCATCCTCATCATTCTCGAATTCAAGGAATGCCTGGTAGAGCGCTTCTGCACTGTCGCTGTCCATAGCGTTGCGTGCTTCCGGACGCGAATGAATGACAGTCCAGACCGACCCCGACTTTTCGATACGAACTGTCATTTTGCACCTTCACTAATGTCAACCCAGCAAACAATGATTCGCCGGTGGGTAGGCAACGAGGAGTTCCTTGTGAAATTCAACTCCTAATTCCTTGGCGAGCCTAGATCAGGTGGGCAAAACAAAGCGGCGCCGAGTTGTTTCGGAACCGAACTTTCAAGGATGGTCGGATGGTAGGTAGCTGTCGTCTAGTTTTTCTACAACACATTCCTAAGGAGAACCGTGAATTTTTCTGACTTCAATGCAATGGTGGAAAGCAATGCAGCAAATCTGCGATCGAGCTGGCGAAACTATTCTCTAAGTTCAAGCGCGCTAGTGGCCACAATTGTTTTTGGCGCCGATCATCTTGATGGCAAGCGCCCGATGATGATTTTCGCCATTCTCGGTGTGAACCTTCTGCTACTTCTCAGCACGGATAGTCAAATGGCACAGTTCCAAGCACTACGGAAAGACATGCCATCCGAACTTGCAGACTCAGCAACAGGACAAGATTGGTCGAAAGCACCTCTTGGTGCGTTCCGTGTTATCGGCGCCGTTATGACTATCGCGATTACGGTCACAATGTTGATGGCGCTATAGCTCTGAAATTGGAGAGTAAAGATTTGGCCCCGAGTACCTGAGTTCAAAGTCATTCAGTGACACGGGGTCAAATTTTCTCTGACCTGTTGGCCTAAGGTCTGGTCAACTGATTCTTGAGGTTTGAAATGAAAGTTTTAAATTATTACGTCGAATCTTGGCGACGTTTCGGAGATTTTCGGGGTCGGTCGTCGCGACCCGCCTATTGGTGGCCATTTCTTCTCCATCCGCTGGTGTTCTTTGTTCTTGGGGGTATCTTTGCTGCCATTTTGGATCTTGATACCGATCAGATTGGACCGGAGATTGTTTATTTCATTGCCTACGTGTGGTTGTCGATCGCATTAGGAGTGCGTCGCCTGCATGACATGGGTCGAAAAGGAACATGGCTCCTACTTGGCCTTGTCCCCTTCGGTAATTTGGTTCTGCTGTATTGGCTTGTTCAGCCCAGTTCTGTAGAAACAAACGAATGGGGAGATCCAGGTACGCAAGGTGGAATCACGACAGCCAGCAGTGACACCGAACCAGAACCGCCGCAACAAACAAACGACATCATTCGGTAACTAGGGAATTAGCGACTGCCATCTAAAGCAGCTCGTAAGGCACCCGGACTGATCCCAAGTAAAGAAGCTGCAGCTTCGATATCTGGGGGAGGGGGACCCAACGCCACTCGAAGCTGCTCTTCGGTCACGCCGAGTTGCGTCGCAGCCAAAGCTAAATTCGGTTGACCTAACGCTAATTCTGAATTGGCTCTTGGCGGTCGCTGGGAATTGGGTCCTGAAGGCCGAGCCTCGCTGAATTCGCCGTTCAAGCAACGGCTGATGTAGGGGAACTCGTTGGTAATGACATAAATGTATTGATCTTCAATGAACGTTCCGTTGCATTCATCTAGCTCGCCATGCCCCGAGATGTATTCCCAATCAGACGTATAAGTACCATCGGGGGTTGTGCCTCCCACAACTACATTTGAGCCCTGTCGGCCGCCGAGGCTTACCCGACAATCGCTGCCCGTTCTTAAAGAGGCCGTAAGTCGGTAGCCCGGCTTATAAGTGTCAGTAGTTGATATGTAGATCAAGTAGCCGTCCGCCGCGAAGCCGACATGGACCAGTTCGCCTCCGGAGTGATCGTGTACCTCAGCGAGCAAGTCAGATAACCCGTGATAGTGGTACGCACCAGTTGGCTGCACGTGTGCGTTATTGAAGTCCATACCAAGATTGAAGGTGTCTTGTAGCCCTTCAACCCGGTATGTCTCACCGGTTACACAAGTCACGGTTTCTGCGGTTCCCGGCTCAAACTTGACGCCGTTTACTGCTACACCTGGCACATGCACCTCAGCCGCAGCACCCCTATAGGCGGGGTTCGTGGGGTACTCATACCTATTTGATTGAGCCGAGATGGTATTCGGGTTGCCTGAGTTTGGGAACAACCCAGTTTCATGATTTGGCAAAGCGTTCGTGACGATTGTTCGCGTGTTGCCCGACACCGTCACTGTTGTCTGAGTACCAAATACGACATCGGAAATTGAATAATTGCCTAAATAAGACCCTGCCTGAAGATCTGTTTGGGTGTGGGCGGATGTTGTTTGGGTGGTCGGTGGGGTGGTTGTGTCTTCTGTTTGGGTGTGGGCGGCTGTTGTTTGGGTGGTCGGTGGGGTGGTTGTGTCTTCTGTTTGGGTGTGGGCGGCTGTTGTTTGGGTGGTCGGCGGGCTAACTGTCTCTTGGCTGGAACATGCACTGGCGACAACACAAACTGTCAATAGAACAGCGATCGTCAGCTGTAATTCATTAATCCGAAAAGAAGCCATGCAGCACTATTTCCTGTTCGACACAAAAAGATGGCCAGTGGGAGCAATTCTTATAGAAAATTCAGGAAGCAATTTTGGCAGCTACTTTAAGACCAAACATATTTGTTCCTAAACAATGAACCCTGAACTGACCTAAAGAAAATGGGTCAAAAACGTCATGAAAGAAACCGAAGATGAACTACGTCGAATTAACAGACCAAGCTGTTGAATCAATGCGTGACCGGGATCCCGACGAGCCAGTCGCGATGATCAACTTGCTTAAGTTTCGTGACGTAGCCGACCCGAACCTTGGCTTAGAAACGATCAGCGGACGCGACTGTTACTTCGGCCACTACATCGCAGGAGTACCACCCATAGCGAACCGCCTCGAGACCGGACACTCTCCCCTCTATCTGAACGACGTCAACTCATGTTTCTTCGCCTCGACAGGCGAAGACTGGGACTACCTGTTGGTCCCTCAGTATCGATCACGACGGTCTTTTATCGAAATGATCACTGACTCCCACTATCAAGAACTTTTGAAATATCGGTCTGGAGCACTTGTCAATAGCCGATTAATTGAATGCGTCAACCAAAAACCAGAGGGATATCCGCTGCACCTCAACGCGTCCCTACCAGCGGACCCAATAATTGAACAACCCGGGTTGTTTAAAGACCCGCGAGTCAATGAAATTAACAACCGTGACGCAGAACAACCAACCGACATGTTGAATCTGGTTCGCCTAGCCGGCACCACAAAACCAAACGGCGGAGTTGACAACATGTCAGGAGCACAGGGTTACGAGGAATACAGAAAAGGAGTGACGGATCTATATGCCGAACGGGCCGGCGTTAAAATCACTTGGCGCGCTTTCCCCGTAGCTACTCTCATCGGGCCTTCTGACGAGCTATGGGATGAAGCGCTGATATATCACTACCTAAGTCGTTCAAGAATGCTCTCAATGTTCACTGACTACGAGGACTACCGCGTCAACCATCTCCCAAAACGGAACGCATCAATCGTGGATAGCCGATTAATCGAAACCACCGTTGGCGGGTAGAGCCCCCTATTAACGGACCAGGAACTTCGAGCAGACGTTGCGCACTGCCCATATTGGTGGGTCCGGAAAATCTTAAGAAATAAGCGGTTTTCCCTTTGCATGGTCGATGAAAACAAATTCTTCAACTGGCTTTCTCGAAAGCTTCGATAGCTGTTTAGGTGGACGACCAATCGTCAACATGGCCGAAACGGCTTCATGCGATTCAAGTCCCAATAATTTCTGCACCGCTGGTTCTTGAGCCGCAAGCAACGTAGTTAACGTCCCACCGAACCCTTCGTTTCGAGCTGCCATCAATGCACTCCAAGCCATCGGATAAATCGAAGCCCCACTAACCACTCCGACACGATCTAAGAATTGGTCCATCGAAGCAACAGCTTTCAAATCAACAGCAATAATGCAAACAACTGGGACATCCTCCAGATGCTCAAACATTGGTATAGCAATCGGCAGCGATTCATCTAGAGCAGCTTCAGCGATATTTATCGATGAAGGAGTTACTGATTGCCAGTAAACCTCTCCCGCACGAGTTTGGGCAGCCGCTACTCGCATCGGCCCCAAACACAACTCGCCGAGAGCCTTTTTGGTTTCACGATCACGAACAGCTACCACCTTCCAGCCCTGACGGTTTCCTCCGTTTGGAGCGAAGCGCGCCGTATCGAAAATCCGATACAAGACGTCGTCCGGTACTGGCTCATCAGTGAACTCACGAGCTGCAAATGTGGTCTTGGCTACATCAACGAAATCCATCTTCCAACCTCAAACAATCCGGTCTACGCGCAGTTCATCGATTTCTGCGGAACTAAGTCCTAACTCTGACAGAACTTCGTTTGTATGCTCACCCAGCTCCGGGGCCCTATGACGAATCTCACCAGGGGAAGCTGACATTGCAACTGGGAATTGGCTTATTGGCACGTCCTTCGAAGCTGATGGATATGCCCAACGCTCTAAAAAACCTAAAGCGTTAACGTGAGGGTGATCCAACGTTTGCTGAGGCTTAAGCACTGGAGCACCTGGAATTTTTAGGTCAGCCAAAGCCAAAAGAACCTGATCAGTCGTCTTGTTGGCACACCAATCCGACATGACGCCACAGATTTCGTTTCGATGGTTTCCGCGCCCTTCATCACTTTGGAATCTTGGATCGTCAGCCAACTCAGGTCGGCCTACGAGCTTGGCCCACCTAGCGAACTGGTAATTCCCGATGACTGACACAAGAACTAATCCATCACTAGTCACAAATGTGTCTGATGGGGAAGCTGTCTGACCCTGGTTATGTGAAGCTTCACGATTGATACCAAGTTGGTCCTGTTCTATAAGGGTTGCATTCGCAATCGTCATTGCCGTCTTCAACAAAGCCCCCTCAAGTTCTTGGCCTTCCCCTGTCAGATCGCGATGGCGTAACGCCGCCAGCGTCGCCATCGCCAGCAGTGACCCAGTACAAAAATCAACATAGGGAGTGGAATTGCGTGTGGGCTGTCCCTCCGGCCCCGTCATATGCATCGCACCAGACATAGCTTGAGCTAAGCCATCAAAGCCCACTCGGTCGCTGAAAGGACCGCCCGAACCAAAGCAGGTCACAGTCGAGACGATGATGTCTTCCTTCACTTTTTTTAGCGACTCATAGTCAAGGCCCATCTGCCGACGAGTATCTGGAGGCAGATTGGCAACCACTACATCGGCTGTGGCTATTAGGGCATTCATGATCTTTCGCCCGTCTTCTTTCATGGGATTTAGGGTCATGCTCTTTTTGTTGCGACCGACTTGTAAGAACAAAGCACCTTGTCCATCAGGGGTCACCGGTGTAGTCCAGCGATCTTCACCACCGTCAATTCGTTCGATCCGAATAACGTCAGCTCCGAGATCTCCCAAAATTGTCGCTGCGAACGGGCCAGCAATAAAGCGCCCAAAATCTAGAACCCGAATTCCATCTAAAACCCCAGACATCAAAACCCCCGAATCGTGCACAATGGCATTTTCATGTGCAATTAAAGAAGATAGTTAGCTTTTTGGTTCTATGACTTTGCCCCGAACAGATAAACAGCACTTCTGACGGCATTCGATTGCTGTCTTGTACAAAGTCAGGCCTAGGTTGGAGCCAGCAGATCAGTCCTAAAACGCAGCGATTGGGGAAAAAGTTGCTTAGCTCATTTGACGATTTCTATATTCACCAGACATCGCATCCCATAACTACCCCAGCGACAACTGATCGAAATGCCTATGACCGATCCTTCTTTAACGGATACACAGATGACGGCAGCTTGTACTTCGGAATCAGTTCCGCCCGGTATCCGAACTTACACATACAGGACTGTGCCTTAACGATTGTTAGAGGTGGGCAACAGCACTCTTTTCATGCATCGCGTCGCGCCCCGCAAGATCCGATTGACATGACAACTGGCCCGTTTCGGATTGAAATCGGTCAGCCGATGAAAAATATTCGCGTCGTTGTGGAAGACAACGAAACGGGAATTGGGGCAGACCTGGAATGGATCCCACGTTCCGCACATTTTGCTGAAGATCACCAAAGACTTACTCCAGAACAAATAGGCCGTTGGATGATCGCCACTCGTATGAACCAGTTTGGATTCTGGACAGGCGAACTTCGCCTTCCCGACGAAACCATTACCCTCGATGCTGCACACACCTACGGGACCAAAGACCGGTCTTGGGGTGTTCGCCCAGTAGGAGATTCAGTGGCTATGGGAGCGCCGCTCCCGCCCAAGGGATTGAAATTTTTTTGGGCGCCGCTTCACTGGTCAGACCATGTAACTCACGTCGGCCTTTTCGAAGGAGACAGAGGCGAAGTTTGGCATTGGGATGGGTTTCGATTACCGGCATATGCCGAAAGCGATCAAATACCAGGCATCGAAGACCCCCAAATTGAGCGTCTGGTTTCAGTCAGTCACAACTTCACTTGGCTTCCTGAAACACGTCGAGTCTCAGGGGGCCAAATCAGGGTTCAATTGCAAGACTCTGACCCAATTGAAATCGAAATAGAACCAATCGGATCAGTCCTTATGAAGGGGATGGGCTATGGACACCCTCAATGGGGACATGGGCAATGGAAAGGAGAACTCGCGGTATTTGGAGAATCTTGGGATCTGAATGAAATTGATCCGTTAGCGCCTGAAAACATTCATATTCAAGAAGTTGTGCGAGTGCATAATGGCGTTTCAGAAGGGGTAGGTGTTCTCGAACAATTAGTTGTCGGGCCATACCCGAAGTATGGGTTCACTAAGTTTTTTGACGGTGCTATTTGAACAAATAGAACGACATGCACCATGTCTGTCATGGAAGGATGAGCAAATGGAACTGTATGACGTTATGCGAACCACATTCGCCGCACGAGACTTCACCGACGACGAAATGCCTGACGAGACGCTTTACCGGGTTCTCGACAACGCGCGCTTCGCTCCCAGCGGGGGTAACCGACAAGGAGGACGGGTAATAGTTGTTAAGGACCCGGACATAAAGACCGCTCTTGGGCGTCTATGTCTTCCGCAACTGAGGGTGTATGGCGAGCAACGGCGAGGCGGAGAAAACCCTTGGCAAAGCGTTCAGCCAACCAGCGTTGATGTTGAAAAAGTTTGGAATGACGAGTCCATACCTGCAGTAATCCCGATGTTTGAAGATCTTTCTCATACACCTACGGTCCTTGTCGTTGCTGTTGATCTGAGTGTGGTCGCATCGATGGATAAGGATCTGGATCGGGTTGGCATTATTAGCGGAGGATCTATATACCCAATGGCATGGAATATTTTGCTCGGCGCGCGTAACGAAGGATTTGGCGGCACCCTCACCACGCTTCTCGCTGCTCAGGAATCAAAGGCGCAACAATTGCTGGGTCTTGAACCGAACGTGGCGGTGGCTGCTCTGCTCACCATCGGGAAGCCCAAAAAACAATTGACCAAGTTGTCTCGCAAGAAAGTCGAAGAATTTACGACGGTTGATCGTGCAGATGGCCCGGCATTCACAGGCTGACCTGCCAAGACTTTTAAGCGGGAACTGCCCGCCTCGCAATCTGATCCAAATCACAAGATGTTGGCAAAGTACCAAACAGCGATCCGTGATCACCGCCGATTCTTGACATCAGGTAAGCCTCACTCACTGAAGGTTGACCATGCTTGACCATAAGGGTCGCAGCCCATGCAATAGCAAGTCTCTCTACAAGTCGACGTGCTTCCGCCTCAGGTAGTGGGTTAGAAAGATCGGTTCGTAGAGAATCCAAAAGATTGTCGATACCTGAATCTTGGCCCCGGGATTGGTCTAGTTCATCTAGAAAAACTTCAACACTTTCAGGATTTCTAGTCGCCGCCCTACCAATATCAAGAGCAATAACGTTTCCGGCGCCTTCCCATATGGCATTCAACGGTGCCTCTCGATACAGGCGCGGCATTATTGAATCTTCTACGTATCCGTTGCCGCCAACGCATTCGAGCGCTTCCCTAACAACAGGAGTGGATTGCTTGGTCAGCCAATACTTAGCGATAGGAGTCGCCAGGCGGGCAAAAGCTTGTTCCCGCTCATCGATCTCCATTCGTTCGTGCGCCCCCGAAAGGCGAGTGATCATCAGGGTTGCCGCCTCAACCTCAATTTCTAAGTCGGCCAAGACATTTTGCATCAAGGGTTTATCGATCAAAGTCGCGCCGAAGGCTTCGCGGTTAGCGACGTGCCACGCTGCTTGGCTAACCGCTTGGCGCATGAGAGAAACGCCCCAATTTGCTACGTCAAGTCGGGTGGCATGAACCATTTCGATAATTGTTGGAATCCCTCGTCCTTCTTCCCCAACCATCCAGGCTGCTGTGTCGTCGAATTCCAACTCCGCAGAAGCATTAGAACGATTGCCGAGCTTGTCTTTGAGCCGCATCAGACGCAATGAATTTCGTGTTTCATCCGGTAGCACCCGAGGAACGATGAAACAGGACATGCCTTTCGGTGCATAAGCCAATATTAGGAATGCATCGCACATAGGGGCTGAGGTGAACCATTTATGGCCTTCAATCCGGTACTCGCCTCCAGGGCCTCCCGCCGATACGGGGCTAGCGGTACTTGTGTTTGCTCTAACGTCAGATCCACCCTGTTTTTCTGTCATACCCATGCCCAAAAGAACACCCGACTTTGCGCCCGGAGCCTTGAGTTGTCGGTCGTAACTTCTGCTGATTGTTAATGGTTCCCAAATTTCTGCTAACTCAGGTTGGTGCCGTAACGCCATTAATGAGCCAGAGGTCATTGAGGTTGGGCAACCATGACCCATTTCGATCTGCGTGATCAAACCCATCAAGGCATTACGTGTTACATAAGCCCCGTCACCCGGAGGTTTTTCATAACGCATGCAATGAACCCCACTTTCGACAGCAAGATTCAGAAGTGAGTGATAGGCGGGGTGGTATTCGATCTCATCGATTCTGTTGCCTGAAGCATCATGGGTATGAAGAATCGGAACGTTTTTGTTTGCTAAACGTCCCCACTCTCGCGTTTCCAAGCTGCCGACTTGCTCACCAAAACTTTCTAAAAGCTTCAGATTTCCGCCCTCGCGGCGCACTGCTTCAGGAAGAACTGGATCAGAAGTAAACAAGTTGTAAGAAGGGAGTGGCCCTGGTTGGTTATCCGGTGAGATCATGGCCCTAAACTATCTCGAAGGTTGTTGAAGAAGACAATGAAGCAATCAGCGACTACTTTTCGATGCACGCACGACGTCGGATAATTGTTAACCGTCTAATTAGGGGGAATGAGTGAAATACATAGCACCATCTTCGGTCGAGGAAGCGACATCATTGTTGTCAACCTCACCGTCAGCGCAGGTGTTTGCGGGCGCAACAGACGTTGTTCCTCAACTCCGAGCGGGTCGCTCGGCGCCAGAAGTACTGGTTGACCTAAAGAAGATAGAAGAACTTGTCGCAATAGCTAAGGATGACGACAAATGGACAGTAGGGGCTGCGACTCCCACGGCCAACCTCACTGAAGACGAAGCATTTAGCGGAGAGTTTCCAGGTCTATCCGAGGCCGCCGGTCTTATCGGCTCCGACCAGATTCAGAATAGGTCCAGCCTTGGAGGGAATCTATGCAACGGTTCGCCCGCAGCTGACTCAGTTCCAGCGATGGTCGTAAACGGGGCCCGTGCTGTGATCGCCGGTCCGAATGGAACCCGTGTGCTTGATGTAGCTGAAGTAGTTACTGGTCCTGGACAAACGTCACTTGAGGCCGACGAATTTATCGTCGAATTTGAAATCGACAGGATGCCAGCACGATCTGGAGATGCCTATCTAAGGATGATCCCCAGAACTGAAATGGATATAGCTGTAGTAGGAGCTGGGGCTCGGGTCACACTCGCAGAAGATGGAAGTATCGAAGAGGCAGTGGTGGCCCTGGGAGCTGTTGCCCCGACAGTCGTCAGAGTTCCAGATGCTGAAGCTGTTTTAGTTGGCGGCACCGCTGACGACGAAACGCTCTCCGCTGTAGCGGAAGCAGCGAGTGGAGTATGCAATCCGATCGACGACAAGCGGGGAACGGTCGCATATCGGAAACAAGTAGCGGGAGTATTGGCGAAACGGGCGGTACTCATAGCAATTGAACGAGCTGAGCAGAGAAACGGAAGCAAGTAATGGCACGAACTCATATCACAGCGGTTGTTAACGGAGACGAAACCGAATTCTTGGCAGAAGATGGGACGTCTCTGCTAAATGCCCTTAGGGATGAAGTTGGTTTGACTGGCGCGAAAGAAGGTTGCGGTACGGGAGACTGCGGCTCCTGTTCAGTCATGATCGATGAGAAAGTCACGACTTCTTGTCTTGTGTTTGCTCCCGAGGTTCAGGGGGCAACAATCCTAACTGTGGAAGGACTCGCTGATTCGGGAGAGCTGCATCCTTTGCAACAGTGCTTCTTAGAAGGAGCGGCCTTGCAGTGTGGAATTTGCACACCAGGTTTCCTGATAGCCGCCAAAGCTTTATTAGATAAAAATCCGGATCCGACAGAAACAGAAATTCGATATGCGTTAGCCGGCAACCTTTGTCGGTGTACTGGGTATGACAAAATTGTGCGTGCTGTGCAAGAAGCAGCTCGAGAGATGAGGGGTCAGTAATGGCGATAACCGAAGAGAACCCTGGATACAAGTGGGTTGGCACCCGTCCCATCCGGCCTGATGGACTGGAAAAAGTCACAGGGAAAGCACAATTTGGTGCCGATTTAATGTTGCCGGGCATGTTGTTCGGCAAGGTTGTTCGCTCACCTCACGCTCATGCTCGAATACTGTCGATCGATACCACCGCTGCGGAAGCAATGGTTGGGGTAAAGGCAGTGATCACAGGTAGCGATTTTCCTGATCTAGCGGCTAACGGAGCTCACGCCAGTGACATTGATGTAGCCAATAATGCGATCGCTCGAGAGAAAGTCCTATACGAAGGACACGTAGTTGCAGCCGTAGCAGCTACCACTCGAGACCAAGCCGAAGCTGCTGCCAAAGCAGTCGAAGTGACTTACGAAATCTTGCCCCACGTACTCACGGTGGATGAAGCGATGGCAGAGGGCGCTCCGTTGCTGCATGAAGGGATGATTACCAAAGGAGTTGATCCCGCGCCGGAAGAACCATCGAATGTTGCTAGCAAGATTCTCCACGAACGCGGTGATCTTGACCAAGGTTTCGGTGAGGCAGATGTTGTTGTCGAACGGGAGTTCACGACCAAACCAGTTCACCAAGGTTATATAGAGCCCCACGCTGCTGTAGCTGATGCCAATACTGACGGAAGAGCTCATATATGGTGCTCATCCCAAGGTCACTTCCAAATGAGGGCGTATTCGGCGACTGTGCTTGGTGTATCCCCCGGAACTTTGAAAGTAACGGCCGCCGAAATCGGCGGTGGCTTTGGGGGTAAGACAGTGATCTACCTCGAGCCACTTGCAGTCAGGCTTTCTCAAAGAGCTGGTCGGCCCGTCAAGTTAGTAATGGACCGTGACGAAGTTTTCCGCGCGACTGGACCAACGTCCGGTACTCGCATACGAGTGAAAATGGGAGTGTCCAAGGATGGGAAGATAACTGCTGCCGAAGTATGGATGGCATACGAAGCCGGTGCCTATTCAGGGTCGCCAGTGGGCGCCGCAGGTATGACGGCTATCGCCTGCTACGACATTCCAAACTTCGTTGTCGAGGGTTACGACGTTGTTTGCAACAAACCAAGAGTTGCTGCATATAGAGCTCCCGGTGCACCCATGGCAGCGTTTGCCGTGGAATCGGTTCTTGATGACCTAGCGAGAGACATAGGGATGGACCCGATTGATATTCGGTTAGCTAACGCTGCCGTTGAAGGAACCCAGGCTTCTTATGGGCCGAAGTTTCCTCGGATCGGCTTTGTTGAAACCTTGGAAGCAATTAAAGATCACCCGAATTACACAGCAGACCTCGGACCTAACCAAGGCAGAGGTGTTGCTGCTGGTTTTTGGTTTAACGCAGGCATGATGTCCAGTGCGACTGTCCACATCAATGAGAATGGAACAGCGACTGTAGTAACAGGTTCGCCTGATATCGGCGGAAGCCGTCAATCAATGGCACTAATGGCTGCCGAAGAGCTAGGTATTCCGTATGAATCAATCAAGGCTGTAGTTGCTGACACTGAAACAGTCGGTTTCAACGACGTGACTGGCGGTAGCCGGGTTACCTTGGCTACTGGTGCAGCGGTGGTAGATGCCTGTCGGCTGATTGTGGAAGATCTTCGGGCCCGAGCAGCAAAAACATGGGATGTAGAAGTTGATCAAGTTGAGTGGGTCGATGGCCAAGCTCAACATGTTGACGGAAGCCAACCTCCACTATCTCTTAGTGACCTAGCAGCGAAGTCTGGTCGCACAGGAGGCCCGATATCAGCTAACGCATCGCTTAACTCACGTGGAGTTGGAGCCGGCTTCTCTACTCAACTCTGCGATGTAGAGGTTGATCCAGAAACTGGGGTGACCAGAGTTGTTCGTTACTTAACAGCACAAGACGCTGGTCGAGCGATTAGCCCTGACTACGTGGAAGGGCAAATGCAAGGTGGAGTTGTTCAAGGAATCGGCTGGGCTTTGAACGAGGAATACATTCATGACCGAGACGGTGTGATGGAAAACCCAAGCTTCCTTGATTATCGGATACCTGTAGCTTCCGATCTTCCAATGATTGATTGCGCCATTGTCGAAGTTCCAAACCCCGCGCACCCATACGGAGTGAGGGGTGTCGGAGAGGTGGGTATCGTCCCCCCTATGGCGGCAGTAGGTAATGCGATAAATGACGCTATTGATGTGCGGATGACAGATCTGCCAATGTCACCGGTCAAAATTCTTGAAGCGCTCACCGAGCAGAGCGACTAAATAAATCGAATGGCGCAAGTTCATTTTTCGGCGGGTCTTCGTGACCTAACCGGAGGGTTAGCTCAAGTCGAGGTCGAAGCTACGACTGTTCGACGCTTGGTGGCCGCGCTTGAGGAGAAGTTCCCTGGCCTAGGAGAACGCCTATCCGACGCATCCTCAGTGGCGATTAACGGTGAGATTTTTACTGATGCTGAATATGAACCCGTAGATAGTGATTCAGAAGTTCACTTCCTAGATATTTTCCAAGGTGGCTAATAAGAATTTACTTGCGAAAGAAAACAGATAGGTTTCTTCGATTAGCTCGTTTGTGGTTCCTCGAGTCGATCGGGAATAAAGCAGAGTAGCCATGCAACTACTGAAGTGAAGATGACCATCCCTATAGCGAGTTCGTAACCAAAACTGTCTATGACGAAGCCGAGAACGGCTGGCCCGGCTAGCGCGCCGAATCCTAGGGCCGTGTACAAAATCCCGATTGTCCCTCCGAGGTCAGCGACTCCGAACCATGTCGCGAGAACGTTTGGAGCGGCCGTGAACCAGACTGCCCAACTGACGCCGTGCAGTACTGCGCTAAATAGGAACAGGACGTATGAGTCGCCCGACAGTAGCCACACCATCAGACAGCAGATAAGGAGAACCTGACCAAATCGATATTGGTGCATGGGAACGAAACGGTCGTTCAAGGCGCTGATTACTAGTCGAGCGATAACTGAAGACGCTCCGATTACTCCCACAAGGCTGGCTGCAGCTGTTCCGCGAATCCCTTCAGATATCGCATGGTCGTTGTAGAAGGCTAAGGGTGCGTAGAACCCGGGCCCGCCCACCGTGAGTGCCCCATATAGGACTACGAATTTTTTCGACCTGAGAATTGTCCGCAAACCGAGACTGCTTGTGCGCCGAGCCTCAGGCGAATCAACAGCGGCGAAGGTGCAACTAGTTAGTAGAACTCCACTAACGATGGCGTAAACACCCAAAGTCGAACGCCACCCGAGCACGTCTATCAGGACCCGGGAAACAATTGGGCCGATAAAGGTGCCCATGCCGACGCCTGCTAAGACGAGACTTATAGCTGAAGCTTGCCGATGTTTAAACCAGCGACCGACAGTGCCGATCATTGACGGGTAACAGCACCCAACGGCGCTGCCCACAAGCGGCGCATAAAAGAAATATAGATGCCATAGTTCTGATGCTTGGCTGCTGATGATCAGGCCGACGGTCATAAAGATAGATCCGACAGCTATAACGGGCCGCACACCGAGGGTGTCCCCAATTTTTCCACCGATAGCGCCTGCCAAATAATAAAAGCAGACTGCTGTCGAGAAAATCGGCGCGACTGGGCCCGTTGATGTATCAAAAGTTTCCGCTATAGGTGTTAAGAAAATACCGAAGGAGAAAAGAACCCCGAAGTTGACGAAGTTAGCCACGAAAGCCGCCGACGTGACTATGCGACTACTCCGACGGTCGTAGTTTGAATTCGTTTCGATTACCTATTTCTATCGCGTATGCGTGGCTTAGGGCACAGTTCCGAGCTGCCTCAGCGAAAGTAACCAACTCAGCTCATGGTTAAACCACCAGATACCGACAAGGTTTGACCGGTTACAAAAGCAGCCTCGTCAGAATTGAAATACACCACTGCGGACGCCACCTCAGTTGGGGTTCCCACCCGCTTCATTGGGACAGCTCTAGCCATAGCCCCGATAATTTTGTCGCCATCGTCACTAGCAGCCACAATCCCATCAAGTAACGGGGTGTCAGTAGGGCCAGGGCACACAACATTTGCGGTTACGCCGCTCCTAGCTGCTTCTCTAGCAATTGTCTTCGTAAACGCGATAATTCCGCCCTTAGCGCCTGAATAGACCGCTTCGAAGGACGAACCAACTCGTCCCGCGTCAGAAGCGATGTTGATTATTCGACCCCACCCAGCCTCAAGCATGGATGGGAGACACGCGTGAACAGTTCGTAGAACTCCCTTGTAATTGATTTCGATCACACGATCCCAAAAGTTTTCGTCAGTTGAAAGAAATGGCATCAATTCATCCCACCCCGCACAATTAACTAAAATTTCGACTGGGCCAAGTTCGTCGACTGCCTCGAAAATGCCAGCTTGAACCGCATCAGTGTCTGCGACATCCATGCCTACAGCTACTGCGTGACCGCCAGACTCAGAAATCATTGAAGTGGTGTCCTGAGCGCCCTCCAAGTTGAGATCCGCAACTGCTACTCGGCGCCCTGTAGCCGCCAAACCGATGCAGATTTCTCTCCCAATCCCGCTGCCGCCTCCTGTCACAAGTGCCACACGTCCGCTCATTTTCAACTCCTCGTTGCTCGGGCAACTTCGCCCCATTTATCTATCGAATCAGGGTCTTTGCGCATGTGCTCCTCTGTCAGATACATGACAACCCGAGCGGCGGTGCCCTCATAGCGATCCTTTAAACGATCAGCCATTTCGTCCCACGTTGACACCAAGGCAAAGTGATCGAGCATTTCGTCAGAGATGGTGTCCGCCATGCCCTGCATATCACCGGCTTTCATTTTGTCGCCTAAAGCTTTTGTAATCCCTTCAAACCCCAAGTCCTCAAACTGAAACGCGTAGTTGGGTGTGGTGCCATAAAAAGCGATTTGGGTTTTTGCTCGATGTACCCAAGGCGCCCGCTCTTCGGCAGTGTCACCGGCGACTGCAAATACTGGAACAATCAAATCAATATCAGAAGCTTTACGCTGAGCAGCTTCGGCGCCTTGTGCGACCTCGGGGAGTAAGCGATTTTCGATGTAATGCATGGAATGCATTGGATGCACGTGAACTCCATCGGCAATTTGTCCTGCAACGTTATTCATTAGGGGACCGACTGAAGAAATATCGACTTTGATGTCGCCGAAGTCGTGACTTCGAGGTTTCCAGCTATCTGGCAAAAGCGAGAGATTATAAAATTCACCCTCATGGCTGAGCCGTTCTTCGCCGCGAAAGGCTCGCAAACAAGCCTTAACGGCCATGACGTAGTCCAGCAAGCGGCGGGCCGGGCGGTCAAAATCCGACGAATAGCGACGAACAACGTGTCCCTTAACTTGGCTACCCAAACCTAAACGAAACTTGCCGTTAGTTTCGCCAGCTAATTCCCATGCAACTTGTGCTGAAACCATGGGGCTTCTTGGGAAAGCAACTGCGATACCAGTTGTAAACGTCAACGATGGTGCAGCCATCGCCGCCGCAGCAATTTGCATCCAGGGCACTTGCCCGGTCTCGGTGTACAACATTCCCGAAAATCCCTGATCTTCGACACGGCGAGCTAGATCTCCCGCGCTTGCCCAAGTCGATGAACCTGTCATCAAATCGAATTCCACGTCATTACCTCTTTCCTGACCCCTATTTGAGCCGAAATCTCGTCGCTCGGCCAATGCAACTGGATCGCCTCTAAGGTTGCAGGTTATGAGTGATGATTGGTTATTGATGGGAGAGGTCCCGGAACGAGCTGCGCGTTTGTGGAAAGACGATCTTGCGCTGGTTTTTAAAGACCAACGTTGGACTCATGGAGAGTTCGCAGCCAACGTCAAAGAGGTAGCAAAAGGTCTGATAGCTCTTGGAGTTGGGCATGGTGACCATGTTGCGGTTTGGATGACTAATCGGCCCGAATGGTTGCATCTCATGTATGCGGTTCCTCAAGTCGGAGGATGCATTGTCCCGTTAAACACGCGATACCGAACCGACGACGTCGCATATACCGTCGTGCAATCTCAGAGCAAGTTTCTCATCGCGCTCGATCAATCCGGTCCAATCAACTACGGCGAAATGCTCATCGAAGCTGGTGGACAGTTAACTGAAGGCGGATATCTCCAGACCATCGTCATGCTTGGAGAACAAATACCGGACAGTATCAATTGGAGCGCCATGCTTGAGAAAGGTGCAACGGTCAGTGACGAGGAATTAGAAGCACGGTCTTCAAAAGTAAATGTGGAAGATCGAATGATGCTTGCCTATACGTCCGGCACCACAGGACACCCTAAAGGCGTAGTCCACTGCCACAAACCTGTCCGCAATACCTATGAAAGAGCCATGTTGCTTGGACACAACCGCAACGATGTTCACATGAGTTATTTGCCGCTATTTCATGCCTATGGCTTCAGCGAAGTCGCAATGATGGCCGGTTTAACAGGTGGTAGTCAGGTCTTGTTTGACGTTTTTGAAGCTGATGAGGTCCTAGAAGCAGTAGAAGTTGAAGGTGGGACCGTTCTCCATGGATTTGATAGCCATTGGGCTGACCTCATTCGCTCCCAACAACAAAATGAACGAGATGTCTCTTCGCTACGTGTGGGAACGTTGCCGGCTGGAATGGAATCCACGATCCCGATAGCTCGCCAAGCCCAAGATGTTTTCTGCCCGACGACGAGTGGCTTCGGAATGAGCGAATCTTGGGCTTTTATCGCTTCCAGTCATATCACCGACTCTTTAGAACAACGAACCGAAGCTTCCGGCTACCCCATGTACGGAATTGAATTCGAAATACGTGACCTTGACACTGGACAGGTATTAACGGCAAACCAGACAGGAGCGCTGCACGTAAGGGGCTATACCGTGACCAGTGGCTATTGGGATAAACCCGAAGCGACCGCTGAAGTTCTAGATGACGATGGTTGGCTTGATACGGGCGATGTTGCGTTGCTGCGCCCGGACGGCCACGTTGTGTTCATAGGCCGTCATAAAGACATGTTGAAAGTGGGTGGAGAAAATGTTTCCCCCGCTGAAGTTGAGGGGTATCTCCTTGAGGTAGATGGAGTCCAGGAAATAGCCGTTGTTGGGTATCCAGATGAGCGGCTGGTTGAAGTGCCTGTGGCATTTGTTGTGAGGTCAAATGATGTAGCAGCCGAGGATTTGATCGACCGCTGTCGTGGAAAAATTGCCAGTTTTAAAATACCAAAACACGTCATCTTTATAGATGAGATGCCCGTAACCCCTTCGGGAAAGATAAGGAAAGTAGAACTTAGGGAATGGGCCTTAACAAAAATTTAAAGAGCCTCCATAAAGGAGGCCCTTTAAATTCAATTGTTATTGGTTTACGCCCCTGTAAAGGTTGGCCCACCCAACGTATATGAGGTGGCTTCGCCTGAGGAACGTTCGGACTCGCGGTTTCGAACTTCCGCTCGGGCAACAACATTGTGATGAACTTCGTCTGGCCCGTCTGCGAGTCGAAGGGTTCGTTGGCTGTGCCACATCTCAGTGAGTGGGAACCACTGGGAAACACCAGCGGCACCGTGCATTTGGATTGCCTCGTTAATGATGTCGCAGCACTTTTCAGGAACCATTGCTTTGACAGCGCTCACCCATACGCGAGCTTCGGCGTTGCCGAGCTTGTCCATAGCTTGGGCTGCGCGTAAGACCATCAAGCGCATCGCCTCTACTTCAATGCGTGCACGAGAAATGACTTCCATGTTCTTACCGAGGTTGACAAGTTTTTTGCCGAAAGCTTCACGAGTTACGCCTCGATCAACCATCATCTCGATTGCTTTTTCTGCGGAACCAATCGAACGCATGCAGTGATGGATGCGCCCTGGACCGAGACGAAGTTGACTGATCTCGAAGCCTCGACCTTCTCCCAGCAAGACGTTGTCTCGAGGGACTCGCACATCCTCAAGTTTGAGATGCATATGACCGTGTGGTGCATCGTCGTTACCAAATACGTGCATGGGACCGACAATGTTGACGCCTTCAGTATCAAGAGGAACGAGAATCTGAGACTGTTGCTTATAAGTATCAGCGTCTGGGTTAGTGCGAACCATCGTGATCATTACTTTGCAACGAGGATCACCCGCACCTGAGATATAAAATTTTTCTCCGTTAATTACCCACTCATCACCGTCGAGTACTGCCTCGGTTTCGATCTGTTTCGCGTCTGAACTCATAACTCGGGGTTCGGTCATGCAGTAGGCGGATCGAATTTGTCCGTTGAGTAATGGCTCAAGCCACTGCGCCTTTTGTTCGGCTGTGCCAGTTCGCTCTAGTACTTCCATGTTGCCTGTGTCTGGAGCGGAACAGTTCAAACATTCCGATGCCAAGCGATTCTTTCCGAGTTCATTTGCGATATAGGCATAGTCAAGGTTGGTTAACCCCTCGCCAGTTTCGGCATCAGGGAGAAAGAAGTTCCACAGGCCCTGGGCACGAGCTTTTTCTTTGGCGCCTTCGAGTAGCTCTAATTGACCTTCGCCGTAACCCCATCTTTCTGCCCGGTTTTCTCCGAGGCGGTGATACTCCTCGGTAATCGGGTCGACTTCCTCGCGAATGAAAACTTTTACAGCCTCGTACAGCGGACGAACCTTCTCTGACATTCTCAGATCAAGGTCATCCATGCTTGCTGACTTCAGTGCGCCACCAACCACGGGGTGCCCCTTTCATATTTTGCTTTAAAGCGGACAGTTTGACTCTGCCACATCGGTACTACTGAACCCTAGCTATCTTCGAAGCATTAAGCATTTTCGAATTGAAAAGATGGGAACCGGTTGAGAGATTTCGCTGAGATGGTAGGCGGAGCATCTAGTCCCAAGATTCAGTTCATCAGTATCCACGACAGGCGTTGAACCTCACGCTACGTTCCATGTTCGTGACATCTTGCTCCCGAGGAACTTGTGGAGCTCCGGCAGTAGCCGGGCTTTCCTACAACAATGCTTCCTTATCGGTATGGGTAATTGATCTTCACGCAGACGCTGGCCACACAATGTCGCTTTGCCAGCATCATGTTCAAAATCTCCGTGCACCTGAAGGGTGGACGGTTTTCGATGAACGAGATGGGACACCGCGACTTTGGACAGTCACTCCTGGTGAAGTGGTTCAGCCAGCTCGTAAACGTAACCGCGTCCGCCGCCAGCGAGCACAAAGTGGTCGAATCTTGGAGGTCGAGGAACTCCAACTTTTTGAAATGGAAGATTTGACTCGCGAAAAGATTGCGCCGGTTACGTTGCTTGAAGACGCTAGAAGCTCAGGACGAACTCATAATCGAACTGATTTTCTAGATGAGACGCAAACGGCCACGTTGTTGGGCTAATTAATAGGATTTCGTAGGTCTAGCTCAAAGACGGTTGGTTGATTTGAGATCAGTAATTACTAGCCGACCATCTGAAGATAGAGCTGCCCTAAATCGCACTTGGCCGTCCGCGCTGAGAACGAGATCATTACCATCGCTGGTAATTTCTAGCTTTACGCCTGTTTCTTTTTCTAACTTTGGGCGAACTTCGTTCAAAACGTCACGGATTTGCTGGCGTCTCTCAGCTTGAACCAAGTCGTAGTCAAATTCTACGAAGTCACCAGGTTCAGTACCTGAAGGTCTCATATCGTGCCCAGTAAGTCGAGGATGGATACAGCTAGTGAAGAGCTGGGTTTGAAAAGAAGACCACCATTGTGGCGGTATATGTGATGGGACGTATTTTCAGTCACCACGACCCTTTCTGAGCGACATGAACAATCTTATTTGTAGACCCGTAGATCCGTTCTACCCAACGATACGTAGTGGCACCATTCTTGGTGAGCGGTACGGTAGTTCGTGTGGATTTAGTTGTTCCAATCATGAGTTCGTTGCTGTTTATCTATGTTGTGTACAGGATCGGCTTGAAACTTATGCTCGGGTTTTCGCGTCCTGTGCCAGCGCCGCCTCCTCCTGGAGAACTCAGAAAAGTTCGTCTGACCTATATGTGCACGCTTTGTGGGACAGAAGTTCGGATGACTCGATCACCAAATACTGTTCCTGAAGGCCCTAAGTGCTGTATGGAGGAGATGGAGTTAATCCGTGACCATGATAATGATTAACACGAGTGATATCATCCACAGGTTGTCCACAGTCTGGGGACAAACCACATGCCTGTAATTTGACGAAGATTCTTAAAGCGTTAACGCCATCGGGTAGCAGTCAAAATACCTATAAGGACAAAGCCGAGTCCTCCAAGAATCCAGGAACTAGAAGGGCTCCCAGGTAACCAACTCATGTAGTTCGAAAAGATGACTGCGACCCCAACTAGCAAAAACGCCAAAATCAACCACCCAAACCAAGCAGGACTTGGCGGAAGATCACCCGCAAGTGTTTCTTCAGGAACGACTCCTTCCGGACGAGTGCCCTTAGGAGTTAAACGACTTGTCTTCTTTGGCCTTGCCATGAGCAACGAGGATAGAGGCAGAAACGCTACTGGCCACTGATCACCGACATGATTTGGTTGTAATTGTTGCGACCAAGAGCAAGTTCTAGTTGCTGGGCTCCACAGTTACGAAACTGCTCCCAGGGCTGGGGTTAGATCCCGCGCCGCCTTGACCGATACCGACAATGAGTATTACTTCTGAACCCAATAACAGATCCGTTCCCGGGGACGGATCCATACCCATTACTTGTCCAATCAGCGGATCTCCGACCCCCAAGGAGCGCTCAACTCGTTTGACTTCATAACCCAAGTTTTTGAGAGCAATCTCTACCTGCACGGCGTCGGTGGTGCCAAGGATCTCTAGTGATGGCACCTGACCCGTGGCAGGACCTAGCGAGACAACTAACCGCACCACGCTTCCGCGCTCAGCTGCACCACCAAAACCTGGCTCAGAACGGATCACTGTGTTGACGGGAAACTCGAGCGAATTTTCCATGACTACTTCTTCAAGTAATCCTTCTCGAGCAAGTGTGACCCGGGCATCAGAAAGAGATTGGCCTTCAACCGATGGGACATCTACCTCACCTCGGCCTATGGACACTGTCAAGGTGATAACAGTTCCCTGGGGCCGCTCCTCAGTGCTCGGAACACTTTGGTCTATTACTACGTTCCGAGCGTAATCATCACTTTGCTGTTCAATTCGCTCAACCGTGAAACCAGCAGCCAAGAGGATTCCCTCAGCTTCAAGGAAATCCAAGCGTTGAACGGATGGGATCCTTACAACAGTTAGTCCCTTGGAAGCGAAGAGGCGTATTGGATTATCAGGATCGTTTGGTTCAGCGAGTAATAGGCCGGCACGCGGGTCCTGCTGAAAGATTTGGTTGGCGTCGATGTCCTGGCGTTCTTGGAATTCGATAGTGATTTGTTCGAATCCCCGCTCTCGTAACTGATTTTCTGCTTCTTGCCAGTCGAGACCAATGACCGACGGTACTCGGAGCCGGCTATCTGTTTGGCTGGCTTCTTCAGAATCATTGTTCCCAGTGCCCGGATCGAAGCCATTAACGAGTAAGTACACCAGCCCCGCTACCACGATCAGTAAAACAACTAACAAAGTTGCCCAGATACGAGTTTTGTCTGAAGCTGATTTAACGGGAGAGCCATCTCTCGGCGCCATCTTTGGATCAGGGGTTTCTGATGCTTGAGCTGGTGTTTGTGGCACAGGACGCGTCCCAGGCGACGGAGTAACACGGGTTTGCACTGTTGTCGCTGAGATTGTGCCCCCGCTATGAGTAGCGAGAACTTGCTGACCGGTTCGGAAGCGGCGCAGATCGCCGCGCAAATCGTCCGCGGACGCGTAACGGTCCTCAGGGTCTTTCGTCAATCCCATAAGACATATCGCTTCAAGCGTCGGAGGGACATCAGCGTTGAACTGAGAAGGGGGATTTGGTGCTTCTTGCACATGTTTGTAGGCAATGGACACTGGAGTGTCGCCGGTAAAGGGTGGCCCAGCGGTGAGCATCTCGTACAGAACTACCGAAAGCGAATAGACATCGCTTCTAGGATCAGCCGGCTGGCCTTGCGCTTGCTCAGGCGACAGGTACGTAGCTGTCCCCATCACCGATCCCGTTTGAGTCAGATTGTCCGACGTGTTCCCTGTCAATGCTCGAGCTATGCCAAAGTCAGTTACTTTCACCTGGCCGCCCGTAGTAACCAGAACGTTGCCTGGTTTTACATCGCGATGAACAACCCCATTGCGGTGAGCGAACGCTAACGCTGCTGCTATGTCGATAGCTATGTCAGCAGCGCGGTCTGGGTGGAGCGGGCCCTCTGCTCTAATTATCTCGGCCAAGCTTCGACCTTCGACATACTCCATGACGATGTAGTAGGTCCCTGCTTCTTGACCCCAGTCGTAAACACCCACAACGTTGGGTTGATTTAGATTGGCCGCAGCTTGTGCTTCTCGACGAAAACGCTCAACGAAAGAAGGATCCGTTGCGTACTCAGGGAACAAAACCTTGACAGCTACAGGCCTGTCCAAGAGCTTGTCTCTTCCTAAAAAGACCTCTGCCATGCCGCCGCGCGCAATACGACGGTACAACTCATATCGTCCACTAAATATTGGTCGGTCGTTGTCAGACATAGGTGTTTCTGGGGGTGCCACTAGGACCCCCCTATGGTAGGGCTTGGGAGGCGCAGAACAGCCTCAGTAATTCTTCTGGAAATTCCTGTAATGCTGGCTTCGGCTGCCTGCCGATCGTCAAAGTCATCACCCTCCAGAAGTACCGCAACAATGACCTCTGGACGTGTCACCGGCGCTAATGCAACCATCCAGAGATGATTACTTTCCGAAAATGATGAAGCTAACAAGCCCCCCATTGAAACGTCGCTTAACTCCAGGCCCGCAGCGTTACCGTTTTTAACGTTTTCAGACAGCAACTCCAGTAGCTCTGCGGCAGTTTCTTTCGAAACAGACTGGTTTACTACTCGTGGCCCAAAATTGTGAATGACCGAACCATCATGAGCCCGGACCCGATTCACCAATCGAGGCTGCATTTGGCTCCCGCCATTGCTGATAGTGGCAAAAAGATTCGCAACTTGAAGCGGTGTTAGCTTCATCGAAGTTCCAACGGCCGCGTGGGGAACAGACGAAACTAAGCCTGTTGGCCTAACTGCCCCAGGTAGAGCATTTTCGGATCGGACTGGGTCATCACCAAGTAGGCCAAAACGTTTGGTTACACCTTCTAGTGGTCCATCACCAATTTCTGCACCAATAGTTGCCCACCCGGATCGACAGCTACTAATCATGAGAGATTTAATAGTTCCACCGCATTCACCTCCGTCCGAGTTAGTGATAACGGGGAAGTTCGACCTGGCCGGAAACGACGAAGTCGCCGGAATATTGAAGTCACTGAGGTTATTTTCGATGGCCGCAGCGGCGGTAACAATGGTGAATAGCGAACCGATCTCGACGCTTTGGTACTCAGCTCGATTTGTCAACGGCTGAGTAACATCAGTGTTCAACGCGTTGAAGTCAATTGCTGCCGCACCCAGATCATGAGACGACAGATGGTTGGGATCAAAATTTGGGTTGCTCCACATCCCCCAAACAGCGCCGCTGTTAGGTTCGACCACCACCACCGTTCCCCGGTGGCCGGCCATAGCGGCTCGGGCGACCAATTGGACGTCGTGCCTGAGTGATAACTCGACTTGCCCTGTGCGTGCTTGATCAACAAAAAAATCGCGACTGTCTTGTATACGGACGGATAAGTCACTTCCAGCCAAGAAGCCGTTATGGCTTCTCTCTATCCCACTACCTCCGTGTTCCGCTGAAATAAACCCAACCACCTGCGAGTACAGCGAACCGTAAGGGTATTGGCGTAAACGATTACGTGGGCCGCTTATGGCCACGGTTTGGGCCACGATTTCCCCGTCAGCAGTTTGAATTGAACCTCTCGGAGCATCAAAGTCCAACATGATCTCACGCGTGTTTTGAGGGTGGTTTCTCAAATTTTTTGCATTGACGACCTGAACCATCTCTAACCGAAAAAACAAGAGACCGTATATGACGAGAAAAGCTATTCCTACGTGAACTAAACGGCGACTCACGGTGTGACTTCAGACTCAGATGTAACGCGAGGAAGAATTTCAGTCGGATCTGTTTTGGGTGAAACGGTTTCGGAAATCTTTAGTAGGAGAGCTAAGGCAATACTGCAAGTAAATAGAGCTGAGCCATTAGAGGAAATGAAGGGTAAAGAGATGTCGTTGGGAGGAAGAAGCCGAAGCGCGACAGCGATAGGCGCCCATGCTTGACTGGCGAAAAAAATTGCGATTCCGATAGCTGACAGGCCTTCGAATTCTCGTCGAGCGATAGTCGATAAGCGCAATGCGACACCTGTAAGCAGTAAGAAGCTCGATAAAACAGCTGAGGCACCTATGAAGCCGAGTTCTTCGGCAATAGGAATGAACGCAAATTGATCGGTTGCCCCGACAACCCAATCAGCGGAACCTTCTCCTGGACCTGTTCCGGTCAGACCACCGCCGGCGAGAGCAAATGTGGAGCGGTTAATAACTTCGCCGAATTGTGGATTGGACCAAGGGTCTGTCCACGCAGCGAAACGGTCTTGTAGCTCGGGCACGCTACTCAGAGCTAGAAGCACTGATCCAATAGTGGCTGCCAAAAAGATTGCTAAATCGAGTGGTCGGCCAACAGCGACCCACCACATTGAAAGGAATATGGCGACGAGAACGAATGCCGAACTTACGTCGCTTTGAAAGATGACGGTGATTGAAGCAAGTAACCAAGCGCCGATCAGTGAGAGGAAACGAGACGGGTCGCCGTCTAGTGGCTCGGTTTGACCCAAATGTTCTGCAGTGTTGCGTGAACGGTAAGTGGCGAGCCAACCTGCAAAAAAAATGATTAAACATAAGGTGCCTAGTTGACCCGGATGAGTAGCCACGGACCCAATTTGAAGTGATCTGTATGAACCGATTTCCCCGTCAATGAGTTTTATTACCACGGGAATCGAAATGAGCACTAAACCGGCTAACCCAAGTGGCCTTTGAAATTTCTGCAGGCGGTTTAAGTCGCTTATGCCCGCTATTACTGCGATAAAGCCGCAGGTCGCGAAGGCACTCCAGATTAAGTGACCCGGTAGGAGTTCTGGGTTAATTCTGAGGACAAACGCGACCCCGACGCCCTGCAATAATGCCGAGATTGGGAAGAGTAAACCGTTAGCTGATGGGGCCCACTTTCTGAGAGATAGATGACTGACCGTCCATAACAGGAGTAAGACAACCAAGTAGGGGATAGCCACCCAATCAATGTCTGTAGTTTCGGCGACGGCCGCAACGGCGACTGTTGTCAATGTGATGAAAGCTGCAAGTAATAGAAGAGTGAGTTCAACGATCCGCTGATGATTCACTTCAGCTACCGTCCACACCTTTGACAAGCCGGGTTCTGAGGTTTGCCACAAAAGTTTTTGCGTTGTCGAGATCAGTCATCTGCTCGCCATCCACTAACCGCTGTCGATCCTCTTCTGTTAGATGGATAGTTTGAATATCTGTCCACTGTTCGAGTGTCGGTTCAAACCAAAGAAGACCACCTATACGTCCCTTCTGAATGACAACATGATTCGCGACAATGCCTACGTGATAGCTCGAGCGGGCATACCAACCGATAGTTGTGACCATTGCTGCGCTTGTAAGTAAGAGCACTAAAGAAATAACGACAGCGCCTAGCTTGATGTGGACACGGTCATATAGCCAACTTCGCTCTTTCATGTTCGATGTCTGCTCTGATCGATCCGAACGATCCTCTAAGTGGCCTAGTGAGATGTTTGGTTCATGAGAGGGAGAGCTAATTGGATCTTGAAGCTCTTCGGTCTCCGATGACTGATCTGTTTCGTCGGAATCGATCAGCTCTACCTGAACATCAACTATCAGGACTGTTGAGTTATCCCTTCCTCCGCGCTGGTTGGCTAAGCCAACTAGCGCTTTAGCGGTAGTGCTCGGGTCCTGATCTAATCCCAGTTGTTCCGCTATTTCGAGGTCTACGACCTCATTGGTGAGACCATCACTGCAGAGCATGAAGCGGTCTCCGGCGACGGGTTCGAGTAGCCACTCGTCTATCTCGACTTCGGCATGAACTCCGATGGCGCGAGTCAACATGTTCCGGTACGGGTGAACCTCAGCGGCTTGGTCGTCAAGTTCACCGCGACGCACGAGTTCTGCGACATAACTGTGGTCTTCAGTTAATTGTTCAAGCTCACCATCTCGATGCCGGTAGACCCTTGAATCACCGACATTGAGTATGACGAATTGATGGCTGTCGACCTCTTGGCTCACTGCCAATGTGGTCAGTGTTGTGCCCATACCGTGAAGTTCTGGTTCCTCAAGAGCAGTTTGATGGACCACACGATTTGCCTCGGTTATTGCCTCGCGAAGTTGCTCTCGATCTGAACGCTCGGCGTTCGCGATGGTACGAACTGCGAGATTCGCGGCGACCTCTCCGCCTTGATGACCACCCATCCCATCAGCTACAACGAATAATCCCGAATCGGCGTACATAGCGTCTTGGTTATTCGCACGAATTCTGCCTTGATCCGTCGCGCCTCCCCACGTCAGACGCAATCTGCGCATCGGTGAAGAATTCATGACATCACCTCGAAGACTGTTGAGCCAACTTGTAGATGATCGCCTGTGCGCAGGGTGGTTGCTGAAGAAACTTTCTGTCGGTTTAGATATGTGCCGTTGGTCGAACCTAAATCCTCTAAGACGTGGTTACCTTCTCGTCGAAAAATTCGGGCATGGATTTGGCTGGCGTAGCTGTCATCAATGGTTACATCGCAGGTCGCTGCTCGCCCGATAGTTATCTCGAGATTTAGTTCGTGCCGTTGTCCACTTAACGTTTCAGGAGTTCTGACTATGAGAACGCTTGCTTGTCGGTTGTTCCTAATGAAACGGTTTCCGCGGGTCCGAGCTTCTCGTGCTGGTTTTATACCCACCCAAATAGCTCGAATGACTCTGAACAGAAACAGATGTATGAGAACAAGGAGAAGAATCGTTAGGAGTCGTACAAGTTGAGGTGACATTTAAATGACCTCAACTCGCAACTCGTGATCCCCAATAGTCACGATGTCAGCGTGCAACAGTCGGTGGTTGTCGATCGCAATACCATTGACCATCGTGCCGTTCGTAGAACCAAGATCGACGATAAAGAGTCCATGTTGGTCTGCCCGAATTTCGGCGTGATGACGGCTTACGTTTGAACCCGCTAGTACGACGCCGCAGTCGTCGTTTCGTCCAAGAAGTTGGGGTGTCGTAATAGAAATTCTTAGTCCGTCGGACGTAACTAGAACGGCTTCATCACCGATTGGAGCGTCACGGAATTCACCAGAAATGTCGCACCGCCCATTGCGGAAGCTTGGGTTGGTAGCAAAGTCGATGGATAGGGGGCCGGTAAATCCGAAGCCTTTTGCTCGGGCATAATTATGAGCAACCTCAACAAGTTGACGCCGTAAAGTTTCTTCGGCGCCGCCATACCGCTGTCGGTCTTTCGGCGAGAAAGCAACAATTAAATGATTAGGAACGATTGGATGCCCGTGGGTGTCGTTTGTTTGTTCCTTTTGGAGAAGACGGTTGATTTTTCGCGCAACTGTCATTGGGCTAACCGCAGTGCGAAAAATGCGCGAAGAAGCAGCGACTATTTTGTTGGACACACCTGGAAAACCCATTGTGGTACGAGTGTACGACCGCGTGTCTTGGTGGAGTGGTCGCCCTGCCTTAACGTGAAAGTCAGCGCGGTGGAGGAAATGGGTTAACCAGCTAAATCATCTGTGAGCTATGAGTTGGCTGGTGTGAGACGAGGCTGACGAAATCTATTCCGGGAAAGCTTTAGAAAGAAGGTCAAGGCGGTCGGTGATTGCCCCAATTCTCGTTTCGATTTCTCTGAGGTCAGCTTCATGACTGGCCCAGTCATGCTCGACACCGGTGCTGCCAGCTAACAATGAACGGACCTCGTCTTGGCTGATGTTGAGATATTGGGAAATGCGTTGGATTTGATCTTCAGGAAGGCGTCGACGTACACCGAAACTGGAGGTATCTACGAAATCGGAGATTGTTTGTATTTGCTTCTCTGAGAGCTGATGATCCACGCCGGTCACCTTATTCACATTGGTTGTAAAGCAGACTCTGCGGAAGAAACTTGTTGTGCAGCTAGCCTTGGTCTCTCTATCCAGCGCGAGTGGCGGAACTGGCAGACGCGCAGGCTTCAGGTGCCTGTGCCCGCAAGGGTGTGAGGGTTCAAGTCCCTCCTCGCGCACCGAACCTATAACTGCGGGCTAGAAGCCCCACCGTCCCTCAACAATGTAGAAGGCTCGCACTTTATGAACGGGAAGCATCCTCAAACTGCAAGCAATGACGATTTGGCTGCAGCGCTGGCGCAATTCAACAACGGTGTTACTGCGAGCCGTGAGTTGGATAAACAATCGAAAGCCATTAATAAAGCCGAAAAGCGACGTGACATGGCTGCTCAGAAACTCAAAGAGTTGATGGAGAGCGACGCCGAGGAGGCGGATCGAGCAATCCTTGAAGAGGAATACCGAATGGCGGTAGAGGACTGGACTCGTCTCACCAATCCAAATACGGAAGCCCCCGAGATAGATGATGGGCAGACGGTTGAAACGGTAGATACTGAAATTGCGCTGAGCGAAGAGTCGTCGGAAGATCGGGCTCAAGAAGACGAGGCAAACGATCAAGAAACGGCATGACTGCCCTAGTTTGATATAGCTCCTTCGAATAACAGTAAATGCTTCTTTACTTCTAAACCTCCAGCAAAACCAGTGAGCGAACCGTTTGCGCCGATTACTCGGTGACAAGGAAGCACTATCGAAACAGGGTTTTTGCCGTTCGCGGCTCCTACGGCTCGCATTGCTTTGGGCCGCCCGAGATGCTCTGACTGCTGCTTATAGGTCCATGTATCACCATAAGGAATGTTTGCAAGCGACATCCAAGCAGCCCTCTGGAAATCTGTCCCATGTAAGTCAAGAGGTACATCAAAAGCGGTTCTCTCCCCAGCAAAGTACTGCTCTATTTGGAATGCAGCTTTTGTGAGTACAACATCAGTTTCCGAAGCAATTAACTGCGTTGGAAGAGATATTCGGTCCTTATCGTCAGGCCATAAGACAGCACGAAGGCCGATCTCGTTAGCGATAAGAGTGAGATCCCCTATTGGAGTTCGTAATTTCTGGAATAGATGAAGGTCGCTCACGAGGTACTCCTAAGAACTTCAGGTGCCTGCCATAGATGCTGCGCAACCCATGACCTAAATGGTTTCCAAATCGTAGATCGGCTTGCCAGCTCCTTTGCGCTGAAGTTGTTATTTGTAAGCCGATCAATAGACCGAAGTATCCCAAGGTCAGATGACGGCATAGCGTCATCATGTCCAAGGACGCGCATAGCTGATACTTGAGCCGTCCATGGACCGATACCCGGTAGAGCACACCACTTCTTTTCTATTTCATCGAGATTCTCTGATGGTTGGAAATCAATAATCCCCTCGGCTACAGCCCGACTGAAATTTTGTATCGTCGCCTTCCTACGCTCAGTGAGCCCAATCCCATCTAGATCGGCCTTAGAAAGGACTTCAGCTGAAGGGAAGGTTCGGTTTAAACCTGGCACGTCAGACGCCCGCAAGCCCAGCTTCGTTGTCAAACGTCCGCATATTGTTGAAGCTGCCGCTACGGAAATTTGCTGACCAATGATGATCCGAACTGATGTTTCGAACGGGTCCCAGCACCTCGGAACCCGAATCCAAGGTCGTTCAACTACTAAGTCGCCGATGAGTGAATCTTGTGAAAGATGTGCGACTGCTGGTGCAGGGTCTTCGTCGACAGCGAATAGATACCGAAGACGGGTTACTTCCGTAGCGAGGTTGTCGGTGATATCCGAAGTCACCGTAACGCGCAGATGCTGACCATCGTTGGCGTCCTCGACATGGAAAAACTTTGCGATCCCATCCTCAACGGTGACCCGCGAATAGACATTGCCTTCAATGTGTTCGATGTTTGGTGTTATTCGCGGTCGAAGATGGTCGAGGACCTGCAGAAAGGAATATGGGCGAACATATTCCACCAATAGTTCTTGCCCGGTCTCCGAGTTAGCGAACAGGCTGTTTCCAACCGTTGAGGTAGGTCACTTCATCTACAGATCTTCGGGGCGCTGGGTGAAAAGAGTCACCGGTGTAAAAAGCCACAGGCAATAACGCGCATTGGCTTACTGTTTCAGGGATACCTAGAAGTTCGGCGATCTTTGCCTCATGAGCGAGATGAAAGGTCGTCCATGTAGAGCCAAGCCCACGGGCTCTTGCTGCTAACTGGAAGCTCCAAACCCCTGGAAGAACTGAACCCCACCAACCTCCGGCCGAACCCTCATTATTTTCACCGGCTGGTGGTCGGTCAAGCCGCAACGGGATGACTAATGCTGGCACCTCATGCAAATGGTCAATTAGATGAATGGATGAATCTATAACCCGACTTGTGCGGTCATCGGCATTAATCCCTGTACTTGCTGACAGATAGGGGCGCCCCACTTCAGCGTAATAGTGAGCTATTTCTGCTTTCAGTTCAGGGTCGGTGACAATGAGCCACCGGTTCCGTTCAAGGTTTCCTCCAACCGGGGCGTGTCCTGCTACTTCAATGCAATCTAAGAGCAGTTCCGTCGGTACGTCCCGATCCAAGTCGAGTCTTTTGCGAACCTGTTTGGTTGTTGTAAGTAGGCGGTCCACTTCGCTTAGATCAAAGTCAGTCATCGGAACGACGGTATCCCGGTGATCTCTTGTCCAAGGATTAAACCGTGGATTTCTTCGGTCCCTTCGTAGGTCATGACGGACTCCATATTGTTGGCGTGGCGCATCGGGCTGTACTCAGTGCTGACCCCATTTGCGCCCATCATTGCTCTGGCAGTTCGTGCTGCATCAATAGCGACCCGACAGTTGTGTCGCTTTGCCATCGAAATGTGGTGTGGGCGTATGCTGTGATCTTCTTTGAGGCGGCCGAGACTCATCGCTTGAAGATTGGCGTTTGTCATGTCGGTCAATATGTCAGCAAATTTGATTTGGTTGATCTGAAAACTTGAGAGTGATTTGCCAAATTGTGGACGTTCTTGTTGATAGTCGAGAGCGGCGTTATAACAGTCGCGGGCCACTCCGACCGCGCCGAACGCTATTCCATATCGGGCTTCGCTCAAGCAGCTCAATGGGGCACCGATACTGATTGCATCGGGGAGTCTCATGGACTCCGGAACTTCCACATCGTCCATGTAGAACTCGCCGGTCACTGAAGCTCGAAGCGACAGCTTGTTCTGTATCTTTCGTGCTTCAAACCCTTCAGAATCGGTTGGAACTAAGAATCCACGAAACCCTTCGTCGGTGTTGGCCCATACGATCGCGATATCAGCTATTCCTGCGTTAGTGATCCACCTTTTGGAGCCGTTGAGTATCCAACGGTCACCATCTTTTTTGGCGCGAGTTGCCATAGAAGAAGGATCTGACCCGTGGTCGGGTTCAGTCAGGCCGAAGCAACCAATAATCTCGCCTGCTGCCATTCCTGGCAACCACTGCTCCTTCTGCTCCTCAGACCCGTATTTCCAAATTGGAAACATGCATAAAGAACCCTGAACTGACACGAAACTTCTCAGACCGCTGTCGCCAGCTTCAAGTTCTCTGCACGCAACGCCGTATGCCATCGCTGATGCTCCGGCGCAGCCGTATCCGTCAAGGTGCATTCCCAGCAACCCCATGTCTGCGATAGTTGGAACCAATTCCATGGGGAACGTCCCTGCTTCGAAGTGTTCAGCTACAACTGGCTTGAACTCGCTCTCCACAAACTTTTTGACCGTGTCGCGAATCATTTGTTCGTCGTCGTTTAAGAGAACGTCGAGGCCATAGAAATCAGAAAGGTCTGCCATACAGGCCAGTATGTCCGCAGATCGGGCTATGCGGCTATTTCGTTGCGAGACTTTTTTAATTCGTCTCTATTGGCCGGCCGTCGCTGTTGCTCCATTGCGACCAAGAGCCGGCATACAGACGAGCTTTACCCAATCCGGCTTGCTCAAACGCCAATAGGTTGTGGCAAGCGCTGACTCCGGAGCCGCAGTACATCACTGTCGATTGTTCGTTGCCGCAGCCGGCTCTTTCGAATCGTATGCGTAATTCGTCGGGAGATTGGAAATACCCGTTAGGAGCGAGGTTGTTAGCGAATGGAAGATTTGTTGCCCCTGGGATATGACCTGCTTGAGGGTCAACAGGTTCGTACTCGCCTGAGAAACGATCTGGGCTTCGAGAATCAACCAACGTTTCGTCTGACTTTTCGCCTGCTAATCCAGCAGCGTCAGCATCTGCGAATAATTCCTGAGGCCATTCACGGATCGGATGGTCGACGGATTCTCGAGCAGCTGAGAATGTTTCTAATTCGCCAGTCCAGGCTTGCAACCCTCCATCGAGCAACGCGGCATCATGGCCGACGATTCGCAACATCCACACCAAACGACTAGCTGACATGCCTCCGTTGTCGTCGTAGGCCACAACTGGAGTGTTGTGGCCGATACCAAGCGATCCCATGCTTGAAGCAAATGAGGCAGCAGCCGGCATCGGATGACGTCCCTCCGACTTTCTTGGGAGGGTTGCTAAATGTTCATCTAGATCTACGAAGATTGCCCCAGGGATATGACCTTCGTTGTATTTTTGGCGACCCGGGGTGCGGTCGAGATACCAGCGAACATCGCAAAAAACTATGTCTTGGTGGTTCGAGAGTTGCTCGACGGAGACGATAGGAGGGAGAGGGTGAGAGTTCATTGGCCGAACATCATCATCCACTGTTCTTGAGAATCTGGCTTAAAGACATAGTTCATTTCCCTTGTCATTCCCATAGTTGCCGACGAATGAAACGAATAGCGGTGTCCGGGGAAGAGGACAGTGTCATCTGGGACCTTCGCCAATGTGTGATGAATGGAGTGATACATCGCGGCGGCGTCACTCCCGGGTAAGTCTGTGCGTCCGCAGCCTTCCAAAAAGAGGGTGTCCCCTGCGACCAATGTTCCTTCTACCAGGAAGCATTGACTACCCGGTGTGTGTCCCGGTGTGTGCAACAAGTCGATTCGAATTTCACCTACCAAGATATGGTCACCAGGTCCGTGTACCTCGAGGTCTCCGTCGCTGACTTCGGTCACTTTTTTCACAAGGTCGGCTTCCTCTGATTGGACATGGATCTTTGTGCCTTTGATGTCCAGTAATTCCCGAACGCCTTCGATGGTGTGTCCCATCATTGAGCCGCCGACATGATCAGGGTGATAATGACTGGCAAGTACGCCGGCGAGGTTCATTTCGTCGTGGTCAAGAATTCCTAATATGTCGCTTACGCCGTACGCGGGGTCTACCACTATCGCGTCGCGAGTCTCTCGGTCTCCTATGAGGTAAACAAAATTTGCCATTTGGGCAGCCATAGGGTCGTCTGTCGCGAAATCGCGACCCGAAAGTAGCTGACGAAAATAGAACCGGTCACTGGTCATACAGACAAGGGTAGCGATACGTCGAAAACCTGGTTGATTCAATAGTGGCCGAACCATTTTTGTTCCTAATGCGCGGCATCATGGTGGTAATGAACTTTCAGATAATCAGCCTGCAATGAGAAACCGAATCCTCCGCTTTCTCACTTACTCAGCGGTAGGTGTTGCCACCGGGCTGATTGTCGCTGGTGTCGTGGTCGTAGCAGAAAAAGTTTTGCTCGACGCGGTGTTGCACCGCAGTCTTTTACAGCAGGCATGCGCTCCAGCATTGGGTCTATGGATAGCGGTGCTGTTGTTGCGTTGGTCGGACTCAGGTAACCCATTGTCACCCTCCACCTCTGAGGAGTACATCCGGAGCTATCACAACAAGTCATACGTATTGAAGGTTCTCCACCTTCCTTTCCGGTTACTTGCCGGTGTCGCCACGGTTGGTCTCGGAGGAGCGGCAGGGTTGGAAGGTCCAGCTATTTACGCGGGCGCAACTACAGGTTCCGCGATCCAACGCCGTTTATCGTGGCTGTTCCGAGACAAAGATGGCCAAGCACTTCTTGTCGCGGGCGCAGCTGCGGGTGTAAGCGCTGTGTTCCAGGCCCCTGCTACCGGTGTGTTGTTTGCGTTGGAGTCTCCATACAAAGGTGATTTAGGTCGACGAGCGTTGCTGCCAGCTTTGTTATCAAGCGCGTCAAGCTATGTGACCTTTGTACTTGTCAGTGGTTTGGACGACGATCTTCCATTTGAAGTACGCACCGATCTCGTGCGAGTCGGATTCGGGCAGCGCGAGTTGTTGGGCGCAGCGATAGTTGGGGCATTGTGTGGCCTTGCTGCAATGGTTTTCAGTCGTGCCATCAAAGGAGCGAAACAACTTCAAAGGGCACAACCATGGTGGATGATGGCGACTGCCGGCAGCCTGATCGCAGGCGGCCTGGTCATTTTAAGTGACGTCTTGTTTGATGCCCCACTGTCGATGGGTCCCACGGCTGAAGGACAAGTTCTTAGATGGGTGTTGAATCCAGATGAAGCGTTACCGATGCTGGGGATGCTTTTGGCAATCAGATTGGTGGCGACATCAACAGTGATCGCTAGCGGAGGAGTAGGAGGGGTGTTCATCCCTCTCGCAGTCTTAGGTTTGATCATCGGACGCATTGTCGGCGGATGGATCGATGTTGGTCTTGAATCGATGGCTTTCTTCCCATTTATTGGAGTGGCAGCGTTCCTTGCTGCTGGATATCGAACCCCACTCGCCGCAGTGATGTTTGTCGCTGAGTCGACAGGCGCACCAGCCTTCGTCGTTCCTGGCCTCATAGCCGTAGCCGTCAGCCAAGTCGTCGTCGGTGGCTCATCAGTGTCGGATTATCAGCGCGATACGCGAGTCGGACATTTAGAACGACGTTTCCAAATGCCGATCACGTCCGCGATGAAAAGAGAATTCCGAACAGTTGCGGGAACTGATTCGATTGCTGATTTTGTGTGGCAGTTCGCGTTTCCCCGAAAACAACTAGAAGCCGTAGTTACCGACGACGACGGCCGATTTCAAGGAATTGTGAAAGTCAGCGACGCGGGAGATATCGACCAAGACCTGTGGCCGACAACGAAATGTAGCGACATCATGATTCAAGAATTGTCTCCAGCCAGGCTGTCGTGGACTGTTCGCGAAGTCAGCGCATTAATGGAAGAAGCCGGAACAGATATTTACCCAGTCGTCGATACAGCGGGACGAGTTGTAGGGGTCGTGACCGACCAAAGCATTGTTAATGTCGTTGAACTGCTTGACGAAACACAAGGGGGTTAAGTGTGTCCGAACGCGAAGAACTAGGCCTGCTAGAGGGGTTGGCTACGACTCGAGCTATTCGGCGTTATCTACCCGAACCCATTCCTGAAGAAGATCTGAACACGATCCTTTGGCATGCCGGACGCGCCCCTTCGGGGTCTAACCGCCAAAAGTTTAGGTTCCTCGTGCTTCGCGACGGCCCCCAAGCTCAAGCCGCTAAATCGCTGCTTGGTGAATCATTTCGAGCTGGGTGGAGCGAGAAGCGTTCGAACGACGGCTACGACGAAGGGTCTGGTGAAGCGGGGGATTCCCCGAAAGCACGCATGGCTAGCACCATGCAACATTTCGTTGACAACTTTGAAGCCACCCCCGTCGTTGTCTTGGCATGCCTCATTCGTTACCGACCCGAAAACTATGCCGAAGGGTCATCAGTTTTTCCTGCTGTGCAAAACCTGATGCTTGCGGCACGAGCCTTGGGATATGGAGGTGTGATTACTGGCTGGCACACCAATGTCGAACCGGAACTTCGTGAAATATTGAACATTCCAGATGAAGTAGCCATTCATGCGACAATCCCGATGGGTAAACCTGCTGGTCGCCACGGTCCAGTCCGCCGCCGGCCGATTCAAGAAATCGTGTACGAAGACCAATGGGAACAAGAGGCGCCATGGGCAACGGACCCTGATGGCACCGCCTTCACTTCTGCTGGTCCACCCAAAGGCACACCAGTAGAGCCGAGCATCAGAAAATAAGTTCGTTTACAGGTCTTGTGCGAGCGCTTCAGCTCTAGCCGCAACTTCTTGCGTAGGGAGGCCCAGTGCTTTCGCTACGACCGTGACCTGATCAAATTCTGCTTTGACTCTGACGTCGCTGATTTTCACATCGATGTCGTGACCGTCAACATCAACTGTCACAGTGCGTCGCTGCACCACAACACGTTCAAGCTGACGTGTACGCACACCCAAACTCCCGGTCAATGACATCACCAACACAGCTAATTCAGCTGCGTGAGAAGGAGCACTAAGTACAGACAGGGTGTGAGCCGGCCGGTTTTTCTTCATAACAATTGGTGTGACCCACGCATCGAGTGCGCCGGCTTCCATGAGTTCGGTTATCGAATGACCTAACTGTTCGCCCGTTATGTCATCAAGATTCGTGGCTAGCTCAATAATTGTTTCTGTTGGGTGATCAGAGGTAGAGCCTGTGGGAGTTGCTGTGCCGACAATGACTTGTGTGACGTTGGCTCTGTCCGGTAAATCCCGAGTCCCGGCCCCATATCCAGATCCGGTGATGGTCATGTCTGGGAGCGGTCCGATCGATTCGGCGAGGCCCTTGATTAGAGCGGCACCTGTTGGTGTTGTGAGCTCCAAGTTCACGTCAACACCGATTGTCGGGACGCCTTCTAAGAGATTCACTACTGCTGGTGGAGGGTTGGGGAGTGTGCCGTGGGCGGCAGAAATTGTGCCAATCCCAACAGCTACTGGTGCGGACGCAATCTGTTCGATGCCAAGTGACTCCAACGCTGCACAAGAACCAACAATGTCGACAATGGCGTCAAGTGCCCCAACTTCATGAAAATGGACCTGTTCGGGAGACACGCCATGGACTTTTCCTTCGGCTATAGCTAAGACCTCGAACACGGTGAGACTTCGGGATTTCACTCGCTCAGGGATGTCTGCTTGCTCAAGTAGAGTCCGAATGTCTGTCCAGTGGCGGTGGTGATGTTGTTCAGGTGCATCGACAATTGCTCGCGTGGCATGGATCCCCTTGCGGTCTACTAGTTCGGTCGACAATGCCCAGCCGTCAATGTTGAGGCCGTTGAGTGTCGTTACGACGAAGTCGAGGTCAGCTCCGGCATCAAGTAATGCTCCAAGTGTCATGTCGCCAGCTATCCCAGAGAACGGGTGGAACCAGGCGACTCGGTGAGTCATGAACTGTTCCTGTTGTCGATGATGCGCATTGCTGCCATCGCTGCTCCAAAGCCGTTGTCGATACCAACAACGGTAATTCCAGCGGCGCATGCTGCGTGCATAGCTAACAGGGCTGTGACTCCTTCGAGGGCGGCGCCGTACCCGACGCTGGTTGGGACCGCTATCACTGGGGCTGACGCTAACCCTCCGATCGCGGTAGCTAATGCGCCTTCCATTCCTGCGATAGTGATGATCACCTCAGCGTCAAGCAGTTCGTCGAGGCTTGCGAGGAGGCGATGGAGTCCGGCGACGCCCACATCTGTGACACGGGTCGCAGTAACTCCGTGTGCCTGAAGCACAGCGCAAGCCTCTTCTGCGACAGGAAGATCAGCTGTCCCAGCTGAAGCAACCACAATCTTGTTGGAACGCTTATCAGCTGGTCGCCACACAACAGTTGAGTCGACAACTAGGCCACCAGGGTGTGCGTCTGCGACGGCATTCATTTGTTCGATAGTGGCACGAGTCAACAACACAGGGCCCGAACCGTTCTCAAGTAGCTCACCAACAATAGAGACACACTGTTCAGGCGATTTGTTGGGACCATAAATGGCTTCTGGGGCGCCGGTGCGAAGATTACGGTGATGATCAATTTTTGCGTGCCCGAGGTCAGCAAACGGGAGTCGCCGCAAAGAATTCAGTGCGTCGTCAGGGCCGATAGTTCCGGCCTTTACTTGTTCGAGAAGTTCTAGAAGCTCTAATTCGTTCATAATCTTTGGTTCTTCAGGCGTATCCTGCCACGAAGTGAGTATTAATGAGCCGACCATGAACATTCAAGTTGTGCCACCCGCGACGCGGGTTGGCTTCATGGGTCCCCACGGCACCTTCACCGAACAAGCTCTTTTGAGCCAACAAGACCTTGCTGCAGCAGACACAAAGCCCTTTGATTCAATTCCAGACGTACTCAACGGATTGATCACCAGTGACGTCGATCTAGGTTTTGTGCCGATAGAAAACGCTATAGAAGGCGCAGTAAATGTCACCCAGGACGCTTTGGCATTTGATTTAGATCTACGCATCCAACGTGAAGTCATCCTCGACGTGCAACTTAATTTGCTGGCCTTACCTGGAACACAATTGAACGACATTCACACCGTTGTTTCGTTTCCGGTAGCAGTCGCCCAATGTCGCAACTTTTTGCGTGAACAGCTTCCCGACGCACAAATACAAGCCGCAACCTCAACCGCGGAAGCTGCCCGCCAAGTAGGAGAACAACGCCTCGAAGGCGTCGCTACCATCTCCAACCCTCTAGCAGCGGAACTTTACGGCCTTGAAGCGGTCGCTGAAGCTGTTGAAGATCACACCGGAAACCAAACCCGATTTTTGTTGTTGGCTCGCGAAGGTGTCCCAGTAGCTACCGGCCACGACAAGACCAGCGTTGTCGTGTTCCAACGAGCGAACGAACCTGGGAGCTTGCTAGCGATTTTGCATGAGTTCGCTGCCCGAAACATAGACCTAACACGTCTCGAATCGAGACCGACACGTCGAGTGCTGGGCGACTATTGCTTTTTGCTTGACTTTGAAGGGCACATTGGTGATGAAGTCGTAGCCGATTGTTTACGGGATCTGAAAATGAAACAAGGTGATATCAAATTCTTAGGTTCATACCCTGCTGCAGGCCATGATGGTGAACAAGTTCGACGCGATAGCAACGCCAACTGGCGAGATGCAGCCGATTGGGTAGAAGAACTTCGGGGTCATATCGCCAAGTAAGAAATGGCGGAGGGCGGGGGATTCGAACCCCCGGAGGCTTTCACCTCGACGGTTTTCAAGACCGTTGCAATCGTCCGCTCTGCCAGCCCTCCGCAAAAGACAGTACCGGGCTGACGTGGCCGATCCACTCTTCTAAGCCGTAGGATATGTCCGTTCACTCAGGTGCCTTTTAAGGTGTGGGGGTGGGCCAGTGGCGGTTCGCCGTCCAGGAGAGGTGACAGAGTCTGGTCGAATGTGCTTCCCTGCTAAGGAAGTGACTGCTCACGCGGTCCGTGGGTTCAAATCCCACCCTCTCCGCAAAGCCCGAACATTAGGTTTTCACAATCGGGTGGGACTGCGTACACTGCGGTCCTCGAATGCGCCTCTAGCTCAGTTGGATAGAGCGTCTGGCTACGGACCAGAAGGTCGGGGGTTCGAATCCCTCGGGGCGCGCTACTGAAATATAGTGAACGAACAGTTTTCACTAGCTGTTATTGAGTTCCTGTAGGTAGTTGACTTGTTTGGGTGTTTCGCTTAGGTCCGAGTCCTAGATGTCATGAATTCGCATTTCGAATTTCATTTGTACCTACTCTAAAGTCCTCTGAAGATTGTGATTCCCTAGGACTTCATAAACGGCATCTTGATCCCCGTGGGAAAGAGATGGCGCTCGATTCGTCCAGATTGACGCATCGATTTGCAGTTGGACGCCTGTGGTACTTCAGCTGTTAGCGAACTAACTGGCTGCAGCAGTTGAACTTTTACCGAAGGTCATCATTAGTGCTGTAATGACCATGAAGAGCAAGGAGAGGATGATTCCGGCGAACATCGTTGGCGCGGGGATCATTGCTACGACGAAGGCAACGACACCGATCCAACCCAACCACTTCGGCAGCAACCCACTGCTTAGCGCTGCAAGCCCAATTGCTAAAACGAGGGTTGCCATACCGGCGTGCATTGGCCAGAAGAAGGCGTCCCATATTGCGTGCATGGTTTTCATTGCTTCGGGGGACATGTTCTCTGCTTGAATCGATAATCCGGCTCGCAGAGTCGAGTCGACTGCCATTCCGGCAACGGCGATGAGGGTGGCACCGGCCACAAGCATGCCAAGTAGTTGTTGGCCGGTGTCTCGAACTCGTTGCGACATGCACATTCCGAACACAAGCATGCAAAGTGCTCCGAGGATGGCTAGCCAGGAACCCATGAACACGCGGTCTTGGTTTTGGACGTAGAGGTCTGCGATTTCTTGTGCACTTTCTTCTGTTGATGCCCACCTGCCATGCACGCCGAAGGAGGCCAGTACCAAAATGATGCCGGCGATGGCGCCGAGGGGTCCGTAGCGTTGCAGTTTCTGTTCCACGAGTTCTCTTTCGTTTGGCCTATGTGAGAGAAGGTACCTGAGGCTTTATTCGCCTAAAAGCCTTTCGAACTTAGTTAGTTCGATGATGTGTTGGTTCTGCTTGGAATTGAAAAGGTGGCGAAACCTCAGCGATGGTGGAGGATTCGAAACGTCGAGCAGGGCGCCCTTTTCTTTTCGGCTCTTGGGTCTGGTCCTGAGATGATGTCACGAAGCCTGGTGTCGATTGGATCTTCCGGTGAAAGTTCCCGGCAAGAACTTCAGTATCAAATGTGAGCTCATAGACGTGTTGCAGGTCGCTGATAGTGAAAGTAGATGCACACAGTCGCGTAGCGAGGGAGGTTGAGTTCAATGATCTGCGGAGTGCTTTTAAAGCGTCGGTCGCTATTTGAAGGTGATCAAATGCGAATCGGAAGTCATCAGCTTGCCAGTCACTTACGGGAATCAGTGCAAGTTCGGAAGAGGCAGTGTCGATGTTTGAGTGGTGGGTGACTCCCCAGTAAACGAGGGCAATTGACCTATGTCGGGGATCTCGGGTCGGTTCGCCGTAGACACCAAGTTGTTGTAGATCGTCGAGTGCTGATGGAGCTAATGGGGGAGTAGATGCTCGGATCGCTGAGGCTGATAATTCTTCAGTGAGGGCTGGGATAGTCCCTGGAAGTTCCCATTGGAAACGAAACGGACCCTCGTTGCGCTCCGCGAGTAACAACACGAGTTGGTTGTCAGCGATTGAGAAAATCGCGCTATGGCACGTAACAACAGGTAGACCTAAATTCTGTTGTTCTTCATGGGTTTCAGAGACATCATCGAGCTCCATACCCTAAAAAGATACTATTAAATATCAAAGTAATAATATCTATTCTTAATAATATTTATTAGATAGATAATTAATGAGGCTGTGTAGTGCTTCGGAGCTTGTTGTTAGGAGAGTGATCACCTGACAGCCAACGCTCAAGTTCGCTGCGGGCATTTGTACGCTGCCAGACGTTAATGTCAGCAACATTTTCGGGGTCTGTTGTGAATTCGACGGTTAACCCGTCCGGGTCAGTCACGTACAGAGAGACGCAGTAACCATGGTCAGTTGTTCTATGAGCCAATCCTGCTGAATCAAGAGCGCCTCGCAGCCGTTCCTGATCTTGCAATGTGCTCGACAGTGCAACATGGTTGAGTGAACTCCGAGAATCAAGCTTCATCTCGGCTTGATCATCAGGATCTAAGAATTGGAAGAACGCTAAAGCTGAACCATCTTCAAGTTCGAAAAACGTATGACAATATGTCCGTTCTTTCCCTCGAACGGTCTCTATCTCACACCAAGTAGCGACAAGAGGAAAGCCCAAAAGATCTTCGTAGAAGACACGCGTCGCTTCTTGGTCATCAACCACATAGGCATGGTGATGAAGTCGAAACGCCGGAATCTTTTCTTCTCTCACCCCTACCCCCGGAAGTCACCACATTGCTCATGTTGTAGTGGCTGTTGTGGTCTACACAACCTAGTCTTGACTACCGCTGGCTTGTAACCGAGAGGAATGTCGTGTTTAAACGGACATGGGGTTTAGCAAAATCATCAATGACGGTAATCCGACTCGACCGAGAACTACTTGTACTCCCGGTCTTGAACGCAGTCGCCGCAGTTGTTTTCGGGTTGCTGTTGTGGATTGTTGCTTCAGGTCTCGGAGCTGACTTCTCGGACAACTCCGATAATGGCGGAGGAGGCGTGATTGCCATAGCAGTCTTGGGACTTCTCGGGATGAACGTCATCAACACATTCTTCAAAGGAGCCCTGGTATCGGGAGCTCATGAACGTTTCACCGGCGGTGACCCCACAATTGGTTCATCGATATCTGGAGCCGCAAGTCGCCTTCACCGGTTACTGCCGTGGGCCCTGATGGCCACAACGGTCGGCATCATCATGTCGATAGTCGAACGCCAAGGCGGTCAGATGGGACGTATAGCTCGGGGCATGTTCGACATGGCATGGGGAGTCATCACATTCCTCATCGTTCCCGTCGTCATGTTCGATGATCTCGGACCAATCGCAGGACTCAAAAGATCCGGACAGCTCCTCAGAACATCCTGGGGTGAAAATCTCACAGCTCAAGTCGGTTTCGGACTACTCACAGTCGCCATGGCCATACCCGGAATTATCCTTATTGCGCTTGGATCTTCAACCGGCCTTTTCGCGTTGATAGCTATCGGGGTGCTGGCGGTAATGTTCGCAATGGTCGTGGCAGCCGCATTGAACGGCATCTTCCAAACCGCCCTCTACCTATATGTGACGACAGGCCAGACCCCCGCCGGATTCGGTGAACAGCAGCTGGACGCCTCGTTCAATCAGAAATAAGCGTCAACCAAGAACTTCAGCGATCGCCAGATCAGCAATCCGGTCAGGGTCATATCCAAGTTCTTCACTCAAAATTTCCCAATTGTGTTCTCCCCAGCTGGGACCGCCGTAGGTAACCACAGCAGGAGTGCGCGACATCACGAACCGAGAATTCTCGATCGTTGTTGTGCCCTGAGTTGGATGACCCACTTCGATGAAATGGTTGCGGTGTTTCAACTGGGGGTCGACGAGAGTGTGCCGACTGTTTTGAACCTGATGAGCGGGAATGCCAGCAGCTACACACAGTTCCATGACTTCGCCATTTGAGCGTGAAGACGTCCAGTCACTAATGAGCTGTTCGAGTTCGTCTTGACGGGTTTGTCGCTCCTCCACGGTCAAGCCACTCACGCCCGAAGTGCCCATCAGGTCACACAATGCCTGCCACTGATCGTCATCGCAGACAGCGATCGCTACCCATTCGTCATCACCAGTCGATGGGAACACCCCATGGGGAGCGAAAACATCATCTCTGCTCCCACGCCGTTCCCACATGCGGCTATTCACTGACCAATCAAGAAGCAACGGTGCGAGTTGCTGCATCGACGCTTCTCCTTGACTGAAATCGAGATACTGACCTTGACCGGTCGCTCGATGATGCTCGACAGCCGCCATGACACATGCCACCAAGTAACGGCTTGATATGTAGTCGGTGTAAGCACCAAAAGGCCCCGATGGACCACGATCGGGCCACCCCGTCGGTTCGAAGAACCCTGAAATAGCAGCAGCCATTGTCCCGTAGCCAGCTAGTTCTGTGTAAGGGCCCGTTTGTCCCATGATGCAGCTAGAAGCCATCACTAGATCAGGTTTGATTTTGCGCAACGACTCGTAGCTCAGACCGAAGCCACGCATCCCTTTCGGTGAAAAAGATTCGAGAACAACATCAGCCCACTGCACTAAATCGTGGACCACTTCGATTGCTTCGGGTTTATTCAAGTCAAGCGACAGCCCGCGTTTGTTTGCATTCATATTGCTGTAGAGCGCCGAGTTATCTGGCAGCCCTTCATCATCATGAAATGGGAACAAGGTTCTCGCGGTGTCCATTCGAGCTTCGGAATCTATTCGAACGATGTTCGCCCCGTAGTCAGCTAATACCCGACTTCCTGCGGGACCAGCCATGACCCACATGAAATCAAGCACCTTCAAACCTTCGAGGGCTTTCCCTTGACGATCTGGGATTGCCGGAATCGAAACGCTCGGCTTTCTTGGCGGCTCGGAAAGAACTTGTGTTGTGTGTTCACCGATTGATGGTGGAGGTGGAAGTGGAACCTGCGGTGTCTCGGAGAAAATGGCCATCCTGCCGGGGAATTTGACTTCTCGGCCCTCAACTACCAAGTCCTCCCATAGGTCGCGTGCCTGTAGGTGAGGGTTGTTGTACACATCTTCAGCAGTTGTAACTGGAGCTATAAGTAGCCGCCGTTCGAAAGCGGCGTCGAATAACTCTTTCTTTGTTTTAGTCATGCAAAAGTCGGTAACGCATTGCTTGACTCTGTCGTACTCTTCGACCGGCTCGCTGCCAGAAAACAGTAAGTCGGCATAGTTCAACCAGTCTTTGTTTAGAGTCTCCTCATCACAAAAACCTTCTTCGTGGATCCATTCCATGAGTCGCCGGGTGTACGGACCTAACGCTGTTCCAAATAGAACTGTGACTGATGCGTGACCATCGGCGCATGGCCACATCAGTTGTATATAGATTCCTGCGACGGTCACCCCGCCAGCTTCTCGATTGGATTCTGGTGCGTTGATGGCTAGGGCGACCATGTAGGTCTGGCTTGCCTGCAATGTTGATGCTTGAGCTGAAAGGTCAATGTGTTGACCTAACCCTGAGTTGTTTTCTCGTTCATACAAGGCGATCAACGCGGCGCTAGAACATTCGGCGGCTGCGTGAGCATATGCCTGGGGTAGTGGGATTCGAATTGGAGAACGGTCTGAATCCCCGGTTAACACCATCTGCCCGCCTGACGCCATAATCGTCAGATCAGTTGCTGGCCATTTGGCCTTGGGACCGGTGCCGCCGAACGCAGAAATGGACAAATGAATCAATGCAGGGTTTCTGTCGGCCATCACGGTGTAACCGATCCCTAACTCATCCAATACGCCAGGTCCGAAGGCCTCAATAACAATGTCGGCGCCATCGGTTAAACGAAGTAATTCGTCACGGCCTTCAGATGTTTCGAGATCAAGAACTACCGATTTCTTGCCTCTGTTATATGACCAATGCCACAGCGAAGTGTCCGGCGACACGACGTCTCCTGCGAATGGTCCAACTGACCGCGAGTGGGAACCACCGGGAGGTTCAACCGTAATAACCTCAGCACCCAGCGACGCCAACACGCTTCCAGCAAGTTGTCCGCGTTCGTCTGCTAACTCAATTACCCGATAGTCCCCAAGCATGGTCATAGATTTACGCGCCCCCTCTGCGGTGTAAAGACCTAGAGAAGTATTCCTCGCGATTGGTTAAGTGATCCAATCGGACGGTTCAGATCTCACATTCGTTGGATTACCTCGGACGCGAACCTGGAATAAATTTCGTATTGCTGATCAACCGGGGGAATGAAATTAATCCCGTCGAGGCCCTGCCGTTCAAGCTCGGTGAGTTGTTCGACGATGTCTCCTGGTTGTCCAACGATCGCACATTCACGAATGAGTTCAGGAGTAACAAATCGAGCTTCTTCCTCGTCGAGATGTCCGTAATGAGAAGAATGAATGTCAGAAAGAGATCTGTTGGCGTCTCGTTCCTGGCGAAACGCCACGTACTGCTCCCAAATTGATTCAACAAATTGAGGCGGCTCAGCATCGGCTTCGAGAAAACGATCGTAGAGATAATGAACGTTGACCATCACTGACGATCCGACCTCTTCCAATACTCGAGGCGACGACAAACTCTCATCAGAATTCAACATCAACATGTTGACCAGAGCTGTGGTTTCAAAACCATCAAGGTCCCGTCCCGCTTGGCTAGCCCCTTGTTGGACGTTTGATAGAGCGTCAGGAATGCTGCCGCCTCGTGGAATGCCGGTTATCAGTCCGTCACCTAATTCGCCGGCAAGGCTTTGTGATCGTGGCCCGAAACCTCCTACGTGGATTGGAATGGGATTCTCGATGTCGATGTAGTCAAGTTCCAAACTTTGGAAATTCACCGGGTGTGTCCGGCCGTTCGCTCTGTAATCAACCGTCTCACCGTTCAACAGTGCCCGAATAACCCGCAGATCCTCCGCGTAGTCGGCCACCTTCATAGGTAATTGACCCATATTCCTCATAGCGGTATTGCCAGTGCCCACTCCGAGAAATGTTCGACCGGGGGCCATGCGATTTATCGTCGCGATCGCGTTAGCGGTAACAGGAGCCATTCGTAGACCAGGGATCGCGACTCCTGAACCAACGCTGATTCGCTGAGTTCGCTCTGCGACCAAAGCCATCATCACCCAAAGATTTGAACGCAATAGCGGACTATCCCACACCCAACAAAAGTCGTAACCAGAACGTTCAGCTTCGACCGCTAAATCGATTTCATCGAACCGGCTGACAGTTACCCCAAATTTCATAAAAGGCTTCTATTCGGTGACTCTTACGAGCCGAAACACCGGGATCACTCTTGGGGCTGCCTTCTCGGCGTATTCATTGAACACCGAAAGTTCCTCGGCCTGAGCGGCATATAACCGTTCACGTTCCTCGCCTTCGGTTAGCACCGCAGTCGCTTCGTATTGATCGGACCCGACTTCCAACAGAACATCTGGATTGGCGACCAAATTGTGATACCAGCTTGGATGTGAAGGCCGGCCAGCAGCTGAGGCAATGACAACAACATCCTCTCCGTCTGTCGAGTAGGCCAACGGTGAACAAAGTTCACGCCCGGATTTCGCGCCAACCATCGTGACCAACGCCATAGGAACCTGATCGAAAGGAGGCCCGCACTTGCCGTCGTTGGCCCGAAATTCCTCAATGACCTTTGCATTCATCGCTAACAGTTCAGCTGTCATGTCGTCCCCTTTATTTGAGCTAAAGCTAGTCCTCGTTCGACGCACGCTTCGTGATCAAAAGTTGTGGCCCTCAGGTTTTACAGTGCCGACTGGAGATCGTCGGTGGTGACATCAATCGGATCGTGACTAGCCACCACATCGATAACGCTGCCACCTGCTCCCAAAAGATTTAGTACGTGATTCACGGTTGCGTCGCCTTCGATGTGAGTTATCTCAGCATTGCTGTCGATAACAGCGGTGTACGGATAGCGTTCCCGAACCCACGCAAACAAATCCTGAGGCAGCGTTCGCCCGTAACGCCACAGACAAAAGACGTTCACTTCGAACACCAACAATGGACGATGACGCTCAAGCGTGTTGGTGGCACCCTGCAACACTCCCAGTTCGCCACCTTCAACGTCGATTTTGATGAAATTCACATGGTCGAGCTCTAAGGAATTAACTGTTTCATCAACAGTGGTCACCGGAACATCGATGCCCCCCAGCTCTTCGGACAAAAAGCCCCAACCACTGCCATTGCCATCTTCATGAAAACGCATGGTTCCTAGTTGTGCTCCTACCCCGGTTTCCTGAAGAGAAACTGTCGCCCCAGTGCTGAGACGAATCGTTTCACGCAATGAACGATGAACAGAAGGAGCCGCTTCGAACGCGACGACATGACCAATGGGGAAACGTTGGGCCAATGCCGCTGTGACCGCACCGATGGAAGCACCGATATCGAAGAGGACCGGACTTTCTCCGAGCAACAGATCAGCAACCCGAACAGCAGGCTCAAAAATTGTTCCTTGCTCCGCGCACTGATCAAAATAGAGGTCGCCGACTTCGCCCGCGACTTCTACGTCGATACCCGAAACCCTAAGTTGGCCGATCTGAAGATCACTTGTCACTGCGCCGAGAGTAGCCAACAGCGGTAGCGTTGACGGTTCGGTGCACCAACGGAGGTCCTTATGCCGATCTTCCTAGGGTTACTAGGTTCGCTAGTAATCGGCACCTCAGACTTCTTTGCCAGGTACGTCGCTCGCCGAAATCACGCCGCGACAACCGCGGCAACAGGGCTCATATTCGCAACTTCAGCAGCTGTTCTCGTAGCAAGCTTCGGGCCGGGAAGATTTCTGGGAGCTGACTATCTTTTTGGTTGCGCATCAGGAGTGGCAAGCGGATGTGCACTAGGGCTTCTATATAGAGGCCTAGCAGTGTCATCTGTTGCAGTGGTGTCGCCGATAGTTGCAGTCCTGCTCGGCGCAATCCCAATGTTTTGGGAAGTCATCACCGGCACATCACTCACCGCTGGGGTTCTCAGCGGGGTTCTTGTCGCCTTGTTCGGATTATTGGTCACCACTTTTGATCCGGCATTAGGTGACCGTGTTAAGCAAGGAGTCATCCTTGGTTTTGCATCAGGCCTCTGCTTCGGTATCGGTCTTGTCTTCATGGCCCAAACCACAGTCGAAGGGGGACTATGGCCAGTAGTCGGACAAAGATCGACAGCTTTCATCATTCTTATCGGCTTCTGCACCGTTCGAGGTTTACCTCGACTAGTCCGAGGACATGCACTCCGCTTTTCAGCCGCTGCTGGCATCCTCGGATCTGTTGGCGTGCTCTGTTACACAGCAGGCTTTCAACGCGGCTCGGTAACGGCCGTTGCAGTCGCTGCATCGGTGTTTCCGATACCTACAGCCGTACTTGCAGCCACATTTGACAATGATTCACTCCGGTGGTGGCAAATTGTTGGTATTGGCCTTGTAGTAACAGGAATCGGATTAATTGCTCGTGGATAAAATCAGATGATTAGACACATACGGTCCCAAACAAAAACATGACTGATTGCTGGAATTTTTGGATTGATAGAGGCGGCACGTTCACCGACATAGTCGGCCGCGCTCCTAACGGGCACCTAACCACCCACAAATTACTTTCAGATAATCCGCGCCGATACAGCGACGCAGCAGTCCAGGGCATCAGAGACCTTTTGGAACTCGACGCAGACGAAGCCATACCCCTCGACAAAATCGAAACAGTCAAAATGGGGACAACCGTCGCCACCAACGCTCTACTTGAACGTCAAGGCGAACCAACACTGCTCGTCACAACTGAAGGTTTCGCTGACATTCTCCGAATTGGCTACCAAACACGCCCAGACCTATTTGCTCTTGACATAAAACTCCCCGAAATGCTTTACACCGAGGTACTCGAAGTGGAAGAGCGAATGAGTGCCGATGGGGAAACACTGATCCAACTTGACGAAAAGGCAGCTCGAGCAGGGCTTCAACAAGCACGTTTACAAGGACTTAACTCCGTTGCAATCGTTCTTCTCCATGGGTACCGCTACACAACCCATGAAGCCCGGCTGGCAGCTATCGCACGCGAACTCGGATTTGAACAAGTTTCGGTTAGCCATGAGGTGAGCGCCCTCATGAAACTCGTGCCCAGAGGCGATACCACCGTCGTAGATGCGTATCTATCACCGGTCTTGAGGCAGTACGTCGCTCAGGTAGATGAACAACTCCGACACAACCAACTCAGCCCAAGACTCATGTTTATGCAATCAAACGGAGGCCTCACCGACGCATACGCATTCCAAGGAAAAGACGCCCTGCTTTCAGGACCAGCTGGAGGCGTTGTTGGGATGGCTCGCACAGCGGAAAACGCCAACCTGCACAAACTCATCGGTTTCGACATGGGCGGAACCTCAACCGATGTGAGCCACTACGCCGGCGAATTCGAACGCGCATACGAAACCGAAGTAGCCGGCATTCGAGTTCGATCCCCAATGATGGATATCAATACAGTCGCCGCCGGGGGAGGATCGATCCTTCATTTCGATGGAAGCCGACTACGAGTAGGCCCAGACTCCGCGGGAGCTGACCCCGGTCCAACTTGTTACGGCAACAACGGCCCTCTCGCCATCACTGACTGCAACGTGGTGCTTGGCAAACTCCGTCCAGAATTCTTCCCAGCTGTTTTCGGTGCTGACGGAAACCAAGCCCTCGACATCGCGGCCACAACCAAAGCATTCAGCGTATTAGCCGAACAAATCACAGAAGCCACTGGAATACAGCAAACAGAAACCAGCATCGCGCAAGGCTATTTAGATATTGCAGCTGACAACATGGCCAACGCGATCAAGAAAATCAGTATCGAACGGGGCCACGACGTCACCGACTACGCACTGGTCTGTTTCGGAGGGGCGGGAGGTCAACATGCGTGCATGGTCGCCGACCGCCTAGGAATAGAAAACATATATGTGCACCCCCACGCAGGAGTCTTATCCGCTGTCGGAATCGGGCTAGCCGACGTACGCCAAATCCGAGACGAAACAGTCGAACAAACCCTGGACCATGACAACCTCCAACAATTAGACCCGCGATGGCGCGAACTAGAACTCAAAGGAACCGAATATCTGCAAAATCAAGGCATCGAAGGCACCGCCCAAGAACTACGGCGACGCCTCTCACTTCGATATCAAGGCTCGGACACGGCATTACTCGTACCGGCAAGCACAATCGATGAGGTCAGAACAGCATTCGAAACCCACCACACTGCGCGATTTGGGTTTATCTCACCACAAACACCAATAATCATTGAGTCTCTGCAGCTAGAAGCAGTTGGACTCGCGGAACCGCTGTCAGTCAACGAAACAAACTCGCAACACGGAGATCCATTGCTGGGGATTTTCCCAACAACAATGGGCGACAAAACCATTGACACTCCATTTCTAGATAGACAGAACATGTCGCCCGATACGCCAATAACCGGTCCGGCGGTTCTTGTCGAACCCAACGCAACGACAGTCATAGAACCGAACTGGCAAGGCCATGTAAACGCGGACGGTGATCTGTTTATTGAACGAATCGCTCCTCAAAATCAGCGACCTGCGGTCGGGACGAACGTCAACCCCGTTCAGCTTGAGATCTTCAACAACCTCTTCATGAACATCGCCGAACAGATGGGAGTTGTTTTAGAAAACACCGCAGTCTCAGTGAACATAAAAGAGCGTCTTGATTTTAGTTGCGCCATCTTCGACCCCGACGGAGAACTCATCGCCAACGCTCCACACCTACCTATTCATCTGGGATCAATGAGTGAAGCCATCAAGTCAGTGATCGCCAACAATCCTCAAATGGAACCAGGTGACGTATACGTACTCAACGCCCCTTACAACGGCGGAACCCACCTGCCAGACATCACTGTCGTTAAACCCATCTTCGACGAAACCACCGGAGAACGAATCTTCTATGTCGCTTCACGCGGCCATCACTCCGACATAGGCGGCATCGTCCCGGGGTCAGCACCAGCTGATTCGACAACTATTGATGAAGAAGGCCTAGTCCTTGACAACGTTCTGTTGGTACAAGGCGGCCGATTTTTAGAACAAGAAATTAGAAACCTACTTACAGCAGGACCATGGCCCGCCAGAAACCCTGACCAAAATGTTGCTGATCTTAAGGCGCAGGTCGCAGCATGCGAGAGAGGCGCCACCGAATTGCACAATGTCATTGACCACTACGGCCTTGATGTAGTCCACGCATACATGGGACATGTGATGGAAAACGCCGAAGAATCGGTCAGACGAGTAATTGCCGCGCTCAACGACTGTGAATTCGTCGGAGAAATGGACGACGGAAACCAAATAGCGGTGTCGATCAAAGTCGATCTCGCTGAGCGCTCAGCAGTCATCGACTTCGCAGGGACAAGTGACCAACACCCCGGCAATTTCAATGCACCCAAGGCCGTCTGCCGGTCCGCAGTTCTCTACGTCTTCCGATGCATGGTCAACGACGCGATTCCGCTCAACGCAGGTTGCCTAGTTCCATTAGATATCCGTATTCCTGACCCGTCGATGATTAGTCCTCATTCGCCTGCCGCAGTCATTGCAGGCAACGTCGAAACCAGCCAGCTGCTGGTCGACACCCTCTTTGGGGCGCTAGGTGTAATAGCTGGCTCCCAAGGAACAATGAACAACTTCATTTGGGGTAACGACGAACACCAGTATTACGAAACAATTTGTGGAGGAGCTGGAGCAACACCATCAGCGGACGGCGCAAGTGCCGTCCACACGCATATGACAAATACCCGCCTGACGGACCCCGAAATTCTGGAATGGCGTCACCCGGTAAGAATTAAACATTTCAAAGTCCGACGGAATTCTGGCGGACTGGGAGCGCAACGAGGGGGCGATGGCGTTGTACGTCGGCTCCAATTCCTGGAACCCATGACCGTTAACGTCTTGTCGTCGCGCCGCAAAGTCGCACCGTACGGCGTCGAAGGAGGACAAGATGGCCTCGTAGGAGTCAATCGCCTATTGAGAGCCGACGGCACAACCAAAGAGTTACCGGGCAGCACTCGAGTAGAAGTCCAGCCAGCTGACTGTTTCGAGATTGAAACCCCAGGTGGTGGAGGATTCGGCGTACCTCAAAGGAACTAACCGCTAGCTCGGCAAACCTTCGGCGACGAGAGCAAAACCATCCAATGCGCCAACTCGTTCCCGCATAGCAGTCTGATAGCCATCGCTGTTATACCAATCCAATAACTTCTCTTTGGACTCGAATTCGACAATAACCACCCTAGAACCAGGGGGTTTATGGGTTCCCTCCAAGACCTCTGCCTCCAGATCAACCGCAAGCGGTTTGGCACCAAACTCCGTCATAGAAGGAAGAGCAGCCTTGATATAGCGATTCAAAGCATCGTTATTAACAACCGTCTGAATTCCAACGAGATAAGCAGCCATGGGACACACCATAGAGAAGATTGAATTAGGAAGTAGGTGCCACCAATAACTAAGCGGGGGAACTGCTGTGACCAATAAACCATGGATGACATCTGAACAACACCAAGAACTTTTCGAACGAGTCAAGAACTGGGACCGCTGGGGAACCGATGATGAAGCAGGCGCTCTGAATCTGATCACACCAGAATTGCGAGCCACAGCCGCGGCAGAAGTGCTTCACGGTGAAGCCGTCAGCTGCGCGCGAGAACTTCCAGTCGAACCAAACGCAGAGAACCGGCACCCAGCGCTCCACATGATGGTCAGAGGTGGCGATGACTGTGTCTCACCAAATATCAATATGGAATCGACCGGAGATTTTGTTGGGGTTGCTTTTCATGGCATGGCAACGTCGCACATTGACGCTCTATGCCACGTTTTTGTCAACAAGCAGATGTACAACGGTTACGCCGCCGAAACAGTCAAAAGTACCGGTGCGACGCGATGCAGCATCATGGTCGCCAGTGAAGGTGTCGTCGGGCGCGGAGTCTTTCTTGATATCCCGCGCCTACGAGGAGTCCAATGGCTCGAACCCGGTGATGCGATTACTGCTGACGAACTGGAAGCCTGCGAAAAAGCCGAGAATGTGCGCGTAGGCCAAGGCGACATCTTGCTAGTTGGGACCGGACGAGACGAACGCCGAGCCGAATTAGGGCCTTGGCACCCGTTCCAGGTGGGGATGGCAGGACTTCACCCAGATTGCATCGAATGGCTTCACGAACGAGATATTTCAGTTCTTGGTTGTGATGGTGTCAGTGACGTTTTGCCAGGCAACCATCCAAATGACTGGATTATGCCAATCCACCAAACAGTCATTGTCGCTATGGGCGTGCACCTTCTAGACAATCTGCGGTTAGACCGACTCGCTGCTTCATGTGTCGAACATTCCAAGTGGAGCTTCCTGTTCACCGTCGCGCCTCTCCGAGTTGAAGGAGGGACAGGTTCACCCGCTAACCCCATCGCTCTCTTATAAACCGAAGTGTCTGTTAGACAGAATGAACTCTCGGGTGAGTTGTAACCCACACCAGCGCTAAAAGAATCACTGCCCCGCCGGCAACGGTTCTTCCCGCAGGAACCTCATTCACTACTAACCACACCCAAATCGGAGCCAACACGATCTCGCTGAGCAATAACAAACTTGTGCGAGCTGCAGGAACATGACGTCCAGCGGCATTAAAAATCGGAAGGCCCACACCTAATAGGACGCCGCCGCTGACTAAGCCAAGACAAACGTCACGAAGCGGCAGAGCAAAACCTCCGGTTGCTGCGCTGGCGACGAGACCGATCACGATCCCGATCACGCCTGTAAAGAAAACCTGGGCTCGTGGATCACGCTGCTGAGAATCTCTTAACAAAACTGTGTAAACACCAAGCATCAGGGGAATACAACAGGCGACTGAAATGCCCACCACGCTGCTGCTATCCCATGTCGACCCCATAATTGCGACCCCAACAACAGCAGTAGCCATTGCTGCCCATGTGTGGCCATCCACTTTTTCTCGTAACAATAACCAGGCCAGCAAAGCGGCGGAAAACGGCGCCAAACTTTGCAATAACAAAGTGGTCGCAGCATCAATTCGAGCAATAGAAATAATGAATGAAGTCGACATACCAGCCACCAAGGCGCCAGCAAGCAAATTCTTAGCCAAGCCGTTCGTGAGCGCAGTCATGACCCGCACACCCGAACTTATAGATAATGCGATTACAGCCGCAATGAGAATTCCAATTGAACGCCACAAAAGAAATAGCCATTCCGAACCTTCACCCGAAGTCCAACGAAACAACAACGGGCTAAAGCTGAACCAAGTGCCCGTCAAAAACACGACCAGCGAGCCGTTTCGTTCGTTCAATTGCACCTTCATCGGAAAAGACTGTAACGATTGACCATTCACAGCGGCGACAATGTAGAGATGGCGGTAGGTAACAACCCGGCGGCACAATGGCGCTCAATACAAAATCTGGAGGAACTCGTAGCCTCAACGGTTCGTCCCTGGACTGAGTTGTCAAATGAGAGCATCCAAGAATTCCAGCATGATGGCGTGGTGGTATTGCGACAAGCATTCACAGAATGGGTTGAGCCCCTAACTGTTGGACTCGATCGAAATCTCGAAAACCCTCAAGCATTCGCATTTCCCTGCGAAAGCATCAGCGAAGATGAAGCTGGCAGGTTTTTTGACAGCTACTGCAACTGGCAGTTAATCCCCGAGTATCTCCGATTTGTCCTCACTTCACCAGCAGCCGCAATAGCAGCGCAACTTATGATGAGCGACACAGCTCAACTGTTCCACGATCACGCATTCTCTAAGGAACAGGGAACTTCTAAGGCCACGCCGTGGCATCACGACTTACCGTATTACTGCATTGCAGGAACCCAGACAGTCTCCATATACGTGGCGCTCGACCGCACACCAATCGAAACTGGAGTCAGATTTTTAAAGGGTTCGCATCGCGGCGGTGAGACCTATCGACCTCGAGACTTCGCGTCAGGTGCCGAATATGAGAATGCCGATAATTCGCTTGTCTCAGTTCCCGATATAGACGACCACTCAAAAAATATTTTTATAGAAGCAGTAGAGCCCGGCGACGCGCTTTGTTTCGACTTCCGAACTCTTCACGGGACAACTTCAGCCCCAATAGAAAAACGACGCCGCGCATTCTCAACACGATGGTTAGGCGACGATGTCCGCTACCTTGAACGCCAAGGTGAAACGTCGCCACCGCTCAACGACCTAGGGCTTCAATCAGGTGACGTGATGCGTCCCGATTTATTCCCCGTACTCTGGCCGGTATCCCATGAATAAGGAATCCCCGTGGTAGACCCAATTCAAACGACGGCACGAATGGAACTCGTCGAACAAATTGCGGCGATCGCACCGCGATTTTCGCAACGAGCAGCCCAATACGACCATGAAGCCAGCTTCCCAACAGAGAATTGGAAAGAACTCGCAAACAGTGGCTTCCTTGGGCTTTGTGCGCCCGTTGAGGCTGGCGGTCTTGGTGGCGACTTCGTTGCATATGCCCTTGTAAGCGAGGAGCTTGGGCGACACTGCCCGACCACAGCTCTTACTTTCAACATGCACACAGCCACTGCGTTACTAGCGGGATGGATAGCAGACCAACTGGGCATGGATGAGGAACAACAAGCTCATCTCGACCGTGTCCGACCGCAACTATGGGCCGGCATGTGCCACCAGCACACGATTCATAGCCAACCTTTTTCTGAAGGACGAACTCCAGGAAGTGGCCAACCAATCGGCACTACTGCTGTCCCCGTAGATGGCGGATACAGAGTCACTGGCAAAAAGATTTTCGCATCACTCAGCGGTATAGCTGACGTCCACAATGTCGTAGCTCTCGTGGAAGACGACCCTCGAGTTCGTTTGCTAGGAGTTCCTGCAGACAGCGACGGCGTCGAAATTCAAGGCGAATGGGACCCTCTCGGAATGCGCGGAACCGACTCCCGAGATTTAGTTCTTGTCGATGCTTTTGTCCCCGAAGACAACGAGGTTCTACCCCCAGGCGTTTTCGATGCCATGGTTTCCCGATTCCCGTACTTCTATATGACGTTGAGCTTCACCTACCTCGGATTGATGCGAGCGATTCTGGATCTCACAGGCGAATACCTGAGGGGGGAACACGGAGTGGCGTCACGGCGAGACAACCATGTCAAACAAGCCGGATGGGCAGAAATGCAGATGATCTACGACAAAGCCCAATCTTTGATGTACAGAGTGCTGAGTGAAGCCTCGGTCGACCCAACTAAACCCGCTTTGCGACGCGCATGGAGCACCATGGTCGCTGTCATGGAAGGCGCGCCTGAAATGGCTTCCCTTGCTATACGAGTATGCGGCGGGCGATCCATGCTTCGACCCAACAAACTCGAACAGCACTACCGCGACGCCCGATGTGGCGCGACGATGCTGCCATGGAGCGTAGAGGTTTGCCTAGACCGTCTAGGCCGTTACGACCTATATAACGACAAGTAACCCGCTATCGCTGTAGAGGTGCTATCGGCTGGGGATTAAAGTGACGTGGTGCGACGTATCCAACATTTCATTGACGGTCAACATCAAGCCGGAACCAGCGGAAGATCCAGCGACGTTTATGACCCAGCAACAGGACAAATACAAGCCCAAGTCGACCTAGCCTCAGTTGCCGAGGTCCACGAAGCTGTCTCAGCCGCTCATAAAGCATCAGAAGAATGGTCGGAAAGTTCCCTCACACAACGAACCCAAATCATGTTCCGTTTTCGCGAGTTGCTTTCCGACCGGACTGATGAACTTGCAAGAGTCATAAGCAGTGAACATGGAAAAGTCGTGTCAGATGCTGCAGGTGAAGTAGCCCGCGGCCTTGAGAACGTCGAGTTTGCCTGCGGAATAGCGCATCATCTTAAAGGTGAAATTAACGAGCAAGTATCAGCCGGGATCGAGGTATATAGCCTCCGCCAACCACTCGGTGTTGTTGCCGGTATCACGCCTTTCAACTTTCCGGCCATGGTCCCAGCTTGGATGTTTGCGACTGCTATTGCCTGCGGAAATTCTTTCATCTGCAAACCATCAGAGAGAGACCCTTCAGCATCAATGCTTATTGCTGAATGGTTCATTGAAGCAGGCCTCCCCCCTGGTGTGTTTTCTGTAGTCAACGGCGATAAGGAGGCTGTCGACGCCTTAATTGACCATGAGGACGTTGCTGCTATCAGTTTCGTGGGATCAACCCCAATAGCCAGCTACGTCTATGAGCGTGCAACATCTGCTGGGAAGAGAGTGCAGGCCCTCGGTGGAGCGAAGAACCATATGTTGGTTCTACCTGATGCTGATATTCAGATGGCTGCAGATGCAGCCGTTAGCGCCGCATATGGATCTGCCGGCGAACGATGCATGGCTGTGAGTGCCCTAGTAGCTGTGGGATCAGCTGCTGACGAATTAGTAGAGGCGATCTCGCAACGGATCCCAGATGTCAAGGTCGGAGTAGGAACTGAAGCTGGTGCAGAAATGGGACCGCTCATCACAGCAGAACACCGAGACCGTGTCGCTGGGTATGTCGAGAGGGCTCAGCAAGCAGGCGCGGTTGCAGTTGTTGATGGAGGTAACGCAGACCTCCCGACGGACGGCTTTTTCTACGGGCCTACGCTCCTAGATGAAGTAACCGCAGACATGGAGTGCTACCAGGACGAAATTTTTGGGCCTGTTCTTAGCGTTCTACGAGTTGAAACTTTCCAAGAAGCAATGGATCTCATCAACGCGAATCCTTTCGGAAATGGGACTGCTATTTTCACGCGAGACGGGGGAGCGGCGCGCCAGTTCCAACATGAAGTCCAAGTAGGGATGGTCGGGATTAATGTCCCAATACCCGTTCCCGTTGCCTACCACTCATTTGGAGGGTGGAAAGCGTCTCTCTTTGGAGATACCCATATGTATGGACCGGAAGGGGTGCGTTTCTACACTCGGGCGAAGGCAATCACAGCGCGATGGCCTGACCCAGCGTCAAGCCAAATAGACCTAGGGTTTCCCCAAAACAGTTGAGAATTCAGCTACGGCTTGCGAAGTATATGGACCACGCACACCGCACCGATTCCGACCATATGGGCCATCCCAACTCGGGCGTTCGGCTGTTGTCGAGAGCCAGCTTCGCCGCGTAACTGTCGCACTACCTCCGCGATTTGACCCACTCCAGTCGGGCCAATCGGATGTCCCATAGCTAATAGCCCTCCTGAAGGGCTAAACGCGCAGCTACCACCAATATCAAAGTCGCCTGATTCGACGCGTGTGGCTGCTTCGCCGGGTTTACAAAGTCCCAAAGCTTCGGCATACAACAACTCTTCGATGGCGAAGGCATCATGCACCTCAAGGACATCGAGGTCTGACGGATCAATACCTGCTTCTTCGAATGCAGCTGTCCCGGTCTCAGCTGTCAGCGCAGCATCGATACCGACGCCCTCGGCGTAAAGTGCTTCGGTTTTTGTTGCCGAGGCCACAACCTGCATGGCTCGAGAGCGATCAATTCCTAACCGGTCAATCCCGTCTTCTGAAGCGATGATGACAGCAGCTGCCCCCTCACCCACTGGACAACATTGCAACCTCGTCAATGATCCCGAGATCGGCTCAGCTAGTACCTCGTCAAGAGTTCGAACTTTTTGTCTTTGGGCGAAAGGGTTTTGGGAACCGTTCCTGTGGTTCTTTACTGCGACTTTGGCGACCTGCTCGTCGGTTACCGCATGCAAGTCCATGTATTCCGAAGCAAGCAAAGCGAAGTGAGTGAACGGCACAATCGAGCCAGCTTCAAGATTTGGTATGCCAGCTTCGCCAGGAGCTGCTCCTAGACCTCCGCGAGGTTTATCGACACCCAAAGCGACTACGACATCAGACCGGCCTGAAGCTACTTCCAAACATGCCTGAGCTACCGAAGAGGAGCCAGATGCTGACGCGTTTTCGACCTGAGTCATAGGAATGCCCGTAGCGCCGAGCCTGCTCAGCATTATCCTGCTTGCGCCCATCCCCAGCAAAGCAGTCCCTGTGTATGCGGCATCAACGTCAGTCCAGTTCACCCCAGCGTCAGTTAAAGCTTCGCGAACCGCAGTCAAACCTAATGAAACATAGGTTTGATCGCTGCGCCGCTGGTACCGGTGTAAACCAATTCCAACGACAAAAACCGGTCTCGTAGACAGAAAACTGGGCGCAGTCATTGGGTAATCCGAAAACGTAAATCGACGATTACTTTGCCAGCATCGTCTTTATCCTCTGGTGCCAAGAACCCTTCGACTGAGCTCCCGACAACAACGTCATCACCTTCCACTATCGCTTTCACTACCGGACCGCCAACTAACTCGATAACGGCGACTGTGAAAGGTGTTATCGGCGCGGGTCGATGATGGCGGTGCACCATAGCGACTGCCCGCACTGATCCGCGAGCCTCTAAATCCCAGTTCTCGAAATTGTCGGCGGGAGACCCGCACTTCTCGCAGCCATATGGATCTGGGGGGAAAGCGATTCGTTCACAACTAATACACCTATGCCCCACGATGATTGGTGGGTCAACCAGTTTCAGTAAATGAGGATGACGAGCTTCGGTAGTCATAAGGCCTTCAAGTCGTAAAACGTAGTCATTAAATGAGCCGAACAGCAGCGGTAACTGCCGCGGCCACGATGACCACTAGAAACATTGGCGCCCGTTTCCAACTCAAAGCCGCTGCTGCAACAATCCCCGCTACCCGGGCATCAAGAACTAGTTCACCTTGGCTGCTCAGTGTTTGCAACGCGGTTACAGCACACAGAATAGACAATGGCACCATTGCCAGCACTTGACGGCTCCGGTCGCTGATCCGATTTGGATCGATAAGTGCCATACCTAGAGCCCGTTGCCCGTAAACACCAACAGCTAAGACAACTACAACTCCCCAAGTCAGCATTAGCTGCTCTTACTTTCGCTGCTCTTTAGGGCAAGCAATGCTGGTAATGCCGCAACGAGAAACGGTAATCCGCCTGGCAAGACCTGAACCAGTCCTAACGCGATGCCTGCACCTGAAAACGCTATGAGTCGCGCACGTTGAGTCGTTAATTGAGGCCGGATAATTGCAATGAACAAGGCGGGGAACATGGCATCCATACCCAACGCTTTCGGATCCGAGACTAGATCTCCTAAGACTGCGCCGATCGAAGCTCCTAGCCACCAAGGCAAAACCAGCCAAAGCGACATGGCTACATAAACTCTGCGAACATTTTCATCCTCTCCTTCTCGGTTCGCCAAAGCGATGTTTGGATCGAATGCTGAAAATGCTGCTATTCCTCGCTTCCACCGCTGTGGCCACAAACGCGGAGCTAATGCAGCTGCAAGCACTCCAAACCTTGTTGACGTCAACCAACCTCCAGCAATACCAGCGGCAACACTTCCTCCAGCAGCGGTCACTGCGGCGTAGGCCAAAGTTGCGGTCGCCGAGTTCACAAGCAGAGTTGCAGCGATGATGACCCAGGTAGGAGTACCAGCGGTGCTGTGGACCAACGACACCGTGATCGCAACGGTGAAGTATGTGAACGCGATAGCCCAAGCCTCGCCTACACGTAATGAAGTGCCATCAGGTATTTGCCGCACGCATAAATGATGCCAGCCCGCAGCCTCCTTGTTCTGGCTAACTTGGTGAACATGTCCGATGTTTCAGATATCGCTCAGTGGTGTCTAGACAAGGGGCACACAGACATAGTTGTGCGGACCCGACGTCCACATCTTCGCGACGCCCTCACAAACGTCGGTCTTGAGATCACAGAAGAGCCATCAGACCTCGTTATGTGGTTAGACGACGAAATAGGAAGTTCAGCGCCGTGGCCTTACTGCTCAACTTCATGTGAACTGCTGATCGAAGGGTGCCTGCCGGTAGAACGAGGGGTGCACGCACTTGCGGTAGAAACTGACAGAGCGGTCATTCTTACTGCCGACGGCAATGAATACCGCCGAATAGAATTCATCGAACGCGAAACCCGGACCATCAGTGTCCAACCAATCGCCATAGACATTCTTGACGAATCAGCGCGCCAAGCCGGGTTCTCTCTCGTGAATAGGTGGATTGATTGGTCAATGGAAGCAGCCTTGGGAAGCGAACCTTGCCACTTGTCACTGTTTCGTAACTTCTAAAAGGGAACTAAACGACGCTGCCGTTCGTTGTATGAGAAATGACTACGGCATGGGAGTTTCTGTGCGAAAAATTATTACTGCGTTGACGTGTTCGTTATTGCTAAATGCATGCGGTGTAGATAATCGAGATAACGCGTTAGGCCCGGACCAATCAGTCGCACTGTCTCCGTCGCAGATCCAATTGGCTTCTGCCTTGACGTCATTCGAATCATGTGACCCTTTCCTTCGCCATGTCAAAGCCAATGCTCTTGACATGGTCGGGCCCTGGGGTGTTGAAGGGGGGTACTTCCCAGTAGTGATGGAATCTGAAATTTTGCGGGATTCATCTGAAGTTGCGGTTATGGATTCAACGTCAGTTTCGGAAACTCAATACAGCACCACCAACATTCAAGAAGCTGGTGTTGATGAACCAGACATTATAAAAACTGACGGTCAACGGATCGTTGCCTTGGTTGAGAACAGGCTTCATGTCCTCGACGCCACCGGTGAACAACTCCGCCAATCAGGCGAACTGCAGTTTGACAACTTTTGGGCACACGACATGTTCCTATCAGGTGATCGGGTTGTTGTATTTGGCCAAATGAACGAAATAACAAATCCGCTTCTACGTTCGACGAACCACAGACCGGGTTGGCATAGTCCGATCACCACCCTTATCAGCGTCGATATAGGAAACTCCACCCCTCAGATCACTAGACGTCTTCATATCGACGGGAGATATGTAAGCAGTCGATTGGTAGACAACTCTGCGCGAATTGTCATCCAAAGCAGTCCAACAGGCTTCGAATGGTTCTACCCAAAAGGATCAGGCTTAAGAGCCGAGAGAGAAGCTGAAGAAAAAAATCGTCAACTAATTAGAGACTCAAGAATCGACAACTGGGTGCCGTGGTTTGCTTTGGAGGCGAACAACGGGGCACTCCTTCAAGAAGGAACCCTCACTTCGTGTGACCGCGTCTACCACCCCTCCTCAAACAGTGGGCTACAAATGTTAAATATCATCACTGTTGACCTTGATGAAGAACTATTTGAAGAGCGAGTCACGAGTACCTCAGTTCTTGCTGACGGCCAAACGGTTTACTCGTCAAAACAGAATCTGTACGTAGCTACCACTGAATGGTTTGACGAGCGAACACTGTCAATAGACCCACAAACAAACTCCGAACGCCCGAAAGTGACTACCCGAATTCACAAGTTCGACATCAGTGACCCTGCCCGGACGGTGTACCGGAGTTCTGGTCAGGTACCTGGAACCGTTCTCAACCAATATTCAATGTCGGAGTTCGACGGCCATCTACGTGTAGCGACTACTGACCATGGGTGGTGGACGTCGCGACAAGACGCCGTTAGCGAAAGTTATGTGACCATTCTCAAAGAAACCGATGATGGACTCGTCGAAATAGGGCAAGTGGGTAACCTCGGCAAAGGAGAACGAATCTATGCGGTCAGATTTCTAGGCGATTTAGCAGCGGTTGTAACCTTTCGACAAACCGATCCGCTTTACACCATTGATCTCTCACAGCCTGAGTCTCCGAAAGTTCTCGGGGAGCTCAAGATCATGGGCTACTCGGCGTATCTTCACCCCATAACAGACAAACTCCTCTTGGGGGTTGGGCAAGATGCGCTGGAGACTGGGCAAACTTTAGGGACTCAGGTCTCTCTATTTGATATCAGCGACCTTTCAAAACCGACCCGAATTGACCAATGGCGACTGCCGGGTGGGAGTAGCGAAACCGAATTCAACGCGCGGGCGTTCTTGCATTGGTTACCTGAAAATCTCTTCGTGCTACCAGTTGTAACTCATCAGATAGCAACCTCGAACGACGATCCATTCGCTGGAGCGGTGGCGTTGGAACTGAACGGACAATCATTGGATGAACGTGGCCGCATCACTCACCTAAAATCAGACCCGAAAGTCACATGTCAAAGATGGATTGAAGAACGCGACAATGAAACGGAAGTTGAAAGGCAGCACTGTTGGCCTGACTTTGACTGGCGAGGCACCATTCAAAGGTCACTAATCATTGATGATCAGATCCACACTCTCTCCTCGCTCGGCCTCCTAAGTAGTGACCTCGAGAGCATGAAACCACTGTCTTTCCTACCCTTCTGAGTTACGCCCGTAGTTGCGTCATGTGCGTGTCGAAAAACAAATCGATGACTCAAGCGCACTTAGCTATCCATTCAGTGCCCGCGTGCGCAATAGTGGTGTCATGACCGAAGTCATATGGGACGAGTCACCCAGTCTGCAAAGCCCACTACTAGTCGTCGCTTTCGAAGGTTGGTTCGATGCTGGTGAATGCGCGACCGGTGCTATCCAGTGGATAGTTGATCACTATGCCGCTCGGAGGGTCGCGCGAATAGACCCAGAGGAGTTCTTTGACTTTCAGGAAAATCGGCCACACGTCGAAATTGCTGATGATGGAGAACGACGGATCAAATGGCCATCCCTAGACGCACACGTGATCGAAAATGATTTCCCTCATGACCTAGTGCTTCTTTCAGGGCTTGAACCTCGCATGCGTTGGCGAACCTTCTGTGACTCAGTCGTTGAAATAGCACAAGACACACGATGTGAAATGGTCGTCACCCTCGGAGCGATGGTTGCGGGGATACCGCATTCACGACCTTCAGCGGTTAAAGGCAGCGCGGCTAGTGCAGAGCTAGCACTGAGACTTGGGCTTGACAGGCCGAGCTACCAAGGTCCAACCGGCATCATCGGCACATTGCACGACGCGTTAGATCGAGCAGATCTTCCAGTTATTTCCCTCCGGGTAGGGGTCCCTCATTACGTAGCAGGTCCCCCCAACCCGAAGGGGACAAGAGCCCTTCTCGCCGAATTCGAAAAAGTAACGGGCGTGCCGACCGGGTACACCGATTTAGATGCCAGTGTCCTGGAATGGGAACAACGGGTGAGTGACGCGGTCGAACAGGACTCTGAAATTATCGGGTATGTCAGACAGCTAGAAGAAGAAGCTGACCGAAGCGACGAAACTGACCTGCCATCGGGCGATGACCTTGCCGCCGAATTCCAAAAATTCTTGCGCGAAGAACGAGACGAATAAGCGCAAGCCTAAGTCAGGTTATTTCGTTGACTTGTTGACGCAATAGTTGGTCAGCCAATACCAAACAAACCATGGCTTCCACCATTGGCACAGCGCGAGGAAGAACACATGGGTCATGTCTTCCCTTGGCTGCCAGAGTCACAGGCTCATTGTCTTGATTCACAGTCTCCTGGGGCGATGCAATTGTCGCCGTCGGCTTGAAGGCAACTCTGAGTACAAGATCTTCCCCGTTGCTGATACCGCCCTGTACCCCGCCGCTGTTGTTGGTCGATGTAGCAGGACGGCCTCCCGATCCTGGTATGAAGGGGTCGTTGTGCTCGCGGCCAGTCATCAACGTCCCCGCGAATCCGCTACCTATTTCAAAGCCTTTTGCGGCGGGAAGAGACATCAGAGCCTTAGCTAATTCAGCATCGAGCTTGTCGAAAACTGGCTCACCCAAACCAACCGCCATGTTTCTCGCTACACAGGTCACGACCCCTCCTAGCGAGTTGCCGTCCTTTCGTGCTGCCTCTATTGCATTAGTCATCAACGAAGCCGCATCTGGATCAGGGCATCTCGTAGCGTCGGCTTCAACATCATCACGACAAACAGCGCCACCGTCGATTTGAGCCTCAATGTTTTGCACCGAGCTCACCCAACCAATGACTTCGATTCCGGCAACTAATTGAATTACTTTCCGTGCTACTGCGCCACCCGCGACACGACCAATAGTTTCCCGGGCCGATGCTCTACCACCACCTTGCCAATTTCTAATTCCGTACTTTGCTTCAGTTGTCCAATCGGCGTGACTTGGTCTGTAGGTATCTTTCATTTCTTCGTAAGCGCCAGAGCGGGCGTCCTGATTTCGTACGAGCATCCCTATAGAAGATCCCAACGTACGGCCTTCGAACAAACCGCTAAAGATTTCGACCTGATCATCCTCATTACGTTGAGTCACGAGACGACTCTGACCCGGACGCCGACGATCAAGTTCCACCTGGATGTCGCTCGCGTCGAGTTCAAGACGGGGAGGGCACCCGTCGACCACGACTCCGACACCTCCCCCATGGGACTCGCCGAAAGTAGTAATACGGAATTGTTCACCAAAGGTGTTACCGGCCATATCACTGAGAGTAGAGGTCGCGAGGCCTAACTCACGAAGAGATTCTTGAAGTAGTGCTATTTACAGAGTGAATCTAGGGAATGATTGCAGGGATGGAACTTATAGACGCGATGCTTGTAGCAGGTGCGGGAGTGATCGCAGGAGTAGTTAATGCGATGGCAGGTGGGGGGTCTCTTCTAACTGTCGGGCTCCTCAACGTCTTTGTTGGTCTGCCCGGACTGGTTGCTAACGGCACGAACAGATTCGGCGTACTTGTACAAAATGCGTCGTCGGTCGTTAGTTACCGCAAAGAAGGTGTGCGCGGCTTCAGAAGAGCTATAGCTGTCATTTTTCCGGTGACTATTGGATCGTTGATCGGGTCGTTACTTGTGTCAAGTGTCACAGATGAAACCTTCGAACGGATCTTCGGCATTCTGATGGTTCCGCTGTTGTTTGTGAGCTTGCGACCCCCTAAGAGTTCTGGCTCTCAAATTAACTGGCACCCTGCTTTAACGACCGTAATCTTTTTTGCGATCGGACTATACGGGGGTGCCTTCCAGGCTGGCGTTGGCCTGCTTATCGTTGTTGCTTTATCAAAGGCTGGCTTGGATTTAGTTAATGCAAACGCAGTCAAAGTCGTTGTGATCTTTATCCTCACGGCGATAGCCCTGCCTGTCTTCATTGTGAGAGGTCAGGTTGACTGGGGCTTTGCTGTGGTCCTAGCTGTTGGCTTTGCAATAGGTGGTTGGATAGGCGCGCGGATCGCAGTACGGGGAGGAGAAAAAATTATTCGACCTGTACTCGTGGCGGCCGTTGCAGCTCTCGCTGGTCGAATGATCGGACTTTATTGATCGCTACGACGTAGCCTTTATCCGTGATCTTTGATCTGAACCTTGATCGAGTCCGTAATCGGCCTGGCATTAAATGGGAACGACACGGCAACGACGTCCTGTCTGCATGGGTTGCAGATATGGATGTTGAAGTTCCTGATTTCATTAAACAGGCCGTTATAGAAAGAATTGAGGTAGGTGGACTTGGCTACGGCTTTTACGACGAGCCGATCCCGGTGTTAGAAGCGTTCAAATCTCGAATGAGCACTGCCTTTGGTTGGAACGTCGAAACTGAAGACGTGATGAGAGTCCACGACGTAATACAGGGACTGGAATGGGTGCTGCATACCTTGACGCCACCAGGGTCAGAGATTGTGGTGCAAACACCGGTCTACCCGCCTTTCTATTCCAGCGTTGAAGGCATTGGCCGAAAGTGGGTAGCAAACCCCCTGTTGGAAAGTGAAAAAGGATGGGCGTTGGATTTCGACCATCTGGCTGAGGTAGCAAAGGGAGACAACGTCTCAGCTTTATTACTGTGCCATCCCCATAACCCGTGCGGGTATGTCATGACTCCAGCAGACTTAGCCCAAATCATCGAGATAGCTGATGCCAATAACCTCTTAGTTATCTCTGATGAAATTCACTGTGACTTGGTGTATTCCCCTCACCGACATGTCCCAACAGCATCGATAAGCGAACTTGCGGCGCAACGAACCGTCACCCTGACTGCTGCCACAAAAACGTTCAATATGGCTGGCCTGAGAATGGCATTCATACACAGCTCATCGCGACAGTATTCGCCCCAACTGAAGGAAATTCGTCCACGAATGATTGGCGGTATCAATGGGCTAGGACAAGTCGCTACTGTCGCTGGTTGGGAAAAGGGGGATGCTTGGATAGCTGAACTTGTTGCGGGACTTGACCACAATCGCCATTTGCTAGCCGAGTTGTTGAAAGAGCACCTTCCGGAGATTCGATATCGCCCTCCACAAGCTACTTATCTCTCTTGGTTGGACTGCCGCGAGTTAGACCTTGGAGATGACCCTGCAGAGACTTTTATGTCACGAGGCAAAGTCGCCCTCAACTCTGGACTGGACTTTGGAATTGAGGGAACGGGCCATGTTCGGCTGAATTTTGCGACCTCCCCGGAAATGCTTACCATGATCGTCGAACGAATGGCCTCTGCCGTTTAACCCTTAACATGCCCCAAGTTTTCAGCTTCTCCCTTGTGTGCGTGTCGACGCAAAACGAGTGGATAGCCGACTATCCCTACAGCGAAAAATAGAAACCATTGCACCGCGTAACCCAAATGAGGTCCGACATCGGTTGGGGGAGGCTCTAGCGGGAAGGCATCAACTACTTCAGGTTCGCTAGTAATCAACTCAACGTAAACGGTTGCTAGCGGATACGGGACCTGTTGGTCTATCCGACCGACATCGGTTCGAGCTAAGGAGGCAAGCACCCCAGTCGAAGCGTCACGGGAGCCAATTGCGCCCCTTTCCTGGCTCAGTCGGACGCGACCAGTGAGTGAAACGGGTTCCGGTGGAGGCTCAAATTTGTATCCGTCACACGAACTTTGAGGAAGCCACCCAACAGTCACAAGAGTCGCACGCGAAACATCTCCAACCAATGGGACCGCTAAATGGCAACCGGCCGCTTCTTTTTGGCTTCTGTTGCGTATCAATACCGCATCCTCGCTAGACCAAAAACCCTTCAGCTGCACCAACCGAAACTCAATATCGCTGTTGGCTCCGAAAAGATCATCCTCGGTTAGAACTTCACCTTTAGATCGATCTAATACGGCGTCATTGCGTTCGCTTCGTGCTTGGTGTCTCCCAAACTGCCAGATACCTGCGCACATGAAAGCGGTGAGCAGCAGCAATGTGAGAATGTGACCCGCTATCCATTTAGGTTCGCGAACGAAGCTGTACATCGGTTGCACGCTAGTCGGCAACGTAGACTCAGCCGCCGTGTACCGCCGTTACATTTCCGTGGCCAGCATCGCTTTGTTATTGGCTCTACCTGTCGCTTGCGCGGGTCCTGAAGCTGAGAAGGCGATCTTCGTGGCCCGTGAAACCACTCCCACCAAAGCCCAACAATCAGATGGGCAGTTCGACACATCTACGACGAGTGAACCGAAGCCATCTGATCAAAACGCCAATCAGGAAACCGATACAGCGCCCACTACCGAAGCTGTAACGCCCAGCATTACAACGACAACATTTGAAACACGCCCATGGACCCTGCTTGCAGGAGGCGATGTCCTCCTTGACCGCACTGAGCCCGAAGGTATTGATCCGTTTGACAAAGTTGAACCTGGGCTCAACTCGGCAGAAGTGGCAATCGTGAACCTCGAAATGGCGATTACAGAACGTGGGGAACCTTATGACAAAGAATTTGTTTTTCGAGCGCCTGGGTCAGCGGCATTAACCCTTGCGGGAGCTGGCATAGATGTGGTTTCTATAGCTAACAATCACATACTTGATTACGGTCCCGAGGGTCTCTCCGACACCATTTCAGTTCTTGACGAGGTTGGGATTCTGCGACCTGGGGCAGGCTCTAATAACGCTCAGGCTTACGCACCCCGAGTTATGACTTTAGGCAATGGGGTGCGCATAGCGTTTGTGGCTGCGACGGCGGTTGTCCCAGGGGGCTTTGCCGCAACAGCTGAGCGACCCGGGGTTGCTGATGCAAAATGGGCGATTCCGCGGGTTCTAGCTGCTGTGCGTGCAGCAGCGGCGAGCAATGACGTAGTTGTTGTCAGTGTGCATTGGGGAATCGAACGTGAAACCTGCCCGAACCAAGACCAGCGAGACCTAGCTGCTGAGCTAATCGAAGCAGGAGCAAGTCTCATCCTTGGACACCACCCTCACGTCTTGCAACCTATAGAGACGTTTGATCGCACTGTTATTGCATACTCACTCGGTAATTTCGCCTGGCATCCGCGTTATGGCATAACAGGCGACACCGGTGTTTTAGAAATAACTTTCGATGGCCCCTATATAGAGGGTTATCGCTTCCATCCTCATGTGTTGGATTATCGCGGAGGGGCAACTCCCATTTCGAGCGGCGAGCGTTACGACCGTATTGTCGATGTCATTGAGGGAAGATGCGAACAGCATGACCCTCAACCACCGACGACGACAGAAGTATTAGACGACCCCGCCTTGGACGCAACGCCATCGACCACAACCGGTTGAGCTCACAAAATTTGAACAGATTCGATTGAATCTGCGGGTTCGAATCCCAGAACTTGCCCCAAGAAGGAAAGCTCCGAATCTAAAGCACGAGAGATGGTGTCCGCTTTGCGGAAACCATGACTTTCACCCTCAAACAGAACATATGAATGTGGAATCTTGGCTCTTGTCAGAGCTTCGACGAGTTGTTCAGCTTGAGATGGAGGGACAACTGGATCCTCTGAACCTTGCAACACAATCATGGGTGTCGACAATCGGTGTGTGTGATGAATCGGAGAGCGTTCCTCATAGATGGCTTTTTCTTTGGGCCACTCTCCAACTAACGAATCAAGATATCGAGCTTCAAATTTGTGAGTATCTCGAGCCAAAGTAGCGAGGTCAGCCACCCCATATCGAGAAATACCTGCTGCGAAAAGATTGCTCATTGTCAAAGCGCACAACGTCGTGAACCCGCCAGCTGACCCTCCCTTTATTGTCAGCCTCTCGGCATCAACCAATCCGTTGTTAGCGAGATGCTGAGCGGTGGCGATGCAATCCTCAGTATCAGCAACTCCCCATTGTCCCCGCAACAGGTTTCTATACGGTGTGCCGAAACCAGTGCTGCCTCTGTAGTTGACGTCCACTACGGCGATACCCCGGTTGGTCCAATACTGAATAGCGGGATCAAATGATGATCTTGCAGCTCCGGTTGGGCCGCCGTGGCTGAGAACAATAAGAGGCGGTAATTCTGAGGAACATTCGTAAGCCGAGTTCTTCGGAGTGAAATGGAAGGCGTGAGTGATATGGCCTGATGCACCGTGGACCTCAATTGCTTCGGGGATTGAAATTTCGTCCCTGGCTAGAGGCAAGGAATGCGAGTCACTCAGTTGCTCACATCTGCCGTCGGTGTCTATCGCAACAACGGCCGACGTTTCCTCCCAACTAGCTGCAACCGTCACCACCCGTCCGTCATCCATGGTGTCTAAGCCGTTGAATTCGGTTAAAGCACAATCAGTTTCGGTTAGGAGTGAATCGGTGATTTGCCCTAGATGCCCCGTCCCCTGATCAACCCAACTGCACCAGATTTCATCTTTAGCCCAGGTGTAGCTTTTTTGACCAAAAACCCATCCGGGGATACCAAACTCGACCGCAGCTTGCACAACTGGTTCAGACGAGTTGGTGCTCAAGTCAACCTCGTGAATATTCCACCACCCTGTCGCATCACTAATGACGTGAAGCCGTCCATCAGGTGAAAATTGAGGTTGCTGCAACGCAGGACCGTCGAGTACTACTCGATGTTTGGTCCATCTGCCGTTACTTCGCTGCGCAACATGTAGCCGAACGTGGTCCCATGGCATTGATGGATGATCCCAGGACAGATACGCAAGCAATTTTCCGTCAGGAGAAATTGTTGGTGAAGAATAAAAATCCGCGCCCGAGGCCACTTCGATGATCTCGCCGGCGATGTTCACTGACGCCAAAAGATTTTCAGGGTGAACATGATTTTCGTGGTGCCGTTCAACAACCCATATGGTGTCATCGCTATCTGGATCGATGACCCCATCTGAATAACGCAAGCCTTTAGAGGTAGATGGTTCTGGAGTTACTGGACGGAAGTCGTCGTTGAGTAGCCAAAGCCGCTGGTCGTTGAAACTTGAAAGTAAAATCCCATGCTTCGTTGGAAGCCAAGAACCACCTCCGTATTCGTGAACCAATGTGCGCACGTTGAGTTCATCTGGCCCCAAGGTGGCAGTATCAGCACCGTCAAACTTAACTATTACGGTGCGTCCTGATTCTTCTGGCCGGCTTTCCAACCAGAGCACTTCATCATTAAAAACACGTGGCTCGGAGAGACGCTTTGCGCCGGTCGCGAGTTCTTGGGAACTGAGTTCTGATACCCAACTGCCATACGGTCGATCTTGTTTCAAGTTAACCCCAATAATGCTCTGGAAATGATCTGGATAAAGCTAGCTCTTTGGCTATCATCTTGAACTGAAGAATTTGGGACTTGAACATCGAGAAATTTTGCGGATGTTCGATTGAAAATAGAATTGCGTCAACCAAATTGGTGTCGCGCGGGTTTCGCTCCGGGTTTCCCACCAATCCGCGAGCGTTCCGTGAACCGGGGGAGTACCCACCGACTCCCTCGGTTCACATTTTTTGGTGAGCTTCAATCTTTGTCGAGGTCAGTAACGATTCGGTCAACCTCATGTCGGGTGGCTTCGAGGCGTTCTCTACACCATTCGATTAATTCTGAAGCGCGCTCGAGATCGATAGTCAAAGAATCAATATTTACGTCGTCACCATCGAGCTTCTTTAGAATTTTCTCTAGTTCCTCCGTAGCTGTTTGGAAGCTGAGATCTGGGTCGGTCATCTGTTCTCCTTAGCATCGCGCGATGCTGAATCGGTAACTGTGCTGGTGATAAAGGAAGTAGCTGTTTCGGTAACTATGGTGACGCCGGAGGGGGTCACATCGCGAATCACTTTTCCGTGTTCATCTCGTGTGATTGAAAATCCTCGTGCCAGTGTCCGGCTCGGATCAAGAGCCTGAAGCAGATCGAAGTTTCGATTGCACCGCTCGAGGTTGCGATCGATCGCCATCAGAGAAAGGTCTCGTAGGCGATTACTGGCCGCATTTAGTTGCCCATTTTTTACATCAAGGGTCCGGCGGGCTCGATCGTTAATAGATCTAGCTGAAGAAGAAATCAATGCTGCAGCACGGTCATGGCAACTGTTTGCGAGATTGGCAATTCGTCGTGCAGAGTGACCTAATGCTTGATCGAATGCAGCCACAGTTTGTACTAATGCCGCAGCGCAAGCCGTTGGAGTTTTGAACGCTGTGTGGGCTACTTCGTCGACTACTGATCGATCGATTTCGTGTCCTATGCCGGAGAAGACTGGGGTCCCAGCGAGGGCTACTGCCCTAGCGACATTTTCGAGATCGAACGCCAGTAGATCGGTTCGAGCGCCACCACCTCTGACTACTGCAATTACGTCTGCATCTGTGTTTGCCAATGCCTGTATCGCAGCTATCAAGCTGGCTTCTGCATCGGTTCCCTGAACGGAGGAATGTGCGAGTGAAATCTTGAATGGGTAACGACTCGAAGAAATCTCGTCTACGAAGTCGTTGTATGCGGCACTTCCATCTGATGTGACTAGCCCAACATGGAGGGGAACAGGAGAGAGACGAAGAGAGCGATTGGTTTCCAAAAGGCCATCTTTAGAGAGTGACTGTAAGACCCGTTCTCTGTCGATCGATAACTGGCCAAGAGTGTGGTGCGGGTCAATTGCCGTCATCAGCAATTGCACGCGGCCTTGAGGTGCATAAAAAGATAATTCGCCTCTTATACGTATCTTTATCCCCTCGGTCAAAGGACCGGCGTCAGCGCGACTTAATACTGATTCCACGCTGTTTCGTCTTCCTTTCCACAAAGCGACCGACATTTTGTCAACGTGGTTTCCACTGTTATCTGGTTCAATCAAATCGAAGTACACGTGGCCTGAAGAATGGAACTTCAGACTGCTGATTTCTCCTTCGATCCAAATCTCGTCAGGAAATACAGCGGTGAAAGTATCCCTAATGGCTTCACAGAGATCCCCGACAGACCATGTATGTGTTTCCGCCACCTTGGTTCATCCTTCAATCGCGAAGCAGGTTTCAGTAATAATCGCCCTAGTAGCCACTCAGACAGTCACTGAAGATAGTTAAACAAAATCTTAAGTAGTGGCATTGCTAGATGACATTAGGCCGGAAGAGCAATGCAGCTATTGATAGGGGCCACATATGACTGTGGATATTGATGGTGGTGGCATTAGCGAAGGGTAGGATCGGAAATGGAAGGTTGCCAGAGCGGACGAATGGGGCGGCCTCGAAAGCCGTTGTGGCCTCCGGGTCACCGTGGGTTCGAATCCCACACCTTCCGCCATGCCGATTGCGACGGAAACTTTGGGGTGTTAAACCTCAACGCCGATCGGCGAAAAAGCGGGTGAGAATTTGACCGCACTCTGCAGCCAAGATCCCACTAGTTATTTTTGCTTGGTGGTTTAGTCGAGGGTCGTCCAACAAGTTGTACAGGGTTTCAGTAGCGCCAGCTTTTGGATCATGAGCACCAAAGATGACGTGAGAAATGCGAGCGTTGAGGGCCGCTCCTGCACACATTGGGCACGGTTCTAAAGTTGTCACGAGTGTCGCGTTATCGAGATGCCAGGTTCCTAAGTGAGATGCGGCGTCTCGTAGGGCGAGAATTTCCGCATGTGCGGTTGGGTCACCGGTCAATTGACGTTCGTTGTGGCGAGAAGCGATCACAACCTCGTCAAGTATGACTAGTGCACCCACGGGCACATCTTCGTGTTTGACTGCTTTCTCTGCTTCGAGGAGGGCGAGACGCATAAGTTCATCGTCATTCATGGCGGAGAGTGTGGGATTCGAACCCACGGAGGCCGGTTAGACCTCACACGCTTTCCAAGCGAGCCCATTCGTCCGCTCTGGCAACTCTCCCGATCATCGTCTCACGAGGCGGCCAGGTGATCTGCGGCACACAGCGGAATCCGCTGAGAGCTGCTGCCTCCCGGCCCTGACTCGATTCACGGGCCACTGTTGCACAGGACCCGGCCGCCACGTGAAACGATGATGCGCTCTTAGGCTACTTGCCCCTAAGCGCAGCGGCACACAAGTAGCATCAGCGGTTAATGGTTTACCAGTCTTTGTACCGACGCTTTCGCCCCCAAACTTTTTCAGAAGTAATTGGACAAGATCATTTAGTAGCTGCTCTTCGTAACGCAGTCGTTGAAGAAAGAGTCGGCCACGCCTATTTACTGAGTGGGCCCCGAGGCACAGGTAAGACATCCACGGCGCGGATACTTGCGAAAGCCTTGAACTGTATTGATCCGTCTGGAGATGGTGAGCCATGCGGAAGTTGTGATAGCTGCGCAAACTTTGAATCGGGTACTTCGATGGACCTGGTCGAATTAGATGCAGCTTCGAATAACAACGTTGCGAATATTCGTGAAATCACTGCTAACGCTGCGCTAGGTAGCCCTGGGAAGCGGAAGGTTTACTTGCTTGACGAGGTCCACATGCTCACAGCTGCGGCATCGAATGCTCTCTTGAAGACTTTGGAAGAGCCGCCCGACCACGTGATTTTCGTTCTTGCTACCACAGACCCACAAAAAGTTTTGCCGACGATTCGTAGTAGAACTCAACACGTCGAACTGACGTTGGTTAATCCGGAACTACTCAGCCTTCATGTAGCGCAAATTGCAGAACGAGCTGAGTTAGAGATCGACTCAGCCGTTATTGAATATGTAGTTGAACGCGGTTCCGGTTCAGTTCGGGACACACTTTCGGCGCTAGATCAGGTTGTCACGGCGGGCGGCATACCAGAACATCGCGGTTCGGTGGATGCGCTGGTCAACGCGATTGTTGCTCAAGATCTCACCGAGTCGATGACGGCCGTTGCTGAAACTATTGCTGGGGGAGTCGACCCCAAAGACTTGGCGTACAGAACTACACGAAAGTTGAGAGATATTTTTCTCGCTGGTGCTGGAATTAACTCAGGTGAGGCGACGCCCGAAGAGTTGCCTCAACTCGCTGAAAAAGCGAGTCAGATCACTCGGGCGGTCAACGTCCGAGCCCTTGAGCTGTTAGGTCAGGCCCTTGTCGATATGCGACAGGCACCCGATCCGCGCCTTGTTTTGGATTTGGCGTTAGTCCGGCTTTTTGCGGGAACGTCGGATCTTGATCCCGGGCAACGATCCACTAAGACCGTGGGTCAAACGCAGCCGACGGGAGCTGGGCCAGCGGCGCAAGCTCGAGCGGCGCTGGCTTCGACGCAAAGCACTGATGAACCAGAAATCGCGGCAAGCGTTTCTGACAGCCCTCTGGTTCCTCCGCCTCCCCCCAGTCAACAAACGGTGTCGGCTGACTTGCCGGATCAAGTACCGCCGGAGGTCCAGGAACCAGACAAAGCTTCGATGGAGCTATCGATCAGTCAAGTAGCAGAGATATGGCAACAACAAGCACTTCCTTCTTTGACCGCTAGGGCGCGGGCTCGATTCCAAGCAGCCACGATCATCAGTGTGTCCGAAGGACAGGTGCGGTTTGAGTTGCCGAATGAAACTCACCGGGAACGCTGTGAGCAGATTAAAGGAGATATTGAAATAGCACTTCGAGAGGTTCTTGGTGCTGAGGTCCAGGTGGAGCTGACTGCTGCACAGGAAGAAAAAGTGCGGACGAATGCCGAACCCAAAGCCGCAATAGAAGAAGAAGTAGTGGACCCCGCTGAATTCGAAGTGAACTCCGAAGCTGGAACAACAAGTGTTGACCGGGTCTTAGAAGCATTCCCGGGTGCCATAGCGTCTGATGAGGAAAGTAATGGCTAAAGGTGACGAGCGATGAGTGGCCTTTCCTCTAATGATCGGTTCCTCGAGCAAGCGCAACAGATACAGCAACAGCTTTTAGATCAAAGAAAAGAAATATCGTCAACCGTTGTAGAAGGATCAGCGGGTGGCGGTGCTGTCACAGTCTTAATGCAAGCTGACGGAACAGTTCTTGAGGTACACATTGATCCTGATGCGGTACAAAAAGACGACATAACGATGCTTGAAGACATGGTGGCAGCAGCGTTTCGTGATGGATTGCGGCGATGCGGAAATGCGCAAGCAGCCGCTATGGCACGCGTCGATACCTTTTCCCCGGCTGAAGACGGAGGTTAGCGAGCCATGTATGACGGCCCAGTACAAGACCTAATCGATGAACTCGGTCGTTTGCCCGGGATTGGCCCAAAATCGGCGCAGCGGATCACTTTTCACTTGCTTAAATTGCCAAAGGGTGACGCTGAACAGTTAGCAACAGCAATTATCGAAGTTAAAGAAAAGATCGGTTTTTGTGAAAAGTGTTGGAACATTTCACAAGATCGACTTTGTTCAACCTGCGCGGACCCCCAACGTCAAACAGGTTCTCTTTGTGTAGTAGAAGAACCCAAAGACGTTGTGGCTCTCGAGCGAGCGGGGTTTCGTGGCCGCTACCACGTCTTGCAAGGCGCCTTGAATCCGATGGAAGGTATTGGCCCTGAACAACTTCGCATTCGAGAACTTTTGGCTCGGATTAGTGATGAAGATGTCAATGAATTGATTTTGTGCACGAACCCAAACATCGAGGGTGAAGCGACTGCGATGTATCTGGCTCGCCAGTTACAACCACTTGGTATCAAAGTGACGAGGATTGCTAGTGGTTTGCCCGTTGGTGGTGATCTGGAATACGCCGATGAGCTGACGTTGGGACGAGCCCTGGATGGCAGAAGAGAATTGCAGACCTAAGTTCCGGTTACCGAGTGGGAGGGCGGATGCCGGAGTTGATAGCTATTCGACCTACTGTGTCGCGGGCACGTAGTTATCGAATCCCATAGCTTCCAACCCCGACATCCGTAAGAGCTGAACTCTTTACGATTACGTTACAAAAATTTCATAAGTGTGACAACACTTCTCGCCGACGCCCGGTTTAGGGCACCTCAATTAACAAGGCGTCACCTTGGCCTCCGCCCCCACAAAGGGCAGCCGCTCCATATCCGCCTCCGCGTCTGTGTAGCTCTGACATAAGCGTTAGAGCAAGGCGACTTCCTGACATACCGATTGGATGACCGAGAGCTACAGCACCACCATTGACATTGACTATGTCGTCAGTTACTCCGAGATCGTCAGTAGCAGCTAGGCCTACCGCGGCGAATGCCTCGTTGAGTTCAAAAAGAGAGATATCTGAGATATCTAGGTCGGTCTTAGAGAGGGCTTGGCGAATTGCCGTTGATGGCTGGGTGAGAAGTGAGGTGCCTGGCCCGGAGACCATTCCGTAACTTACAACTCGGGCCGAAATTTCCGCACCTAGTTCTTCCGCTTTGCTTGGAGACATCATTACCAACGCGCACCCGCCGTCGGAGATTTGAGAAGCATTGCCTGCCGTCACAGCACCATCAGCCGCGAAAGCAGCCCGCAATTTAGCGAGGCTTTCTGCTGTTGTTCCTGGCCGCACGCCCTCATCGGTGTCCACGATCAGTGGATCACCACCTCTCTGAGGCACTGAAACTGGAGAAATTTCTGCCTCAAAGAGCCCATCTTTTTGGGCAGCAGCTGCTCGTTCATGTGATTGAGCAGAAAACTCATCCATAGCCGACCGACTGATGGTGGCCTCAGAGGCATCCCTTTCTGTCCCGTCACCCATATGGCCATCGTCGAAGGCGCACCACAGACCGTCGTGGATCATCGCGTCTCGTAACTCGCCATGGCCCATTTGTAAACCGTTGCGACCATCTGCAAGCAGATAAGGGGCGTTGGTCATCGATTCCATGCCCCCGGCTATAACCACATCAGCATCACCGGAAGAAATCATTTGGTCTGCCAGATAGATGGCGTTCAATCCAGAAAGACAAACCTTGTTAATTGTGATTGCTGGAACATCCATCGGTATTCCTGCACCAACGGCAGCTTGTCGGGCTGTTATTTGACCTTGGCCAGCTTGTAGTACCTGCCCCATAACTACATGATCGACTTGATCACCCGTTATCCCCGACCGTTCCAAAGCGGCAGCAATCGCATGGGATCCTAATTCTGCGCCAGTGAAATTGGCTAATCCTCCATTGAAACGACCAATAGGTGTGCGTGCTCCTGAAATGATTACTGAGCCGGGCATGAATACCTCTTCTCCAGAGTTTTAGATTCCTAGTTTCCAAGTGTAGATTTCGTGCACCGTTGGTGCTTGAGTCAGTGAAACGTCTCGGGTGTCGATTAGCTATTCCCTTCACTATTGGAGAGTGACGTGTCCCCCATGCAGCACATCCTTGAGGCTATTCAAGCTGACGCATCTAGCGATGAGATAGGCGCGCTCGAGATTCCTGAGAGCTACCGAGCAGCGTATGTCACCCGCGATGAGCAGAATATGTTCGAAGGCCGAGAATCTTCTGAAAAAGATCCGAGGGAATCAATCCATATCGATGAGGTGGCAACTCCCGAGTTAGCACCCGATGAGGTGTATCTAGCTGTGATGGCTAGTTCCATCAATTTCAATACTGTGTGGACTTCAATTTTTGAGCCGCTTCCAACCTTCGGATTCCTTGATCGTCTTGGTCGTGAAAGTACTTGGGGGGCTCGCCATGCGCTCGACTACCACGTGATTGGATCTGATGCTTCCGGCGTTGTTTTACAAGTCGGTTCAGCGGTGAGAAATTGGAAGCCCGGTGATCGTGTTGCTGTCCACTGCAATTATGTAGACGACCAAGACCCAGCTGCTCATGAAGATTCGATGTTGGCCTCCAACCAGCGAATATGGGGGTTTGAGAGCAACTTTGGTGGATTAGCTGATTTGTCAGTTGTCAAAGCCAACCAACTTATGCCAAAGCCAGCTCACCTGACCTGGGAAGAGTCTGCGGTTAACGCTTTGTGCGCTTCCACTTCCTACCGGATGTTGGTAGGCGATAACGCAGCAAGAATGAAACAAGGTGACAATGTATTGATCTGGGGTGCCTCTGGTGGGCTAGGTGGCTATGCCTGTCAACTCGTTATCAACGGTGGAGGGACTCCAGTTGGAGTTGTTAGCTCTTCGGACAAAGTGGAACTGCTTCATGAGTTGGGAGTGGAGCATGTGATCGACCGAAGCGAAGAGGGATACCAATTCTGGTCAGATGAGCACACCCAAGATGAGGGGGAGTGGCGACGTCTTGGAAAAAGAGTTCGAGGTTTCATCGGGGATGATCCGGACATCGTTTTTGAACACCCTGGTCGTTCGACCATGGGGGCTTCAGTATTTGTGACCAAACGTGGAGGGAAGATAGTTACGTGTGCGGCTACCACGGGTTACATGATCGAATATGACAATCGCCATCTGTGGATGCGGCTTAAGCAGATAGTTTCTAGCCACTTCGCGAATTATTCCGAAGCTTGGGAAATGAACCGTCTTCTAGATCAAGGTCGGATCCAGCCGATTCTTTCGAAGACCTTCGCGTTAGCTGAAACAGGAGAGGCTGCATTCCAGGTTCATCACAATCAGCATGAAGGCAAGTTGGGCGTATTGTGTTTGGCTCCAGAACCAGGAATGGGAATTAGTAACTATGAGAAGCGCGAAGCTGTCGGAGAAGACAAAATAACCTTGTTCCAAAGGCATGCTCGATCTCTTGAGCAGAAATCAGGGAGCTGACGATGATTCTTACCGAAATCGACCATGTAGCGATTGCAGTCCACGATTTGGAAGCGGCCATTACTTATTACCAGGAAGCTTTTGGTGCCCAAGTCCACCATCGAGAAATCGTGGAAAGTGATGGCGTTGAAGAAGCTCTAGTCAAAGTCGCCGACAGTTATATCCAGCTGACAACCGCAACCCGTCCAGATTCTCCGATAGCGAAACACCTTGAGAAAAGAGGCGAAGGGCTTCACCACATCGGCTACCGAGTTGATGATTGCCAGGTCGCACTTGACGCAATGATTGCTGCTGGTGCTACTCCGATTGATCAAAGTCCGCGACCAGGCTCACGAGGCACGACAGTGGCATTCATGCACCCCAAAGGCAGTTTTGGGACCTTGATTGAACTGGTCCAGGAATAAACACCCGTTCGGGCTATCGCAATGGCTGATGATCTCAACGAAGAAGTTGGGGTAGGTCCGCACCCCCAACCGTGGCCCGAAGGAGATCACTACGATCCTGATCTGTTACGCGATGGAGATCGACGCAACGTATTGGACAAATATCGGTATTGGAGCCGAGAAGCGATCGTTGTGGATCTTGATCGCCGTCGCCACCCGTTTCATGTAGCGATTGAGAACTGGCAACATGATCTGAACATTGGAACCGTAGTCCGGAATGCGAATGCGTTTTTGGCTTCATCCGTCCACATTGTTGGGGAGAGAAAGTGGAATAGGCGAGGAGCGATGGTTACAGACCGTTACCAGCACCTAGAACATCACACGAGTGTCGAAGATTTTGTTGCTGCCATGGTTGCTAAGAAGCTCACCGTGGTTGGTATTGACAATCTCCCTGGGGCCCAGCCGATAGAAACAACTCCGTTGCCGCGTGATTGTGTGCTGGTATTTGGCCAGGAAGGTCCCGGCCTATCTGATCCGGTGCGTGAAATGGCTGAATTAGTGCTCTCAATTACGCAATTTGGTTCTACAAGATCTATTAATGCCGGAGTTGCATCGGGCATCGCTATGCATTCCTGGATTCGGCAACACGCAATCCAATAGGAAACCGTTTTTGGTCTTTAGAAACTCCTAAAAGAGAACTAGGGTCAGGAACGGATCTCGTCTCGGGAGGGGACGAACCCTCAACAATTTAAGGATGTGAATATGACTTCGACGTGGCGGCGTTTCCTTGCTCTGTTAATGGTCTTTGGACTCTTAACAGCTGCATGTGGCAGCGATAGCGACTCCTCAAGTAGTAGCAGCAGCGAATCGGCTAGCAGCAGCAGTGCTGAAGAAGAGGAGCCAGCGGAAGAGTTCAAGATTGGCTTAGTAACGGACACCGGAAAGGTTGACGATAAAGCCTTTAACCAATCCGCTTGGGAAGGCGCACTTTCGGGCGCAGCCCAAATTGAGGGTGCGACTACTGATTACATTGAGACCGAAGAGTCCAAGGACTATGCCAACAACATTCAGCTGTTCTTGGATGACGGAGCTAACGTCATCATTACGGTTGGTTTCGGTTTAGGTGAAGCGACTATAGAAGCGGCCCAAGCCAACCCTGATGTGCTCTTTATTGGTGTTGACCAGTTCCAAGGCGAAGCGATTCCAAACTTGGCTGGGCTGGTCTTTGAAGAGGCGAAGTCCGGTTTCCTTGCTGGCGCTCTTGCCGGAATGCTGACGAAGAGCAATATCGTCGGCGCCGTGCTTGGCACCGACCTTGTTCCTCCAGTCGTCTTTTTCAAAGAAGGTTGGGAAAATGGAGCTAAGTACACAAACCCTGACGTTCAGACGATTTCTACCTATCACCCTGGTGGGTTAGACGTCGCTTTCGGAGACCCAGAGTGGGGTGCGACAACTGCCCGACAGGCGCTTGACCAAGGAGCCGACATTATTTTCGGCGCAGGTGGAGCGACTGGCAACGGAGCTCTTATTGAAGTGGCAACTGAAGAAGGAGCTTTGTGTGTCGGTGTTGACTGGGATCAATGGGGAACTGTGCCAGAAGCACATCCCTGCTTGGTAACCAGTGCGATGAAAGACATCGTCAAGGGTGTTTCCGATCTGTTGGTTGCGGCTAAAGCTGGAACCCTTGTAGGCGGTAACTTCTTGGGCGACGTTGATATAGCCCCGTATCACGATTTTGAGAGCATGGTCACTGATGAGATGCGAGCAACGATCGAAGAAGTACGAGCAGGCCTTGCTGACGGTTCCATAAACCCGATGCCTGAATAGCGAATTGACTTTCAAGGGGGCACTATCCGACATGGATAGTGCCCCCGAGTCGCGTTATGAGCCGTTCAGTTTTTCGAATAGTTGCCATTCCGTTTATGGCAGTGGTATTTGGTGTCCTGATTGGGGCACTGCTAATTGTTTCCCAAGGCGGATCGCCTGCTGAGGCATACAAGGCACTGCTAGTTGGTGGCCTGGGCGACTCCGATGCTGTGCTGCGCACACTGCAAAAAGCAACGCCCCTAATCTTCGGAGGCTTAGCTGTCGCGTTTGCCTTCAAAGCAGGCATGTTCAATATTGGTGGACAAGGGCAGCTGCTAGTAGGAGCAGTGTTCGCAGCAGGTGTTGGATTTGGAATTGACGGTCTGCCAGTTGTCATTCATTTGCCTGCAGCGTTGATAGTCGGTGCTGTCGCCGGAGCCCTGTGGGGCGGGATTGCTGGAACGCTTAAAGCAACGACCGGCGCTCACGAAGTCATAGTTACGATCATGCTCAACTTTGTGGCGGGGAACCTAACGGATTGGCTCGCCGCCAATCCGTGGAAAGATAACAGCGGAAGCAACATTGTTGCTCGAACTCCGTTAGTGGAGAATTCCGCGACCATTCCGACCATTGGAGCTGTCCCTGTTGGTTTTCTTTTAGCGGTTGCTGTCTCGATCGCCTGCTGGCTAGTACTCGAACGAACTTCATATGGATTCGAAGTTCGCAGCGTGGGTCATAATCGACATGCTGCGCAATATTCGGGGATGAAGGTCGGATGGATAATGAGTTCGACTATGGCGGTCTCGGGAATGCTTGCGGGATTAGGTGGAGCCGTTGAGAGTTTGGGCGTTGACGGCAGATTCGAAGCGGGTGTCAATGTCGGGCTTGGATTCGAAGGGATCACAATTGCCCTTTTAGCTCGCGCTAACCCTCTTGGGGTAATACCTGCAGCGCTGTTGGTTGGACTAATGGAAGCAGGCGCTGCTCGTATGCAATATAAGTCTGATGTTGCGCCTGAACTTATTGATGTCATTCAAGCTTTGATCCTTTTCTTCGTTGCAGCGCCCATCATCATCAGATGGTTGTTACGGATGCGACATGACAACTCAGAACAGCTTCAACTCGGAGCCGGTTGGGGTAAATCATGAGACCCCGGCAGAAGCAACTGCTTTACGCCGGCCTTACAGCGATCCTTATCCTTATCTGGATTTTTTATTCTGCGGATGACCTGCAAACCACGGCGGTTCTAGCTGGGACAGTCCGTGCAGCAACTCTTCTAGCTCTCGGCGCCATGTGCGGAATGATTGGTGAGCGTTCAGGAGTCGTAAACATCGGAATTGAAGGCCAATTCTTGATGTCAGCTTTTGCTGCGTTCACGATCGCGTCAATGACCGGGTCTTTATTCATGGGCACTCTTGCTGGCGTTGGTATGGGTCTCATAATGGGCTGGTTGCTAGCAGCGATGGCAGTAGGCCTCAAGGTTGACCAAATCATTGCCGGCACGGTGTTAAATATTTCAGCGTTGGGCTTAACGTCATTTTTTTATGACCGGAGTCGTTCATTAGGAATCGGGAAGTACACCAATATTGATCTTGGGCCTCTGGCAGAGCTACCACTGGTCGGAACAGTTTTGTTTAGTCGCCCGCCCCTCACGTATCTGACGATGGTACTTCTCGTCGTAGTACACATAGCGTTGTTCCGGTCAGTATGGGGAATGCGAACCCGAGCTATAGGAGAACACCCAGGCGCGGCGGACACCGTAGGCATTGATGTGCTGAAATTGCGGTACTTCAACGTCACTATCGCAGGAGGCCTTGCCGGCTTCGGAGGCTCATATCTTGCGCTCGAAGCAGTCGGCACATTTAGCCGGGCGATGTCTGGAGGGCGCGGCTTCTTAGCCCTAGCAGTAATGATCTTTGGAAGACGCACACCTTTTGGTGCTTACGCTGCCGCACTCTTTTTCGGTTTCACTACTGCTCTCCAAAATCAATTTCAACTGAATAACACTTTCGACATTCCTCCACAGTTTGTCGGGATGCTTCCATTCGTTGTGACGATCGTTGTTGTAGCTCTTAGCGGACTCTTTGGATCTATGCGTGACCCAGCTGCGCTCGGACAGAGTTACGAAAAAGGTTGAGCATGACAGAAACTCTTCTCGGTGCGCGCAAAGTTAGAAAAGAATTCCCAGGCGTTTTGGCGAACGACGACATCTCCATAAGTCTCCGGCCAGGGCGAATTCTTGCACTCCTTGGCGAAAATGGGGCGGGCAAAAGTACGCTCGTCAACATTTTGTTTGGCATGTATCGGCCTGACGAGGGTCATGTGATTATCAAAGATGAAATAGTTGATCTTCGTGGTCCAGATGAAGCCATCTCCCGCGGAATTGGAATGGTGCACCAGCATTTTCAGTTGGTGCCGCCTATGCGGGTAGTCGAAAATATTGTTTTGGGAGCCGAACCGACAAAACGTGGCCTGGTCGATCTTGACGAAGCCCGCAGCAGAGTTACAGCCCTTTCGGAACGATACGGATTAGAGGTCGACCCTGATGCTCTTGTCGAAGATCTCCCCGTGGGCATGCAACAACGCGTCGAAATTCTCAAAGCGTTATATCGCGACGCTGACGTTTTAATTTTGGATGAACCAACTGGGGTGCTCACTCCCCAAGAAGCGGATCATCTCCTCGGGGTTTTAAGGGAGTTAACCGAAACAGGTCTAGGCATCGTTTTCATCACTCACAAACTACGTGAAGTTCTTGCCATTGCTGACGACATAGTTGTCTTGCGAAATGGTCAAGTCGTTGGCGAAACACGGCCTTCTGACACTGACGAGAGCGACTTGGCCGAGATGATGGTCGGCCGCAATGTGATGCTCCAAGTCGAAAAGTCAGTGTCCCGGCCAGGCGACCCAGTGCTCGAGGTTAAGGAGTTAGAAGTCAAGGACGATCGAGGACAGATCGCCCTAGACAACCTCAGTTTCGAAGTCCGAGCCGGTGAAATTCTGGGTGTTGCTGGAGTAGAGGGGAACGGACAACGGGAACTAGTCGAAGCAATCACAGGTCTTCGCGCCCCTTCAGTAGGGGTCATGAAAATTGAAGGCGAAGAAATCACAGGTGAGTCCCCAAGACAGATAACCAAGAAAGGCGTTGCACACATCCCAGAAGACCGAGAAAAACATGGGGTTGTAGCGATCTATTCGCTTGCCGAAAACACAATTCTTAACCGGTACCACCGTAAACCCTTCTCGATTCGAGGGATTCTTCGCAGAGACGTCATAAGAAGTCATGCTCAAGATGTTGTTGATGAATTTGATGTCCGGACTCCGAGTATCTCAGTTCCAGCGTCAAGCCTTAGTGGCGGGAACAAACAGAAACTCATAGTGGGTAGAGAATTTAGTGATGACATCAAACTGTTGGTTGCTGCTCAACCGACTCGAGGTATCGATATCGGCGCTATCGAGTTCATCCATCGTCGCATCCTGGAGCAACGAGACAAGGGCGCAGCTGTGTTGCTCGTTTCAGCGGAACTCGATGAAATATTAGGACTTTCAGATCGGATCGCAGTTTTGTATGCCGGCAAAATCATGGATGTTGTAGATGCACAGGAAGCGAACCGCGAGAAGATTGGTCTATTGATGGCAGGCATCACCGATTAGAAGAGCGACGCTTTAGATCACGCGGTCACTTCCGCCATCGATAGGTATTTGCGCTCCTGTTATTTGACGAAATAAATCACCACACATTGCTGCGACCAAGTCACCAATGTCGTTGCTAGTTATTTCTTTGCCAAGAAGGTTTCTGCGTTTGTATTCATCAGCGGTGATTCCGTAATTCGCCGCTCTTTGTTCAACAAGTTCTTGTGACCACAATCCTGTGTCAAAGACACCATCTGGGTGGATCATGTTGACGACAATGCCGTCCTGAGCCCATTCAAGTGCAGCTACCCGCCCTAATTGTGTAACGGCTGCTTTGGAAGCGCTATAGGCAGCAGCCCCTTTTCCAGGTGCAGGAACGTTCTTGGAGCCAACAAGAAGAACTCGTCCACCCTGGGGTGACAAAGTAAGAAATGGGTGAGCTACATGAAGCAAATTGCTGACCCCATTCAGATTTACTGACAGAGTTGCTTCCCAATCGGACTGCACAATGTCAGCTATCTCGTTAGAAGAACCGAAGATCCCTGCTGCCGCTACCACTATGTCGATTCCGCCGAAACGCTCAACCCCAGCATGAATTGCTGCAGCCAGGGATTCCCGGTCAGTCACATCAGCTGTTAGTTCCAATAGCGAAGAGCCAACGGGATCCGATGATGTGTTCAGATCGATGCCAATGACCGCTGCGCCTTGACTGATTAACGACTCAGCACACGCTTTACCAATCCCAGACGCGGAACCGGTCACCAGTGCCACTTCGCCGGATAGAGGAGGTGATCCACCCGATTTCGCTAACTTTGCTTGTTCTAATTCCCAGTATTCGACCTCAAACAAGTCTGTTTCGGGGAGCGCTACGAATCCTCCGAGTCCCTCAGATGCTTCAATAACATCAATGGTGTGGAGATAAATGTCTGACGCTATTTCGCATTCGCCAATTTTGGTGCCAGCAGTCAACAGACCCAAATCGGGATCAAGAACTACTCGAGGTGCAGGATCTAATTCTTGGACTCCGGGGAACCTACTCTGATTCCGTTCGAAGTAACTGTGGTAGTCCGAGACAAATTTTTCAACATCGCGGCCGATGAGTGGAAATTGTTTTGTTCTAATTATGTGATCGGGGGTTGCAGGCCCGCGGCAGGCTATTTCCCCAAGATCTGATCGCGCCGAAAAAAGATTCGCTCGCTCATTAGGGGTACGGGCTAGCAACATAGAACGACCCGCGGCATGGGACAGTCGATTTCGAAGAGTTGCTTGGTCTAAAGCGGAGCCATCAGCAGACAATGGTTTGGCCGCTATCGCCGAAGCTTTGATATCTACGCCTGCTTCTCGGATCAGATAGTCCTCGGCCTCAGTGATGACCTCAATCATTTTGTTATACGCCTGTTCGGTTGTTTCACCGAAGGTGAAAACGCCGTGGTTCATTAACACCATCGCGACCGTGTCACTATTTGCTTGTCTATCGAATTCCAGAGCACATGCTTTCGCCAAGTCGAATCCTGGCATCACATACGGCACAATGACCGCAGACTCTCCCCACAGTTCTCGAACTCGGCGTTCCCCATCTTTGGTATTGGTCAAAGCTAGAGCGGCATCGGCGTGAGTGTGTTGCACCGCGATGAACGGTAAAGACGCGTGCAGTATTGCCTCCACTGATGGATTGGGAGCAGAGGCATCCAGAAGATTAAGCCTTAATTGGTTAACCATTTCGATATCAGAAAGTGACGGTAATTCTGCTAGGCGTCTAACCGCTTCCAGACGAAGCGGAGCGAACCCCTGAGGCTCAATAGTCGCGAGATCCCAACCGCTGCCTTTGACATATAAGACATCGATTAGATCGCCATGTATGTCAGTTTCGGTGGCCTTTACCGAAGTGTTCCCGCCTCCGTGAAGCACCAGAGATGACTCGGCTCCGAGGAGTCTTGATCCGTACACACATTCACCTAATGCTCCCGGGAACTTGGCAGCATCATCAGCGTTCCACAAATTTTTCATTAGATGCCTCCGACTCGCTTGAGCGCCTCAGCTATTGAATCTTTAAAAGGTGCGCGTAACACTCCAGCTTCAGTGATGATTGCCGTAATTAGGTAATTTGGTGTCACGTCAAAGGCTGGGTTAAAAGCATTGACCCCTTCCGGAGTTACTCTGCTGCCTTGAATTTCGTGAACTTCGCCAGCAGCTCGTTGCTCTATCTCTATCTGGTCGCCGCTTGTTAGTTCGAAGTCAATAGTTGAGGTTGGGGCCGCAACATAAAAAGGAATTCCAGCTTCCCGAGCGGCTAAGGCGTGTCCGACTGTACCGATCTTGTTTGCGGCGTCACCATTGGCTGCGATGCGGTCCGCCCCGACGATATAGGCATCAACTTGGCCGGACAGGACAGTAGAAGCCATCGCGCCATCGGGAACCACGGTCACGTCGATCCCAGCATCGTCTAACTCCCACGCAGTTAGTCGCGCACCCTGCAACAGCGGCCGGGTTTCAGAGGCCAGAACGCGAAGAGGCTCGCCTGCCTGCGCTTTGGCATACATGGGAGCCAAAGCCGTGCCGGTTCCGGCGGTTGCCAAGCGGCCCGCGTTGCAGTGAGTGCCAATAACGGTGGCATCGCGCAAAAGTTCATGTCCGAGTCGACCGATTTCGTTGCATGCAGCCTCGTCTTCTGCTGCTACTGCTTGTGCTTCTCGAATTAATGAACTTCTCAGTGAGACCAGGTCGTCGACATTTTTTGTCGCTTCATCAATCACTCTGTCAACCGCCCATCGAAGATTGACTGCGGTCGGTCTGGCGTCGCCAATCAAATTCCGACATTCCTCAAGTCTGGCCAGTGCTTGCGATAGCGACTCTGGTTTGATCTCATCAACGGCGATAATCAACGCCAAAGAACCGAAGGCCCCTAGAGCCGGAGCGCCGCGTATAGCTAAACGTTGAATAGCGTCTACAGCTTGGTCGGCGCTCCTTATTTCAATAACTCTTACTTCGGCGGGTAAGAGAGTTTGATCGATAATTCGGATGTGGTCTTCAGCCCATTCAATTGGAGGTGTTGGACGTTTCATGCATCAGTTCCATAGAGACGGTCGCCGGCGTCACCAAGCCCTGGCAAAATATACCCAGAATTGTTTAAGCCTTCGTCGAGGGCCGCGGTAACCACTCGAACTTCCGGATGATGTCCCTGCAGGTGCTCTACGCCTTCAGGCGCGGCCACTACACACATGAAGGTGACACTTGCTGGTTGATGGCTCTTAACTCGATTTAGGGCGGCTACAGCGCTGTGCCCGGTTGCCAACATTGGATCGACGACCAGCACATGTCGACCCGACAAAGAGGGCAGTTTGACTAAATATTCAACTGCCTCCAAAGTTTCGTGGTCTCGAACTAGGCCGATGAAGCCAACGTCAGCGTCCGAAAGAATTGTTAAGACACCGTCAAGTAAGCCGTTGCCAGCGCGAAGAACAGAAATAACTGCAGGCGTGCCGCCTTGAAGTTGGTGACCTTCAGTTTCAGCGAGAGGAGTTTCGACCACTATTTGTTCAGTGGGTAAATCCTGGGTCGCGTACGGAATCATGAGTTGGCCGATCTGACTCAACAAGCGACGAAATTCTTCCTTTCCAGTTTCGATGGACCGTAAACGATCAGTCCAGGCAGCGATGACAGGATGTTCTACAACGGTAAACACGGTCACAGAGTAGAAGCAGGCGCGCCCAGATGCCGCATCACTGACATGCTGTAGTCATTAAGGAGACTTAAGTGATTGTTGTAGGCGATGAAGTACAAACCGCGATTAAGGCCCAGCAAGCAGTTGTGGCCTTGGAATCAACAATTTTTTCAACCCTGGGACTGCCATCGCCCGCTAATGCAGAAGCTCTGCAGATGTGTCTATCCGCTGTTCGCCAATCAGGAGCGGTCCCAGCACTAACGGCTGTGCTAGACGGGGTGATTTGGGCAGGTGTGCCAGAAGAACTCCACGAACGTGTTCTCAATGCCACAGCCAAAGTCGCCGCTCGAGATTTAGCTATCGCCAGTTCGCAGAAAATGGCTTCTGGAGCAACGACTGTCTCAGCGAGCGTTTTGATCGCTCACCAAGTCGGCATAGATGTCTTTGCGACTGGAGGGATCGGGGGAGTTCATCGCGAAAGTCAGATCTCAGGCGACATCTCCGCGGACCTCGACGCCATTGCTCAATACCCGGTCACTGTCGTAAGTGCAGGGGCTAAGGCTTTCCTAGATTTACCTCGCACTCTGGAATATTTAGAGACTCAATCTGTGCCTGTCGTTGGGTGGCGAACTAATGATTTTCCAGCTTTTTATACCCGGGACTCCGGTTTGCAGATTTCACATCGAGTCGAAGACGCGAAAGGAGCTGCACGGCTTCATCGTGATCGAAAAGGTCTAGGGCAGGGGGGTGTCCTCCTTGTCGTACCAATCCCGCTAGAAGCTGAACTGGATTCTTCTCGGATCGACCAAGCGATTGAAATGAGTCTGGCGGAAGTACAACTTCGAGGGTTGGCTGGCCCAGCCGTCACACCTCGCGTGCTTGCTGCTGTGGAGAAAGCAACAGAGGGTGAAAGTGTTGCAGCAAACCTTGCGTTGGCGGAGCACAACGCCAGTATCGCTGGCCAAATTGCTGTTGAGCTAGCTAACCCGTGAACGTATACGAATTATTGATCGTTGCAGTGGCGGTCATTCTTGGTTCGTTGGTGAAGGGTACGACGGGTCTTGGTTTGCCTCTTACAGCAGTGCCTGTGATTGCGTTCTTTGTGGGAGTTCAAGATGCGGTCGTAATTATGGCTGCCCCTACCGCCGTGAGTAATGCGATGTTAGTGAGAGAGCACCGTGGAGAGCTTCGTTTTGCTGAAGGTCTTGTGATGTTCGCAGCACTTGGATCTTTCGGGGCTGTTGTTGGTGCTTGGCTGTTACCCCGGATCAATGATCAGCTGTTATTTCTTCTGCTTGCGTTGGTGTTGACAACTTTTTTGGTTTGGAAATTCTCTGCTACCGAAGCTAAGTGGTCACCCAACGTCCAGAAATGGGGCAAGATGCCGGTGGCAGTTACATGTGGACTAGCGCAGGGTGCGACTGGTATCTCGGGCCCGCTCGTTGCTGCCTGGTTTCAAGGTCTCGGCGTATCGCGTGAACGGTTTGTGGTGTCGAATACGGCGATTTTTCTTTTGACAGGAATTACTCAACTAGTCACATTGACCGTTACTAGTCAGTGGTCAAATCAACGCATTGTGGGCTCCATCTTGGCGGCTTTAGTTGTTGCTTTAGCTCTTCCGTTTGGAATAAGAATCGGTCGTAAACTCAATGCAGCCCGGTTTGATCGAGCAGTAAGCACAATCATTGTCGCATGCACTATCAGTTTGTTGATTCGGGCTTTCTAGATCACCGGTAACGTCATCAGGGTGAATCGTCTTGTAGCGCTGTGTATGGCCGGCGGCCCCCAGTTTGTCGAAACAGTCCAACGCATATGGGACGAAGGAGACGCTGTGCTGCCGGTAGACCAGCGGTTGCCCAAGAAAGCTCAAGTAGCGCTGATAGAGCAAATGGGAGCATCTGTTGTGATTGATTCTTCGGGGACTTCATCCTTGGCTGGACGACCGGTTGAATCAAATGATGCTTTGGTTGTCGCGACGAGCGGCAGTACGGGGCGACCTAAAGGAGTTGTCCTTGAGCATCAGGCGTTAATCGCTAACGCCGAAGCCACTAACGGTTTTCTGAAAGCTGATCCGACTGTTGACAAATGGCTTGCTTGTTTGCCCTTGAGCCATGTTGGTGGGTTCTCAGTAATAGTTCGAGCACTTCATTCTGGAGTCCCCTTAGAAGTTCACGATGGCTTTGATGCTGATAAAACGATCGCAGCAGCACGAAACGGGGTGACCTTAATTTCGTTGGTTCCCACTGCGATGAGACGAATAGAAACAGGGCATTTTCGACGAGTACTCGTCGGCGGCGCCTCTGTCCCTGCTGATCGACCCGACAATGTGATCGCAACTTACGGAATGACTGAAACCGGTAGTGGGGTCGTATACAACGGACGGCCACTCGAAAATGTCGAATTGCGTGTTGTTGATGGCGAAGTTCAGATTCGTTGTCCGATGCTCTTTCGGTGCTACAGGAATGGGGGCAACCCAATTACCAAAGATGGTTGGTACCCAACTGGCGACGCAGGGGAATTAGACGATGGCGGTATTTTGACCGTACATGGACGTATGGGCGACATGATTATCACGGGTGGAGAAAACGTTTGGCCGGTAATGGTTGAGCGGATATTAAGCATGGCGCCAGGGGTTAGCGACTGCGCAGTAGTTGGACGCCCTGACCCCGAATGGGGTGAGTCCGTTGTTGCAGTAGTCGTACCTAGTTCCGATGCACCTGCATTGGAAGAGCTGCGAGATTTAGTAAAGAGTTTCTTACCCGCTTACTGCGCCCCGCGATCGTTGGAGTTAACTGAACAGCTTCCCAAAACAGCCTTGGGAAAAGTTCAACGCCACTTGCTTTGAATGAAAGCCCCTGGGACGTTTATCTATAGGCGCTGAAGATATCCGTTAACGGGTTGGACATCGCTGGGTAAATCTTCCATGAACAGAGGAGCAGTACCTAGGCCGTGAATCTCATGGGGTGCCAGCTCTAATGCCAGATCTCTGGCTGACCGTAAGGCCATTGGGCCATCAAGAAATGATGAGATGATGATGTCGATGTCGTTTTGAGCGGCTTGGGATGCAATCCGGCGAGTAGCGGGGGGTCCGCCCAATATTGACGGCTTTAGGACAAAGGTTTGCGCGGCTCCTAGATCAACGAGACGATCAATTTGCGTTTGATCCGTTAGCTGTTCGTCAGCGCCGATGCCGATACCCGTCTCTCGGTGTATCTCCTGCCAATCGCTTGGATCCGATGTTGGTTCCTCTACAAGTGCGACACGACCGGTGTCTGTGTTTGTAAGTACATCGAGTGCTTGTCTTCTCGTCCACCCGCCGTTCGCGTCTAACCGCAGCAATATTTGGGTATCAATCAGCTTCGCTGTGATCTCGATCCTCTTTATGTCGGTCATGGCATCAGTTGCAGCCACCTTCAATTTCACGGCTCGGTAGCCATCATTAATTGCGTTAGTGACTTGTTTCTCTAGCGACGGAATGTCTGTCGCGCTAATTAGAGCCTGAACTGCAATAGATCCCGGAGGTAGACAGATTTTTGATGTTGCCTGCTCGAGATAATCCAGAGCCGTGGCAGCGCCACTCAAAGCGGCTGGCAACGTAGGGAGGGTATGAGGATTTTCTGACCATTCGGCCAAAGCGGTTTGTGCTTCTTTGAATGTTTCTAATCCGAAGCCAGGCAGCGGTGCAGATTCGCCGTAGCCGAAAAACTCGTCTTGTTGGACGGTAATTTCGATGATTTGCCGGTGGGTTATCTTGCCATGTGCCGTTGTCACCGGACTGCGAAGTTGCAGCGTTCTGTTCTTAAGGGTTACGAACATGAGAAGTGTTTCATTATTGCGTTGGCTGTTGCATCGGGCTGCTCTAGATGAGTGGCATGGCCAGAATCTCTGATTACCTCAATATTTGCCTCAGGAATTGTTGACGCCATTTCTTTGGCGATGTCCAAGAACTTTGAATCTTCCTCGCCGACGAGAAGCAACGTAGGAGCGGCTAAATGTTGAAGAGTTTCATGCAATGGGGACATTGCGCCAGTACCGCTGGCTCTGAGACTATTAGCCAAACCGAGTGGATGATTCGCTGCTCGTTGCTTGATCGAATCTTGCCACTGCTGCGGGGTCAAGCTATTTCTGAGGCTTTCCCACATGGGCATTGCAACCCAGGTATCGACGAAATTTCGTACCCCGACCTGAGAAATAGAATCTCCGAGCGCGCAGTCTTGCTGAAAACGTAGATCTCGTTCTTGCCGATTACTGATACCAGGGCTTGCCCCAATAAGAGCCAACGATTTCACCATTTCTGGGTGGGACAGAGCGAAAGTGAGTGCTATCCGACCTCCTAGCGAATACCCGATTATTGATGCTGGCGAAGCGTCGAGTTGCTGCAGCAACGATGACAATTGCGATGAGATGCTTGTAAGGACATAAGGATCCAAAGCCACGGGGGATTCACTTCGGCCATGACCGACCAGATCCGGAAGTATTCGACGTCCGGACAAAAGCTTGGCTAATGGTGCCATTGCTGATCCGCAACCCGTGAATCCGTGGATAATCAACATCGGGTCACCAACGCCCGTTACCTCAACCTCCAATGCGATTTCAGCGCAGTTAAATTTCATAGCTCTGAGACTGAAGCAGTGACTGCTTGAGCGAGGCGCCGATGTTGATCAACATCAAGGTCTCGGTCCACAGCGATTCTGATCACACGTAAAGAGTCTGGGTTTTCAAGTAGATCAGCGAGCTGACCTATTTCAGTAACTTCGAAATAGCCAATATCAATTGCCTCAGCAACTTTACGAATTGGTAGCCGTTGCGGCGTTGTAAAGAACTCATTGAATAGAGGCGAATCTGTTACCTCTGAGATAGGCAGATAGCTGAAAATTCCTCCCCCTCCATCGTCAACAACGATGATTGTTAGAGAAAGCTCATCTTCTAGGACTGCTAGTAGGCCACCGATGTCGTGCTGAAAAGCTAGGTCTCCTATTAACAGCGTTGTGTCATGTCCGGAAGCTGCAACTCCGGCAGCGCTGGAGATGACACCGTCTATGCCGCTAGCCCCTCTATTCCCCATAACCGAGAGTGGTTCTGAACGGGCTTCCAGGAAGCTATCAATATCGCGCACCGGCATTGAATTAGATACGTAGAGCACGTGTTCTCGTGGAAGTCGTCTGCCCAACTCGCGGGCCACCGCAGGTTGAAGTAGAGGTTCGCTGTCAATCACATTGTTGATTGCTGTTGCTGCTTGTTGGTCAGCGGCCTCCCAGCTCTTCGCCCAGCCATCGTCAGGTGCATTAAATTCGAGGGCTTCTGCTATCTGCATGAGCCCTTGATGATTTGCGCTAACTATTTCAGAGACCGTAAAACTTGGCTCAGCCCAGCTACCCGATGGGTCAAACATAATCAGCGGCGGCTGATGTTTTTCCAACCAAATCCGCAGAGGTTTGCAGGTAGGTGGACCGCCGATACGGACCACAACATCTGGCACGACTGTGTCAGCCCATGAACCCCGGAGTAAGTGGTCATGATGGTTGATGACAGCGACCTCATCCGCGTTGGATCGCAGCTGTGAAAGTGGCTCCGCCAATAATGGGTAGCCGGTCTGTCGACAGAAGCTGTGAACCGCTTCATGCCAAGAAGCACCATCAGCCATAGGACCAGCGACCACAATGCCCCGCGGCCTCTGCTTAAAGGTTTCTGTCAGCGCTTTAATGCTTTCAGGATCGATAGTCGCTATGGGACGGCTGAGTTGAATTGCTGGCGCTGGCTGAAAGGGTTGCCGGTCTGGTTGTGGCTCTAAAGGTTCTCTAAATGGCCAATCTAGATGGACGGGGCCTGGTTTTGTCCCGGTGGAGGACTGAACAGCGCGAGCGGCTGTTCTTTGGAACCAACCCAGGTTTGGGTCTGAGACGATTGGAAGTTCGGCGAACCAGCGGACATTACTGCCGTAAATATTCGTCTGGTCGATGGTTTGACCCGCGCCCCAACCGCGTAGCTCTGGCGGCCTATTTGCCGTCAAGATGATGAGGGGAGTTTCGGACCAATTGGCCTCACAGATTGCAGGCAAATAGTTGGCAGCAGCGGTACCCGAAGTACAGATTAGGACAACGGGATGCCCTGACGACTTCGCCAAACCCAAAGCGAAGAAAGCGGCGGACCGCTCATCGAGTCGAACCCAAGTTTTGATTCCCGGTGTCTCAGCGAAGGTAAGTGTTAGGGGTGTCGACCGCGAACCTGGCGAAATAACGGCATGACAAATACCTTGACTGACGAGTTCATTAGCGAACGTCGCACACGCGTCGTAGACCGGGTCGGAAGTCATTGATCTATGGTGTTAGATCGAGGGCTCCGAGAAGAGCCTCAAACTTTGTAGCAGTCTCTGCTAGTTCGCGATCTGGTTCTGCCCCCTCGACGATGCCACCTCCGGCAAACAATGTGAGTGAGGTGTCTGTTAAGAGAGCTGACCTTAAAGCAACCCGAAACTCCCCAGAACCGTTTGGAGTCATCCAACCAACTGGAGCTGCGTACCAGCCTCGATCCATTAATTCATGTTCGTCGATCCAATCTTGAGAGCGTTGTCTGGGTAGACCTGCCACAGCGGGGGTCGGGTGTAACGCTTTGACGATGTCGAGGATGTCCGTGTTCTTTGGCAATGTCCCTGAAATAGGTGTGTGGAGGTGTTGGATCCGCCTTAATTTCATTACCCCTGTACCTACTGGCGAGTCCAAATCAACACCTGCGTTCGTCAATGACTCTGTGATGTCGTCGATAACGATCTGATGTTCGTTGCGTTCCTTAGGGTGTGCCAATAGTTCCGCGCGTAATTGGGCATCAGCCCCAGGATGTTCATGGCGAGGTCGTGAACCAGCCAGAGCAGCTGTTTCGAGACGATTGCCCTCAACGTTGACGAGCTTCTCTGGGCTAGCGCCTAGGAAGACCTGACTTCCGTGAGCGATGGCAAAAGTTGCGCAAGAAGGATGTCGTGTTTTGAGCCGTTCCAGAAGTGCCGCCGAATTGAGATTGGCGGGAAGAGAGAGGGATCGAGCAGTTACTACTTTTGTCATGTTGCCCGCTTCGATTTCTTTCAACGCGCTCGATACCAAACCCAAGTATTCGTCATCATTTTTGTGGTCCACTTCCTCGACCCACCCAAGCTCTGGATCCAGGGAAGGATTTAGCGCTGGGATATCTGCTCCCTCGACATGGGTAATCCAAGTGCGATCATTTGATCGTGCGATGAAAATTTCGGGCAGCACCAACTCACCCCCACCAAACACAGCCCAGTCAGGGTGACGTTCAATTTCGCGGTCACTGAACGCGAATCCACCGACTAGTACTCCCGCTGTGAAATCTGGGCCAGGTTCGCCAACAAGATCAATATTCAAAGTTCCTAAATCAGCACGTACGGATTCGAATCGAGATGCCCTCTCGTCAGTTCTGAAATGTTGGGCTTTACCAAGTGCTACAAATTCGAATCCTGCATCAGGAACTGCCCAATAGGCTTTTTGATGATGCTTAGATGAGGCCCAAAGAGCTAATAGATCCGGTGATTGTTCCAATTGTTTTCGGACAAGAGTCAGCTGACAGGGCTCTGTCAAAGTAGTCATGCCGACTGCCCATCTTCTCGAAGATGTTGACCAACCTGTTCAATGAGCGTTTGACGAAAGTGTTGGGCTACGAGCTCAGTAACTAATGGAAGGATGCTTTCCACTATTTTTGTCTGTGAAGCAGCCGATGTCTCGCCAAGATGTTTTGCGAAAAGAGCAACAGCGTCTTCGGCGACACTTTCTACATGGTCAGCGTGTCGAACAGCTAAATGAATTAGTTCATCAAATGGCACACCCGCATCAAGCAACTCGACACCGGCCCGCAACATCGACAGTGCCGATACTCCGAATCGTTCATCATTATTTGTTAGTGGCCTGATTAGTCCCGCGTCGACAGCGAGTCGCACGATTTCTTCGTTGGTCCCAGAAGCAGCCACTAGCTCATCGAAAGAAAGCGAATCTGAAGAACCATTCAGTGAAGTCAATAATGGGTGAGGCGAAGAATCAGCAAGTTGTTGGATTTGAGCCAGGCTGAAACCCTCGTCAGATAACTGCTTAATTTCTTGCAGTCGATCGGAGTGCGAATTGTCGTACAGTGCCACGCGCCCATCGCGGGTGGGTGGATGCAAAATTCCGATTTTTTGGTAGTACCGGATGGTGTCCACGCTGAGTTGGGCATCTCCAGCTAATTGTTCGACCCGCACAATATTAGTTTAAGAGTAACAACTCCAAGAGTCACCACTCTCATGCTGAATATGTTTGGTCCTCTAGTTGATTTGTTTTTCCATTCCATCCCAATAAGGGGAGCGGAGCTTGAATTTCTGGAGTTTGCCCGTAGCAGTTCGAGCTAGCTCGTCTCGAATTTCGACTGAAGTCGGGCATTTGTAGTGCGCCATTTTCTCTCGACAGTACTCAATCAGTTCCTGTTCAGTAGCTGACTGATCCTCAGCTAACACCACCAACGCTTTGACTGTTTCACCCCACTTCTCATGAGGTACTCCGATGACCGCAACCTCGGCGATCGCATCATGGCTGAACAGCACATCTTCTACTTCGATCGAAGAGACATTCTCGCCTCCTGAAATGATTACATCCTTTTTTCTGTCTGAAATTGTTACGTGATGCTCGTCGTCCATCGTTCCACCGTCACCGGTGTGAAACCAACCGTCGACTATTGCTTCAGCAGTTGCTTCTGGTTGCTCCCAATACCCCTCAAGAACGACGTTAGAGCGCGCAAGAATTTCACCTTGTTGATCAACTTCGATCTTTACTCCGATCGCAGGTGCCCCCGCTCGACTTAGCTTGCGAGCCTTATCTTCAAAGTCCAAATCATCCCATTCGGACCTGCATCGATTCATTGTCAAAAGAGGCGACGTTTCGGTCAGGCCATAAATTTGAATGAATTCCCAACCCAATTCTTCTTCCATCCGAGCAATCGTTCGGGTAGGAGGAGGAGCTCCCGCTACGACCATTCTCACTTTGCCACGTCCGGGAATTTCACCTTCCCAGTCTTGGGCTGCCTCCAACACTGCCGCAACGACTGCTGGAGCTCCGCACATATAGGTGATGTCGTGATCTTCTATACGTTGGAGAATGTCTTCTCCTCGGACCTCGCGAAGCACAACATGCTTGCCGCCCATGCCGGTGACAGCGTAGGGCATTCCCCATCCGTTGCAGTGAAACATCGGCAGTGTGTGCAGGTAGTTATCCCTATCACTCACCCCCGCATGCCAACCGAACGTCGTTGCGTTGACCCATAGTGCACGGTGAGTTTGTTCGACACCTTTAGGACGAGCTGTTGTCCCTGATGTGTAGTTGATTGTCGCGGTTGCATCTTCGTCTGGGATCCAAATCTCAGGTTCTCCCCCTGACAAATACATTTGGTCATCGCTATCAGTACCCATGACCACGAAATGATCAACCTCAATGTCCTTGCAGGTGTCCTCCATGGAAGGGTCCACCAGCAACATTGACGCTCCACAATGATCAACTATGTAGGCGATTTCATCGTGACTCAGCCGGAAGTTGATAGGCACGAAAATACGGCCGTAACCTGAAACTCCCCAAAACGAAGTCATTAGCCTGCCCGCGTTTTGTGACACCATCGCAACGCGCTCGCCTACACCGATACCTAGCTCGTCTAACTTTGCTGCTTGTTCTCGGACTTTGACTCCGAACTCACGCCAGGTCAATTCACCCAAACCACCACCAGGCATATCGGGTTCATCAACTAGAGCAATCCGGTCTGAATAGACGTTTTCTGCTCGGTATAAGAAATCGGAGATCGTAAAAGGCACCTTCATGACGTAATTCCTCGGTCGACTGATCGATGTTGGAGGTAACAGTAGACCGGTAAGGTCCATGTAAGTCCAATGGGATGACCCAAAATGTCTTTTCAAGTACACCTAATCGATGGAACATATGAACTCTTCAGGCATTTTTTTGCAGTGCCGTCGCGGAAAACTGAGGCAGGGGCTGAAGTAGGAGCTCTGCGAGGAGTATTAAGCAGCGTCATAAGTTTGCTTGAACAAGGTGCAACTCATTTGGCAGTGGCAACGGATCAGGTAATTCCTTCTTTCCGTAACGATTTGTGGGCGGGCTACAAAGATGGCTCTGAAGTGGACCCCGAGATTGCTGAACAGTTCGCGCCTCTTGAGGAGGGTCTTAGAGCTCTAGGGGTAGAAATCTGGCCAATGGTGGAGTTCGAAGCAGATGATGCTTTGGCTGCGGGTGCTGCCCTGATGAGCGCAGACCCAAGAGTTAAGGAGATCCTTATATGCACTCCAGACAAGGACCTAGCCCAGTGTGTTGGCGGCAAAGTGTTTCAGTGGGATCGTAGGAAGAACTTGTTGTTCGATAGTGATGGCGTTCGAGACAAATACGGTGTGTTGCCTGAGTCGATCCCGGATTATTTAGCTCTTGTCGGGGATTCAGCCGATGGATTCCCAGGCCTTAAAGGGTGGGGGCAGAAGTCATCAGCGACCGTGTTAGATCGGTACGGTTCCGTTGAGCTGATACCAGATGACAGCGAAGAGTGGGATGTCACTGTCCGCTCGAGTCGAGCGTTAGCCGCAACTTTGGCTGCACACCGTGAAGAAGCCATGTTGTTCAAAAAATTGGCGACTGTGCGCTTAGACGCCCCAGTAGCAAAATCTCTTGAAGACCTAGAGTGGCAGCGCCCGGCGCCAAACTTTGAAGAGTTCTGTATCAGCAACCGTATGGAGCCTCTTGTGCTGCGGACGCAGAAGCTTGTAACTGATCGGGCCTAGGATGGGATGATGGAACTCGGACCGGTTCACCACGTATCGATTAATTGCGCCGATGTTGAGGCTACGGCACCGTTTTATACCGATGTGCTTGGTATGAAGACACTTGAACGCCCCGATTTTCAGTTCAACGGTCGATGGTTACAAACTGAGGGTGGCGGGGAAGTGCATCTCATCGAGGTTGAAGGTTGGCAACCTCCTAAAGGCCAACATTGGGCTTTTAGGGTGGACGATATTGACGCCACTGTCGCTGAACTGCGAAATAGGGGAGTAGAAGTCAAAGACCCGAAGGCCTTACCGGGTACAACTGCCCGACAAACCTTCTTCTTTGATCCATCAGGCAACATGATCGAACTGAATCAGCCGGTCTGATTTGAATCGATTAGACCTTCTTCTTTCAGTAAATAAGGCGTCTGTTGGCACCAGATAGGCGAGTTACATAGGTCCGACAGTCGATGGACGCTACGATCAGGTGTTGTGGCAAATCCCAGTATGTCCGAACGTTTAAAAGATCTCGAAGAACGCCGTCAAGCGGCCATTAGCGCAGGTCCAGAACGAGCCGTAGCTCGCCAGCATGAAAAAGGGAAGATGCTGGCTCGTGAGCGGATCGATTATCTCCTAGACGATGGATCATTCCACGAGCTCGACATGCTTGCACGACATCGAGCACACGATGTGGGCTTGGATGAACGCCCGTATACCGATGGAATCATCACTGGGTGGGGGACCGTCGATGGGCGAAAAGTATTCGTAGCCAGTCAAGATTTTACGGTTTTCGGCGGCGCGCTCGGCGAAGTGTTCGCCGAAAAAATGCACAAAATCATGGATCTGGCTGAGTCCGTCGGTGCCCCAATGATCGGCTTGAACGATGGCGCGGGTGCACGTATTCAAGAGGGAGTTGTGTCTCTCGCTGGCTACGGCGGAATCTTTCGCCGCAATGTCCAAGCATCAGGCGTAATCCCTCAAATCAGCGTGATCCTGGGCCCTTGCGCAGGTGGCGCAGTGTATTCCCCCGCAATGACTGACTTTATCTTCATGGTTCGAGACACGAGCCATATGTTCATTACTGGCCCGGATGTAGTGAAGACGGTCACGGGTGAAGAAGTGAGTCTTGAGGAACTAGGAGGCGCTGGATCGCACAGCACAAAGTCCGGCGTGGCGTCTTTCGTAGCTTCAGACGAAGAAAGCGTTCTAGACGATGTGAAATACCTTCTTTCCTTCTTACCGTCGAACAATCTAGATAGTCCCCCAGTTCTTAGTGAGGGCGATGACCCGGAACGGGATTGTCCGGGGCTTCGGGAGATATTGCCAGACAGTCCAAATGTGCCCTATGACATCAAGGCCGTGATTTCAGAAGTTGTGGACGACGGAGAATTTCTTGAGTATCACGCGGGCTGGGCAGGGTCGATCGTCTGTGGTTTCGCGCGACTAGATGGCAGGTCGGTTGGCATTGTTGGTAATCAACCCATGATGATGGCCGGTGTCCTCGACATTGAATCATCGGAAAAAGCAGCTCGGTTTGTTCGCTTCTGTGACGCCTTTAATTTGCCGCTACTTACGTTTGTTGATGTTCCCGGCTTTCTCCCAGGCGTAGATCAAGAACATGGCGGAATTATCCGACACGGTGCGAAGCTGCTCTACGCCTACTGCGAGGCAACAGTGCCGCGAGTCCAGGTCATAACACGCAAGGCCTACGGAGGCGCCTACGTGGTAATGGACTCGAAGTCAGTTGGATGTGACGTTTCATTTGCTTGGCCAACGGCTGAATTGGCGGTCATGGGTCCCCAAGGAGCAGTCGAAATATTGAATCGGCGCGAACTACAGCAGGCAGCTGACCCTGAGGCTCGCAAAGCAGAACTAGTTGACGACTACACAGAGAAATACGCGAATCCCTACGTGGCGGCGGAACGAGGAATTGTCGATGCAGTGATCGACCCAGCTGAGACACGACAAAAAGTAGTAGCGGCCTTTCGGATGATCGAAAGCAAACGAGAGGAACTCCCCAAACGTAAACATGGAAACGTTCCGCTATGAGCGCCCCGATTGTGGGTGCGATTCGCCCTTCGCCTACAGATGAAGAAGCGGCAGCGATTGCGGCAGCGATTGAAGTGTTGTGGCCAGAACCAATGCAAGAAAATGTTGAAAGATCTCAATCAAGTTGGAGATTCAGCGGTCGTTGGTGGAATGAAAGTTCCCGTTGGCCAGCCAAGTCCTACTAGATAACGATAACCACAGATCTTTAGTCCCAGATCCAGGATCCATGAAACCCGAAAGGCACTCGTTGGGGGAGTAGAACTTCAGCTATTGGGGCTTCTCCGGGTTGAGAAGCATCAAGAATTACCAAACTGCTTCTGTCCTCAGCACGGTCATATACATAACCGAGTAGCCAGCCCTCATCCTCAACATCAGCCCCGGGCCTCCCGACGAATACGAACTCGCCGGGGTCCCGTCCTTGACCAAGATCCCAGATAGATGACCGATCCGCAGCCAGATCGTATTTAACAATTTTCCCGGATTGAGAATCAGACGTTTCTTCATTGGCAAGGTCGAGACTGACCGCGTACCCGTACTGATAATCCAACCCGACGCGGTTATCGGCAATTCGACCAAACTCAATTGGGCGATCATCGAGTTGGGTCTCAGTAACTTTTCCCGCAACAGTGTCAATGTCCCATCGCCACAACTCGGCTTTGGTGTTGAATGAGCCGCTCCCTGTTTCCCACATCGAGGGGTACCTTGCCACGTCAATAATCACATGGTCGTCGACGTCGTAACTATTGACGGGGTGAAAGACATAACAAGGGTCGATGTCGAGCCACTGAACGTCTGCATCGTCGCGGTCGCGGTCCATTACCCCGAGCCGAGCGCCGTTATCTCTTTGGAACGAAAATGGCATGCCCCCTGCCATGGCCAAATCAAGATCGAATACAACCGGTAGATCCATAAAAACCACGCGGTTTGCTGTGATGTTGAAATCGTGCATCATCACCGGAGCAGGGATATCGATCGACTTTTGTTGAACTAACTCGCCTGTTGCTGAAACGCGAAGAAAGGTCAGATATGTAGGCGGCCGGAAACCATATCCAAAAGCCAACATCTCTCCCGTCAGAGGACAAATCTTTGGGTGCGCGGTGAAAGAACCGTCAAGCCGACCGTCAAACGAATGCGGCCCCACAGTTTCCAACTCATCCGATATTTCCCAAGGCACATGCCCCTCTTCAAGACACAGGATGCGACCGGCATGAGAAACGACGTGGGTGTTGGCTTTTGAGTTTTCACTGCTGAAATCAGGGTTCTCAAGATCGATTACCGGTTTTGTCGGGTCCTCATGGAACGGCGTTTTTACCCACCTATTGCGGTACCAGTCAGCTTTGCCCTCGCGAAGCCTGACACCGTGAATCATTCCGTCACCGAGAAACCAATGCGCGGATTCGCCAGTGATTGGATTTGCGCCATTGCGGAGATAACGGCCGTCAAGTTCAACAGGTATCGAACCGCGAACTTCGAGTTGGTCTGTGGTCACCTCGTTGAATACGGGGGCATAGTTACCTCGAAGATGAAACGGGGCACTGGCACTTGTGTTCATAGAGATGCTCTTCGGTGGTTCCAATGGGTCAGATCCATCATCTCACGGTGAGTGAATTGCTTTTGATTATGGCAGGATCTTGACGTGACTGAACCTTCTCCACCCCTCGCTGATCTGAAGGTAGTAGATATATCGACAATTTTTGCCGGTCCTCATTGCGCCAGGTATTTGGCGGACTTTGGTGCTGACGTGGTGAAGGTCGAGCGACCCTCAGGTGATTCGACGCGAAATATTGGATGGCGGGCAGCAGACGGTGAAACGCTCTGGTGGAAATTGGTTAACCGGGGGAAACGAGCGATCACCCTAGATTTGAAAAATGATGATGACCTCGCGACCCTGAAACGAATGCTCAGCGTTGCTGATGTCTTGGTCGAAAACCTTCGGCCCGGGAAGCTCGAATCGCTGGGTTTAATTCCCGATGAACTGTTCGAAGTAAATCCGAAATTGACGATTACCCGCGTAACTGGTTTTGGGCAAAGTGGGCCGTATCGAAATCGTCCAGGTTTCGCGACGCTGGCAGAAGCAATGAGCGGTTTTTCTGCCATGAGCGGAGAGGCCGATGGGGCCCCGCTGCTGCCGCCTATTGCTTTAACAGATGAAGTGACTGGTTTGGCAGCCGCCTTCGCGACCATGGTTGCAGTTCATTCAGGAGGTGGACAAACCGTCGATGTGAATTTGCTTGAAACCATGATGCAGATCATGGGTCCACTTATATCTGCCTGGCACACTGAACGCTATTTGCAACCTCGGCTGGGTTCGGGCATCGCATACAGCGTTCCCCGAGGCACCTACCAGGCTTCCGATGGAGGATGGATTGCGGTGAGCACGTCCAGTGATGCGATTGCTCAAAGAGTAATGAAACTTATTGGTGTTGCAGATGATGAACGATTCCAAACTTTTGATGGTCGAATCGCGAATCGAGAAGAAGTCGACAGGTTGATGGCCGAGTGGGTTGGAAAACGGACATTGTCCGAAGCATTAGAGAGTTTTGAATCAGCGGAAGCCGCTGCGGCGCCTGTCTTAAATGTCGGTGAGCTTTCGGCCGATAGGCATGTAGCCGAGAGGGGATCGTTGATTGAGGTTGACGGGGTTGTGATGCAATCGCTAATAGCTCACCTTTCCAAAACTCCCGGTGAGGTTCGTTGGGCTGGACGGAGCCTGGGTGCTGATAACGATACGTTGCCTGGTCCCGACTCAGCGTGGTTTAAAGACTAAGCGCTGCAGTGATGGTGGTTAGATTGCGCGTCGAGATTCGACCAAATCGACAAGGTCATTCATAATGCGAGTTAATTCGTAGTCTTTCGGCGTATAGACGCGAGACACCCCAGCCTTCAACAACGTGTGTTTGTCTTCTTCAGGAATGATCCCGCCAACAATTACTGGTGAGGTGACGCCTTGCTCGTGTAAGGCGGCCAATACCGATGGCACTAAGTGGAGATGACCACCGGACAAGATCGACAACCCAATGACGTCAACGTCCTCGTCGCGTGCAGTAGCAGCAACATGTTCTGGAGTTATTCTGATGCCTTCGTATACAACCTCCATTCCAGCGTTGCGAGCGGCAACCGCTATCTGTTCTGCGCCATTGGAATGACCGTCAAGACCTGGTTTTGCGACTAGTAGACGCGGTGGGCCGCCATTGAGCTTGCTGGAGCGCTGGGCAACTTCCTTCAGACCTACAGAATTACCTGAAGTGACATGTACGCCTGTCGGCCCACGGTATTCACCGAAGACCTCTCGGAGCACTTGCGTCCATTCTCCTGTGGTCGCTCCGGCTTTAGCCGCAACGATTGTATGAGGCATTATGTTCTCGTCACCTGAAGCGGCGTCGCGTAAACGTTCTAGAGCGACGTTCACGTCTTCTTCAGATCGTGATGACCGCCATCCTGTGACGTCTTCAATCATTTCAGCTTCGACCCGAGGATCAACTTTTAGGAAGCTTCCTTCTCCTTCTAGGGGAGATTCGGTGGATTCCTCGAATGCGTTGACTCCTACGATGGTCAACTCCGTCGATTCGATTTGACGTATCCGCTCGGTGTGGCTTGCTACCAGGCGTTGTTTCAATTCATCGATGGCGACGAAAGCACCACCCAACTCAATAACTTCATCTAACTCCAGTTGGGCTTCACTAATCAGCTCGGCAGTCCGGCTTTCAACTACGTGCGACCCATCAAAAATGTCGTCGTATTCGAGTAGGTCGGTTTCCAGAGCCAATACTTGCTGCATGCGCAACGACCATTGTTGATCCCAAGGTCGCGGTAAACCGAGTGCTTCGTTCCAAGCGGGCAATTGGATTGAACGAGCTCGTGCTCGCTTTGAAAGCGTCACCCCTAAGGCCTCGAGAACGATTCTTTGAACATTGTTTTCTGGCTGGGCTTCCGTTAAGCCAAGTGAGTTGACCTGAACGCCGTATCTAAAGCGTCGAAGTTTCGGGTCGCTTACTCCGTAGCGATGTTCACAGATCTCATCCCACATCTGTGTGAAGGCTCGCATTTTGCATACTTCTTCAACGAACCTGATGCCAGAGTTAACAAAGAAAGAAATACTGGCAACTACTTGAGGAAACTGATCTTCAGAAACCTGTCCGGAATCTCGTACAGCATCAAGAATGTCGATTGCATTTGCTAGCGAATATGCAATCTCTTGGACCGGTGTAGCTCCCGCCTCTTGAAGGTGGTAGCTGCAGATATTGATTGGGTTCCACAGCGGAACGTGTTGAGAGCAGTAAGCAATCATGTCAACAATGAGCCGCTTGCTTGCCTCGGGCGGGAAAATATAGGTGCCGCGACTGAGGTACTCCTTGACGATGTCGTTTTGTGTAGTTCCCCTAAGCGTGGCGGAATCGATTCCGTGGTCTTCAGCGTTAGCGATGTAAAGGCCGAGCAACCAGGCTGCAGTCGCGTTGATCGTCATGGAAGTGTTCATCTGCTCCACTGGGATTTCATCAAGCAGAATGTTCATTTGACCTAAGTGGTAAACCGGGACGCCAACTTTGCCGACTTCGCCAACAGCAAGAGGGTGGTCAGGGTCGTATCCGGTTTGGGTTGGTAGGTCGAATGCGATCGACAGACCGGTTTGTCCCTTTTCTAAGTTGTTTTTGTACAGCTCGTTTGAAGCCTTTGCAGTGCTGTGGCCCGAATAGGTGCGCATAACCCAAGGGCGGTCCCTCTGAGATTTAGGTGCGTCGTTCACACGGGCTCCTTGCTTCGAAGTTGAGCCTAGGGACTTTTGTTAGCCCTCAATCGTCAAGCAAACCGAAATTCATCGGTCGTGACCAGACTTCCGCCAAAGGTCGGTTTACAGCTTCTGCTAGTAACTCCAGATAATCGTCACGGCTGATTTCGACGGCCCCCATGCTTTCAAGATGCGGCGTATTCCATTGGACGTCAATCAGCGCACCGCCAGTTACTTTCATGGCGTCGACCAATGCTACGAGAGCTACCTTTGACGCGTTAGGAACCGAGTGGAACATAGATTCGCCGGCAAAGAAAGAACCAATAGCTACCCCGTATAGGCCGCCTACAAGTTCTCCATCCTGCCAAGTCTCAACACTGTGAGCCCAACCGAGGCGGTGGAGTTCTAGATACGCGTTCTTGATATTGGCGTCGATCCATCCGTGTGGTCGCACTGGACTAGCGCAAGAATCGATGACTTGGTCAAACGCATGGTCCACGCGGATATCGAAATCTCGACACGAGCGACGTAGAGATCTGCCTACTCGCAGATACGAAAGTGGAAGCACGCCTCTAGGGTCAGGAGACCACCAACCGATGGTGTCGCCTAACGGCATTGGGAAAAGACCGGAACTGTAGGCGGACAATAAGGTGCCTGGCTCTAAGTCCGCTCCCGCGCCGACGAGACCATTTTCGTCAGCCGTATGCGCAGGGGGAAAGGTCCAACTGCTTGCTTCTGGCTCAACTGGTCCGGTCAAAGTATCCCCACGCATACTGGTGAGCATACGCATTACTTGATGCTTCACTCAAAGCGGAATGGCTAATCAATCAAATCTTTATATATGTCCACCTGAGAAGAAGTGGCTTCGGAGACACTCACAGAGCTAATCGAAACCGGGTTGACGGGTAAATCCAGACCGTCAGTTTCTGTCTTCTGTATCTCCAAAATCACGTCAAGCCCGGCCACGACGTGCCCCATTAGGGAATAGTTGGGATCTAAAGCAGCCCCGAGAGGTCCAGTGACTATGAAGAATTGCGAGCCATTCGTGTTGGGCGTCCCCTGGTTCGCCATCGCTAGAGAACCAACGAGATACCCCTCCTCGGGTCCATAGGCGCCCGTGAATTTGTATCCAGGTCCACCTCGCCCATTTAAGCCTTCAACATCGCCACCTTGGATGACGAATTGATCGATTACTCGATGAAAGATTGTTTCATCGTAAGCATGGTGACGAGCCAAAAAGATGAAGTTGTTGACGCTACGCGAGTCCAACGTTGGATCGAGGACGACAGTGAAATTGCCTGAAGTGGTAGTCAATTTCGCGGAATACAACTGACCTGGATCAATACAAAGCTTTGGGGGTGTTTCGAATTGTGTTCGTTTCTCTGATGAACCATCAACCGCGGGGCACCCTTCAATCCCGAGTGTCTGTGCACCTACTGATTCGACATCGATTTCTCGTGTCTCGCTTTCGCCACCAGTCAAACTCCACAAAAAAGCAACCAAAAGCACAGCTGCCGCGATCGCGACCCAACGGACCACAATCTTCGTGCGTCGTGAATTTTTGTTTGCTTGTTGATCAGCGTCTGCTTGGGCTTGACGGTGGGCTCGTTGACGTTCGCGTTTGTTGGTGCTCATAACTGTGGACTAATAGTTCCTTAACGGTGAGGTTTAGCAACGAAGGTAGCAATGCTGGGCACAGAAGCCCAAGTGAACAACCCGTAAAATCATCAAGGGCTTAGAGTCGCCGACAGGTACCCTCAAATCTCGTGGCACTCGTCGTACAAAAATTCGGTGGCACTTCCGTCGCGGATGCTGACCGCATGCGCGAGGTAGCTGATCACGTTAAACGTACTCGTAGCCGAGGCGACGACGTTGTTTTGGTCGTCAGTGCTATGGGAAAAGAAACAGACGAGCTCCTCCGATTAGCTGATGAGGTCAATAATGATCCTCCGGGCCGTGAAATGGACATGCTGATCACTGCAGGTGAACGCAAATCCATCGCGCTTATGTGTATGGCGCTTCATGCTGCTGGAGTGCCGGCCGACTCTTTTACAGGAAGTCAAGCCGGGTTCGAAACTGACGATAACCACCGTAATGCGAAGATTATTTCAGTCGAACCTCACAGAGTCCGTGACTCTGTAGACAAAGGTCGTGTCGCAGTAGTTGCGGGCGCGCAAGGAATGTCTGCTGACGACAACGTCACATTCCTAGGTAGGGGTGGATCAGACACGACAGCAGTAGCGCTGGCTCATGGTCTCGGAGCAGACGCCTGCGAGCTGTATACCGATGTTTCAGGCGTCTTCACGACAGACCCAAGAGTTTGCCCCACTGCAAAACGAATGGAATCCATTTCCTTCGACGAGTTACTAGAGATGACGGCCGTTGGCTGTCCCAAACCAGTTATGCGTTCGGTAGAAGTTGCCCGAGCTTTTGGGGTACCTCTTCACGTTCGATCAGCCTTTACGTGGGAACCTGGCACATGGGTGCTAGAGGAGGACCCTGACATGGAAAGAGCAATCATAAAAGGGATTGTGCCTGATACAAGCCAGGCAAAAGTCACCTTAAGCGGAGTCAAGGATGAGCCCGGCTTAGCAGCCAAAGTATTTAGGACCCTGGCCGATGCATCAGTCAATGTAGACATGATTGTTCAAAACGTCAGCGACAGTGAGCACACAGATATCTCTTTTACCGTCCCGCTTGAAGACCTGGATACCGCAACTACAACGTGTCAGGGCCTAGCTAAGGAATTGGGATTTTCGGGGGTGATGGCTGACCCTGACCTTGGTCGCGTTTCTGTTGTGGGTGCGGGTATGGCATCTAATCCAGGTGTTGCAGCCACAATGTTTGAAACTCTGGCTCAAAATGAAGTGAATATAGAGATGATCGCCACTTCACCAATTCGAATTAGTTGCGTCATAGCTGAAGATGATGTGGACAGAGCGACGGCCGCCCTACACACTGCTTACGGTTTGGATTGAAATACATTCAATAAATCGCGCTGAACTAGGACGCCACCGTCGGTAACCTCGAAAGTTATGCGAGTCGGAATCGTAGGAGCAACAGGTCAAGTAGGTGGAGTGATGCGCGACATCCTCGCCGAAAGACACTTTCCCACAGACGAAATAAGGTTTTTTGCGTCTTCCCGATCAGCGGGAACGACAATCAATTGGAATGGATCCGACGTCGTCGTTGAAGATGCGAGCACCGCAGACTACAGCGATGTGGATATAGCGCTTTTCTCAGCTGGTGGAGCGACATCGTTGGCGATCGCTGAACAAGTCGCGACACAAGGCGCTTTAGTAATCGACAACTCTTCGGCGTGGCGAATGGATCCGAATGTCCCTCTGGTAGTTCCAGAGGTAAATGCAAACGAAGTCAGCAATACCCCCAAAGGTATTATCGCCAACCCCAACTGCACCACTATGGCGGCGATGCCCGTTCTCGCTCCGTTGCATGCAGAAGCCGGATTGAAGGGGATGATTGCATCTACATATCAAGCAGTTTCTGGGGCTGGTCTAGCGGGGGTAGCGGAGTTAGGTGAACAACTTCGTGCAACGGTAAAAGATGCTGAAGGATTGACATATGACGGCGATGCGGTCACCCACCCCGATTTCAACACATTCCCACAACCGATTGCTCACAACGTTCTCGCGCACGCAGGGAACTTTGTTTCCGATGGCACTGGTGAAACTGATGAAGAACAGAAGCTGCGCAACGAAAGTCGCAAGATTCTCGACATACCCGATTTGGAAGTTTCGGGGACCTGCGTTCGAGTTCCAGTCTTTACCGGCCATTCTCTAGCTTTGAATTTGAGGTTTGCTTCGGAAATAAGTCCTGAACGCGCAACTGAACTTTTAGCAACAGCTCCTGGAGTGGTCGTTACTGACGTTCCGACACCTCTGATTGCTGCCGGTCAAGACCCCTCCTATGTTGGTCGTATACGCCGCGACCCAACAGTGGAACACGGATTGGCCTTGTTTATCGTTGGAGATAACCTCCGAAAAGGGGCGGCACTTAACGCAGTTCAGATTGCTGAAACGGCTCTCGAAATGAGATTTTCTTAAGCCCTGATCGACAAGTTTGGACAATCACAAGGCACTGAGTTACAGCGCGGACAACCACCGACGTAGCGAGACACGGCCTCTTCCAGTGACAAATCAAGTTGCACCGCGAGGGAGGCGAGCCAGGCCAAAACATCTCCTAACTCGTGTAGCTGTTCTTCTTGGCTTCCCTTACGAACAGCTTGAGCGAGTTCACCTAGCTCTTCGGCTAGCCACGCGACAGTTGCGGCGAGACCCCTTTCGTTGTCGCGTAACCCGTAGGTCTCTTCCATCAGATCTTGAAGTTCGCTTAAGTGCACATCCCGACGTTAGGTCCCAAAAACGTGGCAAGCCGACATTCCTAGGCAAGGCATGAAACAGTGGGTGCGTGCCAATCAATATTTGCCCCCTAGTCTTGTACTCCTCGGACCGTTTCGATGGGTGTGATCGCAGATGAAAAAAACTCTCACCATCATCCTTATAGCGCTGCTCAGTGCGGCGTGTCTTGTCACGATTATCATTGGGCTGTCCGGTAGCACTAAGAAGGCGGCCAGCCCTGAGATAGCCGAGCCCCTGTCTAGCCGGATTATTGAAGCTCCTGAAGACGGCGCACAAGCAGCTGCTGAAGCTCAGAATGTGATCCTCGAAGGTCCTTCGCAGCGCCTCAACAATGCGGCTGTGGGCACGATCACATGGCTTCCTAATCCGGGCGATTTCATCGAATTTGGTACTGCTTTATACGCCATTGATAACAAACCCGTCATATTGATGAAGGGTTCGTTACCAATGCATCGCGACATTGCTTACAAGATCTCTGACGGCCCGGATGTGGCGCAACTTGAGCGGAACCTGGTTGATCTTGGTCACGCTCTTGACGAGGCGGAGACCAGTGACCCGACTGACCTAACCGTGGATCACCACGTTACGCCCCTCACGGTTTCTTCCATCCGGTCTTGGCAACTGTCGCTTGGACTGACCTCCACAGGGATAGTCGGTCAGGGAGATGTGATCTTTCGACCAGAGGTCGTGCAAGTTTCCGAGCTACATGTCAGACGAGGACAGGTTATTGACGGAGGCAGCGTTCTTTCCGTCTTGATTAACTGACACTGTTTGAGACGACACATAGCCAGAAAGAGCTAGTTTCGGGTGATGGAGACAGGAGCACTCGAAACACGTTTGAGTTCTGAACTGCGAGAACTGGAACTTGAGGCTTTCGTATTGCAGTTAGAAGTAGACGGCCTATGTGTTGTCCCACCAGAAAAAACTGGTGTTGATTTCCAGACGATTACATCTATACGAGAACGGCTGCTAGAGGAAGCCGAAGCTCTGGTTGGATGTGGGTTTGACCTCGATACTGGCCCACAGGCTGAACTAACGATGAAGCCAGAAGACAATGTGCTTGCTCGTTCAGCTGGAGAGTTAGGAGAACCAACTCAGTTTTTGGTGCAGCAGCTATGCGCTCGTGACCGCCTCTTTCGCGATTTAGCTATTAATCCGGTAGGGCTAGCCCTCATTCGTCACCTCATCGGCCGGAATGCCACTCGTTTTAGTAGTCACAATGCATTTGTTAAGTGGCATGGAGAGTTTGGTTACGGGAGCAACCTTGGGTTGCACTGCGACCAGCTGGCGGTTCCACGTCCGTGGGGACGGAATGCCCTTACTGCCAACACAAACTGGTGCCTCACTGATTACACACTTGATGGAGGGGCATTAGCCTATGTCCCCGGCTCGCACCGTCGGATGGAGCCACCTCGGTTTCCTGAAGCTGTTGAATTAGCTGTACCGGTAGAAGCTCCCGCAGGCTCACTCATCGTTTTCCACGGCGCGACATGGCATGGTGCCTTCCCCCGTTACACCAAAGGGATGCGCTTATCGATAGCTAACTACTTCCGTCACTACATGGTCTTGCCGCAGGACGATATAAAAAATCTATTTCCTCAAGACTTGGCGGAAGACTGTTCAAATCCAGAGATGTTTAAATTTTTAGCTGGGTTCGCAGATGAATTTCCCTATTCAAAACAGACGGAAAGACTTCCACGCATAATGTCATGAAGCGCCCTAATTAGATTGGGGCATCAGCAGTAATCACTATCTTCCCAAAGAACTTCCGTTCCTCTAATGCCTGATGAGCAGCAACCCCATCGTTTAGAGGGACCTGGGAGTCAATGACGGGAGAGAACTGACCAGTTCTCGTCAACTCCAATAGTTGATCTAGGTCGCTGCGCTGCCATCCATTTGAACCACGGATATCCATTTCTGCTGTCCAAATAAATCGCAGGTCTGTCGGCGGATCGAACCCAGCTGTAGCGCCACAAGTCAATACTTGCCCACCCAACTTGACGCACTTCAGAGACTTCGCCCAGGTGTCACCACCTGTGAAGTTCACCACCACGTCATAACCGCCGCCGCTAAAGAGACTTCCAGTCTTCTCTCGGCAGTACTTCACGAAATCAGTCGTGTTGTAGTTGATGGTCTCGTCAGCTCCCAAAGATATGAGTTGCTCACATTTATCGTCACTTCCAGCAGCAGCGATGACAGATGCCCCTCGCATCTTTGCTAAGAGCAAAGCACTTGTCCCAACACCACCACTGGCACCCAAAATAAGTACGGAATCTCCAGCATTGACGCTGCCTCGCGTGAGCATCATTCGGTGGGCTGTGCCGTAGGCGACAGGGAGACATGAAGCATCAGCGAAAGACACATCCTCTGGAAGGTGAATGAGTTGTTCTGCTGACACGACAACGTATTCAGCGTAAGCCCCCCACAGGGTGTCTCCGATCATCCACAATTTCCCATCTTCATACCTCACAGGATCGACGAGTACCCGATCTCCGACAGACCAGCCAACGACATCGTCCGCAACTTCTGAGACCAAACCTGCGCAGTCACAGCCAGGGATACCAGGTAGTGGAACTTTGATTCCCGGCATTCCCTGTCGGGTAAACACATCGTGGTAGTTCAACGAGCAGGCCCGAACCGCAACCCTAACTTGGCCTGATTCCAGATCTGGTTCTTCTATATCCCGGTAATTCAGAACATCTATTGACCCATGTTCATCGAAGACGATTGCTTTCATCAGGTATTCCGATCCAAGGCCAAGAGTTCTTCAGCCTTTTTAGTGAGATTTGCCCGATCGATCTTGGCCGTTGACGCGAGCGGTATTTCATCAACAAACCAGACATGACGAGGATGGGCGTAAGCAGGCCCGTTTTTTAAGGCGAATTGTTTTACAGCATCGACTGCGAGAAGATGATCAGGCTCAGTGCGGATGAAAGCCGTTGGCAGCTGACCCTTCAACTCATCTGCAACAGGGACCACAACCGCCTGATGAATGGCCGGGTGCTTTTCAAGCATTTGTTCAACAGAGTCGGGGTAAATGTTCTCACCAGCGCAAACAAACATGTCGTCAACACGGCCGACAAAGAAATACCAGCCATCCTCGTCGCGGTGCATCAAATCGCCAGTGTGGTACCAACCGTCGGTCAGCCGTTCAGCATTAGCTTCAGGGAGTTCGTGGTAGCCGAGCATCACGCCTTTAGATTTCACCCACAACTCGCCTTGATTGGATTCAAGACCGCTAACTGGATCGATGAGCTTGAGTTGGACGTTCTGGTGTTGATACCCGAGAGAAATCTTTGGGCGAGGAAGATCTTCGGGATGCGGTCCGAACTCCAAGACAGCTTCTGTCGTTCCGTATCCGTTAGTCACTAATGCCGATGGGAATAGAGCCTGAACATCGTCAAATAAGGCTTCGGTTAACGGGGCTGAACCAATGAACACTCGTTGGACGGAAGAAAGATCATATTTGCTTGATGATTGACGAAGTTCCGCCGTGATGAGCGCATACATCGTGGGAACACCCGAACACATTGTTACTGCATGTTCGTTGATCGCTTCTAAATATTCACTAGCTGAAAACTGGGGTAACAGAACTACTTTCCCCCCACTAGCGAAAGCCATCTTGGAAGCCATCGAAGCGTTCTTGTGATACAGCGGCGCTGATACCAGCATCACTTCACCGGGGATAGTCGCGCCGAACTCCAAGACCGTAAATGTGACGTTCTCGTGTGACAGCAGAACGCCTTTTGGCCGACCAGTTGAACCAGAGGTATAGATCTGAATCGCTACATCGGAGGGCTGAACCCCAACTAAATCAGTTAGGGGAGCACCACTCATCATGTCTACCCAATTCTGAGAACCTATAACGATCGTCGAAATATCAGGCAACAGATTGGCGTGCTCAGAATCGGTTATCAGCAACTTCAAATCAGCGTCGTCAGCGATGTACTCCAGAGTGGATTTTGGAAGTCTGGTGTTCATAGGAACGAAAACCATGCCTGCAGCGGGGGCACCGAACATAACGGTGTAGTACTCACCGAGATTTCCAGCTAACAACCCAACGCGAGAACCAGCTGGGATTCCCATATCGATTAGGGCTTGCGCAAAAACTCGGACGGCGTTGGTTATTTGGGAGACCGAAATCTCCGATGCAGGCCGTCGAGAGCGGTCGACCAAGGCGACACCATCAGGGTTGGGATTTCGATCCAGAAGTGATGCGACATTCATTGATGCGATTATCCCAAAACTTCAGGCTCGCATGTCATCAAAATTTCCGCGACGGTCGCGGTATTGGGAAGTCTGACGATCGTTGCAACAGTTTCAGCCAAGTCATCAGCCTGAATCATGATCGAAGGGTCTACCCCGAAAGCTGAAGTCATATCGGTTTCGACGTAGCCAGGACAAATAGCGGTTACCCGGATGCCGTCATCGAAAGTTGCATGACGTACGGCATGATGCAAAGCAAGCAAAGCGTGTTTGGTCATCGCGTAGCCGGGAGCGAATGTTCCCTTGACTCTCTTCCCGGAAAGCGAGACCACGTTTACTATTCGCCCTTCCCCTGAAACTGCCAATAAGGGCAGAGCTTTTTGGATCAGGCCTAATGGGCCCTTTACATTCACCGCCCACATCTCATCCAAAATTTCTTCCGACAAGTCAGATAGGCCTTCCATATGCCCTATCCCGGCGTTGTTAGTGAGTCCGTCTACACGGCCTCGTAAATCCGCAGTTGCTTGTACCCAGGCATCCCCGCTTGCCGGTTCAAATGCGTCATAGGTATGGCAAGAAACATTTTCGTCAGCCCAGCCCTGGGTCGATAGTTCTAACTGATCTACATTCCTGGCACCGAGACTCACGATCCAGCCCTCTGAATGGAATTGGCGTGCCAAAGCTGCGCCGATGCCGCGGTTAGCACCACTAACCATCATTACTCGACCATGTGGATCAATCACTTTAAAATTCCCTACTTTTCGTACTGGCTTACCGTAATCGTGTCATAACCACAATGTCTCAGCACCAAGTCTGAGTTACCCAAATATGCGCGTAAACAATGTCGAATTAGTGGTCGGGCAGGCGGGATTTGAACCCACGACCTCTTCGTCCCGAACGAAGCGCGCTACCAACCTGCGCCACTGCCCGTTAGACCGTTCTGGAACCAACGACGCTACCGCAAACACTAGATAATTCCCCGAACGACGAGAAACGTCTAGCTGACTTCAGCAGGTTCTTCGGTGTCATCACCTTCCGAAGGCACATCATCAGACTCAACCGATGAATCACTTAGCTCATCTGAGGGAACTGGATCAGATTCGGATTGAGGGGCTTCAATGAGTTCATCCCTCATGTCTTCGCCTGCCAAGAGTTTCACGGAAGCCATCTTTAAACGAAACGAATCCAAGGGCTTCACGAGCCAACCCTGAGCTCCGGCTTGCTGAGCCAAATAAAGATCAGCTGAACGGTCCAAAAGCATAAGAACAGGAACGTGGCTAATTCTCCCAGCACCAATCTCCAGTTGAAGATCCATGCAAGTTGCCATGCCACCCATATTGCCTATCTGAAGATCGAGAATGACTAAGTCAGGGCTTTCTGCAGAAACTGAATCTCGAACATCGGCACCCGCGCGAACCACAGTCACGTGGGTGCCCGGATCGCTGAGAGCGGAACGCACCTCTTCGATGAGCCAATCAGCGTCGCTTGCTAAAAGAACAGTAGTCACTAACCGTTGAGACTAGCCGCCAACAAACACATATAGAGGCGCCGAAGACGTCCGACTGCAAGAGAATGGGAGAGCAGGCAAGCCTCTGTAGTCTGGCAGGACATCGAGCGATTGACTGAACGGTGAAACTTTGACCAAATTGATTCGAATGTTCCGTTTGGGCGCAGTCTTTCTAACCATCTGCTCGACCGCATTTGTCTTTTGCTCGTCCGCCGCGAGCGCTCACGCAGGCCACGAACATTCTCGAGAAATCCAAATCGTGGAGGTCAGCGGCCTTTTAGACCCCATAGAAATTGATTACATCAATCTGCAACTAGATAACGCCCAACGTAATTGGGCCCTGGCCATCGTCTTGCAGATCAACAGTCCAGGTGGAGCGGCAGATCAGCAGCTGATCCAGGATCTCATAGAAAATATTGAAGGATCCCTAGTCCCTGTTGGGGCCTGGATCGGACAAAGTGGAGCTACTGCAAAGGGGGCAGCCGCCTACTTAGTAAACGCAGCCGATTATTCAGGTATTGCGCCCGGAAGCAGAATCGGAAATTTCGAAGACTTTGAAAAGTCCGCAGAACCGGGCATCACCGAAATTAAAAATACGCTCCGCCGAGGGGAAGAAGCGGTCACAGCTGGGCTTATCGACGTGATGGCACCCACTTTGGGCGAATTCCTACTGGCGATGGAAGACGTCGGACTAATTGAAAAAATCTCCACCGAACTTGAACGGGCAGATGGATTAATTCAGCGGTCAGTCGCAGACGATGTGAGAGTTACTTTCAATAAACTTTCACTTGTAGACCAGCTGTTTCACACGGTCGCAAGTCCGGCTGTCGCATACCTCTTGTTGCTTGTTGGAATGTCAATGCTGTTGCTCGACTTTTTCACTGGCGGCATTGGTGTAGCTGGAGGAGTTGGATGCGGTTCGCTGTTACTAGCGTGCTACGGACTAGGGGTTCTAGACATACGTATTTGGGCGCTAGTGGTCTTGATAGTTGCGATGTTCGGATTCGCAATTGACCTTCAAACAGGGGTACCTAGATTCTGGACCGTATTCGGTGTCGCCTGTCTAATAATTGGATCCCTTCAGCTATTTGCTACTCATTCCGTGAGTTGGTTAACACTTGTGGGAGGTATCGGGCTTACGCTCGCATTTGTCTTATCGGGCATGCCCGCGTTGATTCGCACTAGGTACGGTACGAGCACTCTGGGTAGAGAATGGATGATCGGCCAAATGGCATCAGCGTCAACAGACCTAGCGCCAGAGGGGATCGTGGTTTTTGAACAAGCCCAGTGGCGAGCCCGAGTTAACCGGTTAACCCCTATCAAAGAAGGTGAATCGGCCCGCATCGTGGGACTTGAAGGGCTCGTGCTGGAGGTTGAACCCGAAGAAGGCGGTGCCGTCGACTACCGAGAAATGCGTCAGCAACCCTCTCCAGAAGTAGACGTTTCAGACCAACAACCAAGTCAATAGCTAGGCCAAAGTGACGGATAAGCCCTGCAAGTGGGGGTTTTCAAAAATTGAATCGTTTTTCGATTTTTTCTTGCAAACGGCGTATTCGCGCGCCTAGATTGCCTCCGGAGGCACTTTGGGGGACGTTAAATATGGCTGCACTGCCTGATGACAGTTGGGAACATAAAGCTGCGTGTCGAGGACCGCAATCGACGGTTTTCTTTCCGCCGCCGCGATTCGAACGCAAAGACGAAAAATTAAATCGTGAGGCTCGGGCCAGAGCTATCTGCGCCCAGTGTTCAGTGAAGGACGATTGTCTTTCGTACGCGCTCGATATCCGGGAACCTCACGGAATTTGGGGTGGCGCAAATGAGGCAGAACGGCGTCAAATGCTGCTTGTGTTAGACGGCCAGGGCGTCTGATAGACCCTCGTTTCGCTATTTGGTAACACCGATTGTTTCGGCTAGATATCAGGAAGCCTTGGTCCGGCTATTCTTAGATCTTCTCTTCTGCGCGTTATGCCGGTGCTGTCAAGAACGGCACAGATCGGTAACGCAAACTTTCTTGTAGTGCCCAGTGCGTCGCGAATTTCAGCAACAGTGATGCCGTCCGGCTTGTTGTGTAACAGATGAGCTACGACGATGGCTGCCTTATCCATTGCTGAAGCAGCAAATAGAACGCCGTCATTTTGGATCACGGTTCCGCGTTGTATCAGACCTCGGATTTCTTCACCCGATAACTCGGCTGGCTGAGAGGGCGAAAAAGGGTTCTCCTCAAGCTGGTGGAGGAGGGGGTGGTTAACGAATACGTCTTCTTGGTCGAAGGGTCGGGCGCGACCTTCAATTATCTCAACGCCATCGAGAGTGGCTGCAACTAGCCGCTCTCGTTCTTCAAGCTTTGCCATATCTAAGCCCAATGGACCGGCTTGTTCGATTAGCACGCCGACGTGTTCCTCCATTGCGTTAATCACTGAAGGTGAAGCGACCCAGTCACCTAGGACGGGTTCGATGTTTGTTCCGGTCAGTCGCTCCAGTTTGTCTGCTTTCACCCAACCGCGCTCTGCAACCACTCGATCTACCGAGAGGTCAGGCTGTGCTTCGGAGGCTTTGACTATGGGGTCTACATCTAATACCTGGCCTCCGCCGACAGTTTCGTCACGCCCTGATTCGCGTAGAACAAATCTGTCGCCGGGTAGTAGTGGCAGGTGTTCGGGTAGAAAAACTCTTACTTGTCCCTCTGATCCCGGTGCGATCCGGTTGGGGCCAAGCACTCTGATGTTTACTGGCCATTCACCAGAACCTATGTACAAAGAGAAAGCTCCGCGTCGTGAAACCTCATGACTGAGATTGGCGAGTATCTGGATGGTGGCATCAAACCTGTCTGTTCGGTGCCATTGGTCATCTAATACCAACGCAACTCCGCGGCGCAGGGCTTGTTGGTCAACGTTTGTCAGATTAAGAGCGACCCTGTGACCAGGGTCGATTTTGGTACGCGTTTCGCCCTGAGTTTGGATCGCTCGGATCCGAGTTCGCTTCTCACCAGGTACGAGGATTAACTCGTCTTCTACACGGAGGCGACCGCCCGTGAGTGTGCCGGTAACAACGCTCCCGGCGCCGGTTGCAGCAAATGAGCGGTCAATCCATAGTCGTGGACGTTTGGTGTTGGTTGCGTTGGGTGTTTCTTCTGTGAGGGTGTCCAAGGCATTTAGGAGCTCTTCGATACCAGTTCCATCGATGCTGTCAACTGCGACGATGGGTGCATCTTGGAGGAAGCTGCCTTCGGTTCTTTCCTCTATATCCATGCGTGCTAGCTGAGCGAGTTCGTCGTCCACTAGCCCAATCTGTGTAAGCGCGACCACGCCGTGGTTGATCCCCAATAGTTCCAGAATGCGGAGGTGCTCCTCAGACTGAGGTTTCCATCCCTCGGTTGCAGCGACAACAAATATGCAAGCGTCAACTCCACCAACTCCAGCGAGCATGTTTTTGATAAACCTGATGTGTCCAGGAACATCGATAAAGGAAAGTTTGCGGCCTGATGGCAGGGTGGTGAAAGCGAAACCTAAGTCGATGGTTAGGCCACGCTTTTTCTCTTCGGCAAGTCGGTCAGGATCAGTTCCTGTCAGAGCGCGTACAAGAGTCGATTTTCCATGATCGACATGACCCGCTGTGGCGACGATGTGCATTGATCAAATAGCGGAGGCAATGGCTTTTGCCACTGCGGCATCGTCTTTGGGGTGGACCGTTCGTAGGTCAAGAACTGTGGAGCTATCTCGAACCCTAGCGATCACTGGTAGTTCGGCGTTACGCAAATTTTCTGACACATCACCTTCTATTTCTATTCCGGCAGAAGGGAATTCTTCGCCAGGTAATGAGCCGCCCCCCGTCATGGACATTGTTTGTATGGGGATCCCAACGCCAAGAGACTGGGCGCGGGTCTCAAGGTCTGCGACTGAGGTTTGTGCCATACGCCAGAAAGGTATTGAATCACCGTCTCGCCGTAGATAGGCAAGCGCTGTGTCTTGGAGAGCCTTTAGCACTAGAGCCCCCGGTCGAAAGGCCCTCATTAAAGGGTGTTTTGCACAGATTGCTATTAAATCTTTTCGTCCAGCGATCACTCCCGCTTGAGGGCCGCCGAATAATTTGTCGCACGAAAAGGTGACTAACGCCGCGCCTGATTCCAACGTTTGCTTTACTGCAGGCTCGTCGCGTAGCCAGGAAGGCCTGCCGTCGCGTAGCCAGTGACATGCTCCGTCGATGAAACCAGATCCAAGATCAGCGATAACCGGAGGGCCAACTGAATTCAAAGCAGCTACTGAAGCTTCTTCAGTGAAACCGCTGATCTTGTAGTTTGATGGGTGAACTTTGAGGAGCAGAGCTGTGTCGTGCAACCGGTGAGCCGCTTGATAGTCGGCAACCCGAGTTCGATTAGTAGTTCCTACTTCGATCAGCTGAGCTCCTGACTCTGCCATTACGTCAGGTACACGAAACCCGCCGCCGATCTCCACAAGTTCTCCGCGGGATACGGCTACGGGTCGATTACGCGCCAGAGCTGCGAGTACCAATATCACTGCGGCTGAGCAGTTGTTGACGATAAGAGCTGCTTCAGCCCCGCTTAATTTGCAGATCAAGTTAGCTACGTGTCCGTTACGCGAGCCGCGGTTTCCTGTGGTTAAGTCAAATTCGAGATTGGTTGCTTGGGATGGCTGTTGGTAGGCCAGTGGTGCTCGCCCCAAATTCGTATGCAGCAATACTCCCGTGGCGTTGATTACGGGGCCTAGAAGTGCCCGCCGTAGCTTGATTGCTTCTTCACGAGCCGAGTCTGGGTCATCGTTACTTATTGCTATGCGAGCAGCTTCGACTAAAAGTGGAGATGGCAGATCTATATCCGACAGACTTTTAGATAAAGCATCTACCGATGGTGGTCGCACGATTAGAGGATAGGTCCGACTGGGTTCGATTCGCCCTAGCTACCGTCGCTAGGATCAAATAAGTGGCCGTTCTTTTTATTCTCTTCGTTGTTGTCCCGATTCTTGAGCTCATGGTCATAATCCAGGTAGGTCAGTCGGTCGGGGCTTGGAATACGGTGATTCTGCTAGTGGTTGACAGCCTGGTGGGTGCGTGGCTCGTTAAGCATCAGGGAATTGGTTTACTTAAAAAATCTCAAGATCGCCTAAGAAAAGGTGAATTGCCGAGCGATGAAATTTTTTCCGGGGTGACGGTTCTTTTCGCTGGCGCATTGATGCTCACCCCGGGCTTTCTTACAGACCTCGTAGGACTACTCTTGCTGGTTCCCCCAATTCGGGCTCTTGTCCTAATGATCGTGAGACGAAAGTTTCGGTCGCGGATAGGAACTAGCTTCACTACATCGAATCTGCCTGAATGGGATATGGACAAACCATCTGATGATGGCGGAGATGCATCTGGAGATAATGACAATTGACGACACCAGTCGAAGTTCGCTTAGCAGCGACAGTCATGCTGGTTCGAGACGGTGAACAGGGTCTCGAAACATTCATGCTCAAACGGAATCCTAAAAGCGAATTCGTTCCTGGACAGTTTGTGTTTCCTGGTGGGGCTGTGGATGTCAAAGATCAGATAACTCACGAAATCGAAACGGTGTCTTCAGGCATGGATGATGCTCAAGCCTCAGACCGGCTCAGTATCAATAATGGCGGTTTGGCTTATTGGGTGGCCGCGATTCGAGAATGCTTTGAAGAGGCGGGAGCTTTGCTGGCTCGAATTGATGGCGAAGACTTGTCGTTGACCGACCCTGCAGTGCATCAACGATTTCAAGACCACCGGGATGCGGTATATGCCGGTGATTTCACCATGGTGGACTTGTGTCGCGCAGAAGGTCTTTCAATGAATTTTCATGATTTGCGTTACGTCAGTCATTGGATTACCCCCATTGGCCCGCCTCGAAGATTCGATACTCGGTTTTTTGTAGCGCGGGCACCACGCGGGCAGCGTCCAGCGCACGATGGAGGGGAAACAGTTGAAAGTTGTTGGATCTCCCCGAAAGAAGCTATGGACCTTCATCAGGCCGGTAAATTCGAAATGATTTTGCCGACGATCGCCAACTTAGAACCGCTTCTCGAACTCGGCTCAGTTGATGAGGTAATGCAATGGGCAGATGGGCTAAGCGATATACCTGAAATACTGCCTGCCCTAGTTGTCTCTTCAGATGGTTCGCCGTCGGTGCTGATGCCGGGGGAAGTTGGTTATGAAGATGCTCTCGCTCAACCCCCAGCGCACGGATCGACGCAGTAACTAAGACGTTCTATCTCCAGTGAGTGTGACAGGCACTTCACTGATAACTGACGCCGAACAGGCTTCCATGTCGATTGGAGGAGCGATCTCCTCGAAAATTCGGGTAGCGATCTCATGGAACGCTCTACTGGCTGGTCCGTCTGACGTAGCTACTGGTTGGCCAGTATCGCCTCCCGCCGAGACTGCGGGCTCAAGTGGAATTGAACCCAACAAAGGTGCACCAATTTCTTGAGCGAGCCGTTCACCGCCACCTTCACCGAAAAGCGGCCACGAAGTTCCATCGGGTGTTGTGAAGGCCGACATGTTCTCCACGACACCTAAGATCGGCATGTGGCTTCGTCTCGCCATATCGGCGACGCGGATCGCTACCTTTTGTGCGCTGACTGCTGGTGTGGTCACGACCAGCATTTCTGCTTGAGGTAACAATCGGGCTAGGGCCATTTGCACATCTCCGGTGCCAGGAGGCATATCGATGAGCAGATAATCCAAATCCCCCCAGTCCACGTCATGAAGGAACTGCTCAACTGCTTTAGCCAGCATCAGGCCTCTCCACATGAGGGCGGTTTCTTCTGTCTCTACCATCAGACCAGTAGAAACGACTTTCAGAAGGCCCGAACCGTGAGGACGTTCTTCAGGGATTATTTTCCCGCGATCTTCTTCTGACAGAGCCGGTCTGGCATTCAGTCGAGAGTTGACTCCCAACATCCGGGGCACGCTGAAGCCCCAAATATCTGCGTCGAGAACTCCTACTGTGAGACCTCGAGATGCCAAAGCTGTGGCGATGTTGACCGTAACTGAAGACTTACCGACACCGCCCTTGCCCGAGGCAATTGAAATAACTCGTGCGTTTGCTGGAATTTGAGTTGGAGTAGCTGTGTCTCGAGCGTTACGTCTGGCGCGATCCATAACGCGTGTGCGCTCCTCGGGTGTTAGTTCATCCCAATGCAACTGGACTTCGTTGATGCCAGGAAGTGACTCGACCCTAGATTCACAGTCTCGCTTTATGGTTGCCCTAAGCGGGCAACCTGCTGTTGTAAGCGCGATAGTGATTTGTGCCGTCTGTCCTTTGAGTGAAACAGATCGCACCATGCCCAAGTCGACAATGTTGTCGTTCAATTCCGGGTCCATCACTCCGCGCAAGACACCGAGGATTTCGTTTTCGTCAACAGTGTCTTCGCTCACAAGTATTAAGGCTAGTTACCTAGTTCGCTGTGATCCACTGTCGCGTATTCGCTACACTCTAAATAGCTAGAACTGGAGGCCCCTGAAGATGATCACCTTAACTGACATTGCCACTGAAAAAGTTAGAGAATTGATCGCAGCTGAGGGAGAGTTAGACCTAGCGCTCCGAGTAGCAGTGCGGCCCGGAGGATGCTCTGGATACAGCTACGAGATGTTTTTTGATAGCGAAACAGAAACTGACGACATGTCGCAATTTTTCGGAGAGGGCGATGTGCGAGTCGTTTCTGACCCGATGAGCGCCCAACTCCTAGAAGGTGCGACCCTAGATTTCAAAGATGGTTTGATGGGTTCTGGATTTGCCATTGATAATCCAAATGCCCAACGAACTTGCGGTTGTGGCAACTCGTTCAGCTAAGAACGAAACTTTCAAATCAAAGAAAGCAACTCTCTTAGTTCAACGTTGTCCCAGATATGGTCAAGCCTTCTAAGAACAGTTCCTTGTTCGTCGAGTAAAAAGATAAATGGCTCGTATATGACTCCCATCTCAGCGACCGCTGGTGCAATTGGGCCCAAGTCCTGAGCGCTTGGATTGGCGTACACCTCCGCGTGAATTACGTCGAAACCGGAGTAATTTGAACCAACCTGAGATATCAGATTCTCTAAGACCGGACCGCACATCCATTTTGTTCCGCAAAACGCAGGTGTACTTACGATCAGCACGGTCGCACGCTCGGAAAGTATCGAATCATTAAGCGAGATGTCGTGGAATGGGCATGAAGGCTGGCGAGTGCAAATAGGGTTCACTCCAGCCGAGCTTGCCAATGTCGGAGTCACGAGACCTGGGAAACGGTCGCCAGGCCAAATAATTGTGCTGTCAGCTCGAGACCCTGGAGTTGCGTAGCCAACGTAGTTACCTCGTTTGCCCAGATCGAAACGGAACTCATGAACACCCGGTTGTTGGAATGGAACGATGACTGGGTAATAAGGCATGGCGACGCCATCAATGTGCCGTCGCGTACTAGTGGAATGGATAACCTGAAAATCGGTATCAAGAACCTCGACGTCAATTGATTCCGGCGAAAGGCCACCTAGATTGCCGTCGTCATCAGAGAATGACCAAATAGTTCTTTGCGGCCCTCCGTTACTGATGATGGTTTGGTCAGAAAACCATTTCGATGCTGCCCTTAGCTCATCTTGGTCTTTTGTACGAACGCCGCACGCGGCCAAAAACGCTGTCGCAGCCAAACCGCTGCCGGTGACAGATAAAAATGCTCTGCGTGAAACATGCTTGGGGTCCCATATATTGTGATCCACTCCTAGGAACGTAGTCTGAACTTTGGTCTCATCTGAAGCGCTGCGGCCTATCCCTACATGGAGGCAACCTCATCGACCGAATTATCCGGTTTCAACTTGATGGACGAGAGGTTGACGTCGTAGATGACGGCGGCAGCCTTTTGGGTGCTTTACGCGATCGGCTCGGGAACTGGTCTGTCAAAGATGGGTGCAGCCCCCAAGGCCAATGTGGTTGTTGCACTGTTCTGATCGATAACGCTCCTCGAGTCTCTTGCGTGACACCGTTGCGGAGAGTAGCTGGCAGAACTGTTACCACCATCGAAGGATTAACAGAAGAGGAACGAGCGCGGTGGGCGGCGGCGTTCTTGGCTCATGGAGCTTCTCAATGCGGGTTTTGTACCCCGGGCATTGTTTGCCGACTAGTCGGACATGAACGCAAAGGTGCTGATCTTCAAGACCGAGAAACTGTGGATCGGCTTCTGTCGGCACACCTTTGTCGATGCACCGGATGGCAGACCATCAGAGAAGCGGCCGCGGAAGTTTCAGTTGATTACCCATATCGAGATCTCGGACAAGCGAGCCGTCAAGCAAGTCTTGAAGCTGGGACGCAGCAAATTGTGGGCCCTGAAGTTGTGCTCGGCGAAATTAGCTTTGCCGACGATCAGCCGCCACATGACGCTCTGGTGGCAATCAGAAATGATGCAGATTGGGCGGTTGGAGAAACTCTTCACGCAGCTCGAGAAAGTATTGGCAAGGTTCAGGGTCGACGAACCAGTATGGAATCGCGTCCCCCGCTCGATTTACCTCCTGGCGATTGGTCAGTCACACTGCGAACTGGGTGGGTTGAACCGGCGTACCTAGAAACTGATGCCTCGTGGTGCGAACCTTCTGGTGAGTCTTCTAATCCGCTAGCGAACGGCGGAGCGTTCGGGGGAAAAACTGAGAGCGACGTGTCTGGTCAAGCAGAATCTATAGCTGCTGAGAATGGTGTCGGGGTGCGCGTCCTTTGGTCCAGAGAAGATGTAGTTCGCTATGGGAGTAAACGGCCGCCGCTTTCTGCAGGATTGAACGCGGATGGGAGCGGAGTTATTCGGGTAGCGAAGACGCCGGGTGTAGAAGAAATCATTCAATCTGTATTGCCGAGATGTGAAATTGAGCAGATAGAAGTCGCCGGCCCCCCAACTTCGGTTGCGTTGAGAGCTGCAGGCTGGGCGGAAGCAGAAATGCTCAAGACTGGGCTTCGAGGTTATAGCGATTGGGTCGAAGCTCCCTCTGGCGCTCGCGCCAGAGCTGAGGTTGATACAGAAATAATCAGAGTTGAGGTGGAGAGTGGCACCCCTCTTGATTTAGTCATGCACCGCAGTTACTGCATAGGTGCCGCCCATATGGCTTATAGCTGGGTGACGTCAGAGAGTCTGAGTGTGGATGATTCCGGTGAAGTACACGACCTCACTGTCCGATCTTTCGGCGTTCTTCGTTCATCAGACTGCCCACATATAGAGATCGTTTCAGTGGGAGAAGGAGAGGCTTTAGCTGCAGGCGACGCAGTATTTGCTGCAGTAGCCGCTGCTACATGGTTGAATCGAGGTTGCCCATCTGATTTACCAACCGGGTGAATCAGGTCTCATGACCATTTATTTCGTGCCTGGAGGTACCAAGTGTCTCAACCCGTTGCGCATTATTCAGCGTCATACCGAGCCGGTGACCTTCTCTTTGTTTCTGGTCAGCTTGGACTCGCCGATGGTTCTCTAGTCGAAGGAGTGGAAGCTCAGACCGCCCAGGCCCTGACTAATGCTCAGGGTGTCTTAAAAGAACATGGCTTGAGTCTCCACGATGTCGTGAAATGCACTGTCTTTATGACCGATATTGAAAATTTTTCAACCATAAATACGGTTTACGCTGAAACTTTTGGAGATCACCGGCCATCGCGCTCAGCTATTGCTGTTAAAGCACTCCCTCTTGGGGGGCTCGTCGAAATTGAAGCGATCGCTCATATCCCTTCATCCTGAATTTCACGCAGTCGTGTAGCGATTTTTCTTGGCTACCAAAGTCGTGACTAAGGTCGAGAACTGGCTACCATCAAGCACATGGCCGGAGGAATCGCGATAGCTGTCATTCTGCTTCTAAGCCCATTCATGATCACTCTCAGTCTCGCTGGTGTAGCAGCTTTGCTGGGGAACTCGTTGAAAGGCGACGCGGAATCACGACATGAGGGAAGCAGTCTCGTCGAAACTAACTACTAGTTTTCGAGTTTTGTTGATGTTTACGACCTAGCGGCGTCGACTTTCACCCAAACGGTAGCCAACACTTCTCACTGTTTGAATTAGAGCAGCATATTCCTCGCCAAGCTTGGCTCTTAAGCGACGCACATGAACATCAACCGTCCTAGCTCCGCCGTAATACTCGTAGCCCCACACTCGGCTCAGAAGAACCTCTCGAGTGAAAACTCTCCCAGGGGTCGCTGCCAAAAATCTGAGCAACTCATATTCCATGAACGTTAAATCGAGAGGTCGACTGTCAACCGAAGCTTCGTAAGTTTCGAGATCTAGGACCAATGGCCCGTATTCGATCCGTTCGCCGCTTAGGTCACCACCCGAAGCAGCGAGCATGTGCCTAACTCGAGCCTCAAGTTCCCGAGGATGAAATGGGTCCAAACAAAAGTCATCGAAGAGTTCATCGCGTAAGTCGAGTTCAGCTAATTCGTTGCCTCTGATCATCAACAAAAGAGGAGCTACAGGAACGTCACGCTTTCGAAGGGCCCGAAGCATTCTCCAACTGAGGTCATGGTCTTCGACTAGTTGAACAATTGCGCCGCCCCAACCTTCATCAGGTTCGAGAAGGTCTACGTCTGACGGATCCGCTACACCTTTCCAAACGAAACCGTTGAGATCTAACAACTGAGCTAACTCAGGAGATGGATCTGCGGGGTATATAGCGAGAATTGTCATTACAGACTTGAGTAGTAGCGATCGAGTTCAAATGGTGTGACTTGGGCTTTGTAGTCGTTCCATTCGCGCCTTTTGTTGCGAAGAAACCAGCTGAACAAGTGGTCACCCAATGTGTCAGCCACGAGGTCGCTTTTCTCCATTTCATCTAACGCTTCGTCCAACGACTGAGGGAGCTGGGCTTGATCAATCAAGCCTCCATGTTCTGTGAATCCAGTCATTGAAGGCGGGGCCTCCAAAGGTAACTCGTAACCCTGTTCGATGCCTTTCATGCCAGCGGCCAGCATCACTGCAAAAGCTAGATAAGGGTTGCACGCTGGGTCAGGGGCTCGGTACTCGATTCGGGTCGTGTCATCTACGCCGCCTTCTCGGCTAGTAGGAACCCTAATCAGAGCCGCACGATTAGCTCGCGCCCATGAAACATTCACTGGTGCTTCATAACCGGTTACTAATCGTTTGTAGCTGTTTACGAGTTGGTTGGTGACAGCTGTGATCTCTCTCGCGTGATGCAATAGGCCAGCAATAAAACCTCGAGCAACATCAGATAAACCATCGGGGCTTTCAGGGTCGTGGAAGGCATTCACCCCGTCTCTAAACAATGAAAGATGCGTGTGCATGCCTGATCCTTGGACACCAGTTAATGGCTTAGGCATAAAGGTGGCGTGCACCCCATGTTCGAGAGCGATTTCGCGAACAATCAGACGAAATGTCATGACGTTGTCCGCCATGGTTAACGCGTCGGTATAACGCAAATCGATTTCATGCTGGCTTGGGGCGTCTTCGTGAAATGAATACTCCACCGGTATTCCCATTGCCTCCAACGTTGTCAGCGTTTGGCGGCGTATGTTGCTTGCCACATCTGCCGTGGTGAGATCAAAATAGCTGCCGTTGTCTAAGGGAACTGGCTCCCCATTTCTGTTGGCTTCAAATAAGAAATATTCAAGCTCGGGAGCAGTAAAGAAGGTAAAGCCTTGAGCATGGGCTCGTTCCATCGAGCGCCGGAGTACTTGCCTGGAATCACCTGGGAAAGGACTCCCATCAGCCCGCTCAATGTCACAAAACATCCGTGCCGCATTTTCGTCGTTGCCGCCCCATCGGGTTAGCTCGAAAGTCGCGGGGTCTGGCCTAGCGACCATGTCTTCTTCCCGAACTCTGCTGAAACCATCGATTGAGGAACCGTCAAAAATCATTCCGCTCTCAAAAGCGGTTTCGAGCTCAGCGGGAGAAATTGCGAACGACTTTAATTGACCTTGAACGTCGGTAAACCAGAGACGAACTAAACGAATCCCGCGTTCCTCAATACGCCTTTGCACGTAGTCCTGGGGTCGTTCCATCTGACTTCACTCTCTCACTTAGGTCCGTGAACCAATAACAACGCTCCTATTCTTCGTGATTCTCAGGCCAAATCAAACCTGAAAGCGTTCCGTTTACATGACTTTCACAATTGGATTACGAGGCTAGAACTAGGCGTCTGTGGCCGCGTTGTTAACGCTAGGCCAGTTGGTTGGCGGAAAAATGGTGTGACAAGGCCGTTCTAATTGTTAGCTTGCCTTTCGATCCCGCCCCCTCTAACAGGAGCAAACACAGTGGCGTATAGGGCTGAATACATATGGATTGACGGAACGGAACCAACCGCAGAGATTAGGTCTAAGACCAAAATCCTTGCAGACGGCGATGACCCCGGAATATGGGGTTTTGATGGATCAAGCACGAATCAGGCGACTGGCGACAATTCAGACGTTGTACTGCAGCCCGTATTCCAGTGCCCAGATCCGATTCGCGGTGGCAACAACATTCTCGTCTTGTGCGAGACATTGCTGACATCAGATATGTCGCCCCACCCAACCAATACTCGTGCGGCAGCGCGAACAGCGTTGGAGCAATATGGCGATCAAGAACCATGGTTTGGACTTGAGCAGGAATACACGATGTTGGACCCAGTAACAGGTTGGCCAGCTGGCTTTCCCGCTGGCGGGTTCCCAGCTCCGCAAGGACCTTATTACTGCGGCGTTGGAGCGGTAAAAATTCGTGGGCGCGATCTCGTTGAGCAACACACCAGCTGGTGTATTGAAGCTGGTCTTGCGATCTCCGGGACGAATGCTGAAGTTATGCCCGGTCAATGGGAATTCCAGATTGGTCCGGTCGACACTGTCACGGTCGGCGACCATCTTTGGATGGCTCGTTACTTGCTCTACCGAGCAGGAGAAGAGCATGGACTGGAAATCAGCATTGAAGCGAAACCCATGAAAGGTGATTGGAACGGCGCTGGTATGCACACCAACTTCTCGACCAACGCGATGCGCGAAAGCTATGAAGCGGTCGAAAAGGCTGCGCAATCCATGGGTGAGCCTGGCAAGCCAGAAGAACACCTTGCTGGCTACGGCATCGGGATCGAAGAACGGTTAACCGGTGAACACGAAACTCAGAGATTTGACCAGTTCAGTTATGGGGTTTCGGATAGAGGGGCGTCAATTCGAATTCCATGGCAGGTCGCTCAAGACGGCAAAGGCTATATCGAAGATCGTCGACCTAATGCGAACGCTGACCCCTATGTGGTGGCAACTTTGCTGACCAATACATGCTGTGCTGCTTTGGTGTAACACAGGTCAGAATTAGATATTGCTAGTTATTTAGGCGGGGCTCAAAGAAGCCCCGCCTAAATACTTTTCGCAGATAGCAGTCGTCTGGTTCTAGCCTCATAACATGGCTTCAATCAGGGTTGCGTTGGCACAACTCAACTTTCGCTTGGGTGACTTCAAGACAAACGTCGCGTTAATAGCCGACGCGTACGAACGAGCTGTCGAACAACAAGCAGATGTGGTGGTGTACAGCGAGTTGGCCGTATGCGGCTACCCACCAGAAGATCTGCTCCTGAAACAGCAATTTCTCGATGATGCTCGCGCCGCTGTAGAGGAGATTGCCGCCAACACTTCGAATGCCGTTGCCGTCGTGGGGTTCCCGGAAGTAGAGGGCGAATGCTTGTACAACTCAGCGGCTATTTGTTACCAGGGGAACATTAAAGGAATTTATCGAAAGCAGTTGCTACCGAATTACTCAGTGTTCGATGAGAAGCGGTATTTCACGCCGGGCGCGTCCGCAGGCCCGATTATCAAAATTGGGGGTGCGAATATCGGAGTTTCGATATGTGAAGATCTCTGGTTTGACGAGGGTCCTTTAGATCATCAAGTTTCCTCAGGTGTCGGGTTAGCAATTTCGCTGAACGCCTCTCCGTATCAACGGGGGAAAGATTCGGATCGCGCATCGACAGTCATCGATCGCGTTACTAGGCACGAGATCCCTGTCGTGTATGTCAATCAGGTGGGAGGTCAAGATGAATTGATATTTGATGGGTCCTCTTTCGTCGTGGACTCCCAAGGCGAACTCGTTGCCAGACTCCCTCAGTTCGAAGAAAGCGTTCAGGTAGTCGACCTCGAAGTGGAAGATTGTGGCTCTGGCGACTTGCCGGTCATTGTCGTTTCAGGAAGCGAGCAGCAGAAAAAGCCGATACCTGAAAAAAGAATTGCTGAAGAAGAAGAAGAGATCGCAGAAGTCTGGAAGGCCCTTGTTTTAGCTACCCGCGATTATGTAAACAAGAACGGATTTAAAGAGGTTGTTGTTGGTCTATCTGGGGGAGTTGACTCAAGTTTGGTAGCAGCGATCGCCGTGGACGCGTTGGGTCCCGAGCGTGTCCATGGAGTCTCGATGCCGTCGCGCTACTCCAGTCAAGGGTCTAAAGATGATGCTGCCGCTTTAGCGGAGAACTTCGGTATTGACTTTGAAACAATTTCAATCGAACCCGGTTATACAGCGCTTACCAACATGCTCGAACCAGTGTTTGAGGGACACCAAACTGATCTGACTGAGGAAAATCTTCAAAGTCGCCTGCGTGGTGTCTTACTTATGGCCATGTCAAACAAGAAGGGATGGTTAGTTCTTACAACCGGAAATAAAAGTGAAACTTCAGTTGGGTATTCGACACTGTATGGAGATACCGCTGGAGGTTTCGCAGTCATCAAGGACTGTCCAAAGTTAATGGTCTATGAGCTTTGCCGTTGGCGGAATCAGCAAACCAGTGCAACGTGGATACCTGAGGCTTCTATAACGAAACCCCCGTCGGCGGAACTAAGACCAGATCAAACTGATGACCAATCGCTGCCGCCATACGAGGTTCTTGACCCCCTGCTTGAGGCATACGTTGAACAAGACCAGACCGCAGGAGAACTCATCTCACACGGATACGACGCGGAAATAGTTCACCGCATCACCCGCCTCGTAGATCTCGCTGAGTACAAAAGGCGGCAATCGCCCCCGGGTCCTCGAATCTCGACCAAAGCTTTCGGAAAAGATCGACGGTTGCCGATAACCAACCAATACAGATAAAGCTCTCGGCTAGGAATGCTTTGGGCTTTCTATTCTCACTAAACGGGCGATAAGCTCACCGACACTCAAGTTACGAGCGAACTCGGGTCAAGAAGCCGACTGCGTCTGCAAGAGAAAGAACATCGATGACACAAACCAAAAGGCCCAGAGAGCCGTTTGCCCCTTGGGATCGACGTGCCCTCCCAGGGCTATTTGATGTGGACGAAACGGCTAAACGCGTCGGTCATTACAAATGGGTTGAAATCAAATTGTTTGAAGCTCTTGGTGGTTGGGTAGCTACGGTTCCCGAACTTGACGTCAAAATGCGTCTAGGCACTCACTGCTATCACCACGCGTGGCATGCCGACTTATTTGATAAGCGCCTTCCTGAATTAAGGGAAATGAAGACCGACCGCCTGACGGTCCCAGCTAACGACCATATGGTTGCCTTCATTGATGCGATGACCGAACCTGAGGGTCCGGAGATGACGATCGAAAAGTTAGTCGGGGTATACCGAGTCTTGATCCCCCACAAGATCGCTGCTTACACCTACCACCGCAACGCCACGTCGGAAATAACCGACATGCCTACCGTACGAATTTTGGACTTCATTCTTCAAGATGAATTTAATGACTGGCGTGAAGGCGAAATGCTCATTCAGTCAATGATTGAATCAGAAGAAGAAATTGATCGCGCCATGGTTCATCAAACCAGGCTCGAAAAGCTTATGCTTGCTGCAGGAGGCATTGCCGGCCCCGGTTCAATCGGAGACCCCTACGTAGACCTACCAGAGGAGAACTGATGCGAAAGATTTTTCCCGCTGAAGAGTTAGCACGTGACGCCCGTTTCATTCGGCAAACGAACGAACAACGGTTAGGCGACCCTCGCGGTGCGAGAGTAGCTGGAGGGAATACGAACGAACGGTTAGCAAAACTGACCCCTGAACTAGCAAACGGTCCTGATCGAGCGCGAGCTTTGATGCACGGTATTTTCGTTGGCGAAATTCAAGCCCTTGAAGGTGCGGGTCGTACTTGTTGGGATTTTGAAGTCGGAGAAGATGTTCCCCTGGCGTTGAAGCTTGATATGGCTCGGCAGTGCTGGGATGAGGCACGCCACTGCGAGATCTCAGTATCGCTAGCTGAACATATGGGAACCGAACTAGGTGAATTTGCTGAGAATGGTCTTCTGTACGAAGCAGCATGCAACCCCGACCCCGTACTACGTCTCACAGGGGTGAACAGAGCTCTAGAGGGACTCGCTATAGATGTCTTCAACACTATGAAAGAATTCGGCAATCTGGCAGGCGACCCTGTCTTGGAGTTCTGTGAAGATTGGATGCTGGCCGACGAAGTCACCCACGTGAAGATGGGTTCCGATTGGTTGCGGCGACTTACAGAAAACGACAAAGAACGTCTCGATAAGGCCCTCGAATTCCAGAAGGTGGTGGATAGGCTCTTTTCCTTCAATGGATTCCGAGGCGAAGATGACGACAGCCCAATCCAGCTAACTCGAAGGTTCCGTGAACTAGCCGGCTTCAGTGACGATGAGATTGATGAGATCGCTGATATGTCAAGAGAAGCCAGAGTTGAGGCAGCTAGCTAATGACCCAGGTGTCAGTGACACCCGAGTCTTTCGAGATGGTCTTTTACGATGCGGCCGTCATTGGTGAAGTCGTTGGGGAAGTAGCTGAGCGGCTTGGTGTCGAAGAAAGCATCAAACTTGAAATCGACGAGGAATCTCCACTTGGTCGAAGCAAGGTAACGAGCTATGACCCTATTGAGCTCTGGGTTGATGGTGGCGCGTTAGAAAACACTAAAAGACCCCGCCAATTCGGTAGTGCTAGAACCCGAGACACCATTGGACGACTGCTACTTCGGATTTTGGATCGCCGATCTGGCCGTTTCGACGAAACACCGGCCGATGACGAATTGGACCTAATGCAATTCGCCGCATGGGATGTGCATTGCGTGGGGCGACTGGAACGGCTTGGCATTGGTGGGCAGCGTCAACGCCGTCTGTACCAATTCCGAAATCGGCATGGCTTTACCGACCTGGCAGATGCAGCTTTCCAACAGCTTTGGGAATCGAGTGAACTTAGCTGGACAGAGATCGAACGTATATCAGAAGGCTGTCGAATCTCTTAAGAGGTGAGCCTTGAAATTAGGACCTAGACGCTACCTGATTAGCGATCCAAGGGTAAGTATGTGCGAGCCCCTGAGCTAGGTCGAATTTAGGGTCGAAACCGAGTGATTCGATTCGGTCATTGGAGAAATTACGATTTTGTACCCCTACTGGGCCGGGCACCCATAACGGCTTGATTTCCTTTCCTGCTGCCGAGGCAACAAGCTGAACAAGTTCTCGGACTGAAACATATTCCCGGGTCCCAATGTTTGTGGGGTCGCTGCTTTCGCTGTCGACTAGACGCCTAACTCCATCAACGAGATCATCGACATAGATGAAACTGCGGACGGCGGAACCATCTCCCCACACATCAATGGTCCCATCAGTTGATTCGGCTACCTTGCGACACAAAGCAGCGGGCGCCTTTTCACGGCCACCGGTCCATGTTCCTTCCGGACCATAACAATTTTGAAACCGAGCTATTCGCGCCTGGAAACGGCCTTCCCGGGCGTAAGAGGCAACTGCCCTTTCGGCATATAGCTTCTCCCAGCCGTATTCGTTATCGGGCAAAGCTGGGTACGCATCATCTTCTGTTAGCTCCGATTCCCCCAATTCCATATCGCGATATACGCACACTGAGCTAGCCAAGAAGTAACGATCGATCTCTGCTTGTGCTGCTGCTTCAACAAGATTGACGTTTACCAACATGCTGTTATGCATGATTTGGGTTTCTGCCGAATGAATAAATCCCATTCCGCCCATGTCTGCAGCGAGCTGATAAACCTCATCAAATCCACCATTGAGTGCCGCTGTCGCGGATTCTGGATTGCGGAGGTCGGCAACCAGAAACTCGTCAGCTTGGCTTGATTCCCACTCTGGTTCTTTGAGATCAACGCCGCGTACCCAGTAGCCGTCGGCAGCTAGACGTTTAACTAAATGGCTTCCAATGAAGCCACCTGCACCGCAAACCAAAGCTCGCTTCGTCACGCTGGCCTTTCAGTTCAAATCGTGGGCGCTGAGACCCTGTAGCAGGTCAACATCTGGACGTTCGGCGAGTATCCCCGAACATGATTCTGCCATTTCGACCATAACAGGAGAGTCGAAATGTGTTCGTGCGGCATCATCTGATTCCCATTTTTCTATGATCACAAAACGATTTGGGTCGGTAAACGAGACGCACAAATCAGCATTGCGACATTCTCTCTCCTTGCGAGTCATCACCACATATTTAGACAAGATCGGAATCAAAAGATCGGGCTCAGTTGCTTGGAAGGTCAGCTTTAGGAGAGCAATTTCAAGGTCATCGTCGGGTGTTGCTGTCGGTTCGGTCATTTCTGCTCGCAGTCCGTGTCGGAAATCGCGATTCCAGCCGGTAGTTTCCAGGCAAGCGATTAGGCTCGTAAGTAAGGGTCTGGGAATTAGATCGTTTCGTTGAAGTGACGAGCGTACCGGCGGAAGGCACTACTTTGTAGTCGTCTTCACTGGTCGGGGGAAAGAGGTCGGAAGGTGGCCAAGAATCGGGTCGAAAGAGATGAAGAAGACCTAGTTCGTCTTTACCTCACCGATATCGGACAGTATCCACTTCTAACGAAGGATGATGAAGTTCGGCTGGCGCAGGAGATCGAAGCCGGCACTGAAGCTCGAGCAGCGCTCGATGCTGACCAACTTCCAGATGGATCAGCCATCACCTCGACAAAGCGACGTGAACTGAGGCGAGCTGATCGCAAAGGCGAAAGAGCTGAACGGACTTTCGTTCAATCGAACCTCCGACTCGTTGTATCGATAGCCAAGAAATATCAGGCGTCAGGACTTCCCCTTCTCGACCTCATTCAAGAAGGAAATCTTGGCCTGATGCATGCTGTCGAAAAGTTCGACTGGCGTAAAGGTTTCAAATTCTCTACCTACGCGACCTGGTGGATCCGTCAAGCCATAACCCGAGGCATCGCAAACACGGGTCGCACGATCAGACTTCCGGTACACGCCGGAGACACCCTCGCACGACTTCAAAAAGCTCGCTCTCGTTTGGAACTCAAATACGGGCGCCCAGCCACTCTCGCTGAATTGTCAGTAGAAGTTGATATGCCTGAAGACAAAGTGTCCGAAGCGTTGCGCTTCGCGGCCGAACCACTTTCGCTATCTGAACCTCTCCGTGAGGACGGCGACGCCGAACTAGGTGACGTGGTTGAAGATCGAAACGCCGAAGACCCCGAAGAAGCCGCCGCTGTTGCGCGTCTTCCGGATGAAATCACCAAACTTCTTGGACCTCTTGACGAAAGAGAAAGAGAAATCCTGAAGCTCAGGTTTGGTCTTGATCGAGGCGAACCGCGAACCCTTGAAGAGGTCGGGGAACATTTCAACCTCACTCGCGAACGAATACGCCAAATTGAAGCTCGGGCTATGTCCAAGCTCCGCCACCCAAGCAGTGATACGGGTGCGCGCGACCTATTGGGTGTTTGATTTCCCTCTAACGGTCCAGCGGGATTGTAATTTTCTGGCCTAGTTCTCAGAGAGTTTCCGAGCGGCAATTGCCACTAAGGCTCCGACGACGATTGTAAGAAGAAGCTTTTTCACGTTGGTTCCTTTCGCTTAGATTTTGGTTTCTCGGGGATTAAGTCGGACAGAGTTGGCGGAGGTGGACGGGAATCGAACCCGCCGGACGGGGATCGCCCGTCCCGCCCGCTTTGAAGGCGGGGGAGCCCACCAGGCGCTCGGACACCTCCACGATCAGTCTGCCGCGCGCGCGGCCCTAATGGAAAGAAAACTTTGAACAAAAAACGGGGTTTGTGTCATCGACTGGCATTTCGACGCCGATATTGCAGGGAAGACCAAAGAAACCCCTTATTTTTCTTGATTATTCGACTAAACGGGTGTTCAATGACACGCGTGTAATTACGACAACGTCATCTCGGCGGGTCGCAACGGTTTAGGGCGGAAACAAATGGCGTTTGTAGATGACGGTGGCGGCCAAACAGACGAGAGTAGTTGGTGGGATTACGCCAACTGTCTCGGTGTCGACCCCGATTTGTTTTTTCCTGAGCGGGGAGCAAGTACCAAAGAAGCCAAAGAAGTCTGTAGAGGCTGCGTGGTTCGCGAAGACTGCTTGGAATACGCGTTGAGTCACGGAGAGAAGTTCGGAATCTGGGGAGGCATGAGCGAGCGAGAACGTCGGCGTCTGCGTCGCCAGCGAGCGCTTGCTCGAAGAGCAGCTGCGGAACGGGCAAGTTAGTAAATCAACGCGAGCGGCTTTCAATCTAAGTTCGGACCGCTGGTAGCCTGATTAATGTGAATCTTGGCGGCTCAGAACTTCTTATCATCCTTGTCATCGTTTTGGTTTTGTTCGGTGGTGCGAAGCTCCCCAAATTGGCACGTTCGTTAGGGCAGGCTCAGAAGGAATTCAAAGACGGAATGGATGACAGCGGTGCTGCTCCCTCCGACGACTCGTCAGATAGCTGATAACAAAATTTTGAGAGCCTAAGAAACCTCGACCGCTGTTTCCTCTAGCCGTGCTTGTCGACGAGCTTTAAGAATTCGACGTCGTTGACGTTCAGAAGCTCCGCCCCACACACCGTGCTCCACTCGGTTGACTAAGGCGTATTCCAGGCATGGGGTTTGTGCAACACAGCCCTCACAGAGTTTCTTTGCTCGTTCGACTCCAACCCCATCACTGGGAAAGAACATTGACGGATGCTGGTCCGCGCAATTACCGATATTCATCCAAGTTGTGTCGCTGGAAATATGGCTCATGTCAGCACTCCGTAGATTGCGGCAAGTCTGGTGGCTCGCTGTTCGTTACGACTATGACGCCCGAGGAGACGAAAAGGTTCCAAATAATCTTGGTTTTTATGAAACTTTTATTTTTGTATAGACAAGACAATGCAGGTGAAGGTTGATTGGCACTAATGGTTCCGGCTGCTATCGGCGGTACAGTAATGATCTCGTTGGCTAAGGAGCATCGGTGACTAACTTCGAAACTGAAGAAGAATTACCACCCCCCGAGACTGGTATACGAGTCGTGTACCTGGGACCGGTCTCTCCGCACTGGGATATACAAGGACTTTTTGGGGAACAAGCAGTTGTCGATGAGTTCCGACGTCGGACAATTGCGCGTCTGCAACTTCTTCCGCCGCATGACCCACAGTTCAGGCGTAATCGTGAACGTGTTAACCGCGACGCGGAACGCGAAAATCTGCACCTCGAATGGGACTTAGGTGTCCCTGAAGAAGACGAAGAATAAACCTCGTTTATGAGGGTGTTGATAACTAACGATGATGGTGTCGGCTCAGAAGGTTTGTGGGCGTTAGCGAAACGGGTCGTGGACGCTGGATATGAAGCAGTGGTTGCTGCCCCCACAACTGATATGACCGGTATGGGTGCAGCGATCGGCGGAGACCTACACGGCGGCGAACTTCAAGCTCAAAGAATTGTGCGAGACGACCTTGGTGACACGCCGTGCTGGGCGGTAGACGGACCACCTGCTCTTTGTGTGATCATGACCCAACTAGGCGCTTTCGGAAACCCAGTTCCGATGGTGGTGTCGGGTGTCAACCCGGGCTTGAATTGCGGCCGATCGGCGCTGCACAGCGGAACTGTGGGAGCTGCGCTTACCGCAGCCAACAATGGCGCCCATGGGATCGCGGTCAGCCTCGACGTAACAGATGCAGCGATGGAGTGGGGTACTGCGGTCCACCTCGTACCGGAAATGATTGAACGTCTCAGGTTGATCGAGAAGGGGCGCAGAATTGTCAATATCAACGCCCCAAACATCTCGTTGACTGAAGTAGTGGGTGTTCAAATCACCGGGCTCGCGAAATGGGGGGATGCTGCAGGAACCTTGCAATCCTCCGGAGATGGATCTTGGTCGTTTGAACGACAGCCCGGTGATCCAAAACGACGGATCGCAGGCACCGACAATGCAGCTGTCAGAGAAGGCAGTATTTCTGTATCTGAGCTAGTTGGGTTGAAGGTTCAAACATCTGATTTGGACCTCACGGATCTCGCGCTCTAACAACGTCTCCAGACCGAAATTTTATTTAAAAGAAATCTTGAAAATCCTTCCGCGATAGGTCTAGGAGTACTACGTTGCCGGTCGTGGCCCGTCCCCCCGGCACCGCTAATCGCCAAATGCCGACAGGTGCTCGCGCAGCTCTCGTTGTCGCGCTGATCTATCTGTTTCTGGTCGGTGTTTCTTCCCTCGAGGCTGGCATCAAGATCATGGGCGCCGACACCCAAGAACGCCTTTTCTCCGCTGTGAGCAACCCCATAGCGGGATTATGTGTAGGCATCCTAGGAACCGTGCTCGTGCAGTCATCGTCAGCAAGCACCTCTGTGATTGTCGGATTGGTTGCTTCTGGGGCATTGGGTGTTGAGCAGGCCGTTCCAATGGTCATGGGAGCCAACATAGGAACCACCGTCACTAACACGCTCGTCTCTTTAGGACATGTTCGTCAATCAGCAGAATTCAAACGAGCGTTCGCTGCTGCAACCGTTCACGACTTCTTCAACGTCTTAGCTGTTTCGATTCTTCTTCCGATCGAATTGATCTTCAAACCAATTTCAGGAATCGCGAAATGGGTAAGCGAACTCCTCGTCGGTTCCGGAGGAACCGAGTGGAAAAGCCCGGTAAAGAAATGGGTAAAAGAACCCGTTGGATGGCTGAAAGACCTTTGGGACCAGTTCGGAGCATCGGGCAACGTTAAAGGTGCCCTCATGGTCGCAACGGGACTCGTGATCGTCCTGATAGCTCTCGCCTTGGTCACTAGAAACATGAAAGCCCTCGTGGCAGCGCGAATTGAAAGATCCCTCAACGCGATCCTCGGCAAAGCCGGGGGACTAGTAGCTCTCGTGGTCGGCATGATCGTGACGATCGCCGTGCAATCCTCAAGTATCACAACCTCAATACTGATACCGCTTTCAGCAGCTGGAGTGTTGACCCTACGAAACGCCTACCCAGTCACACTCGGCGCAAATGTAGGAACGACCATTACGGCCCTGCTCGCTGCTCTTGCAGCCTCAAGTGCGGACTCGTTGACCGTAGCGTTAGCGCACACCACCTTTAACGTGATCGGCATCCTGTCTCTGTACGCCCTGCCGTTCTTCAGAGAAGTTCCGGTTATTGCAGCGACGGCAATGGCCGAGATAGCTGTCCGAAGACGAGTTCTAGCGGTCTGTTACGTGGTTGGTATGTTCATTGTTGCACCTCTGCTTGGTGTAGCTATCCTTCGTTAGGGGACGATTCTTATGGTGCTTTCGTTTTTTAGAGCAGGAGATAGCGGATTAGATCACGTGGTAACTCGATCAGTTGCCATGGTCAATGATGCGCGTCACTCATTTGATTTGGCATGCATGGCTCTCATGAGTGGAGCCGACCCTCAATCAGTGTCAGACGACGTACGAGAGACTGACCTGCGTATCAACGCCAATGAACAACAACTTCGCAGCGAACTTGCTGTGCATATCAGCGTTCACGGACCCAACGACATTGGCGAAGTCATAGGTCTGATTTTGCTGTTAAAGAAAATTGAACGTGTTGGTGACCACGCAAAGAACATTCTCGATCTTGCCGAAAGCGGCGTTTCATTCCTGGATGAACCCGACATTGATGAGCTACTTGAAGAACGCCGAACTGTCTCAGGGTTCTTCACTGAGGCCAGCGAAATATTGGCAGAACATGAAGGTATACCCGAAGGATTTCGGGATCGGCTGGGTGAGATGACTTCTCAAATTCAGTCGCGCATCGACGCCTATATGACGTCAGACCAACCAGGCCATCAAGTTGTCCCCCGAGCTGTGTATCACCGGTACCTCAAGAGAATTGTCGCCAACCTAAACAGTGCTGTCCTTGCAGCTACTGAACCAGTGCGAGTCATCGATCCAACTGAGTGAACGCCGCAGAATTCGTGGCGCTGTGAGTAGCAGCCGATAGTCGGCCCTAAGGTTAAATCGTGGAAGAGGAACATCAGTCCTCAAATGCGGCCTCTCAACTTGGCGAAGGTGCAGCCAGTAATAATGAACCGCCACCAAAACGCGTCTCCCTCGGCCCCTTCGCTCGTTTAGCCAGAGTTCAACTTATTTCCGCCGCTGGGGACGCTCTTTTCACAATCGCTCTCGCCGGATCTTTGTTTTTTAACCTTGACCCTGATGCCGCAAGACCCAAAGTTGCGTTATATCTTCTCTTAACCATCGCCCCATTTGCGATCGTCGGACCTCTAATTGGCCCCATGATTGATCGGCTGCGTGGTGGTCGACGAGCCATGGTGATCGTGAGCGGCATAGGACGAGCTGTGCTGGCATTTTTGATGATCCGTCACCTGGATTCAGTACTCCTGTTCCCGGAGGCCTTCGGGGCACTCGTGTTAGGCAAGACCTACCACGTAGCAAAAAGCGCGATCGTCCCAGGACTTGTCCGTGGCCACGAAGACCTCGTAGAAGCGAACTCAAAACTGGTTCTGCTGAGCGGAGTTGGTGGCGCACTCGCGGCCGGACCAGGATTGCTTCTAGCTCTAATTGGATCCAAATGGGTACTCGGAGCGGCGATGGTCGTGTTCGCAGCAGTAGTCCCCTTCGGCGCTCGTCTACCGAAAACCTCGATCGCGCGAGAACCAACTCCCCAAGATGAACGAAGCGATCTGCGTAGCGCCGGCATAGTGCTCGCAGCATCAGCTATGGCGATCTTGCGCGGCATGACAGGATTCACATTATTCCTAGTCGCGTTTTGGTTACGTCGCGAAGAGGCCGCCACCATCTGGTTCGGGCTAATGGTCGCGTCCAGTGCCCTAGGAGCGTTTATAGGAGCCGTCGCAGCACCACAATTACGGCGGCTCGTGAAAGAGGAATACCTACTTGGTGGAGTGTTGACAATCGCTGCTGCGGTTGGGTTCTTCGCCACTTTTCCAGGTGACCGGATGGCCGTGCTTGCTTTCGTGTTGTCTGTTGGCTTTGCTGCAGGACTAGGGAAACTTTCGTTCGATGCCATTGTTCAACGAGACGCACCGACGGTAAACCAAGGCCGCTCCTTCGCTCGTTTCGAAACGAGATTTCAGCTTTTTTGGGTCCTCGGAGCGCTTATCCCTGTCACTGCACCCAATGGTGTGCTGCCTCTACGTGCCGGGCTTCTGATTCTCGCGCTATCGAGTGGCTCAGCAGCCTTCCTGTACCTGGGAGGCCTCATAGCGTTAGCTCGAGGTAAACGAACTCCGTCGCGAGTCATCGCAGACCAAGTTTGGACTGAAAAGAGATACGAAAACCTAAACAAGCGATTACCTAAATGGGTGACACGAGTAATTCCAGACCCATCAAGACGCGAAAAACCTCAATCTTGATTTAGTTCCGGCAAATCAATCCGAGCTAGCCACAGACCAGGAGCATCAACTTCGTTTGGGGTTGGCAGCGCCTTTGAGTCATTCCACAGCCGCGCCAACGTGTCCTCATCAGCTCGATCCAGAACACCGGAAATAAAGGTCGACCCCCGTTCAACTAATTCAGAGGTGATTTCAACGCCAAAGAGTTTCTCAACGAATTGATCACCAGCGCTCGTGGTGAAGCGGCGACGTCGAATGACTTCTGAAAGCGATTCATAGGAGCTCAATAAATCCTGAGCAACCTTTTCAACTACATAATCGACGTAGCCCACAACTACCGCCAACAGTGCCTCAAGATCAGGAATTACAGCGCTTTGAGCATCTGATCGCAATGCCCCTAACAAATTTTCCGGATCACCTAATGCGCTCTGCAATTGCTTCTGTAACTCTGCAGGATCACCACTCCCGATGTCTAAATTCATAAACCGATCTTCGAAGCCACGCGGGTCCGTCTGAAAGCCATCGACATAGCGTTGCAGCAATTGCTCAAAAGCTGCCTTTATATGGTTCACAGACAACACCGAATGTGTCGCTATCTCACTAATGCATACCCACAACTGGACATCGCTTGAAGGAAGTGACCACTCTGTAGCGAACAGGTCAATATTGTCCACCAAGATAAGAATTCGATCGTCAGGACGAGGGATTGGCAGGACATAGCTTCCGAAGGCTTTAGTAGCGAGGTGTCCTGCTATTGATCCCGCGCTCATCGCCATCATCATGGGGTTAAGCGCTCGGAGGAGACCATCAAGAATTTGAGCATCTGCGTCAGCGACGTCGGAAGGCAGCGTCCCATTCGATAAGCGTTCGGCGAGACGATCTAATAGGGGCCGATATGCGTCCAACGTTGCTGAAGCCCACTCAGCCCGAGTCACAGCCTCCAACGAAAGAGGCCGCCCCGAAGCGGCCACTTGTAAGGACGTGATGTTCGCGACATGCAATTCAGCAACCCTGGCCAACTCAGCTAGTTCAGCTCTTTGAATTGGATCTACATTCGGTTCAGATTTGCCCTCGGTAGCAATCTGGTGAGCAAATTGGCGTGCCATGTCCCACGCTATTGGTCCCTGGTTATTAAAGATTTTTCCGAGGTCACCCAAGAACGGAAGACCGCCGAACGGGTTATCTTCGTCAAAAGGGTCGTCACTTGCCACGCTCGCATGGTAGGCCGGTGGCTGTACAGCTTCACACTAGTTACGTGAATAGCTGAAATATAGAAGCGAGAAATGATCGATGACATCAGTTGCAATCTCTGGAGTAGAGGGCGCATTACGAACCCGAATTTCTGAAGCGTTAACCCAGATCTTCGATGAGGTCATTAGCTTTACACCCGATGCAGAGGATGTATCTCTAGCTGATGTTGGAAGCATCATTCATCTAGCGTTCTCCGATGATTCGGATCAAAGGCACCTGATAGGCCTTTTGGACCGGGCTACCGAAGCTGAAATTTCACAGGTGATCGTTGTCTCCAGTGCAATGGTGTATGGGGCATGGCCCAACAACTCGGTCCCCTTGTCAGAAGATGCTGCGGTTCGACCCAATCCTGAATCGGCGTTCGCGGTTCATCAAGCTGACGCAGAAAGAACCGCCCTTGAATGGGCCGATCTTGACTCGGACCGGCGAGTGACGATCTTGCGCCCGACTGCTGTTGCATCTCCAAACGCATCAGGACTTATCGGCGAAGCGCTACTTGCCGCCGCGCCAATCAGGACTCGACGAGATGATCCGCCACAACAGTTTGTTCACTTAGATGACCTTGCTACAGCGGTTGCAACTGTCATCCAACTCGACGACTCGGGGGTCTTCAACGTCGCTCCTGATGGATGGCTCACAGCTCGAGAAGTACGGGACCTTGTAGGAGCGCGACCAATTATTCGTTTGCCGATCCCTTTACCGGGTCGCTTAGACCGCTATGTAGCGCGACGAGTTGGGCATCAAGCTCCGACTGGCCTATTGCCATATACCCGTTATCCCTGGGTTATCGCCAATGACCGCTTGCGGAGCACAGGGTGGGTACCGCGCTACGGGAATGATCAAGTGTTCGTAGCGGCGGAAGCTGGAATGCCATGGGACTCAATGAACGCTAAACAGCGGCAAAATGTTTCGCTCGGCATAGGGGCAACCGCAATTATGGCTCTGGTATATGGACTGGGCAGGTGGCTAAAACGCGCCACGATACGAAAAGCCAACTAGTCAAGTTCCCCAACTTCAATATCAACCAATGTCAGTCTCTCTGCTCGCCAAATTCTCAGTGACGACTTACTGCCGGGCCGCAGCATTCGAGCATCTACGACAAGAGCACCCATATCTAAAACAAGTTGACCATCTAGTTCGACCACAACGTCGCCTACCTTGACGCCACCGCGTTCAGCTGGGCCACCAAAATCAACGGAATCGACTAAAACTCCCGCAGCGTGGCTTGGAGGTAAAAGCTGAGTAGGAGCGTCTGAACCGCGAATTCCGAGTCGACCATGTCGAGCCTCACCCCACTGAATAATGTCGGCAGCGACATGGTGCGCAATTTCTATAGGAGTAGCAAAACCTAAACCCTCTGCCCCAACGTCAGTGACAGCAATGACTGTAGTGATTCCTACCACCGCTCCACGAGCGTCAACTAACGCCCCACCCGATGACCCTGGAGAGATCGGAGCATCAGTTTGGACTAACTCATATAGCCAATCTCCCTGTGGTGACTGCAGCCTCCGATTCGTAGCGCTAATTACGCCGACAGTTACGGTTGGGCCACCGCGTAAACTTAATGGTGAACCAATAGCGATAGCAGTTTCACCCGCGCGAAGTGGCGCCGAAAAACCCAATGTCGCTGGGACAAACTCATATTTTTCAGCATCTAAGGGACGCAGCACTGCAACGTCGGTGCGTCGATCTAACCCGACCAGACCAGCTTCAACAACGGTTCCATCAGCAAGGATCAGCCGGTAATGATCGCCGCTTTCCACTACGTGAGAGTTTGTTATGAGGTGTCCATCATCTCGAAAAATGACACCAGAACCCGAACCGACAACACGACCAGATTGGACCACCTGAACGCCGACGACACTTGGAGTTACTTTCGCCGCGATATCTACGACGGGAAGAAACCCATTGCCTTCCTCACCCGAAGTTGAGACCGTAGCAGTAGCAATTTCGCGTTCAATAACTCGTTCAACTACCTGTGGCGAAGACCGAAAGGTAACGCCGGCTATGAGGGCCATCCCCACAGCGCCGATGACAGCTCCGACAAGACCCGCCCCGAAAAGTCTTCGCTTGGCCGCAGGCCGTCCAGAATCAGGAGATAAATATTGAAGTTCACTGGGGTGTCGCCAAATGCGATCGTCGGGATGGAGCGCATATTTGCTTGTAGGAGTCTCTTCAATCGTCGCATTGTCATCATCAGGAATTTGGGACCAATCAATAGAACTCTCTAACGCCCACGCGTCAGAAGAACTTCCTGAGCTGCCGTCGCTCGCGGTTTCGTCTGGATCTTGTCCAGGGTCATTAGTCGCTCCCACACCCCAAAACGTACATAGCGAATCACCGTTGTTACCCGCGGCCTAGGTAAGCGATAGGGAGGTGCCCCTTCATCGGCGTACCATAAGCGATGTGTCCCTTCATCAAAGTAATGAATCTTGGGTTGTACTCACTCCCGATGAATTGAAGATTGGTGAAATCTATGACTGGTGCATCCACCGATCAGGCGGAGCGATAGTCCTTTTCTCTGGTACAGCCCGTGACCACGCTGAGGGCCGAGACGATGTCTCATTGCTCGAATACGAAGCATACGAAGAGCATGTTGAACCCCGCCTTCAAGCAATAGTTGAAGAGATGCGCAACTTGTGGCCTGATATTTTGCGCGTCGTGATAGCTCACCGAACAGGGCCCCTTGAAATTGGTGAGAGCTCAGTGGTAGTCGCCGTGTCATCGCCGCACCGTCCAGAAGCCTTCGAAGCCGCGAGATTCGGTATTGATACTCTCAAAGCGACTGTTCCAATCTGGAAAAGAGAAGTTTGGAGAGACGGCGAAGACTGGGCACTAGCAGCGCAAGACATCCGAGACGTCCCATCAACGCAACAAAATCAGGAAAGATCATCGTGACGCCGCTCGCCTTCCTGGGTCTCGCCGCAGCCATCACTGTTGTTGGTTCACTGTTCCTCATGATTGGGAGTCGTAAACGAACACCATGGGATTCGAGTATTAACGCATTCCAAAAACGGCTAACCGCGTTAGCACCAGACCAAGATCAAGTTGTCGGCCCCAGAGGCGACGATCCCTTCGACAGTGAGGGGAGGACTTCCACTGGCACGTGACCTAGCCATTGACCTCGGCACCGCTAACACGTTGGTGTACGAACGTGGACGCGGCATCGTTCTCAACGAGCCGTCGGTAATAGCTATGAACGAACGCACCGGCGACGTACTAGCTGTTGGGCGCGAAGCATGGCAAATGATTGGAAGAACTCCGTCCTACATCGTCGCTGTCCGCCCATTACGAAAAGGGGCCATCACCGACTTCGACACGACACAACGGATGATCAGGTTGATTCTTCAACAAGTTGGTGTCGGCCGGTTCGGCAAAACACGAGTCGTGGTATGCGTCCCTTCAGTCATTACGCCAGTTGAGCGTCGCGCAGTTACCGACGCAGCACGGCGAGCCGGAGCTAGCGATGTTCGCCTGATAGATCAACCGATGGCTGCTGCGATTGGATCTGGTTTACCTATCCATGAACCAATAGGAAATATGGTCATCGACGTGGGTGGCGGAACAGCAGAAACTGCAATGGTCTCCATGGGAGGGATCGTTTCGCTAAAAGCTATAAGAGTGGGCTCATTTGATTTCGACTCAGCGTTACAGAACCACGCTAAACGTGTGCATGGTGTAGCTATCGGTGAACGAACAGCCGAAGAAATTAAAGTTCAAATAGGGTCGGCGTGGGCGGTCGACGATGAATTCGATGCCGAAGTAAAAGGACGTGATCTCACGACTGGGCTCCCCCGAACCTTCATACTGACCCCTGACCAAGTCCGATCAGCGTTAGATGAGCCAGTGCAGGCAGTCGTTGACTCAGTTGTCGACTGTCTCAGTCAAGCGCCACCAGAGCTGTCACAGGATCTGCTGGTACATGGTGTCCATTTAGTTGGGGGAGGAGGCTTGTTAAAGGGACTTGCTCAACGGATCGAAAATGATGCTCGCGTACCCGTACGGACTGTGCGAACGCCAATGGAAGCTGTAGTTCTGGGCGCAGGTCGCGCCCTAGACGATTTCGAGGCACTTTCGTCAACCTTCAATACATATGGCAACCGTTGGTAATTCCCGCGTGACTTTAAGTAAGTCGCCGAAATACCGGCTTGTGTCGCTTATTGCTGCCTTTGTATTAGGTGTCGGCTGTTCCGACCAAGGAGGGAATCTCTCGGATGTCGAAGACCAACAACCGCTGTCAGTCGAACGATCAGTTGGTTTCGATGGAGACATCATCAGGCTTGGAGTTATCGCAAATTTAACGGGTTCCGGCGCGTCACTAGACAGAGCAAGGTTGACTGGAGTTTCCGCTTATTGGTCAGACGTCAACGCGTTAGGAGGAATAGGTGGGAGATACGCCGTTGAACTGAACATTGTTGACCACAGCGGTAACCCGGGATTAGCGGAAGAGTTGGCACCCGGATTACTGGATGAAGTTGTTTCGTTAGCGTTTATCAATGAGACCGCACTCGGAGCAGTTCACCCGTTTCTTGTTGAAGGCCAAGTGCTCGGGGTAGTAGCCACATCAACATTGGATTGGGAGTCCGATAGCCGCTTCTTAACCCACAGTCCCCCAATTGAAGCAGTCGCTCTAGCGCTTTTCGAAAACGCTCCCTTGTCTAAATGGTGCGTAGTTACCGACGGCTCGCCGCTCGGCGTGGGACTGAGGAGGTCCGCACCGCAAGCAGCTCAGATCGCTGCGGCGCAAAATGTGACTCTAATTGGAATAGAGGAAGACCTAGCATCGGCAGTATCAGCAGCAGCCTGCGAACATGTGCTCGCTGAAGTTTCCGAAGAATTCCAGGACAAACTCATCAGTTCGCTCCCACCTAACCGAACTGTCTACCGTCACGCAGGGTTAACCGACCCCACGATTGAACGAAGCGACCTGCAATTCTCCTACATCGACTCCGGCCCATCGTGGGATGTTGACTCAGCAAGTGGGATGCGTCCGTTTTTGGCGGCGTTACTGCGCCACGCCCCAGATGCCGGAGCTGACACAAGAATGCGCGATGGCTATGTGTCACAAATACGACTACACCAGCTGTTAGAAGCGGCGGTAAAAGATGGTGACCTAAGACGCTCGTCCTTATTCGAAGCTGGCCAAACACACACCCGCATTCAAATGCTTGGCCTTGCCGAAGAGATAGATATGTCGCTTGAAGAACCGCCCCTACCGCGAAATATTCATCTCCAAGTCAAAGTTAACGATGATGAAGGCATGGACGGGCGCGGGTGGAAACTTGATCAAACATTACGTCCCCAAAATGCTTCGGCGCTCGAAATTGAAATAGCTAACTAGCTAGTCCGTCGCCACTCCCAAAAGATCTCCGGTAACAGCACGAACTTGTCGGTCTTTGTCGCTCAAGGCTTTACTGAGGGCTTGTCGGGCCACAGGTTCGTCGAACTGGAAAAGACCAAGAACAGCTCGTCGACGGATCTGCGGCTTATCAGTCATTGCCCTTAGAAGGCAGTCCAAAATTTCCTTACGATCTCCGTGAGCGCCGGTTGCCAGAGCCCCTAAGGAAGCAACCGCACTTTCCCTGCACAAAGGATCCTCGTGATTTGCAGCCATTTGCAAAAGCGATGGGATCGCCGAGCTCTCTTCACGCTCACCAATAGCGAAAGCAGTTGCTTCAGCCACCGCAGGATCTGAATCCATCAAACAAATTTCAATGTCGACATCAGATCTTTTAGCAGCGATCTCGACCGCTCGCCGTCTCACCGACCCGCTGGGATCTTCGAGCGCTGACTGCAACTCCGAAGCAGTTAACGAGCCGATGCGCTCCAAAGCCCCAAGAGCTATGCGTCGAGTAACGACATCAGATGCAGCCAGCAAAGCACGAGCTTCACTTTCATCGCCGCCATGACCAGCTATTGCTGCGCCTATCCGCTCTAAGCGCAGATCTTTCTCGCTCAACTGATTGCTGCCTGCAAAATCAACGCGGCTGCAATTGCCAGTAGCCCAACTATCAGCGTTATCGCTAAACCACCCAAAATGGAAAAAGCACCGAGACCCAAAAGGGCAACCAACTTTCTCCATAAAGAGGCACCTTTATGCGCCTGGGAAGGCAAAATCCGGCGCGGATCATTCAAATTGGATCCGCGGCGCGAACTCTGGTCATCACCAAGATTAAGAAAATCTTCAGATAACGGATCTGATGGTGGTATTGCCTGTAGAGGAGCTGTCAATTTCGGGTCAGGGTTCGTATCGTTCATTAAATTCATCCAAGCCGCGTGCCATCACACGGTTACATCGTGGCACGCTTATACACAATGTCCGAGTCGACCACCAATGAGAATAGTCCTCTTGTAAGTGACCAATCATCGGTTACGCGCCGAGTACCAGGTTGGGTCGTAGTCATTGCGACCATCTTGGCAGCGGGATTTCTGACAGTCGTTGCTCTCGACCGCATCACCCTTACCTCTAAGGTTTTGACAAGCCCTGGAGCGACCCGAGAAATCGGTCCGATGTTGCAGGTTGACCCTGCCAACGCCTTCAGCGCTGAAGGCCACATTGAAATGGTCACGGTGAAATCCAACCTTCAACCTTCAGTGCTGGAACTATTTGGCGGTTGGCTTGACGGGTCAATAAAAATTTCCGAGCGCCACGAAATATTGGGCGACCGAACCGTTGAACAGAATCGCACCCTTGGCCAAGAACAAATGGCACGCAGCCTTGACATCGCTGCGCGGGTAGCACTGGAACGGATCGGCTACGACGTGATTTCAGAAGCGGGAGCCTTAGTAATCCAGATTGTCCCCGACACACCGGCCTTCCGAACCGTGGATCGCGGCGACGTCATTATCAAAGCGGAAAACAGTGAGGTAAAAACATCGCGCGATCTAGGCGAGTTGGTTCGCAACAAAGCGCCAGGCGACAATTTTTCTTTTTCGGTCCTTCAGATAGACGGAACCATTCGCGAAGAAACAGTCAGACTTGCGGAGCGAGACGGAAATGCATTTCTCGGAGTTTCCATTAGCACCTATGTCGAAATGGATGACTTGCCGTTTGATATTGATTTTCAAGTTGAACGCGTCGGAGGCCCCTCAGCTGGCCTGAGCCTCACCTTGGCGCTCTTGGAACGGATGCTTCCCGGCGAACTGCTTGGTGGAATGCAAGTAGTAGCGACCGGCACTGTTGACCCACTGGGCAATGTGGGCGCAGTTGGTGGTGTCGAACAGAAAAGTCATGCTGTTATGCGAAACGGGGCGGACATATTCTTGGTCCCCGCTGGGCAGGCAGAAGAAGCAGAAGCAGTGCTGGGAGACATCATCCAAGTGATTGGTGTCGAGACACTCGATCAAGCATTATCTGAACTCAGTTTATTAGGTGGAGACCTAACCGGAATCCAGTTCGATAGTCAATAAGAGACTTCGTTTTCGAACAACCATCCGCGCTCAGCTTGGAACGATCGGTACTCTCGATCATCATGGTTCAGTACGCCGAAGGGGCGTTTGGCATTGATCCAGATGCGGTAGCGCATGCTGAATTCACTCATGTTTTCCGCGGCTACTCCATCGACGAGGTCCGGTCATTCCTAGAAGATGTCGGAAGCGAATTACATCGACTCAAAAGAGAACTCGCCGAAGCGCGCACAAGCCAGGAGGCGGATACAAATTCACCTCAGTTGACTGAAGAATCAGAAGGTCAACCGACAGCCTCAGTGCGCCCGGGCACGGTCATTGACTTGCAATCTCATCGCCTCACTATTGAACGTCAAGAAAATTTTGACGACTTTGACTCTGACACTTCCACTGATCTTTACGGAGAAGAAGAACGACATATTGTGCCGTTCCCCAGCGCTGCGCCCCCTCAGAGAAGAGCGGTCATCGACGAACTATTCGCGCGCCTTGGCCCACCGCAACTTGATGATGTCGAATGGGCCAAAGAAGTCCTCATACGGACAGGCGAGATCCCTACCGTCGCTCAATCTCCATACGAGTCGCTTCATGGGGAGGCAGAAAGTATCGCCGATCCTCATGACCGCCTTCGGAGGACAGTGACAGAGCTGTCCCGGTCAGCAGTCGGGCAACTCAAAAGAAACCTCGCGACCCGACTTGAAAGTCTTTTGCCGGACCTAAGGACTTCTCCTCCAAACCATTATGAGATGTCGCACTTGGTTCCCAAAGCAATGGATGATGACCTTGTCGAAGGGTTCACCCCTTTCGTGGCGGCTGCAGCAAAATTTGGGGCGGGTGGAATACCGGTCAATGTTGATGGCATACCGAGCAAAGTGGCGAGAACTATAGGGGATTGGTTACGAGACCGGCTTGAAGCGCACTTAGATGACGATGTAGCGATCGAAGTTCGTCTCCGGGCTGTTTACCGAGAGTGGAAAAAATCCGCAGTGGACCTCATCGCCACCGACGCGATCGCAGAAGCCTTTGCCTTAGGGCTATACGTGACAACCCCGCAAGATGCTCAAATCAAATGGGAAATGCCGGCGGATGGATGTTGTGGCGATATTTGTCACACCAATGGATTGGCTTCGGTACGCGGAAAAGGCGAAGAGTTCCCGTCTGGTCATCTACTACCCCCAGTCGGTCCGGGATGCCGCAGTCTGGTCGTGCCTGCAGGCCAGTAAGATTCAGGTATATGCGACCACCTGAGCAAATGAAATCACGCCGGCGCCGAACCAACCGAGGACGAGTGCTGCTCGGCTTCGGCGGTCTAGCCATCTTTCTGTTCTTTACCTCGATCAGAGGCCTTGCCGGCTTCTGGACCGATTATTTGTGGTTCGACAGCCTTTCGCTGTCTTCCGTATGGACATCGGTGCTTTGGGCCAAGATCGGCCTTGGGCTCTTGTTTACGGCAGTGTTTTTCGTATTGCTCTGGGTGAACCTGTACATAGCGGACCGGCTTGCACCCAAGGTTCGACCACCCGGACCAGAAGACGAACTATCCCGTAGATGGCAGCAATTTACGTCGTCGCGAACTGTTCTCATTAGGAGCTCTATCTCACTTCTGTTCGCTCTGCTCGTCGGTGCAGGAGTCTCCTCACAATGGCAAAGCTGGCTTTTCTTTACCAACCGAGTCGACTTTGGCATCGTGGACCAACAATTTGGCGTTGATGTCGGCTTTTACGTTTTCCAACTTCCGTTTTTGACGTTCGTAGTCAATTGGACGTTTGCTGCCATAATCGTGATTTTTGTTGTTACAACTATCCAGCACTACCTCAACGGTGGGATTCGTCTTCAAGGTCAAGCCGGATCTCGAGTTACCCCACAAGTCAAAGCCCATTTATCTCTTCTTTTGGGGCTACTGGCGTTGGTTAAAGGCGCCGGTTACTACCTCGACCGGTATGAACTAACTCTTTCGGAACGAGGTTTCGTCACTGGAGCCACATACACCGACGTCAAAGCACAGCTACCGGCACTTCAGCTGCTCATGATTGTCAGTGTGTTCTGTTTTGGGTTGCTGATCTTCAACATCTGGCGTCGAGGATTCACGTACCCCATTATTGCGGTAGGCCTATGGGCGTTAGTCGCCAGCCTCGCCGGAACAATTTACCCAGCATTGGTTCAACGCTTTCAAGTGGAGCCATCAGAGTCAACAAAAGAAGCGCCTTACATTGAACGCAATATTGAGATGACCCGTATCGCTATGGGCCTCGACCAAGTGACGCCCCGAAACTTTGATTACGAACCCACCCTTACTGCAACTGAAATAGAAGAAAATCTTGCGACTGTGCGTAATGTGCGGCTCTTAGACCCGGCGGTCATGCGAGATACCTTCCAACAAACCCAAGGAATCAAGAGTTTCTATGACTTCCGGGACATAGATGTCGACAGATACGAAATTGATGGACGAACAACTCAGGTCGTTTTGGCGGCGAGAGAATTAAAACAAACTGATCTTCCCAATAACTCTTGGGAATCTGAGCACATAGCTTTTACCCACGGATACGGAATTGCCGCAGCTCCTGCCAACGCGATCGACGCGAATGGCCGCCCGGACTACGCCCTATCTGACATACCAGTATCGGCAATTCCGGGTGCTGAATCATTAGACGTTGAAATGCCAGGTCTGTATATCGGTGAGGGCTTACAGGGTTATGCGATCGTTGGCGCAGCTCGCGACGAAGTCGACTTCCAAGACAATGATGATCAAACGGAAGTAACTCGATACGACGGAGCTGACGGAGTGGACATCAGTTCGCTTCCGAGGAAGCTTGCTTTCGCACTGAAATTTGCGGAACCAAACCTCGTCGTCTCCGGAGAGCTTGGCTCAGAAAGCCGCATTCTCTACAAAAGAGATGTAGTTGATCGAGCAAAAACTCTGGCTCCGTTCTTAAAATTTGACAGAGACCCGTATCCCGCAGTTATTGACGGCAAGGTGATGTGGATCCTCGATGCCTACACCTCAACAGAGATGTTCCCCTACGCGCAACGAGTTAATCCCCGAGCCGTTAGGTCAGGTGATCTGCGCACGGAGGCAAACTACGTCCGAAATTCAGTCAAAGTCGTTGTAGATGCATATGACGGAACTCCTGACTTCTACATCGTTGATGACGGAGACCCCATAGCGAAGTCCTACCAAAAACAATTCCCCAATCTGTTTAGCGACACACCGCCGCCGGCCGAACTTGCAGAACACTTCCGTTACCCCGAAGACCTGTTCCGAATGCAAACTGATATGTGGGGTCGATATCGGATTACTGAAGCATCGGAATTCTATGACGCGGCAGGAGCCTGGAGTGTTGCTCAAGACCCAGGAAATTCGATCGGACAAACAGCTGTCGAATCAGTCATCGACGCGTCAGGCAACATCATCAGTAGTTCGGAGGTGCGGATCGCACCGCAGTACTTGTTGATGCGACTGCCCGGAGATGAAGACGAATCATTCGTTATTTTCAGGCCTTTCGTCCCATTCTCCGACGATGACTCACGTAAGAACCTGGAAGGATTCATGGTCGTCCACAACGACCCTGAACGTTATGGCCAGATAGAGGTTTACGAGATTCGTTCTTCAACTCCGGTAGATGGGCCGGCTTTGTTTAATTCGAATATTCAGACAGAAGAAGAGATCTCTGAACGAGTGACGCTCTTGAACCAGAATGGGTCCACCGTGGTCCCGGGCAATCTGTTGTTGATCCCGGTTGAGAACTCGCTGCTGTATGTCCGCCCGCTATACATAGAAGCCACCGGAACTACCGCGGTGCCTGAACTGCAATTAGTGATTGTTGGTGTGGGCCCAGAAGTTGTCATCGCTGACAGTTTCGAAGCAGCGTTAGCCAACGCAATCCCTGGCCTCGATATTGATTTACAAGCCCGAGCTGTTCAACCGGGCCTCGATGATGCAGAGCCCGACGAAGAAGATTCCTCTGACGCGACCGAACCTGAAGAAGATACTGATTCTGATGGTGCGTCCGTCGAAGAGTTGTTGGCTCTATCGCGAGAAGCATTCGACCGAGCTGACGCAGCGTTACGCGCCGGTGATTTAGCTGGATACCAGCGATGGGTAGAAGCTGCTGCTGGCTATATATCTAAGGCTCAAAAAATGCTAACTCAGTCTCCAGTTCGAGACGACGCTGACGCTGCATAACGCTGTGCTCGGAACAATCCCCACGGCTACAGGTGACATAACGGCGCCGGAGCGAGTTCTCGTGGTTGTCGCTCACCCAGATGACGTTGATTTTGGGACCGCGGGCACGATGGCAGCGTTAGTGAGCGCCGGTTCAAATGTTTCCTATTGTTTAGTGACCAGTGGAGACGCTGGAGATGACGATTTAACCCGAACTAGTGAAGATCTTGCAGCCTTACGACAGAGTGAGCAGAAGGCGGCAGCGTTAGCGGTCGGTGTGGAAGATCTGCATTGGTTGAACTACCCAGACGGCCGAGTGGAGAATAGCCTTGCGCTCCGCCGTGACATATCGCGGGTCATACGACTAGTAAGGCCCGACGTCGTGGTTACGCAGCCAACTAGTGCCAACTGGGATCGAATCTACGGAGCTCACCCAGACCACCTAGCAACAGCGTGGGCGACCATGGCTGCTGTGTACCCTGATGCCCGGAACCCACGGTCTCACCCGGAACTCTTAGCCGAAGGCCACGAACCGCACACAGTGAGTGAAGTTTGGATGATGTGGATGGCTGCGGCTGAGGGAACGATGATGCACGTCGATATCACCGCCACGTTCGACAAGAAAGTCGAGGCGCTGCGTTGTCATTCAAGCCAAACAGATCGCATCGAAAACCTGGAGGAATTGCTGCTCGAGTGGGCTGCAGGTGTTGCCGCCAATGCGCCGATGGAACCTGGTTGCCTTGCTGAAGGCTTTCGAGTTATCAACACCGAGTAAAGTTACAAAGGCAGCCAAGTAGGGTTCTATGAACGAACGACAGCTAATTGATTCACCGCGCGGCTGGCTTACCGTTATAGCGACGTTTTTCTCATCTGCTGTCGCCCTAGGCACGGTGTATAGCTTCGGTGCATTTTTTCAGTCAATGGCTGATGATTTTGGTACAGGGAAGGGTTCGACTGCAGTTATTTTCGGGCTGACGACGTTTTCGTTCTTTTGGTTAAGTTTGATTACAAGCCGGCTTTCAGATCGTTATGGTCCTCGCCCGGTGCTTGGAGCTGGAGCTATTGCGCTGTTTGTTGGGTTGTGGGCCACGAGCTACGTTGACTCGATTGGGGTTGGCTACATCACCTTTGGGGTTGGAGCCGGTATAGCCGCAGCATGCGCATATATTCCTATGGTTGCTCATGTCGGAGGCTGGTTCGAAAAATCGCGTGCCACAGCGGTCGGCATTTCCGTAGCCGGGATCGGAGTGGGGACGCTGGTTATGAACCCGTTAGCCGCCCGGTTGATTGATTTGTACGGGTGGAGGAGTACATATCGGATCTTCGGGGTTGGGGGTTCACTAATTCTGTTGGTTGGCGTTTTTATGATGGCACGTGCACCTGGAGAAGCTGGTGCAGCGCCGTCACGAATACGTGAGGCATTTAGATCTTCGACATTTCGAAAGCTTTGGATCGCTGCCTTCTGTTATGCCACCGCCCTGTTCATCCCATTTGTTTTTGCTGTTCCGTATGCAAAAGAGCGGGGAATTTCTCCTGTAGCTGCGGCCACTCTTGTCGGTTTACTCGGTGGCTCCAGTGTCCTTTCCCGGATTGGGTTTAGCTGGCTTACCAATCGTTTTGGAACGTTTCGTATCTTCCGATTTGGTTTTGCTCTCTGCCCAATAGCTTTCGTCACGTGGCTCCTAGCAGGGTCGTCATTTGCAACTCTGATCGTCTTCATGGTCATCATGGGCGTTGGGTATGGATCTTTCGTTGCTGTCAGTCCGCTCGTACTCGCCAACTTGTTTGGAGTAGTAGGGCTTGGTTCTCTTATGGGCCTTTTGTACACAGCCTGTGGCTTGGGAGCGTTACTTGGCCCACCAATGGCAGGCCGAATGATCGATGTCTCCGGTGGTTACAACATGCCAATTCTGGTTGCTTTAGGGCTGGGCCTCATCTCGTTCTTAGTCTTGACCTTGTTTTCCACCACCGCTTCGGGGAACATTGATGTGGCGGGTACAACTTCACCTGAAGTTCTGACGGCCGGAACCGGTATCGCCGCGAGAATGACTGCGTTTGATGAAACCCTGATGGAACTTGAAGATTGGCTCGATCCTTAAGCCGACGATCACGGTGATTTTCTCTTCTTCGCACCCCAAAGTTGCAGATTGTTATACAGAACCGCCATACTGATGATCCTTCGCCGCGGGGTGGAGCAGTTTGGTAGCTCGTCGGGCTCATAACCCGAAGGTCGTTGGTTCAAATCCAACCCCCGCCACCAAGTAAAAAGGTCCGGCCTTCATGGCCGGACCTTTGATATTTTCTTAGCCAGCTCTAGTCGCTATCTATGTTGATCTTGCGACAGCTTCAAGATCAACCAGAACGGAGTTAGACATCAGTTCGTCGGCCTGTAGGTGGGTGTTAGGGCACCAAGTACCGATCTACAATCCCTGAATGGTCCGGTTAAGTGATCTTCATCCGGTTGAGGCAGAACACCTTCTCAAGCGCGCAAACGACATGCCAGCTATCGGTCCCGGTGACTGGGTTGACCCCCCGTCTGTTAAGGAGGCAACGGTAGCGATCGTTTCTACAGCGGGTCTTCATCGGCGCATAGACCCGCCGTTTACTGTCGGTTCGCTGGATTACCGGATCATTCCTGGAGACACCCAGTTTGACGATCTAGTGCTCTCACACATCAGCGCAAATTTTGATCGCAGCGCATTTGGTCAAGACCCGAACATCGTTTTTCCAATAGACCGCCTCAGAGAACTCGCTTCCGCCGGTGAGATAGGCGGAGTAGCGCGCTGGCATTACTCCTTTATGGGAGCGATGCCTGACCCCTCCCAGTTTGAGAAGGCAGGTGAAGAGATCGGCCGATTGATGGCTCAAGATGGAGTTGATATCGCTTTCTTAGTTCCGATATGACCGGTATGTACGGGCGCGGTCGGCGCCTTAGCGAATTACATAGAGCGGGCCGGGGTAGCCACTACATCAATAAGTCTGATTCGTGAAATGTC